>Ga0123354_10004511_pt1 | contig 19756 bp, 10 predicted proteins | sample TergutLab28metaG_2_FD_97872 | JGI IMG/M metagenome (GOLD analysis project Ga0123354, IMG submission 97872) | Labiotermes labralis P4 segment gut microbial communities from Petit-Saut dam, French Guiana - Lab288 P4 | ecosystem: Host-associated > Arthropoda: Insects > Digestive system > Gut ...
CGGTTCCCAACATTCCAAGTTGCCACTACATGCTTCTCATGTAGCCCTCCAGACTTAAATCTAGTAGTAACCAATTTCATGTTTTGTTTACATGTAAAATAACCACTGCCACCGGGTAACAACACAATTGCAGTAAATAAATAGTATTATTATTATTTTTATGACGTTACGTCTATCTGAAGCTTCTTGGTTATCTAAGACTGCTTTGTCGTAGAATATGACGCCGTGAAGTCTGGTAGAACGTGAGTTTTACGTTTTGTTTACAGTACATGCTTTGATTCGCTGAAGAAGTAGGATTGAAATGTGATGAGATCTGGAATTATTAATCAGTTTGTCCCTTTCTTCAGCAAAATCATGGAATATAGTTATAAATCAAAATGACTGGCCCAATTCCTAACTTTCTCATCTTTGACATCCTACGTAAAGTTCAACATAGACAGACCTACAGGTACATTAGAGCGAATTTAGGTTAATATATGAAATGTGTAAACAAATAGGCCTATATAGGCTCATATTTGAAAATATTTTGCATTAAAAATATAAAATAATTTCCACAGAATGCACCGTTATATTCGAAACTTATTTTTCTTTTACGTATAAGCAGTTTCCATTTCAGCGTTCTCTGTTGCTTACTGGCATGACCGGTGGTCTGACATAGCGAGGGGATGGGCAACAGTGCGCACGTCAGTGAATGAACGAGTAGGTGAAAGAAAGCGTGAGGAGGTGAGTGTGGAAGGGGTGGTAGGTGGATAGACGATAGACCGGTTAATATGAGAAAGTAAGTGCGCGAGTGTGCGAAAGTAAGCAGATGGCTGTTAAGAACGTGGATAATTGGACGAAAGACGGACAGCGCAGACAAGTGCAAAGAAATATATTTCCAATGGTACACTTTGCACTACTGGGTTGACATTCCGACGCAAGCTGAAGGAAAATAAATGCAAATAAGTGCATTTTATTGTAACATCTGACACTGAGTTACTCAAATCATGTACAAACAGATTTCCCTTTGCTTCACCGGGAGAGGGGAAAAATTTCAAGTAATATTAGAACTGTGAATAAAAGGTGGCCATAGACTCTGGAATATTTTATTTCAATATCGAAACTAAATCAAACGATATGGAGGCATCAATGTCTACCATTTTTAAAACAGTTATCTGAAATTCATTTCCTTTGCGCAACAAATATTTCACACGCAAAAACAAAGGTTTCTTAGACTTTAATGTACATTCAAAATTATATCAGCCAAAACACATTAAAACTGACGTACATAAAAATTTAATTTGTACTCCTATAAAAAAGTGAATATTTATTTTACGGTAGCTTTTGTGCTGGTTCGTGTGCTTAGCATGGTTGTTGTTGTTGTTGTTGTTGTTGTTGTTGTTGTTGTTGTTGTTGTTATAATATTAAAAAAGAAAATCCTACAATTAATTCAAAGCTTTCTTTCGCTAGAAGAAAATTAAGGAAGGACACCAGTGAATGTCTACAGCAGTCAGTCAAAAACGGGCTATCAAACATTAAAATTCAGTTGGATGAAAATGAAGATCTACTTGAGAAACGTTTTTAACAAAAAAAAGAATCTGTCTTGGTAGGTAGGACTTCAACGACCTTTACTCTTTCATTTATTTTTTATACTAAATACAACGGAAAACTCGAGCAGACATTTAATTCAATGATATCAACAATAAACTGCCTATTTTTGTTATAATTAAGAAATTAATATGAAATTCTTGGTGGGAATCCTAATATCGCAGGTATATAACTTCTGAGATCTAGATAACAGCTAAGAGTATAATATTAAAATGGGCCTTAAAATAGTAGGATGCTGGGTCATGTGCTGGATTCAAGTGACTCATTAGAGGTTATTTGGTGGGCTGTTGAGAACTTACTTTGGATTCCAAAATTGGGGTGGAATTTATTCACGAGTCTGGCAAATACAACTTTCCCAAAAGGGATCTTCTCCACGAAGCCTGTCTATTAATAGCCTCGATATGGTAAATACTTGCACTCAAGCGACTATCTGCACATGTCACGCGGTCTAGCAGGGAAAGTAGACGCGTGCACTTATGTGTACGACAGAGTGAAGGAGATAAAAAGTCAAATGTTCATGACGGCTGGACCACCTCGTGCTTACTGAGTCTCTGAAACCCTGAAGACTCTGCTTGTGGTTTTAGCAAATGAAAAAATGACTTTTGTTGGTAGGCCGACAACAAGACAAAAACTCTGGACTTTTGTAAAGGATTCCATCGACCCGTTTCACAAATCTGCTCTTCCTGTAGTGACATGAGACTAAAGGGACACGGACAAATCTACGCTGTGCCACTCGCCACTTGGACAGAAACAGCGGGTTTTGAATTGCCATCTCCATTTGTGACCAAGGAAACATCCACACACTCAATGAACCCCTTTCCTGAAATTGTCTAAGCATAATATTTCGGTTGGTCCTAACTTTACTGTATGGAGAATGTCTTTAGTTAGGGTTTCGTCAAAACTCTGGAATTCTGCCCGTTAGATGAAGTGAAGGAAACCGCTTAAGAATTCAAACGACTCTTCATATTCCGGATACTATTATTCTCAAGACAGGATCTGTGATCGAATAACAGCCGGTATATATTATGTAGGCTGTAATCCACCAGTTTTCAATTCGACTTATTAGCTTGCAGGGTTGAAAGCGGGGAGCCAATTAAAACACAGCATAGTGCATAAATACACAAATACACATGTACGACACAATTGCACAAAGAAAACACACAAATGTTCACTGTGAGTACTGACTCAACGATATTAGAAAGTTTGAAACTTCAAATAAAGTTCTAATACAAAATCATGTTTAGGCATTTCGTGATCTTATAGAAAATGTATTCTAAAACGTTAATTTTTCTCCCCATGGCGCAAGAGCCCCCAGTGGGCCAGGGTTTCCTCACTGTTCAGGTGTCACGATCACATTCAGACACACCACACTCAGTATGACTCCTCTAGACGAGTGATCAGCCCGACTCAGAGACCTCAACCTGATAATACACAACAATCACAAGAAAGAGAACTCTATACCCCCAACAGTATTCGAACCCGCAATCCCAGCAAGCGAGCGGCCGCTTACCCACCCCTTAGACCGCGTGGCCATTGGGACAGGAACTTTAAAAGAGTAATTGGTTTTCTACATACCAGTAGCGGTTTAAACCCAGACAGACAGACAGACAGACACTGCACTTTAAGTTCGAGTGTAGCGTTTGGTTTGAAATGGCTACTGATTAACTGGCACAACGGAATGATGTCGGCTAAATTTGCTAAATATGTCCACATCTCTGCAGGTCGACTTTGCGGTTTTTACACATCTAGCTGAAAGGCATATTTTGCGCGTAACAAAATAATAATAATAATAATAATAATAGTAAAAATCTAATCTGGTAATGATAATAGTAATAATGATGATGTAATTTCAGTGACTAACACAGTAATCCACGAAAGTGTTCCGACCGACTATCGGGACTATTACACGTGTCTGGGCGTCGGACAGTTTTATACGTCCACGAACAGAGGAGTCACCAACATGTAAGATAAGACGTACACAAAGATACACTTACATTTATTTTGCTACATTTTCACGCTATTTCTATGTCATACAAACTTTCAGAAATCGGCCAGTATGTAGTGAAAATGTAAACGCACAGTGTGCAGTGACGTCATTTCCAAACCGAAAACGCGAATAACACAAAAATCGGAGTAGCAATTCTCACAGTTTCAAGTGCATGCCGTCAGTTGCTCTGCACACATCTAGCTCAACACACCAGGTCCTCCAGACATCCAGTGCTGGCAACGAACGTGGCGATCTATTACCAAATACAAAGAAGGTTCATAACCTGACAGCACCACTGTCACATAGCACACACATGTAAAAACATCACTTCTATCTTCTACAATATTTAAGGTTTTCACGGCGTTAAAAATTCATATTGTGGTCTTCGAGCGTTGACACCGTTCAGACTGGTAGGTGGGTACCAAAGATTCTGAGGAACTTCTCTTCCTTCTTTAGAGCGATGCTGAAGAACAAAGTTTGGATATTGAGGCTTCTGGCAATTTTCCTCATTGTCTGCAGGTAAATTCCACGATTAAACCGCAAATAGGCCCTTCTTTCTTGCTACCACGTACTTTCCAATTGATTATGAATGAACCTTGCTACCACTCGACGGTATACAGGCTGATTTTTAAACAGACCATCATGTAATTAGAATTCAGGTCCCAAGTTCACACAACTATCACACTTTTAATGCAGAGTCTGTGGATTCACAACGGTTACCTCAGAATTTCTATGGCTGCTACTACCGATAAAATGGATTGTCGCAGCCGCCTTCGGACAGAACCATAAATAAGCTGTTAACACGCGCAACATTATACACGCAGGCCTGTGGTTCGTGTTTGAACGTCTGTACATGCAACTAAAAAGAAATATATGTGGCTAATATAAAGAAATATATGTATTGCTAGCAGACTCAGAGTTTTAGGTAAATAGTAACTTAGGCCTGCCTTGCATGCAGCGACTACTTTGTACCACAAGGTGCCGTCTTACTGCCCACGTGTCTATTATGCTCTATACTGTGTATGTTCAGAGTTGGCCATATTGGGAATTCAACTTGGAAAGGCAACCCTCAAGGGATGTTGCACTATATAACAGATTTGCCCGTTATCTTGAAGTTACAAAATGCTTGGGACAGGAACAAACAGGGTAGGGCTTTGCTTGACCCTAGCGACGAACATAAACTCTGTTTAAATGTGATCTTGAAGCTAATCAGATGCCACCTAAAGCAAGTTGTCTACTTCCAGAGTTCAAATCAACGTTATAACTAGCCTGCGCTTCTATACGGTCTCCTCTCCGTGCAGTGTTCGTTAAATCAAATAGCTGCAACAGACCAGTAGTGACAGTCAATAGTACGGGCAGCCATAACGCAATATTACGTACTGCGATTGAAAACTTGTAAAATTTCACAGATTCGGAAGGCGTGGAAGGGAATGACCTGGCCAAGTGCCGGGCCCTTGTGAACACACAAACGAACTTCCTGGCTTCAAAAAATGCGGGAAGTTTCTTCACATGCTCATTAACTGTTAATTTCTTACGAAGGATGTGGCTCCGAGGAGTTATTTCGTTAGTTACAAGTAATTAGTTACCTAGTCAGCTAGCAAACAAGTTAGTTGGTTACTTGACTGATAGGTTAGTTAATTATTTAGTTTATTTCTTTGGTTGGTTAGTTTTTTGTTTTTTATTTTTGTTTATTTGTTGGTTTGTTGGTTGGTTGGTTGGTTGGTTGGTCGGTCGGTCTGTCGGTCGGTCGGTTCGTCTGTCCGTCCGTCGGTTGTTCCGTCTGTCCGTCCGTCGGTTGGTCGGTCTGTTGTTCGTCAGTCAGTCAGTTACGTGTGTTGGTTTGTTATTTGCCTGATTGGTTAGTTAATTATTTAGGAATTTGTTGGTTAGTTAGTGAGTTTGTTAGTTGGTTGATTAGTTATATAGTTAGTCAGTCAGTTAGTTAGCCAGTTACAATTTAGTTATTCTGCTTAATTACACGTATCCAGTTCGGTTGGCACAGTCAGCTTCCAATATACGGTGAAACATACCCTAGATGTCGCTTGTATTTGACAATGCTGTGAGCAGCCATTACGGCACCCACTGTATGGTTATAAGTAAACGATGAATCATAACTAATAGGGAAGAAAGCGGTTATAGCTTAATCACAGTAATATCCCGGCATTTGGAGAGAGGCAAGAAGGCTGGTGTCCCAGTCGAATTTGGAATAAGTACCTCCCGAATACAAGTCTACAGAGCTACCGCTATGCCAATCTGCTCGGTTTAAGTCATCGATTAAATTCACAGATCCGATTTCAAAAAAACGTTGAACGTGGGTTGCGCAAGCAAAGATTTCATAAAAACGAATTCACAATAACGTCGGAAATTTCATTTTTTTGTGCCACAATTCCAGACAATGTACATCACAAGATGGTGGAGGAAAACATATTTAATTTCACTGAATTTATTCTTATCTATGGCCCTGGGGTTGATTCAGACTCTAACTGAAATGAGTACCAGGAGTACTTCCTGGGGGTAAATAGCGGCCGGTGCGTAAGGCTGACAACCTTACCACCATTCTGGGCCATCGTCACGTAATATGGGAACCTTAACTTCCTGGAACTCTCCGGACACCTCGGGCCTGTAATGGGACTGACTGAATTTGTTCTTATACGGTTTCTGAGATAAATGTCACGATTTTCATATAGTCCCGAAACTGTAAATGCAGTAACGACCTTCCGGAAACACGCGATTACCGAAGTCTCACTTCAGCGGTAACAAATAAAAAGAAGATTCCACCCACTTCCAATAATACCTTTACACGTACATTTATTTAAAACACAAATGACTTTACTACTACATGCGCTTCTTTTTAAAACTGGAATTCAGTTCGTTCGAGTTAAACAAAAGGGGAAGAACGACCCAAAAATTCTGGTCTCTGCTTACGCTTCTCGACTTGTAAAAAAGAAACACATTTCTTGGCTAAGGTTGTACAGAAACTCGGTGTATGTTGTAAGCCTTATATTGTGTTGTCCTATGAAAAATGTACGAAACAAACTCTGTAACAATTTACACCTAAGACGTCAGCACAAAATTTTATACTGCAGCACATATATTTCGAAAATAATTAATTAAAAATCTTACTGTGGCTTCATCCAAAAGTTTTGTTTGCTTTCATATTCTCCAAAACTGTACCTCACACAGCGCTGCTCATATAACTAAAAAGTAAAAATTGTCGTCGAGGTTAATTTTAATTATTACCGAAATATTAAAATATGTTCGTTTATCCAGTACGATCTTTTCATTTCCACTCCTGTGAAGATCCCAGCATTAGGTTTAGCTGGTTTTTCTCTTAATACGATCGATAGGCATAGGGGAGCTTCTGTGAAGTTTAAAGGCACGGACTGAGGGGGCGGGAAGTCTGTAAGGAAGGGGAGAGAAGTAGAAGAAGAGGTCATTCAAAGAGATGGAAGTGACGGATGGACAGCCGTATGCAGGGGGACGGGCAGATTGCCGAGTCTTGGGTCGATACCAAGACGATGGGCCGAGCCCTCAGTACGCTGTGTTCTGCCCTTGCCAGGCAGTATGTAATAACCACTCGTAACAACTGGCAGGCTCCTGCAATAGATCACTGACCCCGACAGCTGCAATAGTTAGTGAAGGGGCGAGAGCTAGCCTTTGTAATCTCCGTTTGGCTTGGAAATTTCAAGTTACATTTAATCGAAGGAAGCAAATATGTTGGAAAAAAATAAAGATAAACTTAAAAATGCATAATTTCTTGTTTTTAAATTCGTTGTTTAAAGATGCTGTCAATAGGCGAGAATATATTGTGTCGGAAAGAGATAAATCCATAAGCATGAAGCACCATTGGAATGGTACTGACAGGACAAAACAGAAGTACTCGGATAAAAACCTGTTCCAATACCAAATCGCTCACCACAAATTCCACATGGACAGGTCCGGGATTTAACCCGGAAATTCGCAAAAGACGGGACGGTGAATAACCGCCTAAATTACGAAGCAGACCGCGCATAATATTCTGGCGATTGTTCTGTGTGTGTGTGTGTGTGTGTGTGTGTGTGTGTGTGTGTGTGTGTGTGTGTGTGTGTGTATGTATGTATGTATGTAATGTTTTAGCCCATCCGTTTTCTCTGTCACTCTTGCGAATTCCGTCCAGGACTTTAATATTTTTCTATACTTATTAATGAAGAGCGATAAAAGACATGCATGTACAAACTTAGTTAACAAACCCCAAAGTAAAATATCGTTCTGCAAATCTGTTTTAGGGAGGATAATATTAAAATGTACTTTATCTCAACCCCTTATGTGGATTTTCATATTGCCGGCCGCTACTTGTCTACGGACCCTTCAAACTGTAGATCTATGACTCGTTTTTGTTTATGAAATCAGATGATAAAATCACAAAGGAATAATGTATCCATAGCAGAGATTTGTCTCGTTAGTCAAATAATAAGCATTGCCATCTGCACAGGACACATAAAAGTATAATGCCAGAAACAACGGAAATCCTGAGGCAAGTTCTGCCATTATTGGCTGTCACAGACTCGCCTGACATTTCCACAAAATGGGTTAAAACAAAATGTATGAAGACGCAGACTGGATGGGATGTAACTGGCCGTTGCAAACAAGGTGTAGAATCGTCGAATTCCATGGGCGAAACTGTATGTTCCGACTAGCCAATCAACTATTATATTCTCAAAAAATAATGTACAATTCGGGATGCAGTTTCGCTTTTCTCTCAGGAATGCGAGTCATGTTTGTTTCTCATTTCTCCGGCTTCTGCGATCGCAGTTTCGGTCCCGGACTACAGCCTAATGATCAAGTTTTTAAGCACGTTGGCGAAATTGCGAAAAGTGACTGTTAGATGTGTCACGTGTCTGTCTGTCTGTCCGTCCGCATGGAACAACTCGGCTTCCACTGGACAGATTCTAATGACTTAATGAATTTCAGGATTTTTCGAAAATATGTAGAGAAAATTCAAGTTTGATTAAAATCTGACAAGAATAACGAGTAATTGACAAAGTCATTTACACATTTTTATAATATTTCGCTCACTTCTTCTTAGATTGAGAAATGTTTCAGATAAAATTGTAGAGAAAATCAAAACACACATTTTATGTACAATAACCTTGTTTCCTAAAACTAAGTCATTTATGAAAGAATGTGGAAAAATACTGTACAGCTGTACAGGCCACAGACGACAATGCAATAAGGCGCATGCGCTTTATATGCTGGATAAATAAGGCTAAAGGCGCACACTCAGAATATGTAACACTTATTGCTTTTCAACTGCAAAATGGGATACATTAACGCGCCTCAAGGTTACGTCATACTTATATTTCATGTCTTGTTCTGTTCGCCTTCATTCGTCCCTAATCTGAGGGTTTTCGTCTCAAATTTAAGTCTCACTAAAGAATAAGAACAATTCCTGCAAGATACAAAAAACAAACGATCACTTACATTTCACGCAACTTGGAAAGGTGCAGCTGAAACCCGGCGACAGGCTTTTTATTGACAGGTTTCGTGATTTTCCTCAGCCCATCCTGCCAAATCCAAGAATGATTACTCATATCTGGAAAAGATCCTTTCCAGTAGATTATATGTATCTAGTATTTATCGTGCCACTGGACCAGGAATTGGCGATTTCTTTTACATCATCCACACCGCTGTGAAAATCTAAACACTTGCACAGTATGTAGGAAGTTTTAATTTAGCCAGTGCTCAAGGATGCAATGTCAATTCAGTGCGTAACAACTGCGCCACTAACCCGCGCTCCTGTTTAAATGTGTCCTTTGTATCCGCAGGCTCTGTGTTTGAATCCCGGTTACATCTGTCCGTGTCTGATGTTTAATTAGGTTTTATAAGTAACACGCCATTAATTTTCACTACAAAAAGAGTGAATTGAAAGTCGCTATACATCTACACAACAAAAGGTAAATTCGCCCCATTCTTGACGTTAATGCTGAAGTCGATTGGTTAATGTTTGTTGTAACTTAAATGTGAGAAATGTGTTTGCCCTAATATACAGGAACTCTCCTAATATATTCATTAACTACGCCAGGTGCGCAGTGACTTTTGATTAATTCTGTACTTTTAAAATATTAAGTACTGTAAACGTGATTCAGTGCAGTACGTAAAGCCTATAACCTTTCTTAACGGATCCTCTTATGGAGGCCACAAACTGTACACTGTACATCGGTAACCATCCAATGTTTTACACATCGTCTTAGTCTCTCTGCTTCCGCTCGACAAGAACAAGCCAGGTGCTTGGTTCAGGTTCCCATTTCGAAACCTGTTGCACCTAAACAAGCAGATTCGGAACCAAATACGATTAAGTTGAGGTGTGATGGGTGGGGTGAGGGACTCTCTGAGCGACCACATTGCACAGTTACTCTATAGGCCTAATGGCATAACGATGTACCATGCTGCAACCCACAAGTTCAATTTCAGCACCGGTCCAGAGTAAAATGCATATCGTTACGTTCCATTTGCAAAACCACACAACACTGTCCGTTATGTCAGCGTTAAGTCCAAACTGTCAGTGATGGGAAATTTACAGTACCTTAATGGTTGTGCTTGTTTGTTTGTTTGTTTGTGTGTTTCTTTGTGTAGGACTAAGAGTTTAAATTGTTTTTATTCTATAGGCATGTACAATTCATTTTTTAGCTACTATTATGCACGCCAGGTGGCAATGATTGCTGAAACAACGCGATAGTTCCAAGTCAGTCGAGAGGTGCGCTACAAATTTTCGGGTTTTCACGGCAGGGATTGTTCTGTTTCCGGTCTTCGGGATCCTGACATCGTGTAGCCTTGCTGGTGGATACCGAAGTTCCCAAGAAACAAGCTACCTCTTAAAGCTGTTATCCAGTTACAATGTTAATCTGTTTCAAAACCCACAAGATCATAAGCAAGTCAAAGAGTACCTAATTTTGGGTCAGTATTGTAGCCTCCGCCCTTATCGATGAAATCACTCATTCATTCTATCAATCAATACATGTGTGTTCTTTCAAAATGGCGAGAGGCTTGAAGGTACTGGCCTGTGCATTCAAGGAAACTGTGACTTCACAGATTCCCTCGATGGATATGACAATGAATAATGGAACTACACAAGGATTTTCCGTTGAAACCGTTACTTATGATGGAAAGTACCCAATTATCAAAACATATTTTGTACAAACGATGCACAGTGGAAGCCAAACGTTTTGAAGAACGCGTAATCATACTGCTGAAGGTCACACTTGCCTTGCAACTCTTGTACTAATTCAAGTTAAGATCGTTTAACTCCCCCTGGAAAACGCAATCTTGATCAACACTAGAAAGAACACGACAGTCCTGTATGAGTGAAATATAATAGAAGTTTCTTGTATGGTTTCATTGGTCCTATATATTTCGCCTCGAGAAAATAAAAATTAATACTGAGCAAATCAGCAGCTAAATCACACCGTTTCTTAATAAAAGCTATATTTTATTTTTGAGCCCGGCAGTTTCAAGAACGCAATTGATGGCTGGTTAGCACGCTGAACACTTTAAAGTAGCTAGTTAATACTCTCTGGCGCTGAACGGCGAGTTGTTAGGCGAAGAGCACGCGTTAACCGCGGCGTCGCATTACTCAATGCCCAAGCTCACAACGTCAGTCCAGTCGGATACTAATTAGCCGCCACAATTTACCAAGTAGCCTTTTTTTACCATTACGTACGAACCCCCTCTCTTTCTATCCTTTTGACATGTCTTGAATGTTATTACAGCCTATTATTACAGTGATGAGGATAGGATAGGATAGGATAGGATGTACAGGACTTTAATGACCGACAGACAATACAACCCCGCCGGCGCCTCTACACTGGCTCACTCGTGCGCCAAATGATGGAAACTGCGTCGTCCTCTAGCTACTATAAAGTGCTAGTGTACGTGGTCGTGTCTTAACATGAGTTTCGTCTAATTTTGTTAACATGAAGCAGCATGCTATATAACCTGGCCTTTAACATGTTGCTAACACATCGCATCTGCATGGAATTAAATGCTGGTCACTTTACGCCTGAGAATATTTTTAGTCTTAAAATCTTTTCGATTTGCAATATATAGATATTTATGTAAATTTAAACGTGTTTTAAAATGTCAGGATAGGTTGCGTCCATAACAGCATTGTCTGAAATACATCTGATAGACTATAAATCTGTAACAATATCCAGAAACACGTAGTATAGGTTATAAGCCTACAGCAGCATTGCCCAAATTAGCTTTGATAGATTACACGCCGATAATAGCACCGTCTGAAGTACATTGGTACAGTATATATCCATAATATTATTGTCTGAAGAAGGTTTGGTAAAGAAAACTTTATGGGAGTTGGGTCTATTACCGAATTCACGCCACTGGCTTTTATTCCATTGATAGTCAAATATATACTGTAATTTATTTTGTTTAGATTATATATATCTACACTATAATTTATTTTATATATGAAATTATTGGTGACAGCAATACTTTGACGGCTAACAATGTAAGTTATTGTGATTACCAACTGAACACTGTGGATGGTGATCTAAACATGATAAGGTTATTATGTAAAGGTTTCCGAGGTCGATCAAAATTCTTGCAACTATTTTCCAGGTAACCGGCAACTGACTGACATAACGATCACTTGGAAACGCCCAAAATGTCGTAAATATAAAACATACGCAACGTAAAGGAGATTCGCTAGTCAACGTGTAACGAATCAACTTCCGGTGCATACTTTCAGAAAATCAGATCACTTGCATTGTGCCTGTGATGTTTAATTATGCAATTCAAAGACAAAAACCTATCCAGATTTAAGAGTCACAACTGACATTTGCGACGTCCACTGAAATAAAATAACTTACAACCTCACGTAAACGGCTATATTTAACGAAAAGTTCTAATCATTTCTTGAATTCGGTAAAACTTGTTCAGGAACCTAAATGGCCTTGTTCAGAAACCTAAATGGCCTTGTTCAAGAACCTAAAAGGCCTTGTTCAGGAGCCTAAATGATCTTGTTCAGGAGCCTAAATGACCTTGTTCAGGAACCTAAATGGCCTTGTTCAGTAACCAATGGTCTTTTTCAGGAACCTAAAATATGGGCAGGCTAAACAGGCCTTCTTACATCCGCCTTTATCTTCCCATAATCCAAATAAAATATCATTAAGTTGTTCATAAAAAATTCACTAATGAAACAAAAAATGTTAATTGCCTTTATTTCCTAACTCTTGGTTCAATGTCTATGGTCCACTGATTAATATCACCATTATGTTCAATATTCATACTGTAGCCTTCCCTAGTCTGGGAAATGGGTATCAATGTTTCGGCAGAGATTACTATCTACATTCTCAAGGTATAAAGGGGAAGTTAAAGGCCACCAGCTATTCAACACATTGAAACGTACCGAAATTTGCAGTGTCTTAAACTGGAAGAACATAATGTATATAGTTTGTATGTGGAGAAAGGGTTTTTCAGTCAGTATGGTGAACGGACTTTGGGCTCGACTACCAGGCAATCGGGGTTCCATTCCCGAAGGTGCCGAAGTTTTTCGTCACTTGCTCCTGACCACTTTTACAGAACACCAGTCCAACAGTCCACTTGTTCAATGGATACCGAGGTGTCTTCCCGCGGTGTTAAAGTGTCTGGAGTTTGAAGCTGACAACCTAAATCCACAGGGTTCCAAGGGCGAGATATCCTGGAGCTGTACTTCTTTATATTCTATCACAATACACCTTCTTCACGCGACAAATTTACCCTACATTTTTCGCTCAGTATAGGACACACAGGCCTGTATGTAAACAGATACAATTCTTTCTGTCGTTTCCCCCATTTTATCGCTAACCTTCATGATTATGGCTTTTAAAATCGAACTCTTGAAAGTCATTTGCCTTTTCTTACACGAGGCTTATCGGCTGTTTGAACTGCTGTACCGTCAGCTAAGCTCGCGTCGAGAATTGCTGTACAGGTTCAGCTGTAATTAGCGATGACGACTTACAAAGGCCAGTATAAAACGGAGGAAGTCATAGAGTAGAGCAGCACGAGGACATCTCCTTGTAGCTTCGTAGGTTACAAGGCTAGTGGGAGACGGCCAACCCAGGGAGCAAGGACTCGACACTGAATATCACTTGCCCACTGATTTGTAGCTGAGTTGGTAGTTTGCTGAGTTTAGGCTGGCTTCATTAATGAACACAGAAATTCTAGGTGAATCTATAGCTACCAATGTGCACGTACACCGCAGCAAGCTTGATTAAACACGTCCCCCTTAATACTACGTCATTAAAAAGAGTAATTATTTTTAACTCGTTTCTTAGAAGTAAAACATCTTGGCGTTACGTTTATCCGAAATGTTGGTATCTACCAAACTATGCGGAGTCAAAGCCCACAAGACTGTAATCTTCATGCTGGGTACTAAGACCTGCAGGACACTGATTTACTCCAGTGTACAGTCGTCTCAGTAAGTTTCACATTATATACAATTTTAAATTTAAATTACAGCTAATGCTAAAATAAACTTGGCGGACAACATGAACCAGGCAGTCGTCGGTTATTTAAAAGTGCAATTTTATATTGCCACTCAAATTTCTTCCTACTTATTCAATTATCCCCGTATTCGTTGCAGCGTAATTTCTGCAGTGGTTAGACCACAGTAAAATTAGGTAATTAACCGTTTAATGCCCAGTGTATCTACATACACTGCATTATGAAACATACAGAACTGTCGCATTCTGTTAACACATGCATTGACCTGCTTCCTACGGTTCTCGTAATAAGGACAAATTATTAACCTGAAAAAGAACCGATTAGTCGTTGTAATGTAGAACGATTTCGATATCTCTGAATTAGGACCTCTATTTTTATACATAACTTACTTGAATATCAGCCTCCAAAGCGTTAAAAATAATGTATTTGAATTTTTTTTAAAGATCACTCACACACCGCGGTTCCTCCTATCCTGGAGTTTGACAATATTGATTTAGTGTACGAGGAAGTAACGGATTTAGAAATAAATACATACATACATATGCGCATACATGCATACATACATACCTATACGCATACATGCACACATTTATGTAGATAAAAGTATATATATATATATATATATATATATGGGATAGAAGTTTTTTCAAAGCTTGAAATTTACTGCCACTAATTTTGCAACGACGTCGAGCTACAACACCCACGATCATTTTCCCCCTTTTGGCATTACTCGAACCGCTCTATGCAGGGCAGAACCCACAGACCACCGCTTAGAGCGAATTTCTGTTTCTGAACATCCATTTATCATGAAGTTATGATTAAGGCCTCCTGTAGCATCCTGTAACATATTTGTGTAGAACAGAGCCAAGAATACGGCAGACAGAAGGGTTACAGGTCAGTCCAAGAGGCAGAATGAGAAGTGGTCCCTTTACACAAAAGACGTTAATTTACCAGACAAGTTTCTTGCAACTTGTGTTATATATAATACAGCAGACCAGAGACAAAACATATTTTACTGCTCTGCACCATAGCAAGAAGGGGAGAATAGAGATCTTCAAGAAGAAGATGACCGTTACTGCACAGAAAGTTCAGAACTGCATCCCTTGGAGCAGAGGCATTGATCTTGGTAGTCAAACTGGTCAGAACATAACGGTTGCTGGCCGGACCGGCTCTCGCACTGCTGACCACAGGACAGGGAAAACGGACCAAGGATGCTGATGCATGGGAAAAAAATTATTTCTATCCTGACTGACCTGACATTGCTGTAGTGTAGTGAATTCATTAGCATTGCAAATGTTTTGCTGCCGGATGGGTGATGATGCTGCTGGTTGCCATTTATGATATGGCTGAGTTGTTAGCTTACTGGAGAGTAGGCATAAGTCTACTGGGGACGCGTTGTAGGTCGGTCGGTTAGAGATTATACTTTGAAACGCTAACGTCATGTTCAGTTAGTCTCTCAAAACCAGATTCAAGTTGGTCAGAATCAACCTGCAGCTTCCTTGAGGGCTGCAGGGAGTCGGCTCAATTTTCAGGGCTTCCAAGATTCAAAATTTGAATTTTGAGATCCGAAAACACACTAATTCACGATTATTTTGCAGCCCTAGAATAACTAGGCTACTAGCTGGATGCTGGGGTGTTCGAGTCCAGGCAGGAACAAAAGATTTTTTTTCTCCAAAAGCCCAGACCAACTCTGAAGCCCAGCCAGCCTTCCATTTAATGAGGACAGGAGTTACTTCCCAGGGATGAAGCGGCCGTAGCATGATACTTATCACTCATATTCAAAAAGTGTCAATGTAAGTAACGAACTTAGCTACAGTTCTGCTCCGCCTATACCCTTCATGGCCTGAACAAGGGCAACGTTTGGTTATTCTAAAACCTGAACTATTGTAACCAGAAAAGTCGGGAACAGAAATCTGTAAAACACTCAGCGGCCGAAACTCGACCTTTTAACGCCTAGACTTGTTAGCATAGTTGTGGCAATAACAATAAATTACTGTTTACAGTTTCCGATGATATAAAAATCGGAGGCAAAATTTATGGAAGAAATACTTGTGTTGTGATTCTTGGCTTCTTTAGGGCGCCGTTTTAACTGCAGGCTTTATACAGCGCCGACAAGCAGGTTTAGAATGTCGTAGAAAAATAAGGACGTAACGAACTCCATAGTGAATACACTTTCTGTATTTGCATGAATAAAGGGCCTGAGAATAACCAAGGAAAGAAATTCAAAATAGCCTCTATTTGACTGAGTTGTGAACAAAGGACCTCCCGAGGACAACGCAGGTGTGCTATTACCTAGCCATATAACCATAAGTAGTTCTTAACAGCACAGTGGTAGATATATGTACCAACCACTTTATCATTAAAAACTCTGTATTATGCCCACGCAGTAAATATGGGTGTTCTCCATATTATTCTCAAAATAAACATCAGTATTATTTCTCTAATCAGAATTAACCGACTGGTGACTGTAATGGACACGAATATTTTTTTTCTCTCACGTGGGAACCATTTTCTTTATATTACTGGAAAAATATTACACTTTAATGGCGTAAGACAAAAGAGCTGCTGATAATCAATGTGGCCCCAGAAATCTATTAGTTATTAATTTCAAAATGCAATAAGAGTTGCATAAGTAACTCTTATTACAGAGTAAATTAGAGAGGTTTGGCCAGAGTGTTCCCATCTGGGGGGTTGCAAAGGCAATTCATATCTTTGTCGGGAACTGCAAAAGGAAATCATTCCTGTGAGAAAAATACGCAAAAGCCTATTTATTTATCTTGAATAGCTGTTAGCCAGATCAACGAAAGTAGCAACTGTATTTCTTCGTAGAGATCAGCCTATAAAATCATCTTCCGTAATATTTTTTTAATATGACAGAATTTCATAATCATTAAATGCGTCATAAATTACATTCGAACCTTTGTATAACGACATCGGTTTATACGACACCTCGTCTACAGAGTCAGACATTCTATGGTACCAATTAATTCCTCACTGTTCACTATAACAATATTCTCCTCGGTTGAAACAACACACTTTTATAACGACACAAAATATTCAGTCCTGCAAGCTCTCTCTCTCTCTCTGTCTTCCCCCCCTTCTTCCCCATTTTTCAGGCATTTCCTTATTCCAAAAAGAAGTGCCGTGTCACACACAAATTTTGCGATGTCAGCAGGTTGCTAACTTAAATAAAGCAGTTTATAATTTAATACGGTCTACAGTCCTAACATTACATTAAAATACTGCACATTTTTGTTTTGTAGCAGCACATAAAGTCTGGCGTAACATAAATATGAATAAGTTTTATATGATATTATTTCACATAACGATGTCAAGTTTTCCTGAAAATTTTGTGTTCTAATATATTTACTCAAGTTTATGCTATAAGCAATCGTCAACAAAAGGTAAGAAGTGGTCATCCTACTGAGGGTTTCGAGCAGCTGTCATAAAATCTCTCATTTCCGGCAATTCCTTAGGCAATACGACACGAAGACACATGGGAGGGTTCGGAGGAGACAAAGCATAAACCTACGCGTTCATAGTTCGGTACCGAAAGGTCAAAGATCAGCTTCAAGTCCCAACCGCCTTACCCTCTAGTACTGATTAGTCAAATAACTTGACAGACACCACTGGATGCTCGGGCAAAAAGAAAGATGTCTGTTCCTTAGGGGAATCGAACATCAGCAGACCAGCGCATAAACCTTAGCAATGTTATTCAGCTGTTCTGACATATTACGAAGCTTTACACATAGATTTAAAGTTGCTGGCTGGCTTTATGAATTCGGTAATGAAATTCTGGACTCTGTGAAAGGTTGTAAATACTTGAGTGGCTCAGCGACAAGCAGAAGCTCTACATGAAGTCTGCAACAGGAAGATAGGCCTAGTGACTGCAAATGTTTCCCATGAATGTTGCCCCAGTACTTAATTGTCACATCATGTAGACAAATGGAAGAGTGGAGGTATACCTCCATGTATTCTTGATCGCCGAAGTATATGTACGTAAATAACGCTACTTGCCGGACGCCTTGATCCTGACGAGAAGGGCCCACAGTACTGGAGGCTATGTTTGCCTCAGAGTCTGTCTGGATGCTTTGGAAAAGAAAAATATATCTTTCCCCTTCAGAGAATGGTCCCACGATCCCGCATTTGTCCAGTCCGTACCCAAGTCGCTAAACTGATTGGACTCAGCTAGTCTTCGTTTCTTCCCAGTACATTTATTTACGTCTCAGGAATATAAAGAATGACACCAAACAAAGAATTGCAACTATTATATCACAAAACACTTAATTTGTATATTTAAAGCACAGCATGTATATTGTAACAGATTCAAAGGGTTGAGGTGCGTTAATAAAGAGGGGTAAGAAATTATGAATCAGTTCACCAGCAGAACAAAATTTATAACCTCGATACTTCTGTTCACAACATGGACATCGCCTACCAGAGCCACTGTAAATCCTACGCACCAGCCTAATATCATATTTAATGCAGGACACACACAACACTGCATCTTATTTGGTGTGTACAGGCCTATAAGGTGTCATGTTCCGTCTGACATCTACGGATAACCCCCCCCCCCCCAAAAAAAGAGCTAAAAACTAAAAAAATATAATTTTGTCTAACAATTTATTTGCCAAGCTAGTGAATACATCGCTAGCGTTTTGTGGAATCCGAAGTTTTATCAAATTTCACTACATTCTGAATCAGAGAAACGAAGTTCTTATTCTCCCAACCTCCTTGTTTAATTTGCATTTTAATATTATTCTTCCAACTACGTCCAGTTCTTCGAAGGATAATTCGGAAAAAAAAAGTATTAATAAAAACCCAAAGAATTTTCAACTGTTTTCCTTGAGATTTTATTCATCGCGGTCAAGCAAATGAGTTGCTATTTAAAACCTGTTAATAACGGCAACATTAGTGTCGGGTGGGAAGAAACCTGGGGTTCTGGAATTGTAACCTTGCAGTGGAAGCTCGAGTGGTCATTCCGGTGTTGCAGTCAACAAGACGAAGAAGTGGAGAGTCTCCGATGTGCAGCAGTTCGGTCAGTGATAACAGACGCGCAACTACGAGACTGATGTAGTCAGCTGAAGAAAGTCGCACATAAGGTAAGTTGCAAGTGCTTTTTCAAACGGCAGTATTGCGCACGTCTCACAAACAAGATTACGTTGCTATGTATAGGGATATTTATTGCTTTTTTAGCTCTAATTACAACAAACCACATTTAACAGTACTGATAGCCCACTATTTTGACATGCAGTGACCACCACAGCTGAGGCACTTATCTTGTCGTGAAACAATCTTGTACATTCCTTGTTGACATGAGACCGTGTTCTTTGTCGCCAGCCATAATGTCACAAATGTTACCAATTCACTGACATCTTTAAAGCTGTATCAGCTAACATTTGGCTTCATCATTGGAAAGGAATGATAATCGCTCGGCGACGAATTTCCCTGATATACAATATCTAGGGAAATTCGAAACCGATTATAATGAATGCAGTTGCTGAGGTTACAAGATTATACGCCGTACAAACTTCATCGCTTACTGAGTCTCATTTGTTGGGTATTGATGGTTCAGGTCTTCTGGGTTGTTACGCCGTGTCGACTGGTAAAAGTTACCGAATTTTGTTAGGGGCGCAATGGTTCCAACTTTAGGGTGAAGAGATCTTGTTTTGGTTAGGTTAGGTTAGGTTAGGTTAGGTTAGGTTA
>Ga0123354_10004512_pt1 | contig 19753 bp, 19 predicted proteins | sample TergutLab28metaG_2_FD_97872 | JGI IMG/M metagenome (GOLD analysis project Ga0123354, IMG submission 97872) | Labiotermes labralis P4 segment gut microbial communities from Petit-Saut dam, French Guiana - Lab288 P4 | ecosystem: Host-associated > Arthropoda: Insects > Digestive system > Gut ...
GTCCAGCAATACATAATATATCGCCTATATAGGACGACACACCACATCGGCTCACCACTTCGACATTTATAATCGCCCGCACAAGCGGACTACCACTACTACTACTACCACTACCACTACTACTACTACCACTACCACTACTACTACTACCACCACCACTACTACTACTACTACTCTACTACTACTACTACTACTACTACTACCACCACCACCACCACCACCACCACCACCACTACTACTACTACTACTACTACCACCACCTCCATCAGCACAGAACACTGACTTCCATCGAAGTTCTTAGCCTTCATTTTAAAAATTATATAAACTAGTTGTTCAATTTTATAGAGTACCTTTTACATTGTAAATGGTTTTCTATGTGTAATCATATATACTACATGCAGGACCGACATCTCGTCCAATTATCATTTGTAACTACAAGTATATGTAATATAAAGGTACATCATTTCCTTTTATACTTCCTATATACACAGCCTGACGCTGGCTACTTTGTAGCCGAAACATGCAGCTGCCACTTATAATTACTACAGTAAAGTCGTGCATGGACTGAATATATTTTTTCTTTTCTTATGTGAGCCTAAGGTATGTTAATGTCGATTGCGGAAGAGAATCATAACGAAAATGCAACTATGATAATAATGCCCTTGTGCTTCATTAACCAACAAGTTCTGAACACGAAACGGGGTGTGAAGGTACAGACCAGCAAACGTAATCCTGAAACTAAATAAAGGCGAACCGTTAGTCGGAAACTGCGAACAATTTTCCGCTGCGGAAAGGACTCCTGGTATCCACATAAATGGAGCATGTACGAACTCTACAGCCGATCTAGATGTGGTGGTCTGCCTCTGTTTCACCCCCGGACGTTAAACACGTAGCAAGATACTTCAGTGATACTAATATATTTAATGGACGTTTGGTCTCCGTTAATATGGTTGACCAGTATCTCATAGTTTTACTACATAATTCGGAAACTGTCTAACCTCTGATCCTGTGGTAAATCTAACCTGTAAGTGCGTTTTAAATATCAGATTCTGTTAATTTTGTATATTTTGTACTACTTCTAAATTGACCCTGTGCTTGTACGTGTGTTTTGTATATTAGTTCTGTTAATATTGCGCTTTTTGTGTTAGCTTTATAATTGGCCCTGTGCTGTTAAACTATCCCGTTACTAAATGAGAACTTAAATTGAATCATCATCGTCACAGCCGCAGCCGCCGCCGCCACCACCACATTTAAGCAGGGTATTGACACCTGAAACAAACCACGTTTCTATGGCATACAGTGTTTTCAAAACGTGGAAGGATATCTATTCAGTAACGAGGATTAGATTTCCAGATACAAAACACAAGAACAATACGTCGCCTAGCTTTTTTTCCAACCGCAGGTGCATGAAAACAATCACGTGGAACCTGTTATTACAAGAATACAAAGATGTAAGCGTTTCTAAAAATACATAGCGCCACTTTCAAAACGTGTTCTATGCATGAAAATAGCGAGTATTTGCCACGTAAATACGAATCCCTGGGCGTTTCGTTTTAAAGCTATGTCCATTTGTGAGAAGAGAAACATCGAACGAATGCAGCGGCCGTACTGCAACACTCAACGAGACGGGGAGGTCGAGGCGGAACAGTTGCATGCCCCGCAAGAATAAATGGCTTTAACATCCTAGATTTTTATTTATTGAGCCAACTTAAAAGTGCAGTATGTGAGACGGTAGTAAATAATACAGGCAATGTACATATATCGTAACACTAAGGCGCGTTCGTGCAACCATTGTTGCAGTGGAAAAGTAGTAAGTATTACATAATCTGAGTGTGTGTCTGTAGCCTTAGGTATCCAACATGCAAAGCGCATGCTCCATATTGCCATCTGTGGTCTGCCCGGCTCTACGATATTTTTCCATATTATCTCATAAACGGCAAGATTTTCGAGAAAAAAAAGTTATAGAACATAAAAAGTGTTATTTTCCCTACAACTTTTCTTGACATACTTACGAAAAATACTACAAGTAAACTTCATGAAAATCCGTCCAGTGGGAGCCGAGTTGTTCCACGCGGACACAAGGACGGACAAACATGACGAAACTAATATCAGCTTTTCGCAATTTTGCGTTAAGTGCCCAGAACTGCAGCGGAACTAGGTACAACATAGGGTGGGTGGATGCTAATTAATTCGTAACACACCTGGAATTTGTTAGCGCGTGCGACACTTCTCAGTTAAACTGGCGGAGCGCTCTGTGGAAGCATGCGGACAACGGTCTGAGCACTTCTTATACATTTCGGTTGCCACAGCAGCATTTGCGTAGTTGAAATCAGCGATCTGTACATAAACGTTTCTCCTCTGGACTGCCTTTCACGTCACATTTTATCATTTTACTTCCAGAATAAGGAGGCTCATAACTCCAAGACGAAGCGTCCAGGGACAGATGTTTACAGACAAATGTTTGTGGCACCCTGCATTTCTGAAATACTCTGTATAATGCTACGAACATACACGAGTCTGAATAATATTTTTAAACTTCATTGTAAAAATTAACATATAATTACACGAAAAGTCATTAGTAATATTTTATATACGTATAATCGCTTTATCCTGAGGAAAGAAAATTTGAAGCTCGTGAATGAAGATTATTATAACTATTAAATCACGTCACTTTTGGCCCACACTTCTTTACCGATGAACATTTTGGTGCCATTACTGAAATTCCAACTGTCGACATGCCTACTTAATCAAGTGTGATTGGATTTAATATACGGGCGCACAAATGTCCCAAGATTCTAGAAGTCACCTCAAAACTCTAAGCGCCAGAAGGGTAACATGTAGCAAGTTCCATACTGTTATTAATTTTACACTACTTATTTGTGCATATATTGGTAAAATTATAAACATTAAATTAATTTCCATTCCATACAAACAATCAGACTACATAGCACTTCAACAAAAAGTCAGAATCTACAGCAGAGATACGCCCAGTACAAGGCTCCAAATTTACTTTATGTCATATGAGATTCTACAATTCGAAAACAAAACACTTCCAAGCCCGATCTAATCACTGACCCTGATAGAATGAAAGGCAACTATGAATATGTTGTAAACTATTCCTAGCGGCTCGATTGCTGGACGACTCTAGTGGAATGTTCGGACAGTAAAATGTCAAACCGCAGGCAAGTACATAAACACAGACACATCACAACAGTCTCTCCTCTCATGCCACGTTGCTTCTGAATATTTTGTACCTATCCTCAGACTAAACTGAGTAACGGAAAGGAAAGCGCGGGAGATAAGTGTGACATACAAATGGTATGGGTGGGTGAGAAGACAGGATCAACCATCGTGACAGAGGGCAGGCCTGGCCTAGCAAAGCCTAGCAACTCGGCCTTGTCTAGAAATAGCCCCGACCTTGCCACGTTGAAGACAGGAAGAAAACCGCCATTCCATTCCACCCATGTGCGGTACGTCACCAACAGCTGACAAGCATCAAGACTGATTTCAGCAGCTGCGGTCTGTCAAGACGACAGGAAGCGTCCGCCTGCAGGCCTATAGGCTACAAACAGCAGTTCGGAAAATTCTGTAAAGTGGGGCACAGTTCATTCAATACGTAATTTTTAAATTCAGTCCCCTGTGGTGAAAAAAGTAGAGCAAATATGAGTCCAAACTTTCTAAATGGTTTCCTTACAACAACAAAAACAACAAACGGTACAAAGGATTTAAACTGCAAAAAGATGGGGTTAACAACGCTGTTTCAATTCATGGTCAAACATCCTGTCATGGAAAGGGAAAATGCAGGTTACAAAGTACAATGGAAATGGACAATTGGTAAGCAAGGAACAGGCACCTGAGCATTGTGCACTCTGGGATTAAACTGTTCATTCAATGCAGAATCAACGTCAACTTTCGTCCCATTTAACAGACACACAACGAATAAGAAATGTACATATAACGCAACACTGCAGCGCGTTCTGATCTCCTCACGTATTCTTACCTCAATTATCCGTCATACAAAAAGCACCTCCACCTCAAAGCCTAATTCGATCGAGAGCAGTGGGTATTAAATTTTATTACTCATCCTTCATCCTTCATCCACCGATTGTCAAAAAATCTGGGAGCCTCCACCTACTGGGACCCTCAGGGCAGGTCCGGCGGTTGCTTGGCCGCCGCCTTCTTCTTCTTCTTCTTCTTCTTCTTCTTCATCATCATCATCCTCATCATCATCCATTGGCACTACAGGCCACTGTGGGTTTTGGCCTGTCGAACAATGTCCTTCCATTTCTTCCTGCCACCAGCTCTCTCCAACTTCTCACTCCCAGCACTCGAAGATCTCTTTCTTCTTCCTCTTTCCATCTTTTCCTGGGTCTTCCCCTTCTTCTCGTCCCTTCCAGTTCTTGAGTGAAGATCTTTTTGGGCATCCTATCCTACTCCATTCTCTCTAGGTGACCTAACCAGCTTATCATTTGCCCTTTTATCCATTTCACTATATTTTCTCCTTTGCTCATCTCTTCTAGTTCTCGATTCGTCCGACTTTTCCATTCCCCGCGTTCATATTTTGGCCTTTATATATCTTAATCTTAACCACCAGGCATGTAAATCAAACGTTCTATGCTCCATGTTATCTACTGCCTGTCTGGCTCTGCAATATTTTACGTAGTCTGGAAAATGGCATAGTTTGTTTTATATATATATATATATATATACATGAAACTTGGGTCCGACTTTCTCTGCAACTTGTACCTTAATCTTATCTCCATTCCGCACGAATTCGGCGTAATGTTATAAATGCAGGGGCCTGGATATGTAGTACATACAGCTACCGGCTGAACGGTTCGGGGTTTGAACCCCGGTAGGTCCAAGATATATTCCCTTCTTCACACTCGTCCAGGCAGGCCCTAGGCCCCATCCAGGATCCTGTACAATAGGTACAGGGTCTTTGACGGGCGTAAAGTGGCCGAGGTGCGGCGTTGACCATCCACTCCCCACCTAGAGCTGAGGTTAAGCAGGAGCACAGTTCTACCTCTACACACCCTCTGTGCTTCCAGTGGCATTTTACGGGGCGACCTTTACCTGATGATAACAAATGTAACTAGGTATTCATGCAAGGTGCCCGTTATTTTTGTCTCATTTCAACCAAAACTATATCATGTTTTAATAAAGTCCCCACCAACAAATTTCACGAAAATCCAAGGGAGCCGGGCTGTTCCATGCAGAAAGACAAACATACTAAGGTGACAACAGTCTCTCTTCGCAACTTTGAGAACGCGCCTAAAAATGCTTATGGTATCCATGATCGTTTTTTACAACACTTTCTAAAAAACAACGCGTACGCCTACATACCGGACGTTTCAACTCGCACCTTATTGAGACACGTAATCAAACCCGACTGCAGATAAAAACAGTTGTCGCCTACATAAGCACGTTTATGGCAACAAAATAGAAACAAGCAGTAGCCCACTTTCCTGTTGCAGATACCCGTATTCAGTGTTTTCCAGATTTATTACCACTACTGTCATTATTTTTGTGAAGGACTTTTCGCTCGTTCGTGCGAAACTTCGGTACCTATCTACCAAACCACACGATGTCACGCCCACAAGGAATCAAACCTCACAGTTACCGCTGTCCAAATCCAAAATTGCACAAGATATAGACGTTTCCCTTGTAAACAAACTTTATTTAATTCACGCACGGAGAAATTGTTGTACAAAAGGAAAGTCAGCAAAACTTGCATTTGACAATTTGACAATGTATATATGAATCTCATATAACCAGGCGGACACTTTCCGGTACAGAACCGTTGGTGTAATGTACCATGTCCTTTTGAAAAGGCATGACATGCAGGTAACACACGAGAAGTTCCTAACAGAAGCCATAAAACCCTGTCTAAAGCATGTTGACGCTTGTAGGTAGAGAGAGAGGCTAATCCTTATATTACTTCGACAAACGTCAACATGCTTCAGGTAGGGGTTTTTAATATAAAGAAACTTTAAGCCATAACTACGAAACAATTTTGTTTTAATAATTGTAAACAACTTTCTAAAAAAACCCCATATATGATACATTTCATGCTCTGTAACTCAACCAATGTAACTACCTTAAAATAAGCAGATGGTTTTGAAGTGATAAAGAGTTCTCCCTGATGATGATAAAGTGGGCGCCGATACATGTAGGAGATATTCAGTACACAATACAAATATTCAATTGTAGATGTGCTTTTAGCTGGAAAATTAAAGACACAACTACTTTACGAAAATGCATGGAGTGAAAAGCTTCACGATAAATAGGTCTACAGAACATAATATACCAACTTCATTTGCAGAGAAAACGTTTAGAAACTGTAACCCAGAAGAGCGCAGTTCTCACTTACTTCGCGGAGAAAGCCTGAAATCACGCATGTAAACTCATCTCTTCGAATGTAGCAAAGAGTAAATCATTCTTTTGTATTACCGGGTTGACTACCTTGTCATTCAACAGTACCTTTAGTGTAACTTATGGTTTGTAAATAACGATCTTCTAGTGAATTCAATCCCTTCCCTCATCGGTATATGTACACCCACGTGCGGCCTCCAGACGAGTCTGTAACGAATTATGTGGCCCTCCTGAGGGTTCAGGTTGGCCAGCCCTGGGCATTACAATCGACGTGTGCTGTTATTTGTTGCACATTTGTTTCAGTGTTTTGTCATGATGTAAGACAATGACTACACAACCAAGTGAAATGCATCACACCAATAAGGTGCGTAGAAAAATATGAAAATGTTTGATATTTTACATACATGACTGCTGAAATTCACTACTACTATTTCAGTAAGCCTGCTACGCTACCAAATGTAAAACAAGTCCATACACCCACTCACAAAACCTAATCTGATGTTTGTGATGTTTATTGGACCGTGCATCATTGTAATAACTGAAGAATAAAAAACCAACTAGATGCCACTTATTATTTTATTGTACTTATTATAGGCTCAACATGTTTCGGGCATAGTAATGCCCGAAACATGTTGAGCCTATAAGAAGTACAATAAAATAATAAGTGACATCTGGTTGGTTTTTTATTCTTCAGTTATCACAAACCTAAATTAAATTTTACTATTTCCCACTTTTCATTACAATATATCGAGTACAGGGCGTATCACTACCTATGACCCTGCGAAATTAAAGTGGCGTATGGGTATTCTCAGTGGCATGATGTCCAGACCATAACTCGTTAAAAGTGGTCACCTGATTTAAATATATATATATATATATATATATATATATATATAATTGGGAGCAAACATATACACATACAACGCAATGACGGAAAAATCTACTTTGTTGTAAATTAAGGAACGGCATTACTAATTGCGTTAACACAAACATTTGGGCGCAAGTTTATGGAGGTAATAAAAATAATTTACGCCTTTCTCCAAAACATTTTTGTTCCGAACTGGGGAGGCTGGTCACCCGAGACGATTTTATTAATTTTAGCCACAAAAAAAAAAATCAGATACTCTAAGAACAAGACAGGCCATGTACGTAGACGTAACATTAAAGTGAGTTCGCGTAACTATTGGTGCTATTGAAAAGCATTAAGTATTATATGTTCTGAGGGTGTGTCTGTGGCCTTAGATACCCAGTATGCAAAGCACATGCGCCAGACTGTCATCTGTGGCCTGTCTGGTTCTACCTTATTTTTCCACATTATCTCATAAACGATGCGATTTTCGGGAAAAAATATACTGAACATAAACTCTGTGTTTTGTTCTCTACAACTCTGAAACTTTTCTCAATCGACGAAGAACTCAGCCAGATATCATAAATGTACATAGGTTTTCATGTGAAATACTCAATATTCTTGTCAGACTTTTTAATGGCACGTTCATGTTCTAGACAGATTTTCGAAAAATCCTAAAATATAAAATTTCACGACTCAAACGTCCAGTGGAAGCCGAGATTTTCCAGACGGGTATGTGCACAGTCATGACGAAACAAGTAGTCGCTTTTCGCAATTTTGCGAACGCGCCTATCAAAACGGGCCCCCAGGATAGCGCAGTCAGTACAGGGACTAGGTTAGGGGCTGGACAACCTAGTAACCTCGGTTAGGTTCCCGGCAGGGGTAAGAGATTTTCTAATCTAAAGTGTTCAGTCCGGTTCTGGGACCCATCCGGCCTCCTACTGACAATTGGGGGGGGGGGGGCTTCCACTGGGGTAAACCGGCTGGAATTTCAAGAAGCTGACCACTCACCTCCATTTAGTGCAGAGGTTAATAAAGAGCGGAGCTCTACCTTCATGGCTGGCACAGGGAAATTTTCCCTATAAAGCAGTAGACGAATTCGAGAACCTGACGCACACGCAGAAAACCTGTTGCTATTGAAATATGTATCACTAAGAAGTACTTCGGAAAACGGCAAATGCGGAGAGTTACGACTTCGCTAAGCGTTCTCCGTCTTTCACATATGCATACGGATCATCAACAAATACGCAATTACAGCATATTTCTCATATGGCCCTGTAAAGACTCAACCGAGTTTCACCTCAAGAAAATTGTACACCAGCCGAGAAAATTGAACCATCAATAACGGTTAAATGACATCGGATTTTAATACGAATAACAGTAGAGGAGGTTATGAAGATGTTTGTTCTCACCACCTAAACTTAAAGCACAATCTACAAAAATCGGGAGCACAAAATATAATTTCATAACTGTGACGATTAACACGATTTCCTGAAGACGTTTATGAGGAATGGTGCCCATTACTGTCACGCTTGTCACGAATATTCTCTCTTCAGGCATGAAGAAACAAAGACTCGGATCTTCTAAGATGTTACGCCGTTTCGATTGGTAAATAATTACTGACGTTTGAGAAGCGTGGTATTTCCGTTCTTCTTACCCTGCTTGACAATGAAGATGGAGGCCCTATGCTCATCCGAAAGGTCGATAACTATTTACCATCCGACACGGCGTAACATTCCAGAAGAGAGAAGCTTCATCATCTCTTACGTATTAGCCTTTTAAAGCCTAACGGTTACTTTACGTACCAACAGGTTTAGCATCAAAATTCTACAGTGGTGTTCACACTGCAGTCACGCGCTGTATATGGATCTCATAACAAACAGAGAATTTTTCTTTATGCACCATTAACTGGTTGGCTTTTATCACCGACGTTGAGTGTTTACTGCGCGGTAGGAACTGAGTCCTTATATAAAAGAGATACTTTTTTTCTTTAATTAAAGGGTTAGGGAAGTATCTGCTGGAATAACAGCCATACACACATACAGAACTACTATAACGAGTTTTAAAAAAAAATTGGCACTGAAGCCAACTTCACGTCTTTGCATTGCCGTAATTTCGTACTACAAAACCACACACCACAACCTCATTTCTCAGATCCGTATTAGGGATATGATTACACCGAATAAAACAAGGCTATTCAGACTTAAAAATTTTTGTCAGTCTCTCCTAACGCGTCTGGGGGTTACGTTAGCAGAGGTCCAAAACCATTCACAACGCTGTCAAGCGCCCTACATCTATTCACAAAACACTCTGATAACAGAACAGCGAGATTCGTCACCATTCAAACCCAATTCTGGCATCGTATATAACCCCAGGCCAGTTCAATCCATTCCATATTCTAAAAACCTACTTCTCGTAGACGAATTTAATAGTATCCTCCAAGGTCGTGTCTTAACTCCCGCATCCAGTCGCCTCTTTCTCACTGCAGTGGCCCGGGTTCGTTTCCAGTGCAGTCCATGTGGGATTTGTGGAGGGCAAAGTGATGATGTGTTATGTTTCTCTCCAAGAAATTCGGTTTCTTCCTGTCATATCATACCACTAATGCCCCGCAAACAATGTATTCATTCTTCCAGCACCGACGCTACTCTTAACATCGCTAAACAAACCACTAAAAAATTAGCAACTCTCGCGCACCATTGCACTCGCTAAGACCAGGAACATCTCTCGAAAGTCATGTCCCAAACCTAACCTGTATGTATTTATTGTATCTTCATGCGTGCTGCATCACTCCATTGACTAAACTAAGCATCTGCATAAATAACACACTCTTGCGTACGTGTAACAACCTCACTGTCTATTGTCCCGTACTTTCACATTCTAATATTTTCCTCACTTGTTTTAAGCACATGCAACGTGGTCTGCTAACATGTTTACTTTATTAGGCTATTTATGTTATTCCATTTGCAAAGGCAATTCTTACAACTTCATCACAAAAGTGTTTCAAGTTGTTGACAAACCACAAAAAGTGACTACGAAACTTATGACAGGCTATAACAATGCAACCTATTAGACTATATTCACGAATTACGCACACCAACATCAACCGACATGGATATGACAAAAGAGTCACTAAACTTGAAGCCCACGTTGTAAAAAAAAAAACACATATTCACCACTTGTGGGAAGGCGTACATGTTCAATAACATTCAAGAGAAAGCAGTTATACTCACCTGGTAAGCTACATTACCCACCATTGTTTGAACGAAGGATCAAGTTTATTTTAAAATTAGCAACCAAAATGTCTACAGCAATTCCACTAACCTTGATCAATTTTCCTTCCAGCAGCAGAAAAAGTCACCTATTCGTTTTCCTTCTCACGAAGCGCATTCCACGATTTTGTTTCTATGTAAACACCAGCACTCGTTTTATCCTTCAAACACCAAATTAACGTGCCGCTGCTGACCAAGACAAAAACATACATACATACACCAGTTGAAACTCTCCAATCAAGTGCAGCCAAGACACAACTTAAAGACAGCTGCCCATACGACACTGCAAAATGGTTTGTGTGTCCGTCAGGTTGCAACCACGTCTAAACCAAGCGCTCTGCTACAGTCTTTTGTTTTTAACCAGCCGCAACGAAGCCAGGTAGGGGTCAACCTCCTCTCTACGGCTGCCGATGACTGCTTCAACTTCTTTACCTGACAAAGCTTCGGGCGCTTTTCAGTACACAGGCAGAAAGAAACAAGAGAAAAAAGGGTGTGTAAGAATGAGAAGAAGAAATTGAGGATAAGATGAACTTGCGCTGCCAACATCAACGTATTAAAATTCTCTAATAGCAACAAGCAAATTTATGTATCAACCATGTAGCTTCCGTGGTGTTGAAACAAGTTATTGGAAACAAGTTGTACGGTTATCTTTCTCATAATCTCTTACATTTTACGGTCGTTAGTCTCGAGCTTTACGCAGTACAAACCACTTAACTTTAACATTATCAGTCTTACCTTCACGAGGAGGACTACGGCTTATAACCACTGGGTGAACCAAATTAGCCCACTATAAGACGATTAATTACTTACCGGAAGTATTCATAAATGCTCTAGCCTACTGCAGCCTGTCTGTGACAAGGGTAAAACAAATAGGCACAGTTTACTTCAGAACTGGTACCATACGGCATCAAGGATCGATGTAATGTGCAGCTAAATCATTGCACTGAACTAACAGACCAGTTGAATTAACAGAAAGTGAGAAATTATATGTGAGATTAGGTGCATCCGATTGTGAGGCTACAATCACCACCGCCACCACGCCTACGCCTCCGCCTCCTCCTTCGTCGTCATTTTGTTCTGTTGCTGTAAGGGTCAGTCCCACAGAACAGTTCAAGCCCCATTAAGGTCAAGTTCTAAGAGAATGATATGTGGCTGGACACTCAGGGAAGCTGAATCAGCCCATCGAAATACCTCCACTAAAATGAGATATCAAAGAAACCCGAAACCAACATACATGACCTGAACGGAATTCATAACCGCACAGTATGCAGGCGGCCAATGCGATCAGATAAATGAGGACAGAATTAAAACCTTCAATGAGATGGAGGGTAACCAGACACACACTTATGTGCTCTTCATGTAGCCAGGTACTAAGGGATCACCACATATCGTTGCTGCAACCAAATCGCCCGTATTGAGACATGTGAATATGTAGAACACGAAGAGGAGACAGAAGAAATGCACACAGAATTTTAAGCGGAAAGCACGAAGGGTTGAATCTTTGGGGAGTTCTGGGTATAAATTGGAGGCTAAGTTGGAGCCGAAGCCTGTCCGGATACACTGCAGGGTGGGGGGACCCCCTTGCGAATCGAAACAGAACACCTCGTCTGCCTAGCCCAAAGCCTAGTCACTGTAGCGGCTACACAATCGCGACCACAAAACACCTCTGAAATACAAACATTTGTGACTATATCAATCCTTATCGCTACCAATGAACATTTAAATCCGGAACATCCGGCAATACTTTGTAGAAATCGTGTTGGCATAGGCGTGTGTACGCGTGCTTGCGCTCAGCAGATAAATCATTTATCTACCTACGCGTGACACTAATCCTAATCTAAAATTTTGAAATGCAGCTCTACGATTTCACATCCATAGCATGTGCTGATGAATTATTTGCCCGGCATAACTTTAGACAGCCCGTAACAGATAATCTATCCTTCCAGAGTTCATTCATAATTAGTACTAATTTCCGAAGACGTTCCATCAGCATGCACCAACCAAGTGACCATTAATTCACAGGACAATTAGACGAGTTTCAATCAATGACGTAGTATATCCAAGCAGTTTTCAAGGACCCGCAGCGAGGCGAGGTACTGCAATACAGATACTTGGATGAGGCGGCATTTTTCACCAAAGTGGTAAGCGCAAGGGGCGTGGCAGAATGCTAAAGTTGTTAGCAGGCAAGTGAGGGTCTTGAGTCGTTGCCAGATACTTATATTTCTTTTTAAAATTTATTGCCTTTATAGCCGGCAAATGAACTATCTGCTACTTCAAGATTAATTAGGTCTTTTAACTCCTCTTGCTTAAACCGCGGCTTTGCATACCACATATGTAGCGGCACCTAAAATATCAATACAGCGTGCTGAGGATGCAATTTAGATTTCGGAAAAAATAAATAATAAAGTCAAAACACGACTGATTTAGAATTGTGTACATCTTGGTCACACCATAAATAGCAATGGCATAAGCCACTTAGGCTTGTTCCGTCATCATGGGTATTGGTGTCTCCGTTGTTGCCTTCGATGCCCTGCGTTTCTTCTGACGGTCGGAGTGTATTCACACACCAACATTTTACTGCTTGTATCGTTCATTCTTAAAAGATGATGTGTTCACTTTCATATATGATTTACAACCATAATCGTCACCATCATCATAATCATCATCACCACTTTCTTTTTCTTCTTCCTCCTCCTACTCCTCCTGTCGTTCCAAGCAGGAACATCGGACCTCCACAAAGCATATCTAGCGAACACGATCTCCTGCCAACCGTCTGACTCCTGACCATGCTATGATTTACAGTATTATCATTTAAACTGCATACACCAAGTTCCTCTCTTATTTCTTCATTTGCTTTGCGGTAACATAATGCAAATCCTATAAATGCCCCCCAAAATTTCACCACCACTGTTCCAGTTATTCCATGCTGTTCAATGAAAGTCTAATTCATTCCCAACCCGTACAGGAGCGTATGTAATTTCAACGACGTTTCCTTGTTGCTTTAATTCCTTTATTCATTCAGTCACTTCGTTTTCGGGAATTAGTTTGCTCCAATTCGGCCACCTCCTTTAAATGCCACGATTTTTTTTTTAAAGAAACAGACTTTTAAAGCTGTGTTCCTTACACAATGTACTTGCTATGCATAATTCCCCCTGCAGGCCATAATCATCATCATGTTTTGGCAATTACTACCTGAACGCCAGCAAACAAAATAGTAACTGTACCATTCGACTGCTCAGAAGTGGTTTACACCCTACGACCTACATTGACGATGCGATCTGTTCTGTGGGCACGCTGTTTACAGACAACAACGATACGTTGTTCGCCATTATCAAGACTGTTTCTGAACATAAGTCCATCCACATAAGCAGTATGTACCGACAGTAAAGCACGCAAGCCTCCACGTGAATGACCAAGGCGTCCGATCGAGACCTAGCCAAGGTATGAATGGCGTCATGGGACGGACGCGACGCTTCAATACGAGACGTTGCTAAGAATGAAAATCACGCATATTGGGGTGTACTTGTGCTGGCAGGGGAGCTGGGATAGCGTAGTCAGTATAGTGACTATGCTACGGGCTGAATGAGCCGGGCAGGGGGCCCAAATCCCGGCAGGTGCCAGAGATTTTTCTCTTCTCCAAATCGCCCAAAACGGCTGCAGGACTCAACCAGCCTCCCGTTCAATGGGTACCAGTGTTTCTTTTCGTAGGGCTGTGGGGACTGTAGAGTGGTCGGTGGGTGAGGCTGACCAGTCACCTCCACCTAGCGCCGAGGTTATGCATGATACCTTCCACTCCTCGATAAGCTTTTATGAAGTGCACAGCGAAACATTTACCTTTTACCTAGTACCTGCCGACCAATAGCTGCCCATGCCGCGATTTCGCTTTTATGTAGTTCAATTCCGCATGTTACGAGACTGCTATCTGGTTATCCATGAAAGAATACCCTTCAGGACTGACAGACACAGAAATTAACTTTTAACACTTCGATTCGTACCAAACCGAGAAAAGAGCCTTTACCCATTTTATAAACTGACTGACGAATAACGTTCACGCCTGTATTTATGCCTACTGTGAGACCCATATGTAACCTGTAGTAAACACGCTGCGTGAGCAATATATACAATTTTCTACTGTTAAGACCGGTAGTACAAATGGTTGTCACTGGGCTTAACAAGCTTAATCGCACTGATCTACTTATGTCATCTTGGGTCCGATATCTATCATCAAAACCTACAAATATTAATGCTTTCATTAGTTCCATTTAAACCTACGTTACGTGATATGAAACGCGATGTAGCAATGTTTGCAAATCGCATTCAGATTATTTCATTTCTTAAAGACAAAAGTACATTTGAGTTTGACTCGGTGTCTGCGTGCGCGTCATCCACTTCATTTTTTAAACCAACTGATACATTCACGAAATTTGATGCGACTGCAGAGTATTGTCACCCCAAAGCCAAGTCCCCTAATTTCATGCCATCATCATAATGGACACATCTACTGAGGAAAAGGTGACTCTGGTGTCAGTTGATATAGAAACCTATATGATGCATATGATCGAAAGGAAATCAGTTTCTGAAATTCTTTTCTACGATGCAACACAGCATGGAGCCGGTGCGAAAGTACTCATTCACCTTTCACTTTCACCGCTATAATAAAGAATTAGAGCTAGACATTTCAAACTGTAATAAATTGTTAATGAAATATTGTTCGTAAGTCATGAACTGCGAATAAGGCGACGCTGGGAAAGGTTCGAGGTGATATCCGACAATTTTAGCACAGAATGAATTTGTATGATATTCATTCATTCCGCACTCAGTTTTCACGACAGGTCCATAGCTTCTTTCACAGTGAGTTCTGAACAGAGAGCGATCTAGTGCTTTCTCTTTCAATTTCTAACATCCTCTCGTCACCTTAAGGTCATCCAGTAGCCGCTTACGTATTCTTCCCTATTTTTCCATTACCATCCTTTCTTCCATCTTCCTTCAACAACGTGTTTCCTCGAAGACAGTTTCTACGCAAGATGTGACCAATCCTGTTAGCCTTCCTTCACTTTAGTGTATGCAGGATATTCCGCTCCTCCTTGGTTCTTTGTAACACTCCATTTTTCACACGATCGGTCCAACCGATCTTCTCCATTCTTCTCCAGCACCATAATTCAAAACTTTCGGGATATTTCTGATCTACTATCCGAAGTGTCCAAGTTTCAATACCATAAAAGCTATGCTCCAGATTGTAGCATTTGTTTCCGTTTTTGGAAAAAGATTATCCAGGAAAAGTACTAATGTAGTAATTTTTCCATTTGCTTTCCACATCGCAGTACAGCAGACGTTCAAAGCACAAAAACAACAACAACAACAACAACTACTACTACTACTACTACTACTACGACAACGACAATGATGATGACGATAATGACAACAATAAGCAATCGGCAAGTAATATAATTCCTGGATATTGTATGTGTTGGATTATAAATTTGCAACACAAACACAAAATCTGCTAAACTGGTAGTCTGTGCAATAAGAAAGACTCTCACTTCTGTCCGAAACTCCTAGTTGGTTATACTTCACCACTCGACAAAGCCGACCGGTACACAGGTGCAGTCGATCGGCGACAAAGCTGTAAAAACACAAGGAGCCTTGAGCTCGCGAAACTTAGGTATTTATAGAAGAACAAATTTAGTATCTTGCATTACAACGCAGAACACACAAATATCTTTGCCCACTGTCAACATCACAGCTAATATTTCCCTTCTTTCATGACTAATGCATGAACTTCGATACCTCAAGACAGACAGCTGGAAGGCCAGAACAAATGATTTCCCGCACGGACAGGATATTCCTCGTCTCTACTGTACAAGACCCAGACCGTCAGACAGAGGATCTTCCTCCGGGTGAAGCCGGCCTTCCTCCTCCATCTAGTGTTGATCATAAGAATGCGTGGTGGATCTTAAAAATTACCTTTCATACACCTCCATGCTCTTGTGTTTCAATGTCACAAGAACTTTATCTTTTATCTTAACATAAATTGCAGACACCAATTTCATTTCAGCTACAGCCCCGAGAATAAAACAATGGAAGGAGCTGCCAGATGAAATGGTAGTAAAAGATCACTTTTCAGTGTGCATAAATCGTTAATTCGCATCTACAATACATCAATATGCTTATATAAGACGGAAATTTACAAAAATGGGGGGGGAGGCGCAAATCTGGTCCGTCTAAAAATTACGTTGGCACAAATGAAAAGGTGAGGATGTAAACAATATGAACCGCCCCTCCATGTACCTAGTCCACTGCCAGTGTAACTCGAACACACTAATCACAATAGTGTAACGCGATAACTTGCCTAAAAACGCACCAAAGAACAGAGGTAGGCCTATATAGTACTATCCGACTTCTTCGGACTCAAAAGTGGAGAAGCAGGAAGGAATTTTAAATGATAAACGACGAAAAGATTCAAAGGAGGGAGACGAGCACTGGAAATTCGAGTTGTCTAAGGCTATAAACTGTAACATGTGCTAAGTTCAGGAACAGGCCATTTAGCATACACGAGACAATCGAAGAAATCATCACTCGTGCATCATACATCGATGATGTAAAAAAGGGGGAGCGAAAATGACTTCTGATCCAACGGAAAACATTCTACTGCGACGGGATCAGGCAATTGTGGAACGCAGAAGCAAACGTCCTGACAGGAGGGGGGGGGGAGGGGAGGGGTTACATCCCAAAACGATGGACATGCAAGTACTCTGTGATTACTCTGTCAAAAGATACCGGTCGGCCAAATGTACACCAAGCTCATCGTAACAATCTCCGATGAGGGAGACAGACGAACTCCACATTCAAAACGCCTTACCGCCCAAGAAGACTTTAAGGCATACAGCGTTCGTGGAAGCTTCAAATCATAACGCTGAAGAAAGTTAAAAAACTAAAGCCACTGACTTTCAATGACTTTTACATCAAACGACGAAAGCATCGTGTGATGGACTCGGGACAACTCGTTTCCGTTCGTAACACTGGCACGGGGTTCAGTATGAGGCCCTGGCTGTCATAATGCCAATACAAAGGGCCAGTACCAGCATAGATTGAAATAAAAATTCCAAGCTGCTGCAGAGTCTGAATATTCCAATACAGCCCCAGCCAGTAGCTAGACTGGTGAGGGATGAAGCGCTGGAAATTCGTGTCACCATCTATCACCAGCGACGTGAAGGCAACAGACGGTGATTTTTACATCACACTGCTTTAATATACCCAGAAAGTTTGGGTGTGAAATCTCTGCAAATGACGAATGTTCTTACAGAGGTGGTAAAACTTGTTAATTTCATTAGATCAAAACAAACGACTCATCGTCAGCAAGAAGACTTCTTGAGTGTTATGGAACCTGAGTGGGAATATGTTCCTACCACGCACTAGTTCACTGGCTGGGTCGTGGTCCGGAAGATGAAGCGCGTGGGAGAATTGAGCCATACATTACCAAAAATGTATGTACATATTCACGTAAAATACCCGTTATTCTTGTCACATTTTAATTTTCTTGACAGATTTTCGAAAAAAAAAGCCGAATACAAAATTTCACGAAAATCCGTCCAATGGGAGCCGTGTTGTTCCACGCGGACGGACAGACACAGAGCGAACTTACAGTCGCTTTTCGCAATTTCGTTAGCACGCCTAGTAATTCGCCACAATGTGCATTAAGTATTGGTTTTAAACAAAAGCACATAGAAAACAGGTAAACACCATATATCTTTGTTTACACACTGACAGCCACCTAAAACTGCAAGAATAATACTGATTAAATAACTCTTAAGTTAAATAGCGCTGTTAATGCACTTAGGTATGTTCCATATCAGCAAAACTAACACTCTCAAATCAATTCACTTCGCTTCTATTTACTGAATGGGATAATTCTGGGGGTAATTCGTCCGACAGTTAAGAGATATTTACCTCACAAAGGAAACTCGTTTGAATTACGGTTTGTGCAAAACCAAAAAAATCATAGATTTTACCTATTCCAAGCCAATACATATACTTTCAACAATGAATTTCAATGTAAATTAGTACGAATATCTTCAACCAAATTCATGTGTACACAGCATTAATACAAAGAATAAGCACCACCTTGACAGAAGCTTTCGTGTTTGCATTAAAGTTCATGCCATGCGGGCATCAAAATTTTCAAAAGTTTACCACTTAATCTCACAATCCTTAAGAATAAAAAAGAAGTAAAATTTAAATAATCATTACGAAGACACCTAAATACTCGATCCCCGTGTTCTGCTGGTGAATTTCTTATGTTTAAGGACGACCCATAATACTGCACATGAAATATTTAAAGTTTTTCATTGTCGTAATTCACATGTTTTTCGTGTTTTGTACATACTGTACGTTTATAAATTATTCCACATAATACTATCAATTTTTAAATTTCTGAATCCACGACATGCACGCTTCCATGTTGCTACTCCTCAAGTATGTCCATGTAATGTAAATATAATGTCAAATAACAAGTGGAAAGCTTCCTACTCTCTTGGGTTCCAACGTCCCTCTGTCTGTCTAAACACTGTTTGTTAAAGTAAATATTTGAATTACATATCATTAGTTGTATTTTTTGTGTTCTTATACTTACTGACGATATGAGCCTGACTAGCCAAAATATTCTTCGCTATGTCACCCAAGATTGTCTCAGCTAGTCAGGCTCGTATCGTCGGTAAGTATGAGAATACAAAAAAGAAAACTTCCCACTATCGTTCCTCCATCCTTCAAAATCCAAGAACCTAAAACACATCAATATTTTATTGCAGTTTGGGTCACTCGGACGCTTAATGATAAATTCTGTTTCAAAGTGTGGTTTCCATTGTTATCGCTGGGAATGAAGACCGCACGTGGCTCTGAGGTTTTTAAAATGGCCATCGCGCATGAAAGGTTGCTCATCACAGGATTAAAAAAAAAAAAAAAAAAGAACAAAGATCGCTGTAGGCGTTATATGATTCAGCCTGTACAGACTGGAAACAATTTGTGGATAGAGGATCGGGCACAGAGGTAAACGCACTGTAATTATGTAGGACACCACCCACTATTTAACTTTCGACATTGGTGTTAGCGGCCGGTAACGAACCAACCGGGGTAGTCTAGTAGTTAGAATACAAGACTGGGATTTAAAAAAAAAAAAAAAAGACTATCAAAAATGTATTTGCTAAAATAAAAAAAGCAGGCCTACATTTTTTGTTTGTTTTATGACACCTAACGACCGGAAGCAGAA
>Ga0123354_10004513_pt1 | contig 19753 bp, 19 predicted proteins | sample TergutLab28metaG_2_FD_97872 | JGI IMG/M metagenome (GOLD analysis project Ga0123354, IMG submission 97872) | Labiotermes labralis P4 segment gut microbial communities from Petit-Saut dam, French Guiana - Lab288 P4 | ecosystem: Host-associated > Arthropoda: Insects > Digestive system > Gut ...
ATGTCGATCCGGGCCGGGCAGGTCTGCTGGCAGGGCGCCAGGCAATCGGCATTGTGGTCAGCCAGAAGCTGGTCCAGGCGTACTCGGCGGAAAGCCTCGATCTTTTCCGAGTGGGTGGCCACGACCAGGCCCTCGCTCACCGGAGTGATGCAGGCCTTGACCGGCTGGCGCTCGGGCCCCACCTCGACCATGCACAAGCCGCAATTCCCGTTAGAACGGGCCAGGCGCACGTCATGGCAGAGCGCAGGAATATGGATACCCTGGCTGATCAGGGCATTCAGGATAGTCGCGGATTTCGGTACGGCGAGTTCATGTCCGTCCACGAGCATTGTGACAGTGGCAGCAGCATTCGGGACTGTCGCGGTCTGAGTCATGGCATCTCCTGGGGGGTCGAGGTCCTACTCATGATATCGAATGACCCTGAGACGCCAGATAAGAAGTTATGGCCATTCTCTTGGTTCCTAAGGATGATACGCACTTGTGTATCATATGAGTATCGACCACAGAGGAGAAGAAATGGGGTTTCTCACATTGCGCGAACTGCGCGGATCGACCCAACAACTCGACCAACTCATTCAACGAGACGGATCTGTCATCGTCACCAACAACGGCAAGCCAACTTACCTCATGTTAGGCATCAACGAAGCCGATCTTGAGCAAACCCTCATTGACTTGCGCAGGCTGAGAGCCAAAAGAGCGGTGGACCGGATGCAGCGAACAGCCGCACGACTCGGCAATGACACGTTGACCCTTGAGGAAATCGGCACAGAAATCGCTGCAGATAGGTCGGCCAGAAGGTGAGTGTCGGTGGTGCGGAGGCGGAGTGGCGACGCATCGTACTGGACACAAACGTTCTTGTGTCTGCACTCCTCACACCGACGGGGAACCCGAACACGATTCTGCGGACAGTACTCGACGGAGAACTCACTGTTGTTTATTCTGCGGCCATCATGACTGAATACCACAGCGTTCTTGCCCGACCACGATTCGGTTTCGACGCCCGCGACATCATGGATCTGACATCTTTCATTGAGACGTGTGGCGAGGTGACGAGTCCCATCCCTAGCACTGTGCACCTGCCAGATGAGTCTGACCGACCCTTTTATGACACAGCCAAGGACGCCCGTGCGATCCTGATCACAGGCAACAGTAGACACTATCCCTTGCTGGACGGGCTGATGACCCCAGCGGAGTATGTTCGATTGTTCATCAACTAGCCGGGTATCCTCGCTGCCCCTCAAGTCGTGGAATCGTCGCTGCTGACGACAACAGCCAGTACAGCCTCACCGTAGTTTTCAAGCTTCATCGCGCCGATTCCGGAGATCAGGGAGAGTTCGTCCAGGGTGGTCGGGCGGGTGGCCGCGATGGCGCGCAGGGTCGAGTCGTGGAAGACCACGTACGGGGGGACTGACCGGGTTCGGGACTCCTCCAACCGCCAGGCACGCAGGGCTTCGAACAAGGCGGCATCGGGTTCCGACAGGTCCTGAGCGGCTATGACTGTGCTGGTTGACTTGGGAGTACGAGCCTTGCGCGACTCGGTCGTGACGGCGGCTTTCCGTACAACGTCCTCACGCAGGGGTACCTCTCGATTGCCGCGCAGCACTTCCCAGCCCAACTCGGTCACACCGAGCGTGGAGTGACCGTCGGTGGACAGGGCCATGTCACCGCGGGCCAGGAGTTGGCGGACGACACCCCGCCACTGGGCATCCGTCAGGTCCGCCCCGATCCCCCATGTGGACAAGGAGTCATGGTTCCACTGGCGTACACGGACGGTGTCGACTCCACGCAGGATGTCGATCAAGTGGCCGGAGCCGAAGTGTTGCCGGCGCTCGCGGTCCAGGCGCACCACTGTGGAGAGCAACTTCTGGGCGGCCTGTGTCCCGTCCCAGGTGGCGGGGGTGTCCAGGCAGGTGTCGCAGTTGCCGCAGGGTTCGCAGGCTTCGCCGAAGTAACTCAGCATGTTCTGGCGACGGCATTCGACCGTCTCACACAGGGCGAGCATCGCGTTCAGGTGGATGGTCAGGCGCCGCTTGTGGGCCTCGTCCCCCGTCGATTCACCGATCATGCGCCGTTGTTGGACGACGTCGTTGAGGCCGTAGGCCATCCAGGCGGTGGCGGGTTCGCCGTCCCGGCCTGCCCGGCCAGTTTCCTGGTAGTACCCCTCGATTGATTTGGGCAGGTCCACGTGGGCCACGAAGCGTACATCGGGCTTGTCGATACCCATACCGAAGGCGATCGTGGCGACCACAACCAGACCCTCCTCGGCCAGGAAGCGGGCCTGGGTATTGTGACGAGTCCGGGGGTCCAGGCCCGCGTGGTAGGGCAGGGCCGGGATACCAGTCTCTCGCAGAGTTGCTGCGACTTTTTCGGTGTTTGCCCGTGTCAACGTGTAGACGATCCCCGCCTGACCGGGATGCTCCCGCTGGATGAAGGTAGTCAACTGCTTCATCACAGAGTCCTTGGCCTCGATGCGGTACTGGATGTTCGGCCGGTCGAAAGACGAAACGAAGTGCTTGGCGTCCTCCAGATGGAGTCGCTCGGTGATCTCCTGATGGGTGGCCTGTGTTGCCGTCGCCGTCAGGGCGATCCGGGGCACGGTTGGCCAGACCTCAGCCAGCATCGACAAAGCCAAGTAGTCGGGGCGGAAGTCATGCCCCCACTGGGACACGCAATGCGCCTCGTCGATGGCGAACAGCGCGATCTCCCCGCGTTCCAGCAGTGCTTGCGTGGCTGGCATGGTCAAACGCTCGGGGCTGACGTACAACAGGTCGAGGTCTCCGGACAGGAAAGCCTGCTCCATATCCGTACGCTGTCCGTAATCTTGCATCGAATTGAGGAACCCAGCCCGGATGCCAACCTGTCTGAGGGCGTCGACCTGATCCTGCATCAGCGCGATGAGCGGCGAGACCACAACCCCGGTCCCCGGCCGCAGCAAAGACGGGATTTGGTAGCACAGTGACTTTCCGCCGCCGGTCGGCATCAGGACGATGGCGTCCCCTCCGCCGGTCACATGGTCGATCACAGCCGCCTGATGTCCCCGGAAAGAGTCATAGCCGAAGACGGTGCGCAGGACTTCCTCGGCAGTACGGTACGTGGCGGGCATACGCTCGACACTACCTCCTCGTGCAGGCTGCTGTGGTGGCTATCCACAAGGTACGGCTAGACGAGTGCGTCGTAGATGGCACGGATGGCATCGTCGTGCCGGGCTGCCGGCAGCGTGATAATACGAAGATCGCCCGCGTAGGCGTCGGCGAACACCTCGATGTTGGCGTCAGCCAGCGCCTGGGACAGCCGCAGGGAGGCGGTGTTGCGGGACACTGCGCCCGAGGAGATGATCCCGAGCAGGGCCAAGTCTTCCTGGAACTCCACCTTGTCCGGACGCAGTACGGAAAGGCTCTCGGCGAAGGGCTGTTCCAGTGCGTCAAGTGCCTCGGTGCGTACGACGAAAGTCCAGGCATCAACCCCTGTCAGAGCCACATCCACGACCACATTCAAGGCTTCGAACAGGTCAAACACCAGTTGCCCGACACCATGAGTCCCACTCCACTGTGCCTTGTGGACGGTGACTGCGGTGTAGCCGGTCTTACCAGCGACACCAACAATGGCCGGGCCCGAGGGAGTCGACGGGGCTTGAGCCTGAATCCACGAACCGGGGTCGTCGGGATGGTTGGTGTTGCGGATGTTGATCGGAATCCCGCGCTCCCGCACCGGATGAATGGCGTTCTCGTGCAGCACCGACGCCCCGAGGTAGGTCAACTCGCGCAAAGCAGTGTACGACAGCCGCCGGATGGGCAGCGGGTCGACCACGACCCGCGGATCGGCGATGAGCAGGCCGGAGACATCCGTCCAGTTCTCGTACACCTCGGCCATGGCTGCCCGGGCCACCAGGGCGCCCGTCACATCCGAGCCACCCCGGGGAAAAGTCTTGATCTGGCCCGACGCTGTTGCGCCGTAAAAGCCCGGTACCACCGCGTGATCGGCTTGGGCCAGGGCATTGCCCAACAAGACATCGGTCTGGTCGGGCTGGAACTGACCCGCATCGGAGAAGCGCACGACCTCAGCCGCATCGATGAAGGTCCAGCCCAGGTAGGCGGCGATGATCAGCGAGTTGAGGTACTCTCCGCGCGAAGCAAAGTAGTCACGCTCGGGCTGGTCGGTCAGGCGTCGTTCAATCTCGGCAAAGGGGGTGTCGAGGTCCACACTCACACCCAACTCCACAGCAATGTCGACATATCGCTGTTTGATAGTGGCCAGTGTGTAGGCATAATCCCCGTCGCGCCGGTCGTACGCCTGGTAGAGCAGGTCGGTGACCTTGGTGTCGGAGGCGTCGCGTTTCCCGGGTGCGGACGCGACCAGGTATCGCCGGTCAGGGTCGGCCACGACAATGGCGACGGCCTTGGCGATCTGCGCGGCACTCGCCAGGCTCGATCCACCGAATTTCACTACTTTAATCCCCACGAAGGGTCATCCTTCCCACCCAGCAACAAGCGCGCTGAATCTGCCAGATAATTTAACCATGGACCCGGTCATGGTTGTCAGTCAAGCGGGAAAGCGGACACCCATCCAGGTGAAACGATGGCGCATCAGCCACTACGAGAACAGGACGATGATGAGCCGATACGCCATCGTTCACGAACGGAATTGTGTCGAAGCAATGATCAGCAGTTCTAGGAGCGTGGCTGAAGCCCGTACTCCTGGAGGACTTTGCGGAGCAATGTCTTGGTCGCGCTGCTCGCGCCGATCAGTGGCAGACGCGGCTCGCCCACCGCCCAGCCGAGGATGTTCAGAGCCTCTTTGACCGGGATCGGGCTGACCTCGCTGAATAGCGCTTTGATCAGGGGAATCGTCTTGAGTTGGGTGGTTCGAGCCGCCTGAAGATCGCCGGCGAACCATTGGGCCGTCAGGTCGTGGGTGTCTTTCGGGATGACGTTCGACATCACGGAGATGACACCGAGCCCGCCCCACGCGAGCATGGGGATGACCTGGGCATCTTCACCGGTGTAGAACTGGAAATCGGGTTCGACCAGGCACTTCATCGCTCCAACCTGCTCGAGGTTGCACTCTTTGATGCCCACCAGATTTTCAACCCGGCTCATTTCGGCAGCCGCCTCGGGAGAGATGTTCATCGACGTACGACCAGGAACGTTGTACAAGATGATCGGCAGCCGGGTGATGTCGGCGATGGCCGTGAAGTGGGCCACGAGCCCCTGCTGGCTGGTTTTGTTGTAGTACGGCGTGACGGACAAGATGGCGTCCGCTCCCACATCCTCCGACCGGCGGGTCTGCTCGATCGCTTCGACCGTGGAGTTGGAACCCGCGCCAGCGATCACCGGGATGCGCCCGTGGACGAATTCCACAGCCTTGGCGATGACCTGCATGTGCTCGTCGGTGGGAAGCGTGGGCGACTCGCCCGTGGTGCCAAGGATGACCACGGCATCGATGCCCTCAGCGATCTGGAATTCTAGCAATTCGCTCAGCTTCTCATAGTTCACCTCCCCAGTGGGTGTGAAAGGCGTGACAAGTGCGGTAGCTGCACCGCGGAATACTGGTTCTCTCACCGTGATCCTCCTTTCTCAGATCATGTCGCCCGTGTGGGGCGAATAGTGGGTCCCATGCTACCCGAGCCTGGGCGGTGGACTGCTGTGATTGCTCATACTCTGAAATCTGAGGGGTTTCGGGTGTACGGATTCCGTCCGGTCACACAGTCTTGATTTGTCGTTCCTCATGATCGTACTGGTGTGTGACAAGGTGATATACCAAAGTGGGTGATAGGTCCGCCCGAAGCCGTCCAGCCCGCGTCCGTTGCGGGATAAACAACGGCACGAAATCTCATCTTTCAGTGTCGACTCTCAACCAGGATCTGCCCGGACTGTCGTTGCCTTGGCTCATAGCGGATAATAGGATGACGCAGTGGAGAAGGAAACACCTATGAAGAATTACGACCTGGCTCTGATCGGGCTCGGCAACGTTAACCGCACTTTGGCCAGTCTCATTCGCGACGAGAGCGCATCCCTGGCTGAACAACTTGGCTTCACTATTCGGGTGACGGCGATCACCGACCTGCGCTGGGGCACCCTCGTCGACGCTGATGGAATCGATCTGTCTAAGGCGCTGGACCTGGCACCGGGCGAGACCTTCGCCGGCCTCGGCGGGATGGACAGCTGCGACAACGAGACACTCATTCGTACTTGTCCCGCCGACATCGTGGTGGAGGCGACCTTTACCAACCCCCTCAACGGGGAACCAGCCTTGTCCCATGTCCGGTGGGCGCTCGAGTCCGGCAAATCGGTCTGCACAACCAACAAGGGCCCGGCCGCCTTCGCCGCCGACGAACTGAAAGCCCTTGCCACGAAGAACAATGTACGTTTTGAGTACGAGGGTGCTGTCATGAGTGGTACCCCCGTCCTCAGACTGGCGTCCGGCCCGCTCAAAGGCGTGGGAATGCGGGGATTCTCGGGGATTCTCAACGGGACCAGCAACTACATCCTGGGCCGCATGGAAGCCGGGTTGAGCCAGGATGAGGCCATCAAGGAGGCCCAGCAGTACGGGTACGCCGAGGCCGATCCGACGGCTGACATCGGTGGTTCGGACGTCCGCCTGAAGGTGACAGTCCTTGCCAACGAGCTGTTGGGCGCGCATCTGCACGCCCCCGACGTGCCCACCGAAGGGATCACGGGGATCACCCAGGAGATGATCGACCAGGCCGTCCAGCAGGGCGCCCACTGGAAGCTCATCGGGCAGGGCACGAAAGCCGACGATGGTACGGTGACCGTCGCGGTCGCCCCCCAGATGCTCGACGCCTCCCACCCTCTGGCAGGAATATCCGGCGCCACCAACGCCCTGCTCTTCGACACTCGCTTCCTGGGCCAGGTCACAATATCCGGCCCCGGCGCCGGGCGAGTCGAGACAGCCTACGCCCTGCTCTCAGACATCGTCGCCATCGACGCCTTCCACCACCAGCGCTGAGTGACGAACTTATCGTCTATGCCCCAGGGGATCACGGTGTCTGCCAGTCACCACGTCTGCAGTGCCCAGCAGTCGGTCAAGTGATGTGCCACCTGGGCGATAGCTCACACCATCTCGCGGTTGACGCAGTCGAGGATGCCCTTCAGGCCCAGCCACCACTGGTTGTTCGGGCGCTGGCGTTTGCGGTCGGTGCTCTTCATCGCCTCGGTGATGTCGGTCAGACGAATCTCGTTGTCGTACCAGCCCACGCAGTGAACTGCCTTGTCACCTACGGATAACTGGCTGGCCAATTGGGTCATGGCCGCATCGGTGAGCCGGGTGGCGAGGAGCCGGTCAGCCGGAGTCGGCGCCCCACCCTGCTGGATGTGGCCGATCGTGAGCGTCCGCGTGTCGTACCGCCCCCGGCCCTCCTCGTCGAGCATGTGAGCCAGGACCTTCGTCGTGTAATTCGGATTCGCACGTTCATTGCGTACTGCCAAGAAGAACGAGCGGCCGTGGGTGTCGATGCTGCTGCGCAACCAGTCGAAGTCCGACTGCAAGCCCTGAAGCGTGATGCCCGTCTCGTGGAGGTAGACCTGCTCGGCCCCTCCAGCCAGACCGCCCATGAGCGCCAGGTAGCCGCAGTCGCGCCCCATGGTCTCGATGACGAAGCAGCGTTGCGTGGCGGAGGCCGACATCTTGACCTTGTCGATGCAGTCGACCACCACATTGAGGGCCGCGTCTGCGCCGATCGACATCGAGGTGCCGGGCAGATTGTTGTCGATCCCCGCCGGAACACACACAATGGGGATTTGGAGCCCGGGATAGCGGCTACGCTCGTCGTTGAGCAGTTGCACGCCGGCGTACGCGTTCCACCCTCCGATCACCACCAACGCCTTGATGTCAGCCGATTCGAGGCTGCGGGAGACCGCGTACAACTCCTCGACCTTGGGCACATGCCGGCGCGTACCGAGGACTGCGCCGCCCTCCTGGTTCCAGCCGTCGACCGCCTTCCAGGTCAGTTCGGTCATGTCCCCTGCGGCCAGCCCGAGGAAGCCGTCCCGGATTCCGACCATCGTGAATCCCCGCGAAATGCCTAGCCAGACGGCCGTTTTCGCGGCGGTGTTCATTCCTGGCGCCAAGGCCCCCACATGGACGACACCGATCCTGAAATCGGTTGGATTCGCCTGGGTACGCACCGGGTCGGACAACTCCTGGAAGATCCGGGCCAGGTCGGCGAACTCCTCCCCGCGCAGGGCCATGGCCTGGTCGTACTTCCCCGCTTTGATCAGTTGCGGCACGCTGCGAGTGTCGGCCACCGCGCGGACCAGCGGAACCTGAATGACCTGTTCCCCGTGAAACCCGAACACCGGCCCCGGTTCTTCCCTGGTCGCCGACAAGACATAGGTCGCGGCCTCGTAGCCCAGCCAGGTGGCTGACCACCGGTCGTACGCGCTGGGTGTGCCGCCCCGCTGGACGTGCCCGAGGATCGTCACGCGGGTCTCCTCGCCCAACTCGGTCTCGATCGTCGACCGCACATGTTCAGCCGAAATCGGTTCTCCAGCGCGAGTCGTCGCACCCTCGGCCAAGATCACGATCGAGTCCTTGCGCCCCGCCAACCGAGAGCGCCGCAACTGGTCGCACATGGCTTGCTCCCAGCCGTCCGCAGGGGGTAATTCCGGCAGCAGTACGTAATCGCAACCCCCCGAAACAGCAGTTGACAAGGCGAGATAACCGCAGTTGCGGCCCATCACCTCCACCACAAAACACCTTTGGTGACTGGCCGCCGTCGAAGCGATCGCGTCGATGGCCTCCTGAATGCGATGCAGGGCGGAGTCGACCCCGACGGTCAGACTCGTGCCGACAAGATCATTGTCAATAGACCCGACGAGCCCCGCATGGATCAACCGTGGATGGGCTTGCCGTTGATCGTCGGTGATCCGGCCCTGGGCGACCAGGTCGTCCAACAGCGACCCCCAGTGCGACGCGAACTCGTCCAGCCCGGTCAGCGATCCGTCGCCACCGATGACCACGAGACGGTCGATCCCCTGGGTGACAAGGTTGCATGCCGCCTTGAGCATGCCCTCGCGGGTCTGGAAATCGCGCGACCGGAAGGTTCCGATCACCGTTCCCCCGCGGTTCAAAATCCCGGACGCGTCCTCCCACGCGAACGGCTTGATCCCAGCACCGCCCACGGTCAGCCCCTGGTAGCCCTCCATGATGGCGTACGGCTGAGCCCCGGCGAACAAACACGTCCGCACGACAGCCCGTACTGCCGCGTTCATGCCCTGGGCGTCTCCGCCACTGGTCAGCACGCCGACCTTCACACCGGTCGCCGTGTCCCGCAGAGATTCAGGTGTCACCATTCGCACGCCACCATGCTACAACCGCCCTGCGACACAAAACCGGCGCCCTCGTACTTCCTCTTCGGTAGAATGAACGCCATGCAATTGCCTGAAGACTCCCGCCAGCCGGTCATCAATCGCCTCAAACGTGCCCGCGGACAACTGACCGGTGTCATCAGCATGCTGGAAGAAGGCGGTGATTGCGAGGCGGTCCTGACCCAGTTGGCGGCTGTGGGCAAGGCCCTCGACAAGGCAGGATTCAGCATCGTCACCATGGGCCTGAAGGAATGCCTGATCTCCGACGGCTCCGGCGAAATCGACACCCGCCGGCTCGAACGCGTCTTCCTCTCGCTGGCCTGATTGTGGAGTGTCCAGTACGGCCTCGAGCGACGGTGATGGCGAGACGGACTGTGACAAGATGGACAGTGTATACCCCCTGGGGTATAGTGTCGGCATGTCTGTTTTAACCATCACACAGGACTCTTTCCAGTCAGTCACCGAACTTCCCGGTATCGTCTTCCTTGATTGTTGGGCGGCTTGGTGCGCGCCTTGCCGGATGTTCAAGCCCGTGTTCGAGAAGGCTTCCGAGGACCATCCCGACATCACCTTCGGCTCCATCGACACGGAGAAAGAATCGGCCCTCGCTGGTTATCTGGGGATCACCTCGATTCCGACGATCATGGCCTTCCGCGACGGAATCCCCGTCTTCGCCCAGCCCGGAGCCCTGCGCGGTCCTGATTTCACCCGGTTGATCGACGCCGTACGCGGCCTCGACATGGACGAAGTACGAGCCCAGATGGCTGAGCACGTACCAGCCGAATCCTGATCAGAAACGCCGGGCTCATAGAAATTTCACTCTAAGAATCCGGTCCAAACCCAAGAATCCGCCCGATTCATGACTGCGACACGTCGCGTCAGGAGTCGGGCGGTTTGTTCGTACTGTGTCAGTGTCAGGCGGTTTTCGAAGATTGGGACCGACACCGTCGTCGGGCCTAGAAGAGGCGGCGTACAAGACTACTGAAATCGGAAGAGTGATTGCTTGTGTCCTGTTAGTCCCTGCGGGGACGATTGGCGCTCAATACCCCCCCGAGCGTTGGAATCGTCCCCGCAAGCTTATGTAACATTATATGAAATCCTTATGTTACTCAAGATCCGTGACGCAAAAAAGATTACCGTCTGGGTCTGCGAGGGTCAACCACCATTGCATCTCATACTGGAGCGTGGCCCCGGCAGCGACCAGTTTGTCGGCTTCCGCCATGCGATCGGCACACTTGAAATCAAGATGAAGCTTGTTTTTGCCCTCTGTGGGATCGTCTACTTGCTGAAAGCCCAGCGTCACTCCATCCGGGGCTGTCACGATGAAGAACGCCCCCTGGGAATCCGGCGACTCCGGATCGAGTGCGCCATTGTCACCGTACGCCGATAAAGTGCCGTCGAGTTGTTCGGCCCACCAGTGGGCCAGGCGGTAAGAGTCGCGAGTGTCGACCGTCACCATGCCTAAATGAATACTCACTATCTCATCTTAGCGGGGCAGATACCACCTCCCGCAAGCATTTATAGTGTAATAGTGGTACGGGGATCTCGTTGATGATTTTCAATGTTTTTCGTGGGGACTGACAAGGCGGTGGTTCCCCTGAGTGACAAGGTATTATAGACCAGCCAATCCTGAGATTTTGGTCTCTTTTGAGACCCTCATCCCGCCTGTGTGAAAACAAATCTGAGAAAGTCGGGAATAACAGCAGGGGGCCCGCCGTTGTAGTAAGTGACACCAAATCCCAGGATTCGTCCCGGGAAGTGAGACTCAAGAATATCGGTTGGTCGTGAACCCTCCCCCCTCTTGCGGCCAACTTCTTGAGTCACACGCTCATGTGCCGGAACGTCGGTGGTACCCTCCCCCCCCAATTCCCACCGACGTTCCGGATACACCCCCAGATGGTGCCCTCGCCCCCAGAGACCATCACCTCTCGTGTTTCTTTGTCAGGTTCCGGGAGGGACGATACCGGAGCCTTGCCGTCCGGGATGTCGTCCCTCTCGGGAGAGGTCCCGTTCCCTTGTCCCTACTCAGCTTGTCCCCCTCCCATTGATGTCCCCAGCCCCCTGATGTAACCCTCACACCTGAGACCGTCACCTCCAAGGTCTCATCGTCAGGACTTGAGAGGGGCGATGTCCTGGATCATTGCCATCCGGGACGTCGCCCCTCTCTTCTTGGCTTAGCCCGAATCCTCCGATCCATGGCTGCTGCGCGACCCTGTGCCGGCACGCTGGCCCGCCGGTCGCCGCTCCACAGACGTCCAGTCTGCCCTCACGGCAACCGTCGACCCATCGCACCCCCACAGTGTCGCTCGCGACGCCAGCGATCGGTGGATTCGGGCTTAGCTGTACCGATTGCTGGCGTAGTAGCCATGGATTGGTGCAGCCAGGTTGAGCGTGGATGACACGCTGGACGCAGGTAAGAATTCCCACGTATCATCGCGCCACGGGCATCGGGTATCCGGGATTGTCACCGAATAAATTCCGTGACATAGTCCCTTCTCAAGCGGTAGTAGCATGAGAAAATCTCAGAATAATTAAAGGTCGTTCGTCACTATCTACGTGATATATTCGTGATACAAATTAACGGGTGACCCATTGATGCGCAGTAGTTCCCCCCCCTTGCGTCGGAGATCAATGGTGTGGTTGTGCTGCGTGTTGGAGAGTTGTCCAGATCCACCGAAATGGGGAGTGTGACACATGTCTCGATCAAAACGTTCCTTGTCTGTGACAATCGCTGCCGTGAAGGAATCGCCTAACAATGTTGGTATGCCTGCGTTGGACGGCGCTTCGGTCGAGCCACCGGCCACATGGGTCGGGCAAGCCGCCGATCCCCTCACTCACAACAGATTTCCGTACGACCAATTCCCACGCGATCCCGATCACCCAGACCGGGTCTGGAAAGGGATCCGGTCTGGGTACGACGCTGCCCAACCGGGCGAGAACATCGGATTTTTCTACCCGGCGGATATGGCGAATGACCTGATGGGCGAGTGGATGCCAACCGTCGCCACTGGACTCATCCTGAGCTTGGCCGACGAGGCCATGCAGACCGTCGTATAACCCGAAACCAGCAGTCCATGGATACAAGCAGACGCCACCCGGACGTACAGGCGTTTCAGTCAACACACGCCGTACGCCACAGTGGTTTCACGTCGCCGATTCAGGCGGTCAATAATCCGGACCCGTTCCCCGAGGCCATGGACTCCAGGTTTCACGGACACGACGAAACAAAACTGACGAGAGAAAGGAGGACGCATAGAACATTGTGCGACGAGGAGATTTCACGTCAGTTAAGCCCGAACCCACCGATCGCTGGCGTAGCAGCCAGGGATCGCTGGAACTGGGCTAAGAAAGGAGGTAACGCATTCGGTGTTACACAAGGAAGTCAAAGTCGAGTGTGAAAGGAGGAATGAGCATAACCTGGTGGGTTAGCTGCCCACTGGGACCGAAGGTCTGTGGATCAGCGACGATCCACAGACCTTCGCCTTGTCACGGCCACAAGCAGTACGGCGGGTGTACGGAGTGACCGTCATCGTGTTTCGGGTCCAGGCTGGCTGGTGGGGGGACGCTGATTTCTTGTCGGAGCGATTCAGTACACTGGTTCTTGCCGGATTGCCCGATCCGGGTGCCGCAGGATGGAGGGGACCCACGCCAATGTTCGCCACCCAGGGATGGAGTGTGAGATGTCGTCACTGAGAGCGCATATCGCACTTGTGCTGTCGAAAATGACGTACCGTCTGCTTCGCGTGCTCGGGCGCAATGCCTCCAATGCGCCGGGCCTGGTGGCCCTGAAAGTCTGTCCGGACTACTTGGCTCAGGTTGCCCGCTGTCCACTGTGTGTGTGCGTGACTGGTACCAATGGGAAGACGACTGTCACCAACATGATCGCCGATGTCCTGGTGGCCAACGGTTATTCGGTGTCGACCAACCGGCTTGGGTCGAACATCGCCCCTGGGATCGCGGCGGCGCTCACCAACAGTGTCTCCTGGTCGGGAAGACCCCTCAAGGATGCCTGTGTGCTGGAGGTCGATGAGCGGGCGTCCCGATTGATCTTGCCGTTTGTCAAACCAACCTTCTTGGTTGTGACGAATCTCTTCCGCGATTCTCTGAAGCGCAATGCCCATCCGGACTATATCTTCGACGTGATCGACACGTACACACCGAAACAGACAACGTTGATCCTGAACGCTGACGACCTGTGTTCGGCGCGGTTGGGCGAACATGCGGGTAACGAGAGGATTTTCTTTGGGATCACCGAGGTGGAGGGCGACGTGACACAGTCTGTCAATCTGGTCGCTGACTACTCATTTTGCCCGCACTGCCTGACCACACTGCAGTACGACCACCTGCGCTATCACCATATCGGTCATGCCACGTGCCCGTCGTGTGGGTTCTCGTCGCCCGGTCCTGACTACCTGGTTCGCCGTTTCACCCAGGATGACCAGGCCCTGATCGTGGAGCACGGGGAGGCTACGCACGCGTACCCCCTTGTCAACGAGGTTATTTTTAATGTCTACAACGAACTGGCCGCCATCGTGGCCCTCACCCGGATCGGCCTGACCGAAGCTCAGATCGAAACCGGGTTGAGCAGTCTCAGCGTTCCTGACACCCGGCTGAAACAGACCACAGTGGGGTCTGTCCGCGTCGTCCAGGCCATGAGCAAGGGGCAAAGTTGCGTGTCGTGCTCGCGGACCCTCGACTATGTGCGCCAGGAGCCCGGGCGCAAGGTCGTCGTCCTCATCATGGACGATTATTACGACCGCAAGAACTCCGTGGAGTTCATCGGCTGGATATACGATGCTGACTACGAGTTTCTCAATGACCCAGATGTTGTCCAGGTGCTGGCCTGCGGGCCACGCTGCTATGACCATCAGGTTCGGTTGTTGCTGGCCGGCGTACCTAAAGAAAGAATTGTGTGTTGCGAAGACGAGTTGGACGCGCCCCATCACGTCATCACTGATGGTGTCGACGCGGTCTACGTCCTCTACGACACGTCCACTGTGGATGTCGCCATGAAGGTCAAGGCCGGCATCATTCATGGTTTGGAGGTGCACCAGTGAGAGTCGAGATTCTCTATCCGCAAGTGTGCTGTTTGTACGGCGACAAGGCCAATGCGATGTATCTGCGCCACTGTCTGCCGCAAGCGGAGTTCATCGAGACGAGCCTGACTGACGAACCCACCTTCGTCCGCGAGGACGTCGACTTGGTCTACCTGTGCTCGATGAGCGAGCAAAACCAGGAGCTGGTGATCGATCTTCTCGCGCCCCTCCGGGACCGGATCCGGACACTGATGGACGAGGAACGCACACTGTTCTTGCTGACCGGTAACGCGTTGGAGCTTGTCGGCAGCTACATCGAGCGCGAGGATGGTTCACGCAAGGAAGCACTTGGGTTGTTCGGACTCCACGCTGTGCGCCAGACTCCCCGGCGGTTCAATTCGTTGATCCTCGCCGAATTCGAGGGGATGAAGATCGTGGGGTACACCAGTCGGTTCTCCCACAGCTATGTGGATGAACCGAAGGTGTACGGTCAGAGTACGGACAGAACTGCCACCGGTGATGTGGGAGACGCGGTGCCGTCTGCCGACAATACTCAGATATCATTATTCACCGTTGTCAAAGGAGTCGGTCTCAACCCGGACACCATGCTGGAAGGCATCCGGACGCCGAGTGTGTACGCGACGTACCTGTTGGGACCCCTGCTCATCGCCAACCCTGATTTCACCAAACACCTGGTGGACAAACTCGGGGCCCACACCGGCACCCTGCCATTCGACAGGGAAGTTCGCCTCGCCTACGACAAGAAGTTGGCCGAGTACTCCAAACCAGGTATCGAACTCGAATGACGAAACACATGACTCAACAATTGCCAGGTTCTCAGCACGCTCCTAGGAGCACTACTGTGAGACCATGATGCCGTACCGCAAGACCGCAGCCCTGATCGACCTGGACGCGATTCGTGCCAACGTGGCCACGATCAGGCGGACCTACCCCGGGTATGCCCACTATCTCGGCGTGGTCAAGGCGGACAGCTATGGTTTGGGGACCGAGCCGGTGATCCGGGCCATCGTGGAGGGGGGCTGCGACTACCTGTGTGTGAGCCTGGCCGAAGAGGGCCTTGACGTGCGGAAATACCTTCCGGAGGTGCCGGTGATGATCCTCGTCCCGGTTTCCGATGAGGCCCTTCCCGTCCTGGCACGGGAGTCGGTGGCGGTCAGCGTCGCCACTCGCGAACAGGCGGTGGCGGCCAGCCGGGTCGCCGGGTTGAAGGTCTTCATCCGCGCCAATGGGGGGGATGACCTCTTCGGCGGGCCGACCACCCGGGAGGGTTTCGAGCAGGTGTACGACCTGCTGATGGGCTCGCCAGCCGTGGTGGAAGGCATCTACCTCCACACCTTCAACACTGAAGACGCCGACCTGACGGGCCAGGAGTATGCGCTCTTCGAGGACATGACCGCGGGCATCGACCTAACTGTGATCCCGGTTGTGAGCACGTCAAACTCCTTGTCGATGCCCAGATATCCGAAGAAGCCGTACTGCAATGCATCCCGGATCGGCAACATCATCTACGGGATCGAAAACGAGTCTGAGGAGTTGAAGAACTGTTTCGTCCTGAGGAGCGAGGTCATGGACATCGTCCACCTCGCCCAGGGCCAGAGCATCGGCTACGGCCAGGCGTACACCGCCACGACTCGTGATGAAACCATTGCCGTTGTTCCGATCGGGTACGGTGACGGCTTCCCCAAGATCAATGCCGGCCGGGACGTCTACGTCGGCGACCGGCGGTACACGATCCTGACAGTCACCATGGACGTCACCCTGCTGCTGGTCGACGAGTCGGTCCGCCCCGGCGACGAGGTTCTGCTCATCCGTGACGCCCGCCACCTCGACGAGATCGCCCTCCACAACCACGGTGTCGCCGAGGAAGCAATTTCCCTTCTCAACCGGCGAATCCCCCGGGTCTACCGGTCGTCGCGGTGAGGCAGCGGGACTGGTCCGCACCCTGGTGCCGGACTGCGAAATGGATAGACTGATCGGCATGCCCGATGACTTGGATGCACGGATTCGTGAAGCGATTGACTCGAAAACGAAGCCGAGAGGGTCGTTGGGAGCCCTTGAGGATGTGGCGGCGCAGGTCTGCCGCACGCAGAAGACCCTCACTCCTGCGCTCGTCAAGCCGACAATTGTGGTGTTTGCCGCTGATCACGGGCTGTCCCACGAACCGGTGAGCGCGTACCCTCGCGAGGTGACCGAGCAGATGGCGGCGAACATCGCCGCCGGTGGGGCCGGGATCAACGTGTTCTCCCGACAGCATGGTATCGAGGTGGTGCTGGTCGACGCGGGTATCGACTGGTCGGGTACGAGGCCTGGCCGCATGCTCGACCGCTGGATCGGCCCGGGTACCGCCAACTCACTGGATGGTGATGCCATGACCGCCGACGAACTGGACCGGTGTCTGAACGCGGGCAGAGACGTGGTCGAATACGTTGTCGCGCCGGAATCTACGGTGATCGGGTTCGGCGAACTGGGAATCGGCAACACCAGTGCCGCCAGCCTGATTGTGAGCGCGCTGGCCGGGATTCCCCTCAGTGAGTGCGTCGGCCCGGGGTCGGGGCTGGTCTCGGACGGACTACAGCGCAAACTTGACATCCTCCTCCAGGTCCAGGCGAACCATCCCCGGCCGGGCGACGCCGCCGAGGCCTTGCGTTTCTTCGGTGGGTTCGAGATCGCGCAGATGGCAGGCGCGATGCTGCAGGCGTACGAGATGGGCCGACTCGTCCTGGTCGACGGTTTCGTGGCGACCGCCGCCTTCCTGGCAGCCTGGTCGATGAACCCGGCGATCTTGGTCCACGCGGTTTTCTGCCACGAGTCAGGTGAGCCGGGACACGCCAAAGTCCTCGCGTACATGGGTGCGAAACCCCTGATCAGTCTGGGAATGCGCCTGGGCGAAGGGTCAGGATGTGCAGTCGCGTACCCGATCATCGCCAGTGCTGTCACTTTCATGAACGAGATGGCCAGTTTCGCCGACGCCGGGGTGTCCACGGGCACCCCTGAGGAACAATTCGACACTTCTGTGAGCCTGCCAAGGGACGGTCAAAGGTGACGTCATTCGACCCGTTTGTTGGGAGTGAAAAACTCGGAGGATCAGTGACACTAATCGGCCTGGCCGCCATCGATCTCGGCGCAACATCCCAAGACGACCGCCTGATCACGATCTTTGGCTGACCGGTCCCGACCGTACTGGTGTCCTCCACTGAAGAGGATACCGCCAGGGCCGAGTGCAACACCCTCGTTCGCATGGACCTCCGATGATCCCGAAAGTGGTTGAGAATTCCCTGTTGACATCTATATCGACTCCCGATACTATCGGTACCAGATATATCGGACGTCGATATATCTGATCAAAGGAGGATGCTGTGAGTCAACCACTGACCGAAGCCGTCTTTTACATCCTTGTGGCGTTGACCGAACCCCTGCATGGGTACGGAATCATGCTCAAGGTGACAGACATGACTCACGGGCGGGTGTCGCTGGCGGCTGGGACGCTGTACGGCGCACTGTCGGCGCTGGCCAGCAAAGGATGGCTGGATGTCGATGTCGTGGACGATCAGAAACGCTATCGTCTCACGGACGCCGGCCTGGCAGCCCTCCGCGATGAACAAGAACGATTGACCGAGTTGGCCGCGCATGGGCGGGCTGCTCTGACCGAAAGGACCACCCATGTCTAAGCACACGATGACCCGCTGGAAGTACTTCATCACCACCGATGATGATTTTTCCGACTGGCTCAACGCCTACTCAGCCCAGGGCTGGCAATTGAGCAAGGCCGGTTGGCTGCGTTATCACTTCACCCGGGGCATCCCCTCCCAGAGTACGTCTACCGCTTCCACCTGATCCCGGGATTGCCGAGAAGCAAGAAGCGAGAAGAGTACGTTCAGCTCTTGAAAGGGATGCACGTTGACGTACTCAAGGTCAAGGAGTTTTTCGCGCAACGCCAAGGCGCCGCCATTCTGCGCCCGGACGCTTCCTGGGGAGAACTCGAACTTGAATCAGACCTTCAGTCACAACTGGCCTACCAGAAGAGATTGCGAAGAATCTACACCGCAACAGCGGCAACCTACTATGCCATGTTTGTCTGTTTTGCCCTGGCTATGGTTTTCACCGGCTCCCAAATCTTCACAGATCTCTCACAAGTCCACACCTTCTCTGACTTTGTCAGCAGTGGAGTGGCGCTGATCGTCGGCATCTTCGCGCCCGTGTACTTCTTCATCATGGGCACATACCTCACGACGCAACTCACTCACAACCATCGGCGAGTCACCTCCCTCGAAACAAGCCACCTGATACACGAATGACACTGCTCCTGAGTACGTACACCCGTACCCATGGTTGGCGACAACGTACTGCTTGCGACGGGTGCCGCCTCAACACGGCAAGTCTCACCGAGCGAGGGTAACAACATGAATGTGATCGTCTGCTGTCAGGGTCTGCTTGATCTTGGTGTCCAATGTGACAAGGCGAGCATGATGGCTGGCGGCCAAGTTGACCAGGTGAAGGTCTGTGACCTGCTTGTGACCGACCAGCCCAACAAGATCAATCTGGGCATTGGTGAGCGTCGAATCATCTGGAAGAAACTCTGCTCGTGGGTCCATTCGCAGTGAACGTAGTGATGTCAGAGCGTCCGCCGCACGGATCCTGGACCCCATCACGCTGGGGTTCAGCGCCAGTCGCAAGAACCCGGACTCAGTGATGGCAGTTGTGGCAAATCGTTCAGATTTGCTGAACCACCCCTGCGCTGTTGAGTGGTGGATGTGACCTGGATGAAGGAGAGCCACAAGGACATTGACGTCGGGCAAGTCGATGTCAGTCATCGAGCAAAGCCTCGGCTACCATCTCGTTGGTGATGACGTGTCCGGGAGCAGATGGCAGCAGGATGAGACCGTTGTTCACAGGCGGTGCAGTCATCTCGGGCTCAAGCCCTATCAAGGCGAATTCCGATACCGCTTCTCCGATGCTGTGACTTCGGCCTTCATTCACTTTGGCCCGAGCAGCCGCCAGTACGCGGGGATTGATGTCCAATGTCGTTCTCATACATCCAGTGTATAGACATCACGCATCACGCATCAACGTACACGGTGTAATTCTCGAAGACCGTTGTCCTCATCAGTACGAACCAAGGTCAAGGGACGGGTGTCCGGTTCCGAGACGGCTCACAGCAAGCTGGGCATGTCCTGCTTGAAGGCCTTGACCAGCTTCTCCTGCCAGTCGCCGATCGGGTCGAGCCGGCCGAAGAAGAAGCGTAATTGTGCTGGCTCTTCGACGAAGGTCAGGCCACCGATGAGGTCGCGGTGCTCGTACAACCAACTCATGCGGTCGGCTACGAATTCAAGCTGTGACAAGGTGAAAGCCCGGCGCGGGATGGCCAGGCGG
>Ga0123354_10004515_pt1 | contig 19746 bp, 20 predicted proteins | sample TergutLab28metaG_2_FD_97872 | JGI IMG/M metagenome (GOLD analysis project Ga0123354, IMG submission 97872) | Labiotermes labralis P4 segment gut microbial communities from Petit-Saut dam, French Guiana - Lab288 P4 | ecosystem: Host-associated > Arthropoda: Insects > Digestive system > Gut ...
CTGGGCAGGGGGAGCCGCTTCGCTTGGATCGGGATCGGGAAACCGTGGGGGCGTGCAATGAGGAGAAGCCAGCGGCCGTTCCACCGCACGTTCCACTACGCGCTCCGGGGTATGCTCCGGGGCATACGTCCACGGGACTTTAGTCCTTGGGACGGTGTACTCCTGCGCCGGCGCGGGAACCTCGGAAGGAGCCGGTCTGGAGGGCCGTGGCGGATACACGGGTTCGTGATCCGGGGCAGGCTCCACGGAAGGCAGCGGCGCGCCCCTGAACCGGAAGCGCAGACGGCACTTCGGGCAGGTGGCCATATTCGATGCGGCCGGGATCCTGTCTGTGGGGATCTCCCGGCTGTACCCGCATTGTGGACAAACGATGCGCATGAGACCTCTTCGCGGCAAAAGCTTGTTTACGCCCTATCCTTCCTTTTAGTGTAACGCAATGCCGGAGGAAACGACAATGGGCATTGACAGCATCCGCTGTGCAAGGTAGAGGGATTTCTCTTCGCGTCGGGATGTAGCGCAGTCTGGGAGCGCACCTGAATGGGGTTCAGGGGGTCGGAGGTTCAAATCCTCTCATCCCGACCACGCAAAAAATCAAGGGCTTATGAGTGATACTCATAAGCCTTTTTTTCAAGCGACTTGAGAGAAAGATTTATTGCATACTCTGTGAATAAACGAGAGCCTTTTGCGACGCCTCGCGCATTGCGGGGAAATAGCTGTTAACAGACTTATCTTGAAGAGCTTTCTGGGTAGTGCTGATATTTCTGGTGAATTTACAAGCTGTTATCAAACATTGGTATGCGGTATCAGTCATCCCTTTTGCGGCGCAGACTTCACCCAAGCTGAACCAAACCGAAGCTCGTTTCGGGCCATGTTCCAAACTTTCAACAAGCTTCTGAATCGCTGCATCAAAATTCCCCGTAAGATAAAGCGCATAGCCATAGTTAGCGGAATATTCTGGGTTCGATGAGTCATTTTCATACGCTTTTTTGAAATTCTCGAGCGCTGCCGCGTTATCATTCTGCTTCCAAAGGCTTTCAAGCCCTACTTTGTTGAAGGCATCAGCCAACTTCGTATTCAGCGCGGGTTGTTTCGTGATTTCCATTGATGAGGCAATTTTATTCGCGTCATCACGTGACAAGGTAGTGGCGGAATCCATAAGTGTTTTCAAGGTAGGGTTGGCAGTAATTGACTGGGTGCCTTGTGGAGTGGACGGCTGTACGCCGCTGGGCTGACTTGGCGCTGGCGGGGCCGGAGGCGTCTGCATGGGAGCGGCAGCGGGAGACTGTACGGGCGCATTGGACGTTGCGCTTTGTGCGACATTGCCCTTGGCGTCATCCATACACTTTTTCGCGGATGGTCCCCATAATTCCTGTAAGCCTAGAGTACCAAGGGAAGGCAGCTCATTTTTATAGATCACGCCAAGCAAGGAATTACTTGGCCCAAGCTTAGAAACCGCCTGGCCCCCTTCGTCATAGATGATTATGGAGCCAGCCCCCGGATCAAATCCCGCGCCATCAGGCAAGACGCTAAACTCTTGATGGTACACAATCTTGCCAAGCTTTATACTGCCGGGAATATTCAATGCGCATTTTGTTGCCAAGTCTAACTCATTTTGATTCTCAACAATGCTCTTCTTTGTACTTTCTAATTTGTCTTGTTTTGATTTCAAATCAGAATTTAGATTTTCAATTTTCTTCTTCCAATCCAATATGATGTTATGTATGCTTGCCTTTGCGTCATTTGCAGACTGCTCCGCGTTCTTTACTGAATCCTCATAACGGCTAATATATTGGCTCTCTGATTTATCCGACTGAGCCCGCAAAAGTCTAGCTTTCGCCATGACGAGATTCCGAGAGCTTGCAAGCAGACTCTGAAACTGCACATCCAAATTAGGGTAACCCTGGAACCAAGGATAATGGAGTTGAAGGATTTCATCAGCGGATGCTTTTCCACACTTTTCAATAAATTGTTCAATGACATCCGGGCTGAATCCAACCTTCTTTTCCGCATCGATATTTTGTGCCGCAGCATTGGCTTCTCTCTCCAAACCTGGAAGCTGCTGATTCAATATAGCTATATCCCTGTCATACTGCGGCTTGATATATCCGATGATCTCTTCTTCCATAGCACTCCTGACACTATCAGTCATTTTATCATTGTATTCCGCATCAAAAAATATGGATTTTCTTCCTTGGCTATCAGTAGTGGCTTGCCACTTCACATCCTTAAAAAATTGATACCCCCCAACAGCTTTTCCAACGGTTGTCGTCTGGTCAATGTCTAAAACGTACGATTTTAATCCATCTACCGTAGGCTGTACTTTTGGTTGTTTCTTTGTAGTAGTTGTGGCAGGCACTGTTTTGACATGATTTGAAGGTTTCCCTTCAATGTCGTTCAAAGCACTGCCTATCATGCCAGCAGTTCCGACGAAGAACAAAATGCCGGATACCACCAGCCCTCCGACAAGTCCTATAACTCCGTGCAGCACATTACTGCGGACAAGGCACATGACAGCCAAAATAAGCGCGACCAGATTCAACGGTCCGGCAATGAAAATTCCTGTTCCCGGCAGCGGCAGTAAGAAAAAAACCCATGCGAGAATCAAAACAACCCACATGGCCTTTACCGGAGCTTTTTTGCCTGAAGCCTGCGCATGAGAGGTGGATTCATTCGGATGCCCGCAGTGTGGGCAGATTGCCGCTTTATCTGACACTTCCTTCCCGCATCCGCTACAGAACATAAGCCCCCCCTTAATATGCTTGAGATTTAAAATACGCCGGAATATTCTCCACGCTGTCTATTTTTCAGACACAGACAGCATGGAGAATAAATCTAAGAGAGGAGTCTCCCTTGTGCATCTCTGAAATTACCGCAAATTATTACTATCAAATCAACTAACGCCCAAATAGTGAATCCCCCCATTGTAAGTATTTGTGCGATACCTGATCCTACTTTACCAACATAGAATCTATGCACTCCAAAGATACCTAAAAATAAACACAACAAAATCGCCGTGGTTTTGCTTTTAGGGCTTTTTTGAACCGCAGATTCATTGGGATGCCCGCAATGAGGACAAGCTGCCGCCTTGTCTGACATTTCCTTTTCACATCCGCTACAGAACATAAATCCTCCAATAATTTTTTGGGTTATCGAATTTTTGCCGTAGGGGGATGCCCGGCCCCAAATCACATGCCTCCGCCGCTTGGAGGCAACGCCTGCGGAATAACCGCTATCCTTACGCTTTTCAAGAAGTTTATTTGCTATTTTTATTTAAAATATAATATAAACATGCTTAATAGGCAGATATACTGCCCTTAGACTACCTCAAAGGTGGTTCCATGGGCGAAATTCTCACAAAATTCGGAAAAAGAATCAGACAGTTACGACGATCCAAAGACATGACCCAGGAACGTCTTGCCGAATTGGCCAATCTGTCGCTTCAAAGTGTGGGAGAAGTCGAGAGGGGGCGCGGCAATACGACCTTGCTCAACATCGAAAACCTGGCAAACGCGCTTGGCGTCGGCGTATCCGCGTTGTTTGATTTTGGAGAGGTGGACATGACCCGCCAAGACGCCGAGACCGAACTGGAAAATCTGCTGCGCAAATGCCCGGATTCCGACATACGCGCGCTCCTTACGGTAGCCCGGTCTCTTTCCCGCAAGTAAAACGCTTTCAGGCTTTCCCGGCACTGCGCAGCACAAAGCGGACGATTTCGGAAGGCACGCCCAGACGCACGGGGAACCCGCTCCACAGCCCAGCGCCGGAACTCACATACATCCGCATCATATCCACCTGATACCAGCCGTACACGAACCCCTGGTTAAACCGGGCCACCAGCCGGTTCATGCCCAAAATCTGGCCGCCGTGCGTGTGGCCGGAAAGCTGCAAGTCCACTTTCGCCCTGGCGTTCGCAACGGCATTGATGGGGCGGTGGTCCATGAGAATCCGCACCGCGCCCTCCGGTGCTGTGGCCAGCGCCTTGGCGACATCCGGTCCGGGCAAAGAGAGCATTTCCGCCGCAATATCCGGAACTCCGGCCAAAACTAGTTCTTTGCCGCGAATATTGAGGACTGCATGACTATTTAGCAGCATGGTGATGCCAAGCGCCGGGAACGTCCGCATCCAGCCCGCATAGTCGCTGTAATACTCATGGTTGCCGGTACAGCCGAACACGCCGTAACGCGCCCGCAGATCTTTTAACGGCGCGACATCCTCGGCCCTGCGCTTGGGCACGCCGTCCACGATGTCGCCTGTAAGGCAAATAAGGTCGGGCGCGAGAGCGTTAACCTTGTCCACCACCGCCCTGACCCTCGGCTCCCGCAAAAGCGGGCTGATGTGCAAATCGCTCACCTGCACCAGCGTCAATCCGTCCAGTTCCTTGGGCAGTCCCGGAAGCCGCGCTTCCACGAAATGTACGTCCGGCACAACAACCCCCTGCCGGATGCCGTACGTTGCCGGAACGACCGCCATCGCCGTGAGCAGGGCTTGGCGTCTGCTCGGCGAAAAGGAAGGGTTAGCTCGTTTGCCCGCGCGCCGGAAGAGCCAGCGCACGAGCAGAAGCACGTCCCGGATGAGGAGCAGCAGGAACAAGAAAAGCAGGGAAACAAAACTCCAGGCGGATGCGAGAAGCAGCGGCGCGGGCAACTCCGGCGACGCCATGCCGCCGGGAACGTAGCGTATCAGGACATGCTGCAGGGACGCCAAAAAGAGCAGGAACGCGGCCAGCAGTTTGACCGTGCCGCTCATCGGCGCGGGGAGGATCAGCCGGAAAAGCACGTAAATAAAAATCAGACCGGCCAAGGTCAGGAGAATCAGGAAGAACATAGTTTTTCGGGGCCTTCACGCCTAAGCAAAGCCTTGCACGGCCGCTTTTATGATCCCTCCTATACCGCGAGCCAGGCTCCCAGCAAGGCGATAAGTCCCACCAGGCCTGCGGTCAGGAGAACATACTTGGTGGTCAGGCGGATGATTTTGCCCGTTTGCTCCTGGATGCCCGTGGCCGAGGCGGCCATCAGCACGTTTCCCGGCGCAAAGACGTTGCCCACGGCGGCCCCGGCGGTCTGCGCCGCAAGGATCACCGTCTGCGGCAGCCCCAGGGTCACGGCGGTGCTCTGCTGCAGGGAGCCGAACAGGATGTTCGAGGACAGATTGCTCGAGGTCATAAACGCGCCCAGCATCCCCACCAGCGAGGACATGAAGGCATACGCCAGAGGCGGCGCGAAGCCCGCTATGCCTAGTGCCAGGATGAGCGTTTGCCCGGAGCCTTCCATAATCTTCGTGAGGGGCAAAAGCGTCAGAAACGCGATGGCCGCGGGAAGGCTGGTTTTGACGGTCTGCTTTACGATTCTCGCCATGCCCCCGGCCTTAATATCTCCCCGGCAACGAAACACCGCGAAGGTCACGAGCGCGCCCACAAGCAGGAACGTACCGGCATGGGTCAAGGGCCTAAAGGGGCGGTATGCCTTGACGGCCTCGATGACGAATCCCTGGCTGGTCTCCATCCGGGGGAAGGGAAAGCCAAGCTGAATCGTGCTGAACAGGTTTTGCAGCGGGGTGATGAGCCGCACCCCAAGGATCAAAACGATGAGAATCACATAGGGCAGCATGGCCAGCCCAAGCCCCATGTCCCGTGGCGGCTGCGGTCCCGGCCCGCCCTGGACTCCAGGCTGCATGACCGGGCTGTTGGTCACGCTCGTCGGTTTTCTGTACCAGGGGGACTTGGCCAAAAGAAGCACCGCCCCCAAAGCCACCGCGCCCGGCAACAGGTTGGAGAGTTCGGGGGCCCCGGGAGCCAGGAAAAATTGTCCCAGCCCTTGAATGGAGCCGATGGTCAGGACAGCGGGCAAGGCCTCGCGCACGGCCCGCCAGCGGCCGAAAAACCAGGCGATGGCAAAGCCGTTTATATAGTTGACGACAAGCAGCATGAAGGCGGCGATGGCGGCGGTCGCGGCCGGGTCCGGCATCTGGGTCACGGCGGTAAGCCCTTCCCAGGCCACCGACAGCGTGCCGAAGGTGCTGGCCCAGGAATGGCCGACCAAAGTGATGACCACCGCCCAGAACGGCGTGACCCCCATGGCCACCATAAGCGGAGCCGTCACCAGGGAGGGGACGCCAAAGCCTGTTATGCCCTGCAAAAACGTGGCGAACGCCCAGCCAAAGGCCAAGACGTGCAAAAGATCGTTTGGGGTATAGGCGAGCAGATCCCGCCGCAAAACCTCAAACGTCCCGGCCTCTTTGGCCACCAGATAGAGAAACAATGCCGGGACCACCACGTAAATGATGATAAGCGCCTGCCAGATGCCTTTTAGGGTCAAAAGAACGGCCATGGACGGCGAAGCGCCGAAAACCGCGACGGCAACGATGACGGCCAGGAGAAACCCGACGGGCGCGGCCTTGGAGACCTTCCAATGCCGCCCCGTCAGCAGATAGAAGAGGATGGCCAATGGAGCCAGCGCTGCGAGCCAAAACCAGAAAGAGACCGTCTGCGTGGCCATGGTTGCCCCCGTCTAAAGAATTTAGCGCCCGATCGCCAGTCCTTCGCCGCGCGGGTCCGCGCCGCCGTGCAGCACGCCCTGTTCCTGGTCGATCCAGATGGCCTGGGCATGGCCCATGGTCTGCGACCAGTCGTCCATCATCTGGATCTCGTGGCCGCGCCGCGCCAGTTCCGTGGCGACCGCCTGGGGCACGCGTCCCTCCAGGCGCAAGGAGCGGGAAACCTCGCCCCAGGTGCGGCCAAAGAGCCAGCGGGGCGCTTCGATGGCCTCCTGGACGTTACATCCGAACACCAGCATGTTGGTCAGCATGGCGGCCTGGGTCTGGGGCTGGCCTTCGCCCCCCATGGAGCCGAAGGTGAGCACGGGCCGTCCTTCCCGCAGGGCCATAGCCGGGATGATGGTGTGGAAGGTACGCTTGCGGGGCGCCAGGCAGTTTATGTGCTTGGGGTCCAAAGAGAAGAACGATCCGCGGTTCTGCATCAGGATGCCGGTATCCGGCGGGGTGAACATGGAGCCGAACTCAAAATAGATGCTCTGAATAAGCGATACCGCCTGGCCGCCCGCCTCCACCGCGCACAGATAGACCGTGTCGCCGCCGCCCGGACGCACCTCCGCTTCCGTAGCGGCCCGGGACATATTGATATTCGCGGAGCGCTCCTTGGCGTATGCCTTGGAGAGCAGCCGCTCGATGGGGATGGTAAGCGTCGCCGGATCGGTCACCCAGCGGTCCCGGTCCGCAAAGGCCAGTTTGATGGCCTCGACCATTAAATGATAGTAATCGGCGCTTCCCCAGCCAAGCGCCGCCAGATCGTAATTCTCCAGAATGTTTAAGATCATGAGCGCGGCCAAACCCTGCGTGTTGGGCGGCAGCTCGGTTATTTCGTAGCCGCGATACGTGGTACGCAAGGGTTCCACCCAGGGGGAGACGTGGCTGGCGAAGTCGTCCTCGGTCAGGAGGCCCCCGGCTTGGCGCAGGCCCGCGATAATTTTGCGGCCAAGCTCCCCTTTGTAGAAGACATCCGGCCCCTTGGCGGCGATCAGTTCCAGGCTGCGGGCCAGATCGGGCTGACGCAGCATCGCCCCCGCCTTGGGGGCCTTTCCGCCGGGCAGGAAGATGGACGCCGTGGCCGCGAACTTACCAAGCGTTTCGCTAAATTGGGCGATGTAGCCCTGAAACTTCGGCGACAGCGGGAAACCATGCGCATGTTGGATAGCCGGTTCAAAGAGTTCCGCCCATTTGAGCCGTCCGTAACGCTGGTGCAGCTGCCACCAGCCGTCCACCGCGCCCGGCACGGTGATGGCGGCCAGCGGTCCTCTTTGTTCTATGGCGTCCAGGCCCTTCTGCTTGTAGAAATCGATGGCCGCTTTCTCGCCCGCCGCGCCGGAGGCGTTCAAGGCCGCCAATTTTCCGGTCTTCGGATCCCAGACCTGGGCGAACAGATCGCCGCCGATGCCCGCCATGTGCCCATACACCACGCCAAGCGCGATGTTGGCGGCAATGATGGCGTCAACGGCCGAGCCGCCCTTTTCGAACATGGCCTGACCGGCCATGCTGGCCAGATAATGCGAGGTCGAAACCATGTACTTGGTTCCCATGGTCACCGGCCGTCCGGCCGTTGCGGGGTAGCCTTGCGTCGTCATGTCGTCCTCCTTTGAATAAAACGCAGCGCGATGGGGATGACGAACCCCACGACCAAAAGAAGAAGCCCCACGCCCCACAAGGCCGTGGAGGCGTTCAAGGCCCCTATGCTTATGATGGGGATGGCGGCCAAAAGCATCAGGAACGCCAGATTAAGCACCGAGAATCGTCTCATGGAAGCTTCCCCTTAGAAGAAGTTCAGGATTACGGCGGCGATGCCCACGACCCCCCCTGTGATGACGACCCATTTCAGGGCATAGCGCAAAATGGGGCCTTCCTCGCCGACAATGCCCACCGCGCTGGTCCCGATGACGATATTGGCCGGCGCGATGACGGTCCCCACTGTTCCGCCGGCGGCCTGAGCGGCCAGCACCGTGGAGATTTTCAAGCCCGGCAGCGCCTGCGCGGCCTGGACCTGCAGCTGCGAGAAGAGGATGTTGGCGGCCGTGCTGGAGAAGGTCAAAAGGCCGCCCAGGATGCCCACCCAGCCAGCCAGGAAGGCGTACGTGTGAACCGAGGCGACCGAGGCGATGCCAAGCGCCAGGACGCTCGTCTGACCGGAGTAATCCATCAGTTTACTCATCACCATAAAGGAGGCGATGGCGATGGACGAGGGGACCGAATCCTTCACCAGGTTGGCCCAAAGCGAGGACTGCGTTGGTCCGGCGGGCTTATAGAAGCCTTTTTTCCAATAGACCAGAAGAGAAATAAACGCCGTGACCATGACATAGGTTCCGGGGTGGGTGAACACCGCAAAGGGCGAATAGGGGCTGGTCGCGGCGATCAGACGGTCGAAGCCCGTGGCCAGGGCCGGAAAGGAAAAGCCGACCCGAAGCTGCCGCAGCACCTCGTTTATCGGACCCACGCCCGAGGCCAGAAGGGAGATGACGGCCATCAGGATATACGGGAACAGCGCCAGCCCAAGGCCCATCTCGGCTCCGTGCTTGTTGGTGACAGCCGTTTTCGAGGCGGGCGGCGTATCGAGCATGACGGGGCGATGGGTGATGGGCGCGGGATCGGCATAGCGCTTCCAGCGCGACAGCGGATAGAGCGCCACCAGGCAGACCGTCCCGGCCACAAACATGGATAGGACCGGGTTTATATACATCATGCCGAGCTGCACGCCGCCATGGATGGCGGTGATGATAAGGATGAGCGGCAGCCCGTGGACGACAGCGCGGCCCCGGCCATACACCCAGGTGACGAACAGGCCCCCCAGCAGGTTGACCAGCGCCAAAAGGATGGCCGACGCCACCGCGGTGGACAGCGGATCGGTAAGTTCCGCCACCCTGACCATCGCCAGCCATCCAACCCCAAGCGTCCCGAACATCTTGGCGAACGTATGGGCGATAAGCGGAATCAGAACGGCGTAGCGGGGCTTCATGCCGATGCCGACCAGAATCGGGGCGGTTATGGCGATGGGCGCGCCGAATCCCGCCACCCCTTGAAAGAAGGTGGAAAAAACCCAGCCGATGGCCAGCACCAAAAAGAGTTCGTTGCGGCTAAACTCCATGAATCCGCGCCTAAGCGCGTCGAACGCCCCCGCGCGCAGCGTCACCAGGTACAAAAGAAGCGCCGCCCAGACCACGTAGAGGATGAAAACCGCGTTCCACATCCCCTTTGCCGTGGCCACGGCAACCGTTTTGACGGGCGCATTGAATATCAGAAGCGAGATCAGCACGGCCACGAACATGGCGGCGGGACCGGCTTCGATTCCTTTCCAGCTGCGTCCCAGAAGCAGAAACATCAAGACCGCGATGGGGACCAGAGAGACGATCCAGTGAAAAAGATCTATCGGAAGTTGGTTGCCCACAGCGAGTCCCTCCTTTGGTGTACCGGCGACGAACCTGAAAAGAGTTTGACCACTTACGTGAAATTTATTGAGGATACGCTCTTTCTTGTCAAGAAAAATTCGGGGTGCCCTGTATGTGAATTCAGGAGTGGGAGTGGTTTGACACTCCAGCCGTATCTTGGCTAGATTTTGCGAAAGCGCGCGAGGAACCGCCAGATGACCGATCCCCATGTCCGCTTCGCCGGATACATCGCCAGAGAACGCCTCAAAATGACGCCGCAGCGGAAACATATCCTGGATATTTTCCTTATGCAGAAGGGCCACGTCACCGCCGAGGAACTCTACGAAAAGGTCAAGGCGCGCCATAAAGCGATCGGCCAGGCCACCGTGTATCGCGCGCTGAAGCTCTTGTCCGGGGCCGGCATAGCAAGGCAGGTGGACTTTGGCGACGGCGTGACCCGCTACGAACACCAGGCGGACAGAGGCCACCACGATCATCTCATCTGCGAGATCTGCGGCGCCAACGAGGAAATCCTGGACGAAACCATCGAAAAGCACCAGGAAGAGGTGGCCGCGCGCCACGGCTACAGGCTGACGCGGCACAAAATGTCGCTCTACGGCGTCTGTCCCAGATGCCAGGCCTCACAATAATACTGGGAGAATGTTCCATGCCGTTTGGATATAACGGGAAAATTCTGCACGTGAACCTCACGTCCCGGACATGGGACGTGGAGGAGCCTAACGAGACCTTCTACCGGCGCTACTTCGGCGGAGGCTGTCTGGCCTCCTATTATATGTTGAAACGCATAAAGCCCGGAACGGACCCGCTTTCGCCGGACAATCTTCTGGTGTTCTCCTGTTCGGTGCTGACTGGCGCGCCCATGTCGGGTCTTGTGCGCTATACCGTGGCCGCCAAGTCGCCGCTGACAGGCGCGTTCGGCGAATCCGAGGCGGGCGGCTACTTCGGGCCGGAACTCAAATACGCCGGGTTCGACGCCGTCACGCTGACAGGCGCGGCGGACAAACCCGTCTATCTCTGGATTAACGACGGCCAGGTGGAAATCCGCGACGCGGCCCATCTCTGGGGCAAAGACAACGCCAAGACCCAGGACGCCATCCGCGAGACGCACGGGGACGGCAAAATCCGCGTGGCCTCCATCGGGCAGGCCGGAGAGGCGCTCTCGCCCCTGGCCTGCGTGCTGAACAACCTCCTGCACGCCAACGGCCGCTGCGGCATGGGCGCGGTGATGGGATCCAAAAAACTCAAGGCCATAGCCTGCCGAGGCCACAAAGAACCCTATCAATACGCCGATCCCGCCCGTCTGGCCGAGCTTGTCAAATGGCACATCGAAACCATCCGCACGCACCTGCCGAGCGTCAACATGGGCAAGCTCGGCACGCCCATGAACGTCCCGGTTTTGCAGGCGCAGGGGATACTGCCCACCCGCAACTGGAGCGAAGGCGTCTTCGAGGGAGCGGAAGGCCTTGGCACAAAGGCGTACGAGGCGCTCCAGACCGGGCGCGGCACCTGCCACAAGTGCGCCGTGGCCTGCAAGCGCAAGGTGAAAATAGAAGACCAGATGGACGAGCGCTACGGCGGCCCCGAATACGAGACCGTGGCCGCGTTCGGCTCTTTGTGCGGCGTGGCCGATCTTTCTGCTGTGGTCCGCGCCCAGGAGCGCTGCAACGCCTGGGGCTTCGATACCATAGGCGCGGGCGGCGCCATCGCGTTTGCCATGGAGTGCTTTGAGCGCGGCATCCTTGGACCCGGCGACTGCGAAGGCCGCGCCGTCCGCTTCGGCGACGCCGAAGGGATGCTCTGGCTCCTTAAACGCATGAAGGACCAGGCCGGGCTTGGCGCGACCCTGGCTCAGGGCGTGGCGCAGGCGGCTAAAATCATCGGGCGCGGCTCAGAGCAATACGCCTCCACGGTCAAGGGCATGTCCCCCGGACTGCACGACCCGCGCGGCAAGACCGGCGTGGCCCTGGGATTCGCGCTCTCGCCCACGGGCGCGGACCACGCCGAGTGCCCCCACGATGTCGCCTTTCAGGGCGAGAACTGGCGGCTTCTCGCGCCGCTTGGGCAGCTTGCCGCCCCGGCATTGCGCGAATTAAGTCCCGAAAAGGTCTCTTTTTTCAAGGCCGGACAGCTTACCTGGGCGATGAACAACACGCTTGGGATCTGCAACTTCGTGATCCGCCCGATCTTCTCCATGACGTACGAGAAGCTCTGCGAGGCCGTCAAAGCCGTTACCGGATGGGAAACGAGCCTGCAGGAACTGATGCAGGGCGCCGAGCGGTCCCTGGTCTTGGCGCGGATGTTCAACGTGCGCGAGGGATTTGGCGCGAAGGACGACACGCTCTTTACGCGCCTCTACCAGGGCATGCCGGACGGCCCGGCCAAGGGCGCCCGCATCGACGAAGCCCTGTTCGCCAAGGCGCTTGGCCTCTACTATGAGATGATGGGCTGGGACGAAAACGGCTGCCCCAGGCCCGGCAAACTCTACGATTTAGGCCTTGGCTGGCTTGCCGGGTGACGGGAGCGGACATGCTCGTCACCGTCCACCTTTCGGGCCTCAAGGGGCCGGATGGCTCCGAAGCTTTCCCCTTTGAGGTCCCGGAAGGCGCGACGGTAAACGATCTCACCGCGCATTTGGGGTTCTCCCAAGACGCGGTGATGCTGGTCTTCGTGGACCATGATCTCGCCACGCTCGGTACGCCGCTTCACGACAAGGCCACGGTCAGCATGAGCGCGTTTCTGTGCGGCGGGTAGCGGCCGCTTACTTATTCGCGTCGTTTAGTCCGTTGATAAGATGGAGGATGATCTCTCTCGCGGCTTCGGGAGTCGTCTGCCTGTGCGTATCGGAGGCGTTTACCGTAAGGATCCTGCCTCTCACGATGACATTCGCCATGGCGTCGTAACTGACGATCGTCTTCCATTCGTCCCCGACGCGCTTCTCGATTTGATCTTTCAGTATGAAAACGACGTAATTATCGCCGCGCAGAGAATTCACAAGCGAGGCGGACGTAAATTTGAAAATCCCGCCCGCGTGGTCGCTCTGCGCCTTCGTGCATCTCTCCAGCCCGGCGATCATATTCCGCTTCGCTTCCGCTGAATTGGTCCTGGTCATGATGTTGTCGAGCATCGCCGAATAATCGACGCCAGGGGCCACTTCGACCCTGTTATCCATGATGGACAAAAAATCCACCTCCATGCAATTTTCTATTTTCTTGCCGGTATCATAGATATCGGAAAGATACATGGCGGAAACCCTGTCCGGCGCGCCGCAAATGGCCATGCACCCCGTCACTTTTGAAAACATCGGCGACGCGGGGTCCACATGAAGGGTATAGCCTTTCATATCAGGCAGATTTATGCTCGTCGTGCCGATCAAGATCGTCTTCGCGGCGAACGACGCCCGCGGGATGCACAAAAAGACCGTCAAGACCGCCGCTGCCAGTATGGCGTACCGCTTAACCATTATTTCCCTCTCTTTTTCCGTTGTTTTTACGTACCGCAAAATTATTGCCGCGACGCCATGGCGGTAAGCCGCCGCACCCGCTCCTCCGTGGGGGGATGGGTGGAAAAAAGCCCGGCCATGCCGCCCCCGCCGAGCGGACTTACGATAAACATGTTTTCCGTGGCCGGATTGGCCCCCTCCATGGGCAGGGCCTTGGCGTAATTCTCAAGCTTTTGCAGCGCCCCGGCCAGCGGCAGCGGATTGCCCGCCAATTTCGCGCCGGTCTCGTCGGCCATGAATTCCCGCGAGCGCGAAATGGCCATCTGGATTAAGAGCGCCGCTATCGGGGCGACGACGGCCAGAAGAATCGCCGCCATCCCGTTCATGCCGCCTTGTCTGTCGCGTCCGCCCATGCCCAAAATCGCGCCCCACTTGAGCATCCCCGCGATGCCCGTAACCGCCCCGGCCACCACGGACGCCACCGTCTGCACCAAAATGTCCCGGTGCTTCACGTGCGCCATCTCATGCCCCAGCACCCCGGCCAACTCCTCCTGCGAGACCAGCCGCAAAATCCCCTCTGTGACGGCTATGGCCGCGTGCTCTGGATTGCGGCCCGTGGCAAAGGCATTGGGCTGCTCCTGGGGGACGAGATAGAGCTTGGGCATGGGCAGCCCCGCGTTCTGGGACAGCCGCCGCACCAGATCGAAAAGCCCCGGCGCGTCCTCCTCTGAAAGCTGCCTGGCCCGGTACATGGACAAAACGATCTTGTCCGAAAACCAGTAACTGCTCACGTTCATCACCACGGCGAACCCGAGCGCGATCAGAAGTCCGCCCCGCCCGCCCATGGCCTGCCCCAAGACAAGCAGGAGCGCCGTGAGCAGTCCCAAAAACAGTCCGGTCTTCAGTTGGTTGGCCATGAGACAGTCCTCCCGTACATCACGAGATGGGGATGCGCCGGCAGCGGTTTTCCGGGCGCTCCTTGGGCAGCGTGATCTCAAGAACCCCGTTCTTGAAGACCGCCCGCGCCCCGGCCCGGTCCACGCCCTTGGGCAGGGTGAAACGCCTGGCAAAGGGACCATGGGGACGCTCCAGGGAATGATACGCTCCCTCGGCGCCCTCGTGAGGCCGTTCGCCATATACCCACAGGGTTCGAGTCTTGATCTCGACCGCCACGGCCTCATGCGTGACCCCAGGCAACTCCACAAAAATGACGAAGGCCTCCCGCGTCTCCAAGACATCCGCCGCCGGAGTCCAGAAATAGGCCCGCTCGGACACGGCGGACGGGGCGCGGTCCCTGGCGCGCGTAAGCTGTGCCTTCATGTCGGCCAGCCCCATCCATGGATTCCAGGTCAGCTTCGTCATCCTTTACGCCTTACGCTCTCCCGCTTCCCAGCGCACAAGCTCCACAGCCTCTTCCACAAGCATGACCGGGATGTCCTCGCGAATGGGATAGACCTTCGCGCACGCGGCGCAGAGAAGACCATCCCCATTCGCGGTGAGCGAAAGCTCCCCCCTGCACTTGGGACAGGCCAGGATTTCCAGCAGTTCAGACGCCACAGGCATACTCGTCTCCTCGCAATTTTATCCACTCTACGCCAGGACGGCCCCGCGCTCAAGGCCCGCGTTGACGCCGCGCCCGATAGCCTCTAACCTTCCCGGATGATGACGCCAACCATAGACCTGCATATCCACTCCAATGCCTCGGACGGCCAGTTCACGCCGGCCGAAACCGTCCGCTTGGCGGGGGCCGCGAACCTTGCGGCCATGGCCTTAACCGACCACGACACCCTGGCCGGACTGCCCGAAGCCCTCACAACAAGCCGCGACGCGGGCATCGAGTGCATCCCCGGATGCGAAATTTCAGCCGAGAACGAAGGCCGAGAACTGCACATCCTGGGCCTCTGGGTGACGCCCGGCGATCCGCAGCTCGAACAGGCCTTTGCCAAACTGCGTAACGGCCGCGAACAGCGCAACCGTATCATCCTGGACAAACTCGCCCAACTCGGCATCCATATCGACTACGAAGACATCCTGGCCATCGCCAAAGGCGCGGCGGGCAGGCCCCACATCGCCCGCATCCTCGTGGAACGCGGCATCGTCCGCGATTTCCCCGCCGCCTTCGCCAAATACCTCGGCAGCCACGCCAAAGCCTACGCGCCCAAACCCGTCATGCCCCTGCCAGAGGCCATAACGACCCTCAAACGCGCGGGCGCGACCGTTGCCCTGGCCCACCCCTATCTCATCAAGGAAACCGGCAAGCCCCTGGAAGAACTCGTCCGCCACTGCATGAGCCTGGGCCTTACCGCCATCGAAGCCTACTACACCGAACACTCGCCCCAAAAGACCCGCGAATACTTAGAACTCGCCCGGCGCCTGGACCTTGGCGTCTGCGGCGGCTCGGACTTCCACGGCAACGTCAAACCCGGCATCGCCATCGGGAAGGGCCGGGGCAAACTGGCCGTGCCCGTACAAGCCCTGGAAGACCTGAAACGCCGCCGTCTGGCCGCCGGTCTCTGGGTTTAGGCTGAGGGTGCTGCCCTCAGGTTACGCCCGGTGAGTGACGCTAATAATTTTGGGGGATTGCATCGAAAGGCGTGACTCTTTCTTCATTCGGGAACGGTCGCGGGAACGGTTTGCGAAAGCGCGTGCTCACGGCGCAAAGTCACCATGTCACCAAGGGCAAGAATCTGGCCAAAATTTTCCGTGCGAAGTCCTGTCCCGCAACTTCTTTCGATGCCGCCTGCCGCGCCCTCCAGTCCAAACTCCTCATCTGGTCGCAAAGAACGACGCCTGTGGTTTTACATCCGGCGGGAAGCGCCAATTCAAACGGATATCCCTTGCTTTGATTAGTAATAGGCACAACGAGGCATAGCCCCGTGCGGCTGTTATATGCTTTGGGGGAAAGAACAATCGCAGGCCGATGCCCAGCTTGCTCATGCCCTGCCTGCGGGTCGAAGTTCAGCCAGATAACATCCCCACAGTCAGGAACATACGCCGCTACCATGCTTCCTTCCCTCGCGCCTTACCCCAATCCGTTTCGTCATGAAGGTTGTCCGGGGTCACGCAGGCAAGAAGCTCCTCAAGCGTAAACTTCTTGGGCATGGCAGGAATTTTTACCCTGAAGCCGTCATTTTCAATCTGCAACTCCACGTCGGTCCCGCGTGACAGAGCCAACTCGGCTACCACGGCTTGAGGAAGGCGAATCGCCAAGGAATTGCCCCATTGGGATACTTTTGCTTGATTTCGCATAGGCCCATCCTTTGGATATCTACAAGATATCCATACAGGGGGTAAAAGGCAAGGGTGACAGCTTAAAAGGCGCAGGGCATTGATGCTACTGAGAAACAGGCCTTTGCACCCTGCAGCCGAAAGGCCCCGGACCGTTTGGTCCGGGGCCTCGTTCAAGACGCTATTGATAATTGGTGCGCACCCGCACGATATTGTCGCGCAACGTGTGTACCTTCTCCACCCATTCCTCAAGTTTTTCCAGATCGCCCAGCAGGAGTTCGTCTCTCGCCTTCTCTGCGGCCGCAAGCAGCTTAGTGAGGAATGTGGCGTCACCTATCGCCACTCTCACGCAAATGATGCTAAACTCCTCAGGGGTAATCATCTTTTCTGTCTCTCCAGGTAGTTTGCAGGTCCAATCCCTTCTTTGGCAGGAGTAAATTATTTACTAATCGTTTAGTAAATTTTTGTCAAAAATCGCGCTATCCATTTTTAATGGAGAATTCTCAGGAATTGAGATGGGCGACCGCCTGGGTCATCAAAGAAGTGAGAGAATCCACAGGACTCAGCCAAAAGCAAATGGCCGAGCTGGCGGGTCTGTCCGGCTCCTATACCCCGCGCGTGGAACAAGCCACTGCGGACGTTACTCTCGTCAATTTAGCGCTAATAGCCGCAGTGCTAAAAACAAGCACTTGGGAGATTCTGCGCCGCATTGAAGAAGAAGTGCGGCGCGGCGCTCGAAAGCCTGACGCCCGTCCGGGCAGACCAGTTAAGAAGAAAAAAGAGAAGACTCAACGAAGCGGGTAAAAGCGCGAAAATCGCTCCCATGGAAAATTCTCAAAACTTGAGATGGGCGACAGCCTGGGCAGTCAGAGAAGCAAGGATATCCGCCGCGATAACACAAGATCAGTTGGCGGGATTTGCCGGTCTTACCCTCTCCTGCATACACCGGACGGAACAAGCCACCAGAGACTCCACACTTGCCGATCTAGCGCGGATAGCCGACGTACTGAAAATAGGCGTCTGGGAATTGCTACACGACATTGAGGAAGAAATGCGGCGCGGCCCTCGAAAAATTGCCGCTCGTCCCGGCAGACCGCGTAAGCCGACGAAAAAACCAAGACGGCGTAGTGTAACGTAAAGCTGCCTTTCTCCGGCAAATTCTATCGTGCCAAAAATTGCGCCGGGGTCAAAATTTCGGGCTTATCCAGATCCAAATCGTCGAAATCCTTGTCCCCGGTTATGAAAATATCCACATTTTCCGTAATCGCGGAATACAGCACAGCGTAGTCATCGGGATCGCGGATCTCGAAAAGGCCGGGATCGGGCTGCTTGGGCGTATAGACAAGCTCATAGGGAATACGGCTGAGAAATGTATCCGCCGTTTTTTCCTGACTGGGAAATTTACGGCGGATCACCGCAAAAAGTTCGTCAATAACAAAGGATGAAAGGACAAGACGGTTTTCCACCGCCGCTTTCCGCATCAATTCGTTCATGCGCTCGCCTGGGAAAAGCATGGCGGAGAGCAGAATATTGGTGTCAACCATTACGCGCACGGCCGCGCTCCCGGCGTACTTCCTTCACCATTGCGGCGACATCCTCTTCTGTCTTTACATTCAGACGTTCCGCTTCGCCCCGGAAAGCGTCCTGCGCGTCTCTCAGGGCCAGCATGACGGAATTTTCCATAATAATCTTACCGTCTTGTTCCCAAAAAACAACCTTGTCGCCATCTTTGACACCAAGCCGGCGGCGTATTTCCAGAGGGATGGTGATTTGCCCGCGCGTGGTTATTTTCGCAAGTTCCATGGCCTTCTCCTCTAACATTGGAATCAATGCTATTCTTACTTGTAAGATATGCTCTTCCTCCGCAAAAGCAAGCGGCGGCAAAAAAGGCCCCGGACCAAACGGTCCTGGGCCTTTGTAGTATCAAGAGGCGATTTACGTTTAGTACATGCCGCCCATGCCACCCATGCCGCCGCCGGGCATCGGGGGCATATCCTTTTTGGGTTCGGGCTTTTCGGCGATGGCGCACTCGGTGGTGAGCAGAAGGCCCGACACCGAAGCCGCGTTTTGCAGGGCGATGCGGGTGACCTTTTTGGGGTCGATGACGCCCGCCTTGATGAGATCCTCGAATTCGCCGGTGGAGGCGTTGAAGCCGAATCCGGCCTTGCCCTCGGCCACCTTGGCCACCACGATGGAGCCTTCGAACCCTGCGTTGCCGGAGATCTGGCGCAGCGGGGCCTCGGCGGCGCGTTTGACGATCTCGATGCCGGCGGTCTCGTCGTCGTCCACGGCCTTGACCTTTTCCAGGGCCTTCAGGCTGCGCACCAGGGCCACGCCGCCGCCGGGCACGATGCCCTCTTCCACGGCCGCGCGGGTGGCGTTCAGGGCGTCCTCGACGCGGGCCTTTTTCTCCTTCATTTCGGTCTCGGTGGCAGCTCCCACGTTGATGACGGCAACGCCGCCCACGATCTTGGCCAGGCGTTCCTGGAGCTTTTCCTTGTCGTAGGAGGAGGTGGTCTCGTCGATCTGGGCGCGGATCTGCTTCACGCGGGCCTTGATGTCGTCGGCCTTGCCCCCGCCGTCGATGATGGTGGTGTTTTCCTTGTCTATTATGACGCGCTTGGCGCGGCCCAGGTCGGCAAGGGTGATGTTTTCGAGCTTGATCCCTAAGTCTTCGGACACGGCCTGGCCGCCGGTAAGTATCGCGATATCCTGGAGCATGGCCTTGCGGCGGTCGCCGAAGCCGGGGGCCTTGACGGCGCAGACCTGCAGCGTGCCGCGCAGCTTGTTGACCACGAGCGTGGCCAGGGCTTCGCCTTCCACGTCCTCGGCCACGATGAGAAGCGGCTTGGCCATCTTGGCGACCTGCTCCAGCACGGGCAGGAGGTCTTTCATGGTGGAGACCTTCTTCTCGTTTATGAGAATGAAGGGATCGTCCAGTTCAACGACCATCTTTTCGGGGTCGGTGACGAAATAGGGGGAGAGGTAGCCGCGGTCGAACTGCATCCCTTCGACCACATCCAGGGTTGTTTCCAGGCCCTTGGCCTCCTCGACGGTGATGACGCCTTCCTTGCCGACCTTGTTCATGGCCTCGGCGATGATGTTGCCGATGGTGGCGTCGGAGTTGGCGGA
>Ga0123354_10004516_pt1 | contig 19740 bp, 12 predicted proteins | sample TergutLab28metaG_2_FD_97872 | JGI IMG/M metagenome (GOLD analysis project Ga0123354, IMG submission 97872) | Labiotermes labralis P4 segment gut microbial communities from Petit-Saut dam, French Guiana - Lab288 P4 | ecosystem: Host-associated > Arthropoda: Insects > Digestive system > Gut ...
GAATGACTAGAGGACTCGTAGCTACTGCAGAAATTTGTTGAATGACTAGAGGACTCGTAGCTACTGCAGAAATTTGTTGAATGACTAGAGGACTCGTAGCTACTGCAGAAATTTGTTGAATGAATAGAGGACTCGTAGCTACTGCAGAAATTTGTTGAATGACTAGAGGACTCGTAGCTACTGCAGAAGGCCACTGCTCCATTTTCTTGTTCACGAATATTGAACCAAACATATTTGAAGTCAAAGTAAAATAATCAGCGATACACACTACACTCCAAATTATATTTACAAATTTTCTCTTTTCGTTTCATATTCCCTTTACTTAACTGTAAATTTGTTTCTTTGTTTCTTTCCTTCCTTCTTTCATTATTGTTTTTTCTGCGTCTTTCTCTTTTCATTTGTCGTTCATGATTTTCCTTGTCGGTAGCCCATCAATAAACACTATATTAGATAAATCGCTATTAAGAGAATATTTGTAAATGTAAAATTGTGTTTAAAAGTGTTTGAATATAGTTTGTGAATGTTTAAAAACTGAATTTGAAAGAGTGAGGCTCTAGTCCATCGTTCATGTTTACTTCTTTGTTTCCAATGATCTGGCAAATCTAAAAAAATTCTTGGTTCTGACTTGGCTGTAAATATTTATAACGCAGCATTCAGGGATGTCCTAGTTTACAGAAAACAGTGAAAGCAAACACTTCTGTCCAAACGAATTCGGCATCTGCTTGCAGTGGTTGACATTTCACTGTCTTTCAGTGATTTTGTAGTGAGACCTGAAGTTAGCATAAATTCTTATGTGCTATTTTTCCTACAAATTCATATTTAGATTGATCTAAAGCGAACTTTTTTTTACATTTTTAACTTAAAACAATTTGTACCGATATCGTGAAATTATTTATTTGTTTCGATACTAACATAAAGCCAATTTAATTTCCAATGGGAAATTGTTTCCGTTACAAAAGCAGATTTTCAATTTGGAGAATGTAATCCACGAACACAATTTCTGTGCAAGTGTAACACCTTTCATATATACAATTCGTTACAAATACTTAATGCATTTGACTAAATATTACTTACCAAAAATAAAACAGCCATTTGGCAATCACTAGGAAGTCTTCCAACTTAGTACATCAGTGGCCCGTATTCAGTCAAACATTATCGAAAAGAATTCGGAACACACATGAAGTGTTCTGTTAACTACAGAGCAGCGATATAAACTATCAGTGCCTTACATCAGCCAAAATCTATCTTAACAAGAGAGGCAGCATGGGCATAACGTAACATTATGGCGCCTTCAAGCAACGATGATTGAAATGGAAAAGCAGTGGGTGTTACATAATCTGAGCTTGTGTCTGTAGCCTTAGGTATCCAGTGTGTAATGCCCAGAAGCCTTATTGTCATCTGTGACCCGCTTGGCTCTGCAATATTTTTCCATATTCCCATAAACTGCATGATTGTCGAAAAGAAGTTATTGAATACAAAATGTGTGTTTTGATCTTCTTTGCAACGTTTGTCTGAAATATGAGCTAGATAAGATCACAAATGTCTCTTGGTCTTCATGTAATGTACCTATTATTCTTTTCAGATTTTAATAAAACTTGATTTTTTTTCGACAGAGTTTCGAAAAATATTCAAATATTAAATTTCATAAAAATCCCCCCAGTAGGAGCCGAGTTTTTCCATGCAGACAGACGGACAAGCATGACGTAGCTAGTAGTCACTTTTCGGAATTTTGCAAATGCGCCTAGAAATTGAAACCGGTGGCCAAGAAGTCACTGCCCTATACTGATATACCATTAATTTTAAAACAGCTGTGACGTCACTCCAAAACGAAAATCTTTCGAAATCCTGGAAAGCTATGTTTGTGACGTCAACAGTGTGTTACTCAAAAAGCAAGTGTGATGTATAGAGGGAGCGGAAACAAAAGTTACACACTCAAAATGATAAAGAAAATAAAGCAGCGCACTTAGATTACCAAACCTGCATGTATCGATACAGACAATCGCATGACTTTGTTTCAGACCACGCAAATGATTGATTTTACAAGCCACTGCCACCACATCCCGCTAGTGTTGAAAATATTTAATCAAAAACAGCAGCGTTGATGTGTGCGAATTCAGACTTACCCTGTGACATAGATAAGATCTGGACTCTTCTGAAGATGGGGCCGATAGGTTGTCCCGAAACGTCTTACGGAATTACCACTGCACGCTGCGAAATATGCCAGAAGAGCGCAGATCTCAGCAGTGCTAATGTTTGCTGCAGCTGGCGAAGAAGAGACAGTAACGTGCATGCCACTTAATTCCATAGGGAATCAACCAGCCGTGTATCCACTTGCACCTGGTACAAGATACTCGAACAGAACAATGCATTTGCTAAAGTAACAGTCCTGGTCGTCTTTCTGTGCCTGATGTAGCTCAGAATCCTGTTGGGATTCTAAAGGAGCTCACAAAAAACAAAGCGCTAAGCGAGTCTGAAGTTCCAGCTACTTCAAACATCTCTCTCCAAAATATTTCGTATGTTTCTTCTTTTGAAACATGTAAACTTCAGTCGGTCGGGTTTCTGCAACCAGAAGATTTTTCCGTAAATGAAGAAATAAGTCAAAGTTATTGTTACCTGAACGTGCTTTTCTTATTGCTTCTGCTTCGCGTGGAAGCGGATCCTAATGAATTTATATTCCAAACCGATGGGCTGGTACCATCTGATATCGCACCACACCCGAATATAAATTGATCTTGCAAGAGCCAGTTATGTCTTATGAAACACACGGCCACAATAATCTCCACACTTAACCCCGTGGGATATTGTCTTGAGGGGTATGTACAAGGTAAAGTGTTCGCCCCAATTCCGCCGCAAAATTTGCAGGTACTTAGGCAAGGAACCACAATTGTCATATCTCCCTTCGCTACAGACATGCTGCACAGTGTTTTGGATGAGTCGGATTATCGTCTCGACATGTGCCATGTACCTCGCCGAGGACAAGCCGAATATCTGTTAAGCGAGTGCCAGCCTTGAGATTTTCTTCAGCGAGAGGTTCAGACGTGGAATTCTAAGAGACAGCTTAGTCTTACCTACGAATCTGTAAGTACAACGTTTCTTTTATGCTTAAACAGGTTAACTGACGCCCAGACAGCGTAGCTGGTACAGTGAACAGGCTGCGGCCGGAACAACCTAGAAATTGCAGTTCTAGTCTCGAACGGAAGAAAGAATCCTCCTCTCTAATTGATAATACTAGCCCTGAGGACCACCCAGATTCATATTCAGTGGGTATCGTCGGCAGGGACTGAAGTTGCCTACACCCTCTTCTGGTGTCGAGGTTATGAATGGAGTTAAGAATGAGTGGAATTATGACTCCTCCTCACGCGCCAACATGGCGTGAAAATATACATTTTAAGGCTCGTTAGCAAAATTGCGAAAAGCGACTATTACACCCGTCAAGTCTGTCCGTCCGTCTGTCCGCATGGAACAACTCGGCTCTCACTGGACGGATTTGTATTAAATTTGGTATTTGATTATTATTCGAAAATCTGCCTAGAAAATTCAAGTCTCATTAAAATCGGGTACGAATAACGGGAACTTTACATGAAGACCAATATATGTGTGTTTGATCACTTCTCACTCATTTCTTCTTAGAATGAGAAATGATTCAGATAAAATGTGTACAGAAAATCAAAACACATTTTCATTCAAAAACATCTTTCGAATATCAAGCCGTTTATAAGATAATGCAGAAAAATATTTGGCGCCGGACAGGCCACGGATGGCAATATAAAGAAGGCGCATGCGCATTGCATGCTGTAGAACTAAGGCTATAAACACACACTCATAATATGTAATAATTGTTGCTCTTCCACTGCAACAGTGGTTCAAGGAACGCTTCTCATTATTACGTTATGTGTATATTGCCTGTATTTTAAATATAACTTTTATTATGTTCTTACGAATATATATTTTTTTACCGAAGAAAGCAACAGAGTACTTATGAAAGACGTTAACACCACACAGATATGCTGGTAACAATTACACCCAATATTGATCTCTTGAGGCATTAATTTATTGCCAAGCAACGAAACAACAATGAACATATGCCTGTTTATGAACAAAAAATAATCCGGTTATGTTCGTCCAGTAGACAAGAAACAGAAAGCACAGAAACTCTTATGTATAGGAGAGCGAAATAAGAGGGGATCATTTGATTTAATTTGAACGTGTAAATATTTAAAGCAGTAAAAACTGCATTAACTCTGGATAGAATCGATAAATTAAAATTTATATCTATGCGTTTATTTAATTCTTGTATTATTTAGGAAACATTTTGAGCTGCCCAGCTTAAATGGAGCTAAAAGAGACTGATATTTGAAAACTAATGATGTGATTCCACAGCATGTAGCAGGAAGAACATAGAAGGAGAATGCAATAAATTATTCAATAATATAATCCCAGTTTAAATGATTTATGCCCATGAACAGATGATTCATTTTGAGATATACGACCAACAAGTACATACACAGATGTGTAAATTTATTGTACTGTAAACAGCGTAGCGTCCTACATGTTTTGGCCACCTATTGTGGCCATCTTCAGGGAGGCATTCTTGGAAGGATATCACGTATCAGGTCATAATAATTTAATTTAAAAACGAAACATTTTAATTTTTAATAATATTTTAAAATCTATGTTAAAGTAAGAAATATTGATAAAATTGTATGTTCTGAGTTGCGTGTTGATATGCTGTGTATATGGTGACACCATCCAAGTGGCGGTGGTGTTGTTTAGTCTGCTGGGTACGTTGTATTTTTCACGGTGTTATGACACTGTTTACTGTGCCCGCAGTAGGTGTCCGCAACATGTAGGAGGTAATGTTGTTTATCTTACTGCAAATTTGCGTATCTGTATGTGCACTTGTTGGTCGCGTATCTCATAAGGAAATCCCACTGTTTGTTAGACCACGAAGAACCCCAGTCAGGATAAGACGTAGTCCGAATATGTACCAAAAGTGCACATACCTAGCGAATAAAAATTAGAACCCCCATCTATACCAACATGCTCGGTACACACAAGTACAGAGAGAACTTAAAATATTATTCTATTTTGAATTCATCATAAAAGTAAAGCCTACTTTCCCATTGCTCAGACTTCCTAGCCTATAATTTTGTGCACCTAAAGTGCATAAGCAGCTAATGTGCGCATGTAATTGAAACCATATTTAAATCTACCTTACGATTTTAAATGTTTCTTTCGTGTGAAGGTAATCATACAAGGGCATTCCAATGAACATATTTTCGTATTGGATGCTATATTATTATCATTACTGTTATTTTTATCTCTTTGATACAGAGTGTTTGCTACTATACATATCTTTAGTGTTGCAGACATTCTGTTGTTACCATGTATGGTACATTTAACGCTGTACATTGTATGACTTTACATTTGTACTTTCCAAAGTATGTGTACAGTGTCCGATATGGCTGTTTTCTCTAGTTTCTTTGATTTCATGCTCTCCCGGTGTGTTGCACAGGTATTTTCTGAATGATTTTGAGGTGGTTCCAGTGGGACCACCTTTGTTTTTAAATCGACATGGTCTGTATGTCTGTTGCATGGTATTATTATTATTATTATTATTATTATTCCTAACCCTCCTAATGTCATTACTTCCTCTTTTATAAACGTATGTTTAGGAATCCTCTACGTTCGACGTGCAGAATACACTTTGAAATTTCAACATAGTCGCCAATTGTAATGACTATCTTGTAAACAATATTCCACATCAAAATTTACAGAAATATTTACCTCCTGCCTGTACAGTACAGTTCATTTGCCTAACCGCAGTTGTTCACTGCCTTTAGTTGTGCCACTTAAAGATAAAAATTATACCACTTTTTTGTTTAACATCTACAAGTACTCCAAAAATTGATTTCTGGTTTCCGAATACCTCGGCGTCATTCTAGGGGCCTATAAGAAGTGGCTCTGCTGGTGTTGGTGATTTTCTTACTACAGAAATATATATGCTTCCGCAGTATCTTAGAACTGACTCGAGGCATCAAAGAGCATTATGTTGGCTTGGCTTCCAGTGGCAAAATAAGCGTGCTAAAATTCTTCCGGCCATCTGGTGCAGACTGGTTCCGATATCGCAGCAAGAACTTACAGACACACCAGACAGCAGGCTGTTGCTACAGCATCTATATGAAACATGTTTATACTTACTATTATTGGATGGGGTACAAGAAAAGTCAATTTCTTGCTCTCTGCGTTGTGCATTCCTAAAGTGAAGACCGCTGTAATAGTGTTTTTTTCAGTACATTAAAATCGGGTATGCAAAGTCGCAAAGAAAGTATGTGAAGAGTACAATTAGTAAATACAATATTTGTTCATAAGCATACTGCCACTCTGTTGGATACTGCCACTCTGTTGGATACTGCCGCTCTGTTGGATACTTCCACTCTGTTGGATACTGCCACTATGTTGGATACTGCCGCTCTGTTGGATATTGCCGCTCTGTTGGATACTTCCACTCTGTTGGATACTTCCACTCTGTTGGATACTGCCACTATATTGGATACTGCCACTCTGTTGGATACTGCCGGTCTGTTGGATAATGCCGCTCTGTTGGATATTGCCGCTCTGTTGGATACTTCCACTCTGTTGGATACTTCCACTCTGTTGGATACTGCCACTCTGTTGGATACTGCCGGTCTGTTGGATAATGCCGCTCTGTTGGATACTGCCACTCTGTTGGATACTGCCGGTCTGTTGGATAATGCCGCTCTTTTGGATACTGCCACTCTGTTGGATACTGCCGGTCTGTTGGATACTGCCACTCTGTTGGATACTGCCGGTCTGTTGGATAATGCCGCTCTGTTGGATACTGCCACTCTGTTGGATACTGCCGGTCTGTTGGATACTGCCACTCTGTTGGATACTGCCGGTCTGTTGGATACTGCCGGTCTGTTGGATACTGCCACTCTGTTGGATACTGGCCCCCTTTCAAGTTGCTCAGTGCTCTACATTGTTTTACATTGCATTTCATGTGAAACATCTGGTATTCCCATTGAGAAGAAAGAGAACCCTAATTTTGTGTCTTTCTCGAAGTGACAACCGTTTAGCCACACGTCACTTCTGTAACTTCACTTCCATTGCGATGCCTATGGGAGTTTTTAGGAATGTCATCTTCTTCTGCCTTATTTTCACTGGATATTATTAAAATGAAATAACTACAAAATGTGATGAGACAAAACTGCAGGTTTTCATTTTATCGTATAAGTTATTTTCTTTGCATGTGAAACTGGTCAGTTTTTTCTGGCGAAAGCACATAGACAGGCGTTTTTTAGAATATAATATTAAGGAAAATATTTGAATCCGAGACAGAGGAGGTAAGAGGATATTACAGCACAGTAAAAATGAGGAGGAGGTAAACGTTTCCTCTTCACGCCGGGAGGTAATCTTTACCGTAATTTAACCTCCCTATTAGCAGTTGAGTTTTCGGCTACATGCAATGAGCCTTTGACCTCTTGTGTAACAGCCAATACTCATGATTGAATATGATGCTGGATGGGGCTCACAGCCTATCTGGACAGTTTTCAAAATAGAAGAACTTCTTGTCCCCCCACCAGGACCAAACCACGATTCCGCTTTGTCTCCGAAATAGGATGTTCCAAATTACAAGTGAGGAAATGTGTAGATAATACTAAATGAAAGCAACTTAGATTCCTTCAAACAAAACATATATTCTGTGTAAGTTCAAAAGCTTGCCACTGCAAGTACTTTCCTTTTTACAGTTTGAATTGTTGGTTAAAAAACGTGTCGAACTTTACTTATCTTAAGGCGATTCATCCACGTTGTGTTTCAGATACACACACAAAACAAAAACAGCATGTAATCTTCACACACAACATATCTTTTCGGTAGGTACAAACACTGAGAAAACATATTTTGCAGTTCACAGACTATTGTTTGGTTGTATTTTGATATATGAAACACAAGGGGAATGAATTCCCTTAACGTAAATGGTGCTTGTCACCAGATATCGTTTTAGTGATCACATTAAATGGAAGCCAATGGCAGGACATGCATAATACCTAACGCAGTGACAAATTTGTGAATCGGTTTATTCAATAAACCTGAAAGGGCAAGACTACTTGAGATACTTGCCAGTAGTTGGAAAAGCAATTTAAAAATAAATTTTTAGAGAAATGTTATGTGCAGGACCTTAAAACCTGGGAATGAAATCTTAAATTTTATTGCTGGCTGCTGACACTCAATGCCTCGCGGATCCAAATGATCATCTCGTATTATTTCTCAATTCTTATGCTCTCTTCTTCAAAAGAATATAACTCTGCCTGACATCTCCTTCACATTTTGGCCTGAAGGTTAATTTTCCTTTCAGATTGCAGCACATAGAGAAGTTTTGCCCCTGGGATTAAAATATATTTCAGCTCGGTAGACGTAACTATTATAGTATTCAATTAGTTTCCGAAGTTCAAAATCACTGATAACAAAAACTCCAAATTGACACAATTTCGAGTCAGTTCTATCTACCCCAATTCTCACAATTTCTTTTCCTAAGAATAGCCTCGATATTATCAACCCTTCTCCATTTATATATTTGTTTTCCAGATAATTGCAGAATAAAAGACCAACTTGATGTCACTTGCTACTCTATTTCACTTCTTATATACTCAACATGTCTCTGACATTAATATATCCATCATCAGGAGCTTGCGACTGTGCTGCTGAATTACTACATCAGTCAATGTTCTCGGCTCGTTGTGTGTTGGAGATTTGGTGTGGCTGGGTTTGGGTGGTGTCCGTGTTGCAGGCTTCAGCCGCACCAAATCTCCAACGCACAAAGAACCGAGAACAAAACGACAGATGTGGTAATTAAACAGCACAGTCGCAAACTCCTAATGATGGATATATTACTGCACGAAACATGTTGAGTACATAAGAAGTGAAATAAAATAGCAAGTGACATCAAGTTGGTCTTTTATTCTTCAACTATTACAATGATGTACGTTCCAATAAACATAAGATTGTCTTCAAGAGTTTGTCTGAAAATTTCTTTGTGTTTTTTGTACCTAATGTCATAGACAAATTTCCAATTAACCTTAACGTCAGGCAGCATTAATCTACAGGATGATTTGTGCTAACCACGAAATTCCTCGTTGCGTTCGTCCTAAAGTGACACTTACAAAGATAAAAAAAACTTCTGTTGTGCTTAATGTATTCTCTCAAAATTAACACTGCTTTACACATTGCCAGGTGCATGAATTCACGACACTCTTCTCAAATGAGACACGAAGGCCTACAAGTTCGTGGAAGGCTCGCCTTTCAAATGGAATACACACTCATTCAAGGCCCCTAGTTTTATTTTCGTGATGGATGGTGTCTTCAGGTTAATGCTCCTTAAAATAGACCACTGCCAGCTTCCGTGCCAATTCGTCTTACGCTAAATGCACCAATATTATGCGTAACTGCACGATAACTAAGTGAATCAACAGCACGCCGCCTCGTTCCGGAATTAGATATTCAGTGATTTGCACTGCTGCTCTGTATTAGGCAGATACCAAGCTCAAATCTCAATCCGGAGACTTCCTACACTGACTGAGATTTTCGTGTTTCTCCACAGTTCCACCAAGCGGGTGACGCTGTATTATCGTACACTAAGTCACAAACACTTCCTGCCACATTTCTACCAGTTTCATCATTAAATAATTATTCAAATATTTTAATGCGCTTCCCTTGCAATATTCTACTTCCGTAATGCAAGTTACGGTTATTTGTCACCATGTTCCGTGTTGTAGGCAAACACGTACTACTGTTAGAATAGCGTTTCAAGTACTCTAAGAATCAATACAATCTTGTCTGCCTAACCCTTAATATTACTCTGCCATTCTTGCTGGCAGTTTCCTTTGACGTCTCCTCTTGGCTGGCAGGCGACCACATGACCACGGAATAACGTCAACAAATGTTTTAAGTTTTGTTGAAACATTTTCGTTTATTACCTATTCTTGTGGTAATTTTTATCACATTAATTTTGTTAAGGTTTTCATTTCTTTATAGGTTGGACATATCAATGAGCTCTGTTTCCTCTTTCGCTGCGCTTCTTAGAAAGGATAATTCACTTTAAAACCCATCATCACTGAGGTAGGTGGACAAGCTATCATACAGTGCAACATTATCTAATTTAAAGCCTCCATTCTTCGTCATATTTATTATTATTAGAATACGGAAAAGAATGAAGAGATAATGCTTTATTTTAGTAAAATTGTTGTGAATGTATCAGGCCTTATTCCACAGCTATTGTTGTACATGTTCTTTAGAATGAAACTCTTCTATGTTTTTCATCAACAGTGAAAGAATCATGCTTTATGCTTGAGCCAGTGTCAGGTAAATGTCACCTTTCGGGGCAAGTTTCCAGGATATAATTCTTGCATATTTCCTTGCCAATCGTTAGGTATAATACGATCTTCATATTGACGGTGGGATATCTATTTCAAAACCCTGGGTCACTTCTGCTTCAAAAGTAGTGCGCAACAATGAAAATCAATATTACTCAAATTTTCCCGTAATTTTTATTAAAACTGACATGAAACTCATCTCCCGTTACTAACACACTACTGTCTGACACATCTCCCTCTAAGAACTAAAGAGTTCATATCCACTAGCGACCTCCCGGCGCCCAGTACACAAAATAATTTGAACTGATTCGTCCGTAAATTTTGTCTATGATAAGGGGAAATAATGGCACAGACGTAAAGCACTCTCCAAGTATAGTACGGGTATTTAGAATTTCTGATATTCGGACAGTTGTTCCAGTTGGTTCTTGGGCTGTGTGGCGGAAAATGTAATTCAAATAACTTACATTGTATAGAATGTTAATGAGAAAAACTACTGCAAATTATGTGCAAGAATATGGTCGTGACATGACCTATTTTATAACTTCCCAAAATTACCTAGACTGACTGAGTAAAACCATTCACTTCTTAAGCCACAGTAGTCGATTTTTTTAATCAAGATTTGAAGTTCTAGCCTCATGAAAGCAGAGCTGGGCCACTCATCTGTGAATGTGGTAAGACGTTTACATTAGCTCTTAGCCAACCTACCAGCGATGTGCTCGTTTTAAAGGACAGAACGCGACCTTTTTTACCAGGGTTTTACTTAACGTAGACTACATTAATGTGACACAATTTAGTACTTATTATGAGCATTTTATGAATACGTATAAACATGTACTTCATCCATGAACAGTATTATACGATTGAAAGAAGACGCCGCTTTTTGATTTCTGTGTGTAATATGAAACTTTGACCGTCACCCAGCAACCAGACAAGAAACGGAGAAATGCTGTAGACGCGACGTAAACAAATCTATCAATGCACTAGTAATGTCCCAGACTCTGTGATGTCACGGTACCAAAAAGCTTCTTAGTACTTCGGCCATTCAGTTTTATCGATATTACAGTGTGGCTTTTAAAAAAATTCGTAGCAAATTCTTGATAGAGATATTACATACCAAGTTAATCTGAAAAATCTACAAGTTTATCTGCAGTCAGTCAATTCTTTTTATTCCAACTAAACGCACATAATAGAAATATTTATCACCGGTTACCTCCTACATGTCTCTGTGTTTGTTACACCATCTTCGGGGAGACACAACATTGCAAAGAGCATGTAATTTTTGGTCTCCCTGAAGTTGATGTAAGAAATACCGAAACACGCAGAAGTTAACTGGCGACAAAAACGTGTAAAAAGAGGTGATTGAATACAAAAATGGACGGAGTGGAAAGCTTAAAAAAAGATTATCTGCAGTTGATTTTAAGCTTTCGCCGTGTTCTGTATGTAATATTTTTTCTTTTGGGTAATTCCCCGGCGTCACAATGCTAATAGCCGACGTTTCGGGACCCTCTGTCAGTTCCATCTTCATAGGCAGGTGGATGAAGTATGATAAGGGATGGGATGTGTGGTGTATTTATACCTGACAGTGTTCTGGCAGGCTGGTGGAGGAGCCAATGGAAGGCGAGTGACCGGAAGTGGGCGGGTAGGTGCATAACAGGATGTGGAAGGGGGCAGGTATATAAGTGCGAGTGCTGGAAACCACTGCTACACAAACTCAAGAAAAGGAGGCATCCGCCGAGTACACTACAGTGATCCCACCCGCACTCGCACTTATATACCTGCCCCCTTCCACATCGTGTTATGCACCTACCCGCCCACTTCCGGTCACTCGCCTTCCATTGGCTCCTCCACCAGCCTGCCAGAACCCTGTCAGGTATAAATACACCACACATCCCATCCCTTATCATACTTCATCCACCTGCCTACGAAGATGGAACTGATAGAGGGTTCCGAAACGTCGGCTATGAGCATTGTGACGCCGGGGAATTACTCAAAAGAAAACATATTACATTATCTGCAGTTTTTATTTTGTTTGATTTGTTTTTTGTTTAGTAATAAAACGCGGAGACAAAATAATAATTCATGCGTTGGGACGGAAATAAATCCATAGTTGCTGAAGTTCAGCTTCAGCCATTGAGGGTGTTTCCGCTGAAACCTTGCTCGTTAAATGTATCGTAGCCCCTTTGTCATCATGGACACACAGTCCACAGCGCGAAATGTTGGACTCTCCTTTTGTACTAACACGAGGACGTTACAACTAATGTTTACTATAAATATGAAGCCATAATGCGAGCTCTGATCGATATCCAGGCCCGTATCGAGTTTTGTGGATCCTTTTAAGGCCGAGTCCAGTCTAATGGAGAAATCGTGTACAAAGTTGTACTCTTTTAAAACCTAAAGTGTTACATTTGTTGGTTCAGAAATTTAGCGGCAGCCTAGATACTCGCATACAATGCTGACCTTGCGGCTACAGTTTTTAAAATACATTAGTTCTATTTTATAAATTGTTATTATTGGTGTTATTAATATTTATGTTATTAACCTCATTGGCATATTCCAATCAACTTGAAAATAAAATTTTGCAAATTTATATACTCTCGAATTTATTCGTAGATAAGATCAAAACAATGCAATTATCCTATTATTTCAGTTTTTAGAAGGAATGCGCTTTGCTGAGCAACTTGAAACTTATTAGCTTATCATATTTTTTGTTTTTCATTTTGTGTTACTTGGGCGCGTTATAAGTATATGGTTTCTGGTCGGCAGTCTGATAAATAAGTCAAAATAAAAAGGCAAATAATCACGCAACAAGTCAACTGAACCAGTCTGTCTTCATTTAATAACACTGCTCAACATACAAAAAGTATCCGTAACCAAACTAGTTGATTTCTCTTCAGTTCAATGTGCTGAAACCAAATATGGCCTTAGAATTCAATTCTTGGCTCTAGTTGTCATGATACACGCAGTGTGGCTTAATGCGTTAAATAGTTACTTGGGAAGGGAAACATGTGTCAGCACTGCGCTCCCAGATGATGAGTAATGATTTCTGTTTATCGTAAAGGGCACGAAGATCTAGTTAATTTCTTTAAAATGGAAAGGGGCCTTGTTGCTTGCAATGATGTTGATGGCCTAATGCAAACATTCAATATTAATCACAATCCTCTGGACTGGCGACACTTTATAGACTCGTCTAAGTTGAGCCTCTAAGCAGTTCTCCTTCACAATGGGAACACCCTACCTTCTATTCCTGTTAATCATTCAGTGCATAATAATCAGTCGTATGAGAACACGAAGATTCTGATGGAAGCCATTAATTATGATAAATTCAAATGGCAAATCTGTGGTGGCCTATTAGTAATTGCCTTACTGCTTGGACTACAACAAGGATTCACAAAAAATTGCTGCTTCATTTGTGAATGGGACAGTAGACCTCGGTCTCTTCATTACTCAAGAAAATATTGGCCTGCCAGAAAATCTCTGGAACCAGGAATCATGAATGTGGAAAATCAACCACTAGAGGAACAGAGTAAAATTTTGTTGCCATCCACGCATTTAAAGCTTGGTCTGTTGAACAATTTTGTAAAGGCCATGAACCAAGATGAAGCTACTTTTACTTACTTATGAGAAAAGTTTCCCAGACTAAGTCAGGAAAAACTGAAAGAAGGTATTTTCATTGGTCCACAAATACGAGACATTATCAAGGACGTATACTTCGACAAACTCCTTCTAGGCGACGAAAAGGCGGCTTGGGCAGTTTTAAATTTGTAGTAAAAGTATTTTTGGGAAACAGACGGGCTCAAAACTATGAGGATCTTGTAAACAACTTTTAGCAGAGCTACCAGAAATTAGGCTCATACGTGTCACTAAAAATACACTTCCTTCACTCGCATTTGAATTTTTTTTCCGGAGAATTGTGGTACAGTGAGTGATGAACACGGAGAACGTTTCCATCAACATATTTCTTCAATGGAGAAGAGATATCAAGGGAAATGGAACTGTGGTATGCTCGCCGACTGCTGCTGGACTTTGGCAAGGGATGCCCCTACCATGGAATACAAGCGACAGGCAAAACGGGGGAAAAAATACGTGATTTTGTTTGTGTGAAATAATGAACTTACATGAAAAAAGACTTACGGATGTTCAATTTACGTTATAAATATTATCTCTAAACAGAATAAGTCTACTAAACACATTGTTTTCCAATTAATAGTATTTAGTTTTTTATTTAAACCACCGTTCCGTATAATATTTCAACCTATTTCGTAAAATATCATAGTGTGGCGTAATTTTAAAACTAGAGCGAAGTAATTTTTAAGTCTCTTTTCTAACTTCATAGATACAAACAAATTAATTAATAACATATTCATCACGGATACAATTTGTTTTAATTTGTTTTCCAATATAATTAATCAATTTAGAGAGGAGCTGCTAGTCAATAAGTCGGTCAAGAATTTCCCCAAATTTGTCTACCATGAAGGTTCATTACTGTTATCAAAATATCCCGACATTGGACCCTATCCTGAGCCAGCTAAGTCTAGTCCACACCCTCAGACCCTATTCCTTGTAGTCCATCCTATTCTTAAACTCTTTCTGCACCTGCTAAGGAGATTCTTCCGTTCAGGTTTGGATATTCTTTACATATTCTTTACATATTCTTTACATATTCCCCGTATCCTCCCTGTCCAGAATGTTCCGACATATTTGATATCAACGTAATTGTGCATGACACATTGAAGTTCCGTATGATGTAATTTTCTCCATCTCCTGTTATTTTCCTCCCTTAGGTCCAAATGTGCTTCTCAGGGTCATGTTATCGAACACACTCAAACTTATCCTTTCTTTGGGACAAGAGACCAAGATTCATTGCCAAATGCAGCAACAGGGTAAAAATACTTACTTTTAGCACGCGAGTGTGTGTGTACCGTAGTCTACAATCTATTCAAAATTCTGCTGTCTGCATTTTTAAAGAGCAGACGACCGTTTGAGATTATTTAACGACTGCAACAAAAACAAAACCGATAACAACAATAACAACGACAATTCAGTTATTTTATTTCTTTATTGTCAGATATTGGCGTGCCGATTGCAACGTAATAGTCAAGTCCAAAGTCAACACGATGACACAAGTAATACATATATATATATACTAACATACAAAATCATATAAGAATACAGAAATCAATACACATATCTCATCACAGTAAAAATAATTACGTCCTTACACAACAATTTATTAGATGAAATTTAAAATAGCTGTTATAATGTGTGATTAAGAGCGATTGTGTGTTCTTTGAGCACAACTTCTCTGCAGATAAAATTATCAATTATGAACATCTAGGAAAAATGTGGTTTGTGTACGAAGGACCAACATTATCCAAAATAACAGGTCAGGATTTAAATCCAGGTTCAACAAGTACAAGAGTTATAGCTCCTGTAACATGAGTTATAGCTCCTGTAACATGAGTTATACAATTTTAAGCAAAACAGTTGTTGCAAGGGATGTCTGACAGCTTGTTAAAGCTGCGTTTATCAGTTGGAGAGCCACAGAACCTACGGAGGTCTGCGACTTGAGTGAATTTTTCTCAAACTAATATAAATATAATAATAATAATATAAATTTAGGGTTTTCCGATACATATTTCTAAAAGTTATTATTTTTGTAATATATTTTACTTTGATATTGTAGATATTTTCCAAGGTTAATTAAGACTGCACTTCTTTCTTGCAAGTATTCAAAATCTAAATAATACCGCACGTTATGTCCAACGGGTCCGAAACTTCATATACATTTGGGAAGTTGATCCGCAGCATTTGTGAAATTCTGTAAGGAATTTTTCATGACTGAAATGCTGACAATAACACTTCCAATCATACTACAGCTGTAATCGTTGTGGAGTCAGAAGTTTTTAAAATAACTAGTTGCGAACTTTTAACAGGATGCGTTCATGATCATACACTGTGTGTACAATTATAGGCCTAAACATTCTTTTTTCTCTCTACACGAGTATGCAACTTGGTAATTCATCGTAAGGGAGATGATGGAAGATAGGATGGTAAACGTATTATCCTGTCATTATTATCACTATCATCATTATCATTATCATCATCATCGGTTTCTAAGGTCACAAGCCATCATATATTTCCCGCATTCGATAGTGAAACGATCTTACGACAAAGACTTGCTTTTCTAAGTGATTATCTGCATGGACTGATGGTGGTACATAATATATACACATATGACGTATTTCATTGCTTATTTTGTTAAATCAGGAGTTTGTTCTGTTTTCAAATTATTATCAGAAGAAATTTATTAAAAATTTTAGAAGGCCTTTTGGCCTGTAACAATGCACATGCCGGAAGTATCAATAAATACATATTTTATAATGCTTATCACCGTCTCGAAGAAGAAATATATCCTGTTGGGACGCAGATGTTGTAACCTGCACCTCAGTATTGTTGCATGGCAGTGAACTCGAATGCCACAGCTGTGTATACTTTTCAACGCACGTTTCTAATGACGAGTTTTACTAAATTAATTATCTTCAGCGAGTGATGCAAGTTCATTTCTGTCAAAACAAAACTTAACGTTAGGTTTTAGGTCCCAAGTAACGCAATTTAGCAAACATATTAAGCAAGTTTTTTGTACAATATTTATAGGCATGTAGAGGAAGACCTGCAATTTTTTGTGTTCAATTTTCGGAAACAATATAATTCAGAATCGTGCTCTAAAGTAATGTCGTAAAATTCTGCAACTGAAACTGGCCCTTTAAGAACTCCACAAACCATTAAAAAGAGAACGACGACCCTCAACATGATGGCTCGCGTTGCTTCAGACCTGTATAACCCGAAGCCAAATATTGATCATGTCTTCATTTGTCGCCAAGCCAGCAACTGAAATTAGCGTCATTACTGCAAGGAAATGAGGTCAAAGTTCATTTATATACGGAAGGGAATGTTCTGAGCAACAACACGTTACGTATAGGCAGTCTGCCTATCACTAATACGACTGGTACAGTGTTGCTATCTACATGTCCAGCCTCGGAATAACCAGTGACCCGTGTGGATCTTCACGAGATGGGCACATCCGTGTACATCGCAATGTGATACGGTATGAAAATGCAATTACATTTTGAGGCTTTCTTTCATGAGAAGAATCTTATGGGAATAATGTATGCATTTTCATCTCTGCAAGTATCCAAAGTCATGTGATGAATTTCTGAACTGCAGTCTATAATATAACTTATTGGAAGCTTTATTTTTGGTTCCCGTGAACCCATACGAACCACTGGTCTCATGAATCTCATCTCGAAATTCATCCAAATTTTAATACGTAGCTCACTAAACTACGTATTGTTTATGGTATAAAGGATTTGCCTAAACTACGTCATGATCTACAATATGTCTGGAACACGTTCAGTTGCGAGTATTATAAAGATGTATGGAGGAAAATAAGTACAAACCCCAGCACAATGCTGCACCGGCAAGCCTACCCTCAGGTATTCAACGGCAATTGATTCGAATGCTGTCAGCTTGCCTGCTGTATTTCTCGAATGCTACAAAATTCTTCTAAGTGAGCTAAGGATTTGTTAACCGGAAGACAGTACTAACGTTTCCTTCCAGATCTTTTAGTAATCAAAATTAATTTTAACTTTCCCATTACTTTCGAGGCATTCACTCCTGGCTTCAACATTCACGAATATGGAGGTCTGAGTCCTCATGTTTCTTCAGACAAGGTTACACCATTTTTAACACCTCCTGAAAGGCATTCGTCTTCAAATTTATCAAGGTATTTAACAAGTTTCTTTTCAATTGGAAATCCTTGAGTTATTTATGTATAATTATCTCTTTGCTTCCTCCGCCAAGTCAGTCATTCTGTGTTCAGCGTCCGTCAGTCATACCGCTGGAACTCTTCAGGTGGACTTGAAGCTTGTAGCAAGTGAAACTGCATAGGCCCTTACGGCAGTGAGAAATAAGGATGAGTCATTTCAAACTTGACGCTCATACTTGTGTTCTACAGAACTCCGTATGAAGCTACACAGCGTATTGCTCGCTTTGCCAACACGGCATCTTTCAGACCAAAATTATTTGGAAAAGGGCTTCAAGATTTGATACTAAATTGACTTAACTACGGAATAGAACTGTCAGTCAGCAAGTGTTTAATTCGGTTTCAAGTCCGATGTTCTTTGTTTCGTGTGTTCTTAAAGACAGTTTCTCGCACACATACATTAGGATTGCTGTGGAAGGTACTTAAGGAAAGCCATATATTCTGCTGTCTGTACGTGCTGCATAACAATTTAAGTACCACAGTTAACATAGTAATAATTATTGTTGCAATTCATATCGCAGTTAACGGTTTTACCGGTTTTACCAGTATTTGTCCATCTCAATAACGATGATGTGGGTTGGTATTCTAAGGTACAGTGTCACTTGACACCACTCATTTAAGAGATTTGCTGTGTTTACGGTTTAGGTAATTCATGGAAATATTTATACACGATGTAGTTAGTCTCTAACCGACAACAGAAGACCAAATGTCTGAGATCTTAACCGGATAAGAATAAGTTTCTGTAGTAAAGCAATTTATTTTTAGCTTGTTTCAGTATTCGTTGCACCGGCAACATCTAAATTACTCAGTTCTCTGCACAAATAAAGTATAGTGTGTTTATTATTGGCAGGAAGCTACTAAAGAAAGCTGTAAAGTTCTATTACCAGACCAGTACACGTCGTTCGACTTAATTTAGACAGAAATGTGAACGGGAGTTTCTTAGGAAATCTTTTCAAAACCGATGACTTAGATTGGCCATTAACCTACTATTTTTCCACACATTACCGCGAATTGACTGAGCTGTCTTTCTGTATCTGTGCTGATTCAGTTCGTATGTGAGTTCAGATATTATTTTAAACACTCTAAAGAACGGGCACTGTTTAACATGAAGATCGGTGTTCAATAAATATTTGAAACTGTTGAGCACTTTTCTTATCAATTTCTTTAAACAGGAATAATTTATGGCTGTGTGTGGAAATTCAAGTACAAAGCCTCAGAAACCAAGGCAAAGGAGACTGAAAACGGCGTCACTAAATTACAGTCCAACTGTACACAACATCTAGCGTCATGAAATTGCTATGTTTAGGGACTCAGCTTTGAAAATATGTCCATTTCTTTATTTTAAAAATTCCGTACCTTTAATTCGGTTATTATGGTCTTTTATCTTATGTTTATTTTCCTAATGGCAGGCACATTGACTGTTTAACATTGACCTATGCGACCAATAAAAGTAAAACGTTAAAATTACAGTATAGATACTAAAAACATTCAAAGTAAATACAAAAGTCCTAATGATAAGAAGTA
>Ga0123354_10004519_pt1 | contig 19735 bp, 8 predicted proteins | sample TergutLab28metaG_2_FD_97872 | JGI IMG/M metagenome (GOLD analysis project Ga0123354, IMG submission 97872) | Labiotermes labralis P4 segment gut microbial communities from Petit-Saut dam, French Guiana - Lab288 P4 | ecosystem: Host-associated > Arthropoda: Insects > Digestive system > Gut ...
CAATAAAAACAAGAAAATTATGATACACACCCCCCCCCCCCCCCCCCCCCCCAAACAAAAAAAAAAACAAAACAAAACACTGGGCCAAACTCAGTATCTTCATGTTAGAACCAACGATGCTAAGGCCTCACCCACTGGGCCTCAACAATAAACTAGGCAACATATCAGTTCCATTAATCCCATTTTCATCTATCACCCCAAGTGAAGTCTGACAATCCCCAGTCATTCTGAACCTTGGCTTTTGTAACTTCAGCAATACATGCATATGCCCTGCTTTCAGTTAACAATTTCCCATCTTCTCAACCCAACTTATACAATTTGCTACTGGTCTCCTGGAAGTTCGTTCTCCTTTCGTAAAATGTAAGCTATCATCTGAACGGATGTGCATCATTTTTCCCAGTAAAAAGCCCAATGCACTCTAGTGACTATCTTTAATTATAAATAAGTAAATATACATTACTGAAATACAGTCGTGACTATGTAAAATCTGCATCTGCCTAAGTATCCAGTCCCTATGACAGTACATATTCAAGGAAGTAACAAAAACCACAGAGCACATTATTTTTATTATTTAGAACTGGAAAGTAATCCAGCTTTATCAAATAAAAAAACTTTTATTTTATACTACATTTGTACAGATGAATTGTTTCAAACATTACAATATTTCACATCTCAGTCACACTCTGTCATTAGTATAAAACCTCATAATGAATACACTGTTGTACTTTCAGTAACAAACAAACAACCTGCACTCTCACACAATAAATATTGTAAGGACTGGATAAACTGCATTAATTCTCAAGAAATAAACAACCTTGGGGTAAGTATCACATGCCTTCATCCAAACTTTATTCAGAACACAGTCATTCTCACAGTCACAACGTAAGAATAACTTAAGGCTAATGTAGGAGGACAAAAGTCTGTGGCGGTATTGTCTAGGCACAATATGTTTCAACATTCTTCTTGTCCAAGGAGAGGATTGCTCTCATGCCTAGCCCACATGAAATTCGTGTCCCCAACTCAATGCTGTCAACAAATTCATCTACCTCATGGCAAAGCAAATATACAAGTTCACATCAAAAGAAAGAAGTTGTAAAACAAAGGGAGAATCTTCATTATTCCACATGGTCTTGTATGAAAAAATATATTAGTATAAATATTTGTATTTACACAGACATGTAGTCACACATCACATGTGCTTACTGTCTGACCTTCCTGACATTATAAACATCACATTGCACACATATATTTACAAAGCTCAGTTACCAAATTTGAGAATCACAAGAGACTGTGCCAAGCTCATCAATTTGGTTTATAACTAAACCACTAAAGGAGGGAAATGCAAATATGAAGCTGAACCCTTTCTCAACCCCCTGTAAACAGGTAGGCCCCTCCCTGTGGGATGTGATTTGGAGGCTAATACTACGTCAAAGTACACAATATGGAAATAGACTGACAGGTAAGTAGTGACACGATTAAGATGTCTAATAAAATAGTCTGAATATCTGCAAGATTCTAGGATTAAAAAAAAACAACTACAGTAGAGTACCGATTATCTGACCTTCGGTTATTGGGCATTATATTCATCCATCAGGAAACTATTTTATACTCATTAACATTAACTTGACCACAATCATTAACATTTATCAACAGTCAACTCAGTGTGTAACAATGAAGTATGCTCCCTATTCTTTTGAAGTACCTACATATTAGTTGTCTATAATTATATGTTTACCTTGTTCATTGTCTACGTTTTATGGACGCATTCAATGTCAGTTGCTCTACTGTTCCTTCATTACTGACTTTGATCAAGTGAGTGCAGAGATATTTCAGTTTGTTGATGGGAGTTACCTATTTCTCAGAGAGAAGTAAGTTTTCTTTAGTAACATATGAAGAAAGGAAGAAGATGGTTGTTTCCATGGAACAAAAACCTGGAAGCCTTACAAAAGACTAGACAAAAGAAAACTATGCACAAAGTGGCAGAAGAACAAAGTGTTGATTATGTTACTGTTGGTAGCTGGAAGAAGAAAAGAAGTGAAATTAAATAAGTGGTGGTCTGTCAGAGCTTTAAATGAAAGCATGAAAGAAAGAAAAATAAAAAAAAGTTATGTTTTATTTTTGTGGTACACAAAAAAAGACAGAAAGGTACACACATAACTGGAACTTTTCTACCCAAAAACAACCCCTATTGTTCATAAGAAGTTTAAGAAAAAGAAGACAATCCAACTTCACAGCTAGTACAGGCTGGATAAATCACTGGAAAAATGTAATTAAGTAAGGCAGTTCAGCATCTGTTAGAAAAAAATGATCAGCAGATTTGGAATCATTTCTGAAATTTTGAGAAGTCAGTCTCTTATAAGGAATGAAGGTTTATCACACAAAAGCTCCATAATTATGATGAAACCTGCAAAAGCTTCAAAATGTTCCCATGAAAAGCTGTGGTTTCCTATGAAGAAAATTCAGCCCCTGGCTATAAAAGAAGCAAAGGACGATGGACAATTCTTTTCAGCTGTAACATCGCAGACCAGCATAAACCAAAATTTTCTTTTATTTTGAAATTTAAAAAAAACCCACAGGCCTTCAAAAATATAGTTCCAATGACACTTCCAGTACAGCACAACAGCTAAAAATGCAACTGAACAGACTCAGAAATTTTCTGAAGATATTTTAACTGAATTTTCCCTACAGTAAAAAGTTTTTTAATAAAAAAAATCATGGAAAAGAACTCATATCTTACAACTCTCACGAAAAGAAACTTATGAGTTACTGATGAAGGAGGGGAAATGTTAGAAAAGTTGAAGAAATGAAACCTAACGATGCTGTTTACTGGGCAGCCCAAGGTTGGGAGAAAATAGCACAAAACACTAGGGTGATTGTCAGGAAAGTTATGTGGAGTGGAAAAACAAATGGAAGATAACTTGACAGAGAAAACATTACAAAAATCTCATTCCTTATTAAAGCTTAGAGTGCAGAAGTACAAATAATGATAAGATACACAAGTGGATAAAGCACATCTACGAAGAACAGCTACTAACAAAAAAACAGATCACATATCATACAGATAATGGTCATTTATAAGGCAATAAAGCAGAAGCACAGAAAGTTCACAGAACGAGTTGTAGTAGGAATTTAAGGCCACTGAGGCTGTACTTGCGTGCAAATGAACAACAAAGGGAGGTGAACCCTACAAAAATACCACTGGTCAGGTGCTGATAGGACCTTTGCACAAAGAAAAGGAAGGAGGCTCAGCAACAAATACCCATTTTACTCATTTCTTCAAAACAATTAACGCCCCCCTCCCCCCTACAGATGGACATTATGTTGAAAACTATTTTTGTTGTGAGATATTTTTATTTTATGTTGTATTATATTTTCTTCATAATTTAATAATAAATTAAGTTATACATTGGGCAGATATTTAATCTCACCTTTTTTATTATTCTTCCACATTATCTGACATTTCCAATTACCTGATCACCTCTTGGTGCCAATTAGGTCAGACAATTGGAACTCTACTGTATCTAGCAATGCTCCAAACTGGAGTGAGGACTCGGCAGTTTAACACAAGTTGGACCAGAATCACAAGGGAAACTGGCTGATTAAAACCCTCTGAAATGTCTCATTTTTTGAGGATGACATGCAGAATCCACCTCTGATTTTCAGGATAAAATACCAGAAACTGACACTGCACTGCTTCTTTAAAACATACAATTTTACTTTCCATGTTCTTCACTATTACCTCATACTCTCGTAAATGAAGGAGCACCGACACACCAACCGCAATAGCTCAGTTTGTAGTTTCTTTGGCTACAGTGCAGGCACTGGCCTTCAATTTTCAACTAAGTGAATTTTATCTAATTACCATGTCCAGGATGTCACAGCTAATAACTCTGGTAGTGATTTCAATACTTCCCATTCTCAAGTCTTCTTGTAACTCTGACAGGTTGCTGAAGAGCTTTAGCTTGAAGCCATTAACAACTTCTGGACATTCCCTCACCAGCTGGGTGAAATAAAGAATATCCAGTCACAGCACATGAAGTTCCCAGAGAAGGATACCCAATTTCAATAAAGTTCATACCCAGAAGTTCTCAACTCTCATGCTGCTGATTTCACTGAGGTTCTTGAACAACTGACATGGCTCCATGAACAAGGATGAAGATTCTGTGCAGAGGCCTTGGCTGACCACTAGGGCTCTGATGCAAGGGCTTCAGATGGCACATGAGTTAGTCAATCATTTCTTTGAGGTTGGCCATTTAATGAACAGATTCCTGATATTTAACTGTGAGAAGGAGGCTGTCATGGCACCATACAAGGAGGTGTACAAGGACATGCAGAAGAAAGGAAATCAATTACATTCACTTCTTTCCTTGCTAAGCCTTTTGTCTCCCCCTCTGCCATGCACTCTACATCATCTGAGTATCCTGACAACTTTCAGCCAGGAACATTGTCATCATTCCAGCAAAAACATAAACATAAATATGTTTGCATTTCTTAATCTCTAATTAACATATTATCAACTTCTATGTCTCTTTGGTTCCCCAAACCCCCATTCAACATATAGTGCCTTAACTGTGAGCATCACCGTGTCAAGGCTTGCGAGATTTTTCAAAAACATAACCCCTGCAACCTCCATTTGCAAGATATATAGAGCAATAATGAAGAATACAGAAAGTAAAACTGTGGATTACAAAGAAACTGTGTTATACTGACTCCTATTATTTTGAGCAGAAAGCCAGGGACAGGTTAACTGCCATATTTAAAAACCAGCACCAAACCAGTTTCAGTCAACCAGGTCCCCTTGTCAGTGTCTCTTCTCACTGCAAAGCTACCTATCAACAAGGACAGCAAGCATTTCATATAAAAGTCTGTACACACATTTACCATCCAACTTACCAGTTTTCACAAACACTCAGCAGGAACAGCACAAGAATAACCACTTTTTGTTCATGATGTCCAAGGAGTGGATACAAACATTGTCAAAACAATAGGTGGGGAAAAAGGAGAATCTGCTTGTCTGTGAAACCCAGATGTACAAAGCATGTTGACAGTTCTTACATACACTTACTAAACTTGACAGCTAGGCACTGCCTAATAACATTACAATACCTGACAAGTGTATTGCTGCAAGAATAATGTGTCACTGTATTTGTTCTTGGTCTGCCTGCTGTTGTGTTGAAAATAACACACTACTTGCATACTGCTTTTGGTAAATTCCCCAGTTGGTGGTCATTACAAGGTTGGCATTTCATCTGCTGCTGTCTGCCATTTTGTGTTTGCAGTCACTTCATAGTCGATGTGAACACAGTGTGGGAAAGAAATTAGAAAATCTCTCCGCAAAACATTATACCGTTAATATACCTGTATAATTGCAAAATTTTAAAAATGATTAAGACCACATGAGCCAGTGGTGATCACGTACCTACCCTCTCCTGAACTTTTTTTTTGGGGGGGGGAGGGCAGAACAAGAACAAATAACAAAATTGAGAAAAATGGCAAGAAAGTATCCCAATACATCTTATCTAAATAAACCTATGTTTCAACAAAGATACATACAACTTTAGTGTGTTCTGCAAAAACGTTCATTTGTGATATAAGTCTTGAAGCTTTCATGGCCACAGAATACAATGAAATGTTCCTGGGTAGACAGCTGTGTCAAGATGTGAAGGCTTTCCAACCTTTCAGGGATTGACTCTGTCCCCATCTGATACTGATAACTGACAAATTGGCCCTGGCCAAGTGCAATGACCTCTTGGATCCTCCTACTAACCAGAGGGGTCACATTCCATCCTGCGCCCAGGCCCAACAGAGCTATACACGACACAGGGTAGGACACCTAGTTATCAGTTTTGGTTCTACCAAGCCACCAGCAACACCCTGAAGATGGGGACATAGTCAGTCCTTGAAATGTCACAACACCTTAACATCTTCATGCAGCTATCTGCCTGAGAATATTTCAATGAATTCTTTTATGAATTAAACAAAGGTTTGGAAGCAATTTTTGCTGTTGACAAGCTCCTTGGGAAAGAAAATTCTAGCAGCACCCACGTTCCAGATTTGCATCCAGCAAGCAACATGACCCACTATGAAAACACAAAGAATGACTATTTAACTAAGTACGTTAAATTTTCAGTTGTTTGATCTTTTGCATCCCTTATCAATCTTGATGTCTATGCATCAAAGATAACAATTTACAGTTCACAATAAACATCAACAGAAGACATTTGCTTAAGTTCAGACAGAGCATGGACACAGACGGACAGTCTCTTGATCATGCAATTTGTATATGAGACATATTTGAGACATGTTTACATCTTTTCAAAACTTATCACAGGATAAAGTTGCAGGATTTTTTGTTAAATGGTACTACAGAGGAATCTTATGTTTAAAAGACACGGACTCAATTTAGAATGATTAACAAGTTACAAATTACAGGAAGATATTAGATAAGGGCGCTAATACTTTCACCAACAGCAAACAGACTGGGCCACAGAGGTACACAGCACATAATATTCACTCGCAAAGTTCAACACAGGAAAAAAATCAAATCAACTAGCTCAAGTGACAATTCTTCTTCTCAGGTGATGCCCACTACAAGCTTCAGCCATGACACTAACATGGTATTCTTCAGCTCCAAGCAAATGCACAGGGATAGATCTCATATTAGGCCACAGCAGTTCTGTTCCACTTTCTAGGACATGCTACAGTTTGATTTTATACAGTCTTAGTCACTGACAGTACAGTAAAACAAACAATTAACAAATAAACAGTCACTGGTGAGGTGTACTTCAGTGGAATATACTTCCCAAATGCTGTATGAAAATCTGGCTCCATCAGTGCCAGTAATAGTGAACCACTGGCATGCGCAGCACGAGTAGCATGCAGAAAGAACTGCTGGACATGCAAAACTTAGTTTCAAACAGATATTTTCATAAAAATAGCAAGTAAAGTCTTAATAAAATGTTAATTTATTTGTCTATGCATGGGCAAGAATTAAATCTGTTTTTATTCATGCATAAAATTTTCCTCTGACTGCTGCTTTGAAAAGGTTTTCCAACCTTGATGCATGTTCTTCCAAGTTCATATATGGATCCATTAAACAGCACTTTTCTTGTTCTATGTATCTTGTGGCAGAAAACATTAAGCTGATTAGGAATAAAAGAACATGAGCTGCTACAGATAAAAGGTACAGATCTTAACTACATCACTTAACAGGTTTCGTAAGACCAGTCACTGGCAAGCACAGTCCAAACTGAGTTTCAAGTAAAATATGAGTAACAGTGGAATAATATGCATTATGCCACATTACTTTTCATGTACACTGCAGTAAAAGACTTCATCAGAATCCACATAGGTGTTTCTGACATGGATGTACGGATGGATAATAGACTTGGCATTTGTAAAGGTAAAGTACAGCAATCCCTGTACAGGCCCCAATGGTTCCAGGAGGTTAAGGCTCCCAGATTTCAAGACAATCAGCACATGAAGATGGTAAGATTGTCAGCCCTATGCACCAGCCACCTTTACATCCCAGGAAATACTCCTGGTATTCATTTCTGTTAGAGGCTGAGTCAACCTAAGGGCCATAGTGAGGCCAGAAGGATTATGTCAATGAAACATTCCAGTGACATCACTGGGAATCAAACCCATGACCTTCCAGGTTGTAGTGCAGTGCCTCTACCAACTGTGCTGTCGCATGCCCCTGGCATTTGTACTAAGTGCTAATTTTATGCACTTCACATAAAGATTGTACAAAAAGATTGATATTCCCTTTCATCCTGCAGGCCTATCATTCTCTCTATGTTACACCTCAATTCCTAATTCCATAAACATATTTCACAAATACTACTCACATAGCATTCATACACCTGAAATTCATGCATAAGTAATGCTAGTCACAGCATGGGAATGTGATCTCTGCCGAGTCCAATGCACTCACCCAAGTCTTATGAACCTTGCCAATTACATCACAGCCCTACAAAAACAGTTAATAAACAACGGGAGAAAATGAGAAAAACCATTACAAATTCATGGAATATCCTCCCAGTAAAAATATACTGTACAGTGCCATCACAGCTTTAAGTATGTGCAGTGTCATAACTTTCTAAGATTGCTGACCAGCTCTTTAATAAGATCCAAGTTCAAGTATGTTGCATGCACCTAATCCTTAACTATAAACATTATGGCAAAATACAACCTCTCTGATACCAAAGTTGTGATTGTGATGTTTGATGATTAGTCTACCTAATCTAAACAGATTTAAATATTCCTAATGAATGTTTCACAATTAGAAACAAATTTCCACACTAAAATTGTCAAGTTTAAATCTGAACTCATAATGCTGAAGAGAACAGTCTATTCCATTCCAATTCCAGATTTTAACACAAGGAAGTTACATGGAATATTGCAGCTACAATAATAAAGAATGAGGCAACTATTTGCTATGGAACTCTGGATTATAATATAAATAAGAGCAAACCTTCCACTTTGCATCTTCCTTTGGTACTTACATAGGCTGGAGGATGCAAATGACATGTAGAAGTGTTTCAATTACATGGGACATCATGGAATAAATAAAAATTATATGACAAAAATATGAAAGGAATTTGACTCAAGCAACAATAAAACAGCTCTTGTTGTGGGAGACCTTGATGTAAATGAGCATGCCCAACTCCACTCCAGCACTACACATTTCAAACTATCATTTACAAAATTCCAAAACAAAAAGAGCAAAAATATCACAAAAGTTTCCAACATAAATGCCAAATGTATTAGAAGAAACTTGAACATGTTATTTTAAAAGTCCAACGAGATTTAAGAACTTTTTGTAGTGATATCTTAAAAAATGTCTCCTTCATGTTCTTATACTGCTTTGGGGTACAAGTTATCATCAAAGGATTTTAAAAACTTTGTATTCCAAGGTACATATACGTTACCGATAATTTCTTAGTGTCATATATAATTCATAATAATAAAGGTACCATGCTGCACTTATCACTTGGACTCCTCCTCTGCCACATCCACTGGCTTGTCGTGCTCCTGTTGCTGAGACTGATGACTGTGCTGATGGTGGTGATGGTGGTGGTGATGGTGTTGGTGTTGGCTTCGTACTAACGAAGAATCCTTCTGCAATGGCCGTACTTTCACTCTATAAAATTTTGTTCCCTTTGGCACTCGGTAGCGGTTCTCTGACTGGAAAACGTCCAAAAACCATGTAAGTACTTTAGTCTGAAATTGAGTGTTTCCTACATTTATACTTCAAATTCACAAATCTGATACTCATCAAAATTAGTAACAAGAGAAGTTAGGTACAATCTGGGCATAATGGGCCTGTTTTAAGGCCTAGATGCATCAGGCCCAGAAGGGCTGAACCCAAATATATATTCTAGGTATGATCAGTTTTGTGTTTAGTTACTGCAACAAATAATAAACTATGTACTGTCTGCAAGAGGTTAGAATGCAAATCTTTCTGAACTGAAGTGGACATAAAATGAGCATTTCATTCACTCTCTACAATTTATGTTCAAAATATTTTACACTCTTATAAATATTTACTGTGTTACACCCCAGAAGCAAATATAAACACAAGTAGGTCTTAAAGTAGTGGCCATTACAACTGTTCAATCTAAATAATAATTTTGATGGCTTGACAAGTTTTCACTGCATTCTCCACTACCAAATTCCATAAAAAGGCTTCGAGTGGTTCTCAAGTTGTCACTTCTGTATGCACAAGCACAGCAGACAACTTTAAGCATCCACACTCTGCTGTAAAAATGGCTGGGCTAAAGTGGGTGAGGGGTCTGCACAGAATCAGGACAACATATTATACACATAGGACATTTATAGTTCTTCCTCCCATTTGAAACACTGTACGAACTTCACTCAGTCAGTTCGCGACTGGTACTCCCTAAACCCTCTTAACATGTCTGTTCAGGCTCCTTGTACTTGGAAGTGGTTCTTTAAAATCTGTCTCTTACATATGCCCACCCACCTCTTTTGGTCCTGAAAACCCTCCCATGCATTTTAAAACATATATCAGCCTAACAACAATGGCCACTGTCAAAGGTCTATCACTGGCATACTAACTGAATTACAGCAATGCTGTAAACGATCTTTCCCATGACATATATTCCTGGCACCCATTTAGTAAAATTTATATTCACGCTCTGAAACCATTCTGGGGCTAAGAAATAAAACTGAAACTTGGAATCCTGATCTCTTACATAAGATGTTGAAGGGATTTTGGAGAAAAATGTCATAACATAACAGTGATCTCATCCAAGTACCATTCCATGACCACACTGCATCCCAGTTATTTTGTCAAGTAATGACCCTGTAATATTCTCCTTAAGATGGTACTCTTGCACAACCACTTCTCACATATGTACCATACATAAATATTCATTCCAGTACACATCTCTCACATGGCACCTTCAGGCAGGAAATGACACTAATTAATTAATTAGAGAATAACAGCTTAGTGCAAAGGTCAATTACAGTTGCACAAGTGTAAGCATCACTTGGCATAGGATAGGAGGTAGCCTGCACAATAACATATTAGTCAACTTCCAGGGGCAGATCTAGGTTTTGTGGGGTCTGAAGCTTATACAATTTTTGGGGCCTTCTTTAAGAAAAAGAATACAAAATTAGACACAATAGTGAATATTTATTTAGGACCCCTCCCGCAGCCTTGGAAGGGGCCCTGAAGATTCAGCTTCATTAGCTGCATGGTCCATCTGCCCCCGCTCACTTCACAGCAGCTCTTTTAACAATTTACTGGGGCAAAACTGAAGTAAAATTGGATTAAATCTGTGCTATGCTTAAACATTCACCTAACAGGAATAACAGACATTGCTAGCATGTCCTATAATCTAGGTTAAGTTTTGTCCGTGTGCAGGCTGTGCTTTCAGTACTTCTCCTAGCACAGTGAATTTCCATGGTCTGTTTTCAGAACTGGAGCATGTGCCTGTTGTTACACTTTGAGGCAATCAAAAGTGAAGTCACAATGAATGACCAATGTGATCACACACATACATGCCCCCTTTCTGTTCTTTCAGGAAACATAGTAAAAAGAAGGAAGTCACTCTTTGAAATCCACACACAGTGAGACTTACTTTCTTCGCATGGCAATATTCCTTCTCAGTAACTTCACCTGTGCTGTACAGTCGTCTGGGAGAACTGTCTGCTGAAAAAAAATTATGAATACATAATTTCATAACAAATGCAAACCAAGGCAGAACTATTTTTATGACACGACACATAACTCTGCAATTTTACTAAATCTGGCCATGGTCAGAGAAAGCTATTTTGCTCATGTTACTGTATCCAACCATGGCTGGATAAGAAAGCATTTTTAGACAAATTACATCATTTCCTGAATGTGGTTTGATGCTGCAGTTTCCACTTTATTCACTAGATGGGATTTTCAGCATCCTTTTAAAATACTTTTCTTCACAATCCTTTCAATTTTAGAGTGTTTCGTTTTCATTTGAGTAGTGTAAAATATGGCTGCACTGGCTGTTCAGTGGCCCGCAGCTGTGTTGGATGTAAGAATGTTAATTACTTGCCAATGGCATGAAAAGTTTTACAATTTAAAAAAAAAAGCGTGTTAAGAGCTGAACACTATGAAAATGTATGCATGCAGTACAGTTTCTGGCAAGTCTATCCTTTTATTTAACTGCCTTGATAAAGATAAATCATTAAGTTTAATATGATAATGGTTGTAGGAGCACTGTCAATATTAAATATATTTTTATATACATGTTGGCCAACAAATTCAGGTCCGATGAAGCTTCATTTTTTACTATCAACAGTAACAGAATTCTGTAACTGTATGTCCAGAAGGCATCTTGACTGTTGCATTTACTAGTTTCATTTGTGATCAGAACTCAATACTCGAGCATTTGTATCACATAGTACAAAAACTGAGCATGATATGTTCCATCAATGGCAGATAACAGGAAATATACCATAAGAATTGTGGGAACATTAAAAAGACCTCCACCATGACAAGCCCAACTAGGTAGGTTCCTCCCCGCCATTTCACATGACAATGGGTGCAGATCCAGTTTCCAAATTGTGTTTTTATTTAATACAAAATGAAGGACAAAGTCAAGAAATCAAGCAATCCTGAGGGTAAAATCTCTATGTCTGGTGGTGAAGCGTGATGCATTCTTAACTTCAGCACTAGAGAGAGATGACTGGTGACCTTCATACTCTGGCTACTTCACTACCAGGAAAAAGGTTCATGGTACAGTCAATAAAATGGCAGATGAGTTGTTTTGCCAATCTAGAACAGGTGAATGGGGAAACAAACAACAGTTACTCAGTCCATAAAAAAATAGATTTTCATATAATTTTGTATCATCTCCTGATTTCAGTCTTCAGTTACCACAGAAAACTCCTGTGTAATTCTTGATCACTTGACACCAACATGGACAGGATTGCTTGGTCAAGAATTCATAATAGCAAAGACAAGGCAGAGAAACAGACCAGATGGAGGACGCAGACCAAGTGTATCCAGGCAGTCTGAGTGTAAGAAATACAATGTAGATGTTTCTTGCAGGATTGTATAGTTGCGATGCTCCTCATCCCACACAACCAGAACCGCATCACCCACACTGCACCTGCAACCCCACAATTATCATACAAAACATTCAAAGAGTGAGAATTAACCATCAGGAGTTCGAAACAGTTAAGTTGCCCATGTGCCTAATCACTATGTCATGCGTGCATACAAAGAGGGTTGATGTAAAACTACATGCTCTTAACATCAGCAGTAAATAGTGATAAGATGTCAGCTTCACACTTCAGCCCCTTTACACTACAGACAGAACTCTAAGAAACTTCTCAACAGGAAAATGGATAGGCCCCAGAAACAACCTGGATGTGGCGGTAAAGAGAAAAAGTCTGGCTCAGAATTCAACACTATTCATTAACCTGTGGTCAATTATTTTACTAATGAAGTCATCCTGGTTCATCCCACTCATTATGTGTGCTCTATAAAGAATACAACTTACTATGCTACTGTTCAAACAGCATAAATTTCTTCTACTACTATATCAACAATATTCCATGCGCATTGTACCAAAACCTACATGAACAAAATGTTCTGCATTCAGATGCCATCTCTGGGAAAAGTATTAACTCTGTGCTCTTATACTCCTTTACAGAAGCAATCCTTCTCTTACAACGCAGAGAAGCCAGTTTCAACCAATTTCTGGTTGAAAAATTACTGAGGTAACAAAGATTAAATTGGTAACAATAATCAAAATACATAATCATAAAGCATGTTCCATAAGTACAGTTTCATAGATCATAAAAATTAAGTGAGAAGTCACATTTCCAATGTTAAATGCAGCTAACTGATTCCACTTCAATTTTGTCATTTCTCAACATAATTTCCAAGCACACTGATATGTCTGTCCCACCTTGCCACAAGTTTAAAAACTAACTCTCTGCACCATTTTCTGACACACACACACACACACACACACACACACCAATTTTATTATGCCACTGCCATACACATTTCACCCAAAAACAAAATCACAGTATGAACTCTGCAGGACCAAGTTTCCAATGGCATGCCACTGTATATCAACCTATCCCATGACAGCACATGACCACCTGACTTGCACCATCTGCTACATGATAATCCTACCAGAAGTACTTCCTCCTAACAAAACATCAAATTCTTTATCAGCACTGAAGTGAAAGGCTAGAAACTTGTACTTATTGAACATGCCTTGTGTACATGCATACATGTGTGTGTGTGTGTGTGTGTGTGTCTATATATATGCATATACATATATTACATACATTCTTATTCCTTTACTTGTTACAAGGGTGGCAATGACAGACTGCATATTCATAACGAGGTTAGCAACAAAGTGCAGGTTATTCAATATGTATTCGGCAATGCTGCTCAAGGCAAGTGTTGTTTTAGTTTTCAATACTTCCACTTACGTTTGTATGCCCATGTGCAGCTGCAGCCCAGAGTGTACAAGCGGATGTTAATGAGAGAGGTAACTTGCATATTATAGGCAGGTGTTTACAATCTTTAGTTAAAAAGTAAAAAAAAAAAAAAAATTAAGAAGCAGAAGAAATCAGAAATTGTGCTCCTGGTAGAAAATGTGTTAGTTCCTGAAATAGAATAGAAGCTCTGTGAATATGTGAAGTGCAAAGCAGCAGTTTGAGCATGTTGCAGTAACTGAAATGTGCAAATTAAAGGCATTACTATTGGTTAACAGACACAGAATCCATAGTTTCAAGGAAAGCTGGAGCTGGATGTTGTGTCCTATTGCAAAGAGTAATTTGATTAGAAAGAACAAGCACAACCCAGAAGGAGTCAGATCGTTAGAAAATACAGTTCTGTAGGGAAAATAAATTAAGAACATCAGTTTCAAATCTCAGGACAACATGTATTATGAATCCACTCAATTTATAACAACTTTCCTGTATATCTTCAAAACGAGGGTGTGCAGCATACCCAGAGTGTGCAGTACACACCTGGAAACTGTGGTACATACAAATGTGAGGAAATGAGCAACTCATGATCTTTGGTTTGGGACTGGACCTTTTGCCAGAGGTCTCATGTAAAATCTAAATCACTCACTCCCATGTGGACACTTTAACCACCCCCCCCTCCCCAACCCCAATTAAGTTCCTATTCTATCACTATGATCTATAGCTCTCATAATGGTGTTAGGTACAGCCCTCCACTATTCATCATCATCATAGTCATCGTCATTGTCATTATCATCATCATCATAATCACTACCACCATCCTAATCCTTTTAGGTGTAATGAAGTCTGTCTACAGGTGCTGTGAAAATGGACTCCATATTGCCAAGGTACAAGATGGGTTAGGAAGCAGGAAGGTCAAACAAACCACAACAAGAGGCATTAGAAGTGAAAGAAGATGCAAGGGAATATACTCACGACACAATGCTGATCTTCCCTTGCTGAATTAGAGACGTTGTGCTCCGTGTCTGCAAAAAGATAAAAAATTTCCAACACCAAATGCTAATTCAAATTGACAAAATAAAGAACACTGTCTGGTTATCACCACTATGCTTTGGTACTGGTACCAACAGATATGAAAACAAATAACACATAGAGGGAACTCAAGAGTACTACAATGGTAGCCGGACTAGAGAAATTAAATATTACATGAAAAACAATAAACAAATATTCCACTGTTATTGCTGATAGTTAACCTTCTCTCAATTATGAAATGAATGGATACTGCTACTGGAAATATGCAAAGGATTTTCAGTCACAGTACCATATCAATAAAATAAATATTTCAGCCCCATTAATAAATTCTTAATGCATGTACCACTGACTTACCTTTCGTACAGCATCTACCTCAGTGAAGCACAGGTTTTTCCTACTTCCAGCCCTACACTTTAACAACCATCCTCAGGCAAGCTCAGCCATATTTTACTGATTACTATTACTGCTTGTTTTCTTGTTAATTAATTTTTTTAAAATTAAATAATTACAAAAATCTTCCAGCAAATATATTTAGTTTTATATATTGGGCAAAACTTGCAAAAGTAAGTAACAATTTCAGTGTGAGACCTGCAATTGGTTCTTGGGTGTTAATTATTATCTTCAACAAAATAATTACAAAAATGTTCAAACGCTGCTATTTACTTAAATGTCCCACATAAAGCAAATACAAATTAGTAACAACCAACTTCAGTGACACTTGAGCTTGGATCTTGGATTATACACTCTCCATTCTTGGACTGACAGAAGAAACTGCCATCTAAGTTCTGCCTCCACAAGAAGTCTGAAATGCTGCTTTGTCTTTATTGCAGGAAGGACTATAAAAGCACTTCCCACAAGTACACTGAGGTGAAAGGTAGCAGAGGTAGTGTTTACCTTTGACAACCCAGGAATTTTTTTCCCCCCCACAGAAATCCAAAACTTTTCTGAAGCTGATACACAGAGTTTTTACTGATGACAAATCAGATGTTCTTTTCTTGTAACATCATCTCTGATCCCATTTAATTTGTGTTAAGAGAAGGGAATCTTCATGTACTTGGATGAAACAAACTGGCAGTGCAGTTCAAAATACTCCATATCCTACAACTGCACTGAACAACAAAACCAAATAAAAAGTTTACCAGTTCAAAAACTCTTCAGTTTGGTATGCAAACTGGTATCTGAATTGTTCAATACCATGTAGCAAACTGAAACATTTGCAAAATTTTCATATATACTAATAGGTCATACAGTAGTATGTCAAAAAACCAGCCTTATAAGCCAAAATTATTCCAATACCACTCACCAACTTTTCCCGGAAAGGGTGTTCTTCGTGCAGGGCACACTGTGAAGGCTCAGGGCTTGTAGCTGCATCTCGACTACTGGGGCTCTCCCTGCAGATAAAATCATAATTCTAAAACATACTACCGAGGATTTGTCACAAAGTGCACTGCAAGAAAGAAGCCACCATGACTTAGTACTGTTAGGCCACAGTTCTTACTTAATTTACATACAGTAACCAAACTATCTTCTAAATCAGGCCCGTAAAACTCAGAAAAAGGCAATGGTAGTGCAAATCTGTAACATTAATAGCCATTATTGTATTTTTCTTTGTTGAATACCTCCCTGAGGATGGCCAAAAGAGGGCTGAAACATATAAGAGGATTACCACATGCTTGTCTGTAAATGTATCTAATTACAGCGCAGTTTTTGGAACATACATGGTGACCTGTCTTACTGTATGGAACATGAATAATTTTAAATTTACCAAAGTAGTATTCTACTTAGAGAATTTTATGAAATACTTTCAATTTCCAATCAGACTGAACAATATTAACAACTACTGAACTGTATGCATCTTTTCCAACATATGCATTTCCATTTCTGCTCAGTACATGCATGTTCACATCAATGCTCTGCATTCAAGCACAATTCCTACCATGCTTAGCTGTGGTTCTGTTGGTATGATACACTGTAAAACAAACTATTTGGAGCACCAGATTTGTTGCAAAACATACGTACTACAGTAGTTACACTACATGTGCACTTACTAACTTATTTTATTTCTGTTATAACTCCTGTCCCATGAATAAATGCCAATCCTGTAACAATATAAACTTGATATTTTTTTCATTCAACATTTATTCCAATAAGAATGGATAATGAATAAAAATGATCATGATCCTTTGGTTTTAACAGCTGGTGCTCAACAAACTAAACCAGCTTTCAGGATTAGGCTGTGTAGATAAATGACGATATTAAACACTGCAGTTCCTATTTTGAATGTGAATAGATCTGGGAGTTTTAGGTGGCCCTTACACAGAACTGTGAGTAATCTGTGTATGGGCGGTGACAGCTTCGGGGTTCCAAATTAAAAACCATTCACAATGCCATTTGGCAGTACTACCCTCCCCAAGCAGGTTTTAATGTTATCACACAAATTCATGTACATGTTTTCCACTCTTGCCTGATGATGGCTAAACAAAAAGGTGAAACATGTAACTACATTTACAAAACAAAGCAATTTCTTTTATTCATTAACAGTTCTTTGGCTGCTCTTGTTTGCAACTACTGCTCTCATCAGAGTAAAGGGCTACAAGACTCACTGAACAACAGCTACTGAGGTGTTCATCTCTGCTGCTTTCCTCTCTCGCTCCTCCCCCAGCTGAATCTGTATGCATGCCTTGTCAGCTGCCAGCCCATCCCCACAGTCTGGAAAGGGCCATACTGTTGACCCAGCACTAAAGGCAAGACCAAAACCCAAGCAGTGACACAGAGTACTACATGAACAAAATTGTAATCTGCAACCTCCAAGAAAAACACATCATGCTTTTCAAACATCAAGTGTCCTGTCCTGAAACAACTTTAAAATATTAGCATTTTGTACAGTGACTCAATTTATTCACAAAATGAAAGGAAGTTCAATATGGGCCAAGTTTGAATTTCACAATTCAGAAAATTTGAAATCTATTGCCAAAAGAGTTACAGGAACTCATCATGTGTCTGTTTATTTAACAAGCACATTATTTTTTAATAAACTACATAGTGCAACTAATTTTTATTTCAAAGAATGTTCAATTCTCATGTCACAATGTATTATGTTTGCAAGACAGCATACATAAAGGATCAACCACGTCAGCACAACACATGTTCATCTATTTAAAATTAAGGAAAGTCACTTTCATTTAAAAAAGATATCAGTCACTAAGTGGGATGAATTATGATATGACACTTGTAATAAAAAAATTTGAATCCATTTGACTTTAGAAATACTTAAATTTGATTAGGTTTTACTCATGTGATAAAGAAAAATTAAAGGTATATGTACCTACAGCACTTTCCAAACGCAGAAGTTGTAGTGCATGTATGAATTTCTTGATGTTACTCTGTGATTTAAGATTCTAATATGGATACTGAAAGCTGTGAAGACTGCACATGTTCAAAAGTTAGCAGCAAATAGAAAAATGTGAAGTCACAGTGACTGTGAAAGAATTTTTGCATAATTTTCAAAAGTATTTACACATAAGGTATTTTACATTCTATTATCCAGTGATGCTGAAGGTGCAGGTTGTGGCACTCTGAGAATGCCAAGTAAGTGATTCAAACTGTCACCAACATATGTGTATTTTCCCTTCACACATATAGCAAGTGAATGTTTTCTACTAAAAGGAATGTAGGATCTCAAGAAGAGACCAATGTTAAATATATATATATATATATAAACCCACTCTTAAATAACATCCTCATGCAAAATGTTATGCACACAGAACAAGACATTTAACAGTGTATCTCTTTTCTAATGGTACTTGAAATTCTAATTATAAAAAATAATTTCACAAGAAAACACCTTAAATTTCAAAACAGTATACCCTAACATGCATACTCTATTAACCCATTCACTTCACATAATGTGTTCTAGTTGCCCTCAAATGTAAGAACATTACTTAATTTGACAAGCTCTGGTCACCACGCATACGTCTCTATGTACATAAATGTTGAATTCCCCACTCCTTTCCTGCTAAAAAATTTTATTCATATGATGCCATCATTTTATCATGCATGTTGTTTTCATTAGTGTGCAGACACAGCAGATCAGATGTGCAGTGCACTGGACAAAATTACTGTAAGTAAAATTGTTGACAGGGTTCTGAATACAGTTATAGCTCAAGAGATGAGTGATGTTTCTAGTGACACTGATAACTGCACTGGTTGGATCTAAGGAAGACAATGATACAGACAGTGTACAAACGTACCTGCTACATGTTTTAAGGTGACACAAAGGAAACACATTAGTGGCTGAAAGTGGACAGAAAATCAAAATACCCATAATCCAATGCTCGCAATGATGTTCCAAAAGAAACTAATAAATTTCAGTCTGTTTTGCCATCTGAGAATGTTGTTCTTCTTGATTATATAAACCCTTTGTTTGCCACCACTACACAAGAAACAAATGAGTTCACAAAAGAGCAACTTCCAAGACCACTGGTGAAAAATGGCAGAACATAACAGGATCAAACTGATATGGATCCCAGGATACATGGGAATTGATTGAAATTAAACAGCTGATCAATTAGCCAAAGATGCTCTTCACATCCCTCACATCCACTTGAAGGACCTGGGTCTACACTTGGCATATCTGCAAAGGTTGCTGGGGGGGGGGGGGGGGGGAAACAAAAGAGTCCAATAAAAAATAACATAAAAAAAAATAGAGGTCTAGATAAGAAAAAAAAGATGGTTAAAG
>Ga0123354_10004520_pt1 | contig 19735 bp, 11 predicted proteins | sample TergutLab28metaG_2_FD_97872 | JGI IMG/M metagenome (GOLD analysis project Ga0123354, IMG submission 97872) | Labiotermes labralis P4 segment gut microbial communities from Petit-Saut dam, French Guiana - Lab288 P4 | ecosystem: Host-associated > Arthropoda: Insects > Digestive system > Gut ...
AACCAACTAAAGGCATTTTTTAATTTTTTTTTTTTTTTTTTTTTTTTTTTTTTGTGAATCAATTGCGTGAATTGAATCAACTAAAGGCAGTTTTACACGTAACCAAGAAAATAAAGATGCATAATTTCATTTCACTCAAATGTAATAACAAATATGCAAGGCTTCTAACAGTTGCTTATACGAAGAACAAATGAACACGATAAGGCATTTTCGAAGAAGAGCGAGATGGTTAAGAATTAAATGTAAATAGCCTTAAGTCTGTAATATTTCATATTACTGGAAATGAACACAGCTACGAAATAAATAACTTTTCTATTTCAGGACCCGATGTGTACACCCACACATAAGTAATGCACTGCATTCAGGAGCACATGTGTGTTCCGTTACGAAATACAACATTCATGTCGTTTCTTAGTAGAGTAGAAGCGTTTGTAATTTCATTATCGAATATTTTTTTCACTCTTCACATAACTGTAATTCTTTGCTTTCTATTCCAACAGTAAAACTGTTTCAAGACAACAAAACGGATTTTTTTTCGAATAACAAGCACTGAAATGTAATAGTACTTTCTCCCCCTCCCCCCTGCCCGCCATTCACAATCTGAGGTATGTATTTCAGATTGCGTTCTGTTGGCCTTGTGTACTGAATATGGTATTTTTCAATTCCCTTTATCTGTTCGGTAGAACTCCCGGGTAGTAAATACCTTAATACATGCCACAAGCTTCACGTTTCTTATCCCTTCCCGTTAATTCCTCTTTCGCTGATATGCAAAGAACTTGTGGAACAATGTCACTAAGTGAACAAGTAAACGAAGATTGCTTGAAATGCTCTCCGCAAAAATTTGTTTAAAGTTTATGGTGTAGACAAACAACTGTGATTGTACATTAAGTCTATTGTACTGTACGTTACGTCTATTGTATTGTACGTTAAGTCTATTGTACTGTACGTTAAGTCTATTGTACTGTACGTTAAGTGTATTGTTCTGTACGTTAATTCTATTGTACTGTACGTTAATTCTATTGTAATGTACGTTATGTCTTTTGTACTCTACGTTAATTCTGTTGTACTGTACGTTAATTATATTGTACTGTACGTTAAGTCTATTGTACTGTACGCTAATTCTATTGTACTGTACGTTAATTCTCTTGTACTGTAAGTTAAGTCTATTGCACTGTACGTTAAGTCTATTGTACTGTACGTTAATTATATTGTACTGTACGTTAAGTCTATTTCAGCACATCAACACCCGATATTAATAAGTGTTATTCGACTGATATGTTATCTGTTCAGTAATTTATTCTTTACCTGAATATTACCTGGAATAATGAGTTACAGTGCGCGTGTTTCAGTCGTTCACACAACAACACTCACCACACTTCTGGTTGCTACAGGAAATGTCTTAATGTTGCAGTGGGTAGCTCCCGTCACGTAATGATGTGGAGCAGTGCTCAGCGCCTGTCTGTTGCTGGTTGCGTGACTATTACAGCACCCTTCACGCTAAGGGGAGGCGGGAAAAGGAAAATGGACATATGAGAGAAAATCAGATTGTTTTTTCTTTTAATTAAAGGAACTAATTCCATTAGCTAACGCACTGTTCCCTTGAACTGCAGAAGTATTGCTCGTGTTGTACAGGTTCCTGCAGTCCCAAAAATTTTGTATCACCTGTCACAGAAACCTTACGAATTTGTAAGTTATTTTTATTTTGAATCTCTATCTGCGTCTTCGATCTCGTACCCGTTTGCCTCGAAAAGTTCTTCCGCTGATAATTTCTTCTTTGATATCCTGAAATCGATCAATCAAACCCGTTCTGTTTCTTGCCATCTAGCCTGCTGGCGTAGCTGTGTTTGACACGTACGTCTTTCAAATATTGGCTGACATATCGTTTGTACTATCTGAAGTTTTCATTTTTTCCATCAGTCACTGACTATTAATTGAAACAGACTACCGCAGTGTCCTAGTTTCCTGTATTTCGCCATGCACTGGCTTTCTTCGCGTTTGATGCTACATAAATTCAGCTGTTAGTCGAAGTTGCTTAACAAACTGAGACGACAAAATTAATATTGTGATAGCTTCAAGAAGGAGATATTGTAGCGATGAGCGGTATTATAGACGCTGATAGAAACTCCGTACAGACACTCGTGCTCTAGTGTCTAGAATCTAGACCTACAGTTCGGAACATTTTTCAGTTAACTTAACTCTGGGTCTTAGGTTCGCCTGACAACAATTTAACAAGGTTTGACATTCTCTTTTAAGTGAAAACTCGATGTTTAACCCAAACCGCAAAATGTATTTTATTATAAATACGACAAAATCTAAACAAGAAATATATTATTCCATGCACGTCGGATTTTATTCAAAAATAGTGTCAGTGAGTTTTTAGGCCATTTTGACATGTGTTTGACGAAGTCTGAAAAGTATCTCACGTACACGCTTACGAGGCCTCGCGTAACCCTGTTTCAGAACCGCTTCTCTAGACGACATTTGGACTTATGATCTCAGTTTTTTTTTAAGAGACCATCTGGTTTCAACGTATTCAGGTATTCGGATTCTTGGAATCCAGCGTATGAACACATGCGCATTGAGTAATTCGTGTAGACAAGTGGGAGGAAATAACTAGAGGCTCTAGAAATTACTTAACGAGATCCTTCAATGATCTACCATCTTTCCTTTACATTATCAGCATCGTCATATCGCCCACCTTTATGTTCGCCTACAATGAGGACGCAAGTTGCGAGCCGGCGTAGCGTACTGGGCTGTAGGCTGGAGTATGCCCGGTTTGACTCCTGGCAGGGGCAGTAGAGTTGTCTCTTCTCCAAAATGTCTGGACCAGAAAACAACTCACGTTTCCTCCCATGCAATGAGTACAGATTGCTCCTTCCTTCAGGGACAAAGCGACCTGGGCGTGAAGATAGCCATTTACATCCATCTATTGCCGAGGTCAAGAATGAGTGGAGCTATACCCCTGCTCCTCATATTTGCCTTCATAACGTGCACAGGGACAACTTCATCTTTACGAAAGTAAGTTTTCGAAATCCATTTCCATTATTTTCTTCCGCCTGTAAGCATGGCCGTTTACCTCTTGGAGAGCGATCAAGTTTTCACTGTCTTTGGAATATTAAACGGAAAACAGACCAGCATGAACACAGTCCATCAGTAGAATGACATGACGTGACGTGACTTGAACTAGAAAGGAAGCTGGAAAATATGAAGGACTGAAGAGGAAATGGAATTCAGTTTGAAAAGGAATATTGTACATTTAAGATGTAGTAGACTCCACATTACATTGCCAATTACATACACGCGGGCATTTTGATACCTTCGGAATGGTGTCTGCGTGCCTACGAGAGTTTGAATTTATTTCATATAACAATCCAATTACCCACTCGTGATCGCAAAGCACGTGGTGATTTTCTATGAAGCGAATATCACTTCACTGTTCAAGAGTTCCACGCGTTTAGTTTGTGTTCGTGAGATATTGATTTGCAGGTTCTACGTGAAAATTATTTTTATTTCGTTGAGAACATTTTGTGAGATAAGAATGTGACAAAACTCTGTCTCGGAAAAGGCCTTGACGTGAAAACACAAGCCTAACGACAAGACGGGCAAATGTGCCTGTAACGTAATATTGAGGGGTGTTCGTGTAGCCATTGTTGCAGTAAACATTACGTACTATGAGGGTGTGTTTGTAGCCTTACTTAGCCGGCATTCAAAGCGCATGCTCTGTATTATACTGTTCGGCCGTACCACACTTTTTCGCATTATCTCATAAGCGGCACCATTTGGGGCGGGAGGGGGGGAATGTTACTCTATTTCGATTTTATCTACAAATTTTGTCTGAAATATTTCTCTTCCAAAGAAGAACTAAGCGAGTTATGATCATAAATATGCCTAGGTTTTCATGTAAAGTAACCGTTTTTCTTGTCAGATTTTAACGGGACTTGAAGTTTCTCAACTGATTTTAGAAAAATCCTGAAATATGAAACGTTAAAGTCTATTCATTGAGAGCCGAGTTTTTTACATGCGGACGGATAAACGGACAGACGGACAGCCAGCCAGCCAGCCAGTTAGTCAGATAGACGGACAGGCACAGCGAAGCTAATTGTCGCTTAGTGTAATTTTGCCCACGCGCCTGAACTCTAGGCATATTGCAATTATTTTAATTCGATTTTTGCTCATACAATTGCAAATTCTGTTTCTTACACATCACCAGAAAAGGTTGATGACCCCTGATACAACACTACATCACATTGTCTGACAGTTTACATTGGGAGCCAAGTTAATAAAACACACCTGGTTAGACCATTATGTAAAACATGTGGTGAAATCGCGCGCCATGGAAGTCGACATACATTCTATCTGCATACACTCTATAAATTCATCTGGCTTAATTAATGCCACATAATTCTGCTGAGTTCCCAAAGACGATAATACGAGTACTTGCCTTTGTTGCAAATGTTTGCATTCTGCAGTAAAAGTTTAATTTTAATAGCGATAAATAAATATTGCAATAAACGATGAATAACTCGAAGGTTTATATCGTGTTCGCGTGTAATATTTATAATATAATATACTATATTAATAATAAGTACATTCACGACAACAGTAGCTAATCAGTACAGAAGACATAATAGACATTTACTGGTCTCCCGCCTTGGAAAAATACTCTCGTATCTGTTACAAAGTCCAACTGATTTGGAGAAGTTTTCTGTGTCGATAGTAAAACTGTATGATCCTTATGATTATGTGCATTTTGTGTGCAGAATGGCGTGATTTGACGCTTGGGACCTGTTGTGTACATAGTGACCACTGCGCCTGACAGGCTTAAAGAAATGATATACAATAAACTCTTCGTGACAGACAACAAAAGAGAAATCTGGTTGTTGATGACCGTTGTCATTCCACCCCACCGCATCTAGTAGGATCATGTAAAAACCTAAAAAAAAAATTGCCTTAGACTCTGTGCTAAAGTCTGACGAGAAAGAAAGGGGCAGAAAGAGTCTTGGCCGTTATCATTATCCTTATAATGTTAAACATAAATTTTGGCGAAGTGGCGAAGCAAAAATTTAAACAGTGCTTATCGGCGACGCTTCAAAATGGCAACTTCATTAGTTATTTTCCAATTGTGCCTCAGAAGTTGGCACGTTGTTGGTTGCCGCTACCCAACATTCTGCAATAAAAACATGCACATTTACGTGACAGACCGCCATTGAGGGCACAATCCGAAGTCTCACACCAACATACATGGGAAGTCACATAACACTGCAAATCCTCACTCCATAAATCACTTCAAACTTTGCAAGATATGGACTTCCAGCCGTGCCGCATATTTCAGCGAAGTTTATTCCTATTTTATTTATTTGCATATGAAACCAGGTGGAGTCTTTGCCTCTTCTATCAGTGTATTTTGTAAAAGTCTTCCATAGTTCTTAGATGAAGGATCAGACCATTGTTAGTAAAAAAATGAAGAACCTGAAGATCAAACCTTCCGCGCGATTGTCTATGTTCTTAGAATGCAGTCGGTCTAACTTTTAATTTAATTAGATAAAATTATATATAAGTATTTTCGAAGTTACTGTATGTCTGTGGGCCGGGATAGAGCAGTCGGTAAAGCGACTCGCTACGGCCTGGACGGTCCGGGGATCGAATCCCGGTGGGGGCAAGATTTTCCGCACCCGTCCAGACCGGCTCTGGGGCCCACCCAGCCTCCTATACAATGGGTACCGGGTCTTTCCTGGGGGTAAAGCGGCCGGAGCGTGGCGTTGACCACCCACCCCAATCTAGCACCGAGGTTAAGGAAAGAGTAGGGCTATACGTCTACTCCCCATCTGGGTTTTCGTGGCCTGTTCTACGGTGAAATTTACCTTTACTGTACGTCTGTTTCAAGATAGTTTCTAATTTTCTTCCAATTGCGTCTTTCTAGTTGAGGCCAACAGGATCCAATGCAGGGTCTTGTGAAGTTAAATATTCCAGGCTTCTGACATATGACACCGCGTAGATTGTAAAATAGTTACCAACGTTTGGAGGAGCTTGTTGCCGTCTTCTTCATGCTAATTCAATGGAAGATAACAAACTTCTCCGAAAATTTGACAATTATTTACCACTATACACGGTATCATATTCCAGAAGGCTCGTATCTTCATAACAACACAGCGACATCAAATTAATTCCATGAATGTCTTACCACATGAAGTGTTACAAGAATACTGAACCTAGGAGACATAAAGAAAAGGTAAAGTTCACCCTACAACAGGCACGAAGGTCCAAAAAGGGAGTCCTACGTGAGAATCAAACGTTTACATATTAATCAATAAATTCTCGGCATTTCATGGAACCTGCTACTGATCCCAGCATTCTGTGAGATCCGTTTACCCTCGGGAAACACCCGGTACCCACGTATAGGAGACTGGGTGGGCCCCAGGGCCGGTCTCGACGGGTGCGGAAAATCTCGCCCCCCCCCCCCGGGATTCGATCCCCGGTCTGTACAACCCGTAGAGAGTCGCTATACCGACTGACGTATCCCGGCTCACAAGAGATATGCGGTAGACGATGAAACTACCTAATTTATACACTTCACCCTATAATGTTAGGAAATTCAAATCGAGAAAAATGGAATTCGCAGGACAAGAAGCATGCAACTGGAAATGAGAAACACATATTACGTTTGTTAGAAAATGTGTAAGGAAGAGGTCGATTTGTAGGGTCAGAGGTAAATGGTAGGATGATATTCAGCCCATTTTGAAAAAAAGCGATGTGGTATTAGTGACGTAAAGTGAGGTTTAGAGACGGGCTCTTGTAGTTATCGTAACGAGACGTCGTGATGTACAGGAGGCGGAGAATATCTGGACCAGCTGAGAGGCTGTCACCTTCTGAACATACAATTGTCTATCAATATACTGCCTTCAAAGCTTATTCATTTATGTTGCTATATATATATTATTACAATATGTTTTCAAAATTCCAGTTTTCAGCTCATCATTTGTAATTGACCTCTCAGTTATGGATGATTCAAGCCTTCTAGGACTTGAAGCCGCATGTATTTACCTATCGACAAGGCGTTAACATAGAAGGAGGTTTGATTCTTCAACCACGCCGCTGTGAGAACATCAAATCATGTACTGTACTTTCTTTTTCGAAAAAATAAACGAGATTTATAGACAATTAATAACAATTGTTATCGAGAATGAGCTGGGCGGGGCATGTGGCACTTATGGTGGAAAAGGGAGTTGTATGCAGGATTTCGGTGGGGAGGCCTGAGAGGAAGAGACCACTTAGAAGATCCAGGCATAAGATGGGAAGATAATATTAAGATGGATCTTCATTAAGAGGATGGGGGGGAGGCATGGACTCGATTGATCTGACTCAGGTAGGGACAGATGGCGGGCACTTGTAAACACAGTAATGAACCTTCGGCTTCCATAAAATACGGAGAAGGACTCTGTTCCATATAGTCAGTAAGTCATAACAGTTGTTAATATTGTGCAGTAAGGACTTAAACAAATAGGAGTACCATGCTCCACGGAAAAATTCAATAATTGTGCTGTGGACATAATTTTTACTGATTTAATGGGGCTTAAAATGAAACATAGGCCTTGATCGCACTGCAGACCACATTCCTGAATTTGTAATATTTTATGTCAGTAATTGAACAGAAGTTACTGCAGGCCTACCAAATGTGTACGTACCATTAAATAATCACCGTAATTCTCTACACAAGAAATAATCTAATATTGATAATCCTCTTGTGTCAGTCGGCTGTGAGTGCTAAAGTGGAACCAGTCGGTGCTCAGCCTCAGTGGCCGGTCCATCGTGTGTGCGCGCCTGACCTGCGACCTCACCTGTCTGTAATGGCCAGACCTAAGCTTCAGACAGATAACAGAAACGCCAATATCAGAGCCGGCGGTACCGCGTGCTATTTGAATGACGGGCAATTACGAGGCTTGGCGCCGACAACCCCCGCCACTCCAGCTCTGATTTTTGTTTACAAACAAACTACGCCGCCTAAACCCAGCGTTTATCTTATTCGTGTTTATACAATGACACAACCACTATCTTAGAGCACACAGCATTCAATTACAGCACGACTGAGGAGCTTCAAATAACGAAGCGATCTTTGCCTAATTTCAGGTAATAACCGACCTTTGCCTGGAGGGACTACAAAAAAAAATAAGGAAAGGAAACGTAAGTCAGGATACCTCGTGCCCCAGCCGAGGGTCGAATGGGACATCTCCCGAATGAGAGGCAATAGCGTTATTTTTCGAACCAATTTGCCCGACCCAAATCCATCTTCTTACAGTTTTATCGAGAGGTAGGTCAAGCCTAGCTTATAACTAGGAATTAAAAGGTAAAGGTAAATTTCACTCTAGAACAGGCTCCGAAGACCCAGAGAGGGAGTAGAAGTAGAGCTGTACTCTTTCTTTAACCTCGGCACTAGGTGGAGGTGGGTGGTCAACACCACGCCCCAGCCGTATAGGAGGATCGGTCCGGACCGGACGAGTGCGGAAAATCTCGCCATCACCGGGATTCGATACCCGGACCGTCCAGCCCTTAGCGAGTCGCAATACCGACTGAGCCATCCCGGCCCTTTAATCAAGAAATGGTTGAACGCTGCATTCAAATAGGTCATAGCCACTTTAAACTGCTCTCCATTTCGCCATTCATAATAATCCTTTCAACTCGCTTAGCAATTTTTATACATGATAGAGCGTCGCTAAGTCTATAAGGCAATCAAGCATAAGCTAGCGCTTTCATTCTTCACATAGAATTTTTTAATATTTTGTTACTTTGTACACCAGTTAAATGCAACTGTATAACCAAGAAGGTACACTTTTTATATGATATGTTTATTTGTACTCCTACAAGTTCTTTCTTAACGGCCATCTTCAGGGATTATATCAATATTTTATTGCTTTATTTTTTTATATATTTCAGTTATTTTATTTTCTGTGATAATATCAATAAGTTTTATATTTTTCTCGTTTACTTTTTTTATTTATCCCAATATGTAATGGTCTTGAGAAACTTCTTACCTTATTTCTGTTATCCTTGAAGATCGCTGTTAAGCTGGAACATGTTGGATTATGGATAAACATTTTATGAAAAAGGGTGTACGTTGTTGGTTATCATATTTCATTCACATGTTCTAGAATGTATATTTTTAATTTTTGTAAGTGATTTATTATTCATTTATATTTGACTGAATTCAATTATTCAGACTGATTCCTATATATGACTGCACTTATTAAAGAAAATAAGAATAAATTTAAGGAACAAATTTGGAGTTAAGCTAACCTATCTTAGGTAATGGAATTATCTCATCGAACTCTGTGATTGTTATTCTGATTAGTCACTTACATTTTCTTTACCATAGTAACACATCACTCATGTGTAGGAGGAACATGATAGCGTCTGTAAACAGGACATGATCATTTCTTTCCATATTCTTTATTCCCATTTGCCCAACCAAATATCAATTGATGCTACATACAACTTTAAAGTGTTTGATACAGCATTTTTTAATAACCAGATTATTTATGATTAATTTAATTGCATAAATTGTTTGATGCATAGAAAAGAAGAACAACATTAATTACTAATATAGTCAAAATTTTGTATTACAGATTTCATTAATACACAAAATATGATACGAACACTTAAACCAACAGTACTTTACTAATTTTGCTGAAGGTTATTACTTGGCATTTGATGTAAATTATGGTACATCACTGCATACTTAGAATAGTACCACCTGAAAATTATTGTGTCATGTCACATGTCTGTCAAGAAATGTTTGAATAGTGCAATTCAGAATTGTGAATATGTCCAAAATTATTGCGTTTGTTATTACAAAGCATGTCTTTATTGTGAGTCACCATGTTATGTAGGTTCATTCACACTGACAAGGAGCAGAAGCAGGTAATAATGCAAAACATGTTGTATCACTGTCTAGAATGGAAACTCGGGGTGATTCCTGATCCTGAAACAAATACAGTGTTGTTAGTCTAACAACAGACATTGCACTTCAACAAAATTGCATTATTGTTCCTCAAAAGTAGTAAATCTAAATATCAGTCAATCAAATAACCAGCTACCTGGACACCAATTTTCTCACAGTTTTTTTTTAAGTAATGTTACATTTCAGTGTTTAAGTAAAAACTCTGAAACAATTATTCTAGTCCTTGTATGACCTAATGAAAAATCTTTTTATGTAATGTTAACCAACTAAACGCACTTTTTAAATTAATGTTTGAATTCAGTTCATCTTGTCTTCTACGTATTTCGAACTTGATACTGAGTATCGAGCACATCCTCTAACCTGCTAGACTGCTTGCATAAATGCATGAAAAACATACCATATAAGGCTGCGTGTACAATATGGTCTTCCTGATGATGAACATAAGATGTTCAAAACATGTAGAAGACAAGAATAATTGAATTAAAACATTAATTTAAAAAGTGCATTTTGATGGTTAACATTTCATAAATGCATCAAAACACACAGTAAAAAAACTTAGAGAAATATTTTCTTTTTCAAAATGACAATGCTGTAACAATGTTATCTATTAAAATGGGTTAATTGCTTTGCTTTTTATGAAATACAGTTAAGTTTTTTTGTGAATTTCTTATTTATAATGGTGTGAAGCTGAACAACATGTCCTATTGAATTATTCAAAATTATTCTAACATTAGAATAAGTTCATTTTCAGTACATTAGTTTGGCCTATATTTTACTAATATAATTTTTTATATTCACCTTAAATTATATATATTGTCATCATCTGCAATCCATCTGGCATTACTTGTACTTTAGCATTTGTGTTTGGGTGTATAATTAAAAATTATATTTATTATTTACTTACACTAACAATACCATTTATTTTTCACCAAGTTTGTTAGTTAAGTCTCCCTGTACAGAATAGGACTGCTAACACCAAGTTTATGCAGAATGTAGGCCTTATTTACCCTTTAATATTATTATCAGTGTTCTCTGCCAGACATACCAGCTCTTATTAAAATAATTTTGCCCCTGCTCCCCCATTTTCAATACTAGGTATCTAATGTTATTCTCTCACTTACATCTAACTTTGTACCAAATTTTCCTGAACTATAAATTAAGTAATATTAGTACATGTTATTATTCTCTTGCATGCTACTTTGTCATTAATATTGAGCCATTTTATGCTTGGAAATTGATCCCTTAATCTCCATATTTCAGAAGCCTCAAGAAGTATTTGAATAGCATTTGCTTCCTCCCTATATAAGGGACACCTTCCTCCTGCAGTTCTCTCCCTACCCTAATTTCTAAGTCCCTGCTATACACCATGCATCATGTGCTTACTTGAATAAAGAAATTAATAAAGAAATAAATTAGTTCTATAAAAGTAAGAATGTTTAGTTAATTTTATAATTTATTCTGGTAAATCTTTATTCTGAACTGCACTTCATTCTTGTCTGAACATGTCATGAAAAACAGAATTTATTCTATCATAAGCCATGTAATCAGGTGCTAATGGATAATTTACAACACATTAAGAAAGTATTTTATTTTGAATTTCAAAGAAGCTAGTAACTGATTCTCATTTTGGTTCTCTGTATTGTAGTTACCCTTTGAAGAAACCAAAGTCAAGTATCCTTCCCTCTGACCCCCGGTCCAGTTGATTCAAGGTCAGCATGTCATCACTGGTCAACTCAAAATCGTGTACCTGCAATGTATGAGTACATGCAAACATTCATTTGAATTCTGCAGATCCAAATCTTATCAGAATAATAAAGTTATGTAGAATAGCTCATACAAACAAATTTATTGTGTAAAAATTCCAGTAAAACAGGCAAAATTCGTCATAAAAAATTATAACATTGGTTTAAGTTGTGTGTTGTGGACTTCATATGGGGTAGAGTGCAGAAACTGTTAAGTGTCAGGTTGCAGCTCAATGCTGTTTAGAGGAAAGAACATTCTGGGACATTACTACCACTATCACATCAATGGAACAGTGATGACCCCAACGAATCCACAAGTGTGCAGAAATTTTCACATGCGTATATTTCTTCTCAGTAATCAAAAAAAGGGGGAAAAAATGGATGTTCAGACAGATTGGTCTTTGACTACTGCTGTAGCCCCTGTGAAGTCAAAAAGCACTAGATATTAAGAAACTGTTTAATATGATTTGATAAACTGATATTTAGCTTAAAATGTTGAATCTCACTTGCAAATTTTGATGAATCCGCTCTGGATTGGTGCTTTTAGGAATGGCTGCTATGCCTCGCTGCACAATGTGACGAAGCAGAATTTGAGCAGGTGTTTTACCATGTTTCTTTACTACCTCCAACACGGTGGGGTTATTCAACAGGTCTGGAAAATCTTTGCTGAAATCATTATCACATTAAGTATGTAAGTTTCTGGTATGCAAAAATTACACCCAAAATCAATGCATGAAAACTGGAACCCAGAAAGTATTTTCAGATGCATTTTTAAACTCATCGTAAGGTCCTCATATCCTCCATGCACACAAGGCACAAAGAAATCTTTGGCAGATCATGCCTGCCAGTTTGTAAATTTTGTCTTTGAAACTAAACAGTTTATTCAATGAATTATTGTGTAGAAGGTATACACTAAATCCAAGTGAATTTCATTTTGTTCACATGAATGCCAAACTAAACAATAATAATTTTCTCAAAACATACTTTTTTCACAAAGAAAGACTCATAATAGAGTAATATTTTTGCATCTGCCAACTTGCATCACTTTCAGTCAGAGCATTTCATATAACAGCAGGCAAGTCAGTGTTCACTACTTTGCCTGAGTTAGGTTCACACATTTTGGTTCTATGTTGCAGCTAATGGTGGGTTCAATCACAATATTTAAAGAAGATGCAGGAAGTGTTTTTATGTGGATCACAAGCATAAGTCACACCTAAGAAACATACTGTTTGTTGCAAATTGAAGTTTTATAAGAGAAGTGAGCTAATAAGGAGTGAACAGCTATGGGTTTCAGACAAAATAATGTCTCTGTGTAAGTATAGATTTTATTAATGCATACAACATCTATTTAAAACTTTTTATGTATGGTAGACTTAACACAAAAAATCATGATTGCCAACTGTGATAGCTCTGCAATAGTATTAAATCAAGATCAAAGCACAAGGAATAAGAAATACCAAAGAACAAATTTGGAAAAAATGCTTACTCTAATGAAATATGTCCTTCTTCATAAGTTTGAAACAGTAAAAGACTTAAGTTTTGTGGAAAACTGCTCTGTATTGTTTGCACAAAACTATATGATTTCTGAATCTCAGAAAATTATTGCTGCATGACAGAATATTTGTTTCAGTCACACAAAGTTTCTATAAAATCTCAAGTCACCAAATTCTGAATGTTTTTCTTACAGAATTCTATAGCTGGCACTGCTTACTGAACTTGAGGGTTCTATTGGAAGGAACAGGTGCCTATTTCAAAGTACAGTAGGTACAAATATTTGCAGAGATGTGGGAGGGAGGGATTTTGAATTCATTTTTATCAGGAACTTTATATGTGGGTACTGCACATTATCTTACTGGTAACATCATGTTTTTTACCACTGGTCACTTGGTAAGATGGTATCAACTAAACTTCGCTTGACATCAGACAGGTTTCTATTGAACTTCTCTTAAGTACAGAAAACCACAGAATTCAGATCTCACACTTGCAAAGCTGCATATGACTCATCTCTGGTAGTTTAACTGGTACACCTTCCTTTGCATAGCATGTTCATTCACACACATCACAACAACTCAGAACAGTCTAGTTGCTTAACGTGCACACAACAGAAGCAAATTCTTGCTCATGCATACAAACTAGAGTGTAACAAAGAGGGCGATTTTTGTCAAAACCTATGAGGGAGATATAATGCAAAAAGTGTCATAACAAATTTAGAACTTAATTTCCCCCTGTTTCATTTTCTTTTAAACTAACAGTTTTACAGAAATGATATTTCTGTGCATTAAAATAGTAAGTACACTATGTGAGTTCAATGGACCTGTATTCCTAAAGCATTACTGCCTATGTTGAAGATTTTACCAGAACTTTCTGTAGTTAAAATATGTGTCTTTTAAATTACACCACTGATACATTTATATTCTCTTGTAAATTAAACTTGCTGTGTAAACAGACTGTTAAAAAGTTTGCATTTTTGTTGACATATATTTATGTAATATATATACAGATTAATTAATACCTTATTCCCAATGTCTTGTATATATTTTCTGTGCCACGAGAACCAAGAGGTGAATATGCACAGACTAGAATATCATGCTCTTTACACAGCTCAACCAGTTCATTCTGCTGACACAAGACATGTAACTCTACTTGTAGATTTGCAGGTGGAATGCGAGCAGCTTGCAGTATTCGTTTTATCTGCGTAACACTGAAGTTAGACAGCCCAATAGCCTTGGTATGCCCTGCATCCACTTGTGCTTCCATTGCCTAGAACATCCCAGGTGATATAAAATAGCAGTGGATATTTCAAACAAGCTAGAAAGGGAGGGACTCCTGAGTAATCCTGAAATATTCTATTAACAGACTTCAGATACAAAATCATTTGTAACTATCATATGTGTGTGTGTATCTGTTATTAGACTATTTAAACATGAAATTCCTAACCCACAGAAAACACACTGCTTCTCTATCACACAGAAAAACTGCTTGGTTCAATAATCATGTATTCTAAGAACCATACAAGCAAGTAAATACACCCTCAGCATAATGTCGAGCCATTTTTTATTAATACCTGTATTTTGCACATGCTACTCATGGTATTAGACAAAGCTGAAAGTTTCACAGCAGTATGGAACAGAAATGGTTCATATGACTGACTTTTGCATGACAGTTTGTTTACCAGTTTGCAAAATGAGGTTCATTCTGATGCAGATATAATTATTTATTATTCCTGTTATTATGTATTTTCTGAGCTCCATTCTGTAAGACCATGTAACGGTATGTATATTCAGAAATTTGTCAAGGGTGCAGTAGAAACAAGTTGGCTGAAGTTTAACATTTTTTTTACCTGTGCTTTGGAGGTGCCCAGTTCAAACATCAAATGAAACACCAATTACACTAACAGAATCTTCGTTGCTTTCCTTAGTCCCTCCACAACAATGCTGGGTTACTACTTTTAAATATGTCACAACTGCTTCGAGATACAGTGTCTCCAATTCATTATTCACTAACATCCAGTTATTCAGCACTGTAAAGTTTGAGTTACTGACAGTGACATTAGTAAACAACAAATAAATAAATATCAAGAATGGGGTAAAGCTATTATTTTATTTATGGAGACAAAAAATAAACTCACAATGTAAAGCTATATCTTCATGACAGAAAATTTTTTTTCTAATTTCAGATCTTGTAATTCTTATATCAAGATGTGTGCAATTATTTCTGCTGCTGATGTAACAATTGGCCCAACTATAATCTCTTTCAATCACCAGATATTTTAACTTCTTGTGCCACTTGTGCCAAATGATAAATGATTAATATGTGATGGTAATGACAGTTACAGTAAAAACAAGAGCATTAGTACTGAAAATGATAATGTAGAGGGAGAGAGTTATGAAAATAATGATGATGATATGATGACAATGATTACAGCATCAACGACAACGACAAAGTTGATGGTGACAACAACAAAAACAACTACGACGACAATAACAACAACAACAACAACATGTATAAATACAAAAATAAACAGAAGTCTGAAGGAAGCTAGAAATTTTTTATTTACAGATATAGTAGAAGAATATTAAAATGTTTGTGTGCTAAAGAGATCAAATTGTGTGCTGATGCAAAAGTGGGAGTTCAATGTATATAATATTAATGATTCTTAAGGCAATAGGAAAGCATGAGGTGTCATATTATTCTCTTGCAAAATACTGTACCTTCCAAATATCTGCATGGTTTGTGGATATGTCCAAGAGAATGTTTCCATCATTGCCCACAGGATGAATTTCTTCCCCCTTTTCCAGGAAACCAAATGGCACATGCACCAAATACATATCTACATAATTCAAACCAAGTTTATCCAGTGAACGCTTCAAATACTTTTCAACTCTGTCAGGATGGTTGCCAACAGCTGGTAACTGAAACAAATTTATAATTTAGCGGCATTCTTACTGGCTTAAAATTTACTTATGTATCTGCATTTAAGTGGTTATATGTGCAATTATGTGTAACAAACAAAAAACACTTGTGCTGCAATCAAAATTTGCAGTGCCTGAAGTGGGAAATGGAAGGAACCAGGATGATATGGTAAATTCTTTTAATACAGGAAAAGTAGTTGGAATATAATTGGAAAGGGAAGAACCTCCATTCCCCCCACTCTGTCTTCCTCTGAACCACAAGGGGTAGAATGCATGAAACTTTGTCCCCACACCCTTGTAATATCTTCATGATGCGATGCTTAGACACAGGGACATAAACCTCTTTCTGACAGCCCATTCCTATAAGCACCTACTTCTTACCTTTGTGACTATGAAAAGCTCTTCCCGTTTAACCCTGCCAGAGTTTAGCCACTTTGCCAGTACTCTGCCAATAGCTGCCTCATTCTCATATACATAGGCTGTGTCGATGTGTCTGTATCCAGCTTCCAGTGCTGCATCCAGAGCATCTTCCAACTCCACATCTGCAGCCTGTAATGCCCAGTAGATCAGAGTCATATTTATCTTTGTTATTCCTTTGGCTTGCCTCCCTTCACGCTTTAAATTAAATTAAATTAAATACTTAAATTATACCTTCCATTTTGATGACAACCTGCCTCCATGTGTCCAGAAAACGTGAGTAGTATCAATCAGTCATTTCTAATATACATGAAATCTGAAGGTGAAATGGTATGAGAACATCAAAGTTGATTCCAGTAACCGTCATGTACATCAACAAATTTCATATTAATTAGTAGGTATCAATGACTATAAACACAAACATTTAGTGAAATATTGCTAAATCACAGACACTAATGTACAAAACGTTTTGCCATTTCAATATTATGCCTTCTTCAGGCTGTATTAAAAATCATGTAAAGAGAATTAACATAATTCAGTGAACACATATTAAATGCTAAATTGAGATATCAATTTTATATGTTTTCTTAAAATATGTCATTTCAACATTAATTAATGGAGAATTAAAACAGTTAAAAATTCCAAGTGTTAAAATTACAGCATCATTGCTATGATATTATGGCGACCTTAAGTTCCCCTCCACCCCCGTTCCGATGTGTTTTCATCTTGTATTCGTGACAATTATGAGTGGGATCTGTTTTTAGACACGTTCGTAGACTTGCGAAAAGTGACTTTTACGTTCGTCATGTCTCGGGTCCTACTGGACGGATTTTAATAAAATTTGGTATTTGAATATAGTTTGAAAATCCGTCGAGAAAATTCAAGTTTCATTCAGATCTGACAAGAATAACGGGTACACTACGCGAAGACCAATTATGCATATTTAAGTAAACATATCTCGCTCATTTCTTCTGAAAAAGAGGAATGTTCCAGACAGAAGTTTTACAGAAAACCAAACACACATTTCATGTTCAATAACTTTTTTTTTCGAAAATTGTGCCTTTAATGGAATAATGTGGAAAATACTGTAGAGCCTGGCAGGCCACAGGTAACAATATGGCGCATGCGCATTTCATGCTGGTGACTAAGACAACAAACAAACACAAGCACGCGCACACACACACACACACACACATTATGCAATAATTATTGCTTTTCTACTGCAAATATGGTTGCACGAACGGACCTCAACGTTACGTTTTACGTACATTGTCTGTATTTTAGAATTCAAGTAGCAGTCCATATTGTAACATGCAAAACGCCTGGGACTTCTTTTCACTTTTGTTTTACAAGATGGTCGCAATCCTGGGATATGTTATTCGCTTTACGGATTGTGTTCGGTTTGTGATCTTCTAATTTATAGCTAACTGGTGACAGAAAATGATACGATGCTTGTCTGACTACATTTTGTAAAGAATTCCTGTACCGAATTTCATGAAAATTCAGTATAGGATTTAGTAGCTGTCGTACCACAGACTGACAGACAGGAGGCTGCGGTTTCCACATAAGGTGCTCTTTTTTTACTTCGTAATGAACACCTAGAAATTTGTACATGTTTTAACACATACCCTTATGTATTTTAAGATTATGTGAAATACCTTTCATTTGAAATATTTAATACATGATGCTTATTTGACGACTGTTATATCTGTGTTGTTTATTAGTTTGCAACAATGGATTTGCTTTTGCAAGAAAATGAAAGTCAAGGTCAGTACACAAACACGCGTAGTGTGTTGTTTGGAATATTTTTATGAAAATGGAAAAAGTTCTTTTACTTGTTGTTCATATTACTCACAACCATTGTCAAAAACCTGGGCCTGTATGTTACAATGATTGTTTTAGTTTAGAAAACTATCGTAACACTTACACGTATTTGTTATCTTTTACAGAAAATAATACGTTTCCCTACAGTTTGGCCTTCAAGTGGCCTCCGCCTCTCAGTCAGTAAACAACTATGAAATACGTGACGTTTTATTAGAAACAAGACTGTAAATGGTTTATTCCGTGACTTAAGGACACGGGCTTTGTCAAGGTAATCCGTACTTTCCAAATGTCAACAATTTTACTGTACATATATAAATGTAGTTTCATTCATGTTCAAAACAAAACAAATAGCCGTTCCTGCTCTGATTTTCATTAAAATCGCCAGTGCACTACTCATCATCATCATTATCATTATCATTATCATCATCATCATCAATCATCATCAAGCGTAATACCATATACCGAATTCCACCCAAATCGAACAATAAAAGTTGGAAGTAGGAGCATAAATTTATTTAAATCTTGAGTAAAGAAGAATACAGCTGAGCTAATTGTCACAAAACCCGCGCTTTTTCGACCGCTACAAAATGTCAAGGAAGTCCGACGAAAGGTTTAGTCGCAGATATTGGGTCACAGATGAACAGACGGACGGACAGACATTATTTCTACATAAGGTTTATGTTATACTTCGTATAGGAATTCTAAAAAATTGAACAAAAAATGTTTACCCGATGTCACAAGAAATTCTTCATTTCTCAAACTGGTTGTTCATGAAGTGTCCAATGGCTTTGTTTTGTTGTACATGTGTCAAAGCTTCGGGTTTGTATAAGTCTAGTGGCCTAATCCATCGAATTAGTCGGGTAAATCGGTAGAGAGATGATGATTCTATAATTACCCACCACCCATGTTTGAGGCGCTGTGTTAAATGGTAAGGTAAGTCCCGTCGGAACGTTACGGCAATGTGATCAAATAACCAAACATGAAATAAAAAAACAAGACACATAAATGAAAAGACAGACAATAAAAAAGTTGTAATAACTCAACTGATAAAAATGCAAATAACCCGTCATGATCTATTTTAAGGCTGTTCGCTCTCTGTCGGTAAAAATCCTTCAAATTAAAAAGTTTAGAACTCCTATGTTGTTTCGATTCATAATTATTTATGAAACAACTAATTGTGGAGGACCAGTTCATCAGTAGAGACCCCGTACAGACAATGTCTGGTTCCGAAATAGCTACCTCCGGAGTGCTAATCAGACCCGTTACTCTCACTTTCCCTTTAGTTCACCACATTAATCACTTTCCTAACCCTCTTTCTAAAAGCACTCGTTTTACAAGGAAGAGTCCCTAAGATTTCTGCAGGTAGTCGGTTCCAGAGTCGGATGGTC
>Ga0123354_10004521_pt1 | contig 19735 bp, 7 predicted proteins | sample TergutLab28metaG_2_FD_97872 | JGI IMG/M metagenome (GOLD analysis project Ga0123354, IMG submission 97872) | Labiotermes labralis P4 segment gut microbial communities from Petit-Saut dam, French Guiana - Lab288 P4 | ecosystem: Host-associated > Arthropoda: Insects > Digestive system > Gut ...
GAAACAAGAGAATATACTATTGCTGGGCAAACATATAGATACTGAAATGCTTAGCCAATATGTTTCAGCCCAGCAGGGCCTTTACAAAGGTGATTTCAGTTGGCATATAGTAAATAAGTAACACACGGTAGACAAGTACATTATAAAACGTAACTGTTTCTTTTCTCTCGCATTGAATTATAATGCAGTTTCTGTGATGAAAGTTAATGTGAATGTGTAAATTATAACTGTTTCAATAGCTGAATTAGAGACACTTCTTCCAAAAATAACAAAACAAAACAATATCTTGAAAACCCTCTTAATCTATTTCGTGGTCCCAGAATTTGCTATTAGACGAGTGTAAGTTTGGTGCGTTTATGATTCTGCTTGATTCAAACAAGTAATTTTTAAAAATACATATATCAATATCTGTTCCTGTCGTGTGCTAGATAGGTCCAATCTTTCTCACAGAAGGTTTATTTTCGATTAGGTTTTCTTTCGGAAAGTGCTTTGAAGTAAATTTTAATTCGGACTGTCGTTTAAAGGTGTAATGCACATTCTTCTATACCGATCAAACCTCTATCTAACGCATATTTTCTTTAGGAATGGGGCTAAATTTAGTAGAAAGTTTTAATAATGTTTACAGTGTGTATGATGTAGAAGTCAACTTATGTAACCAACTATTCATGCATTAAAATTTAAAAATTGTGTTTAATTTTTAGTGCATGGGTAGTTGGTTACATAAGTTGAATAAGTAAAATGTCGTTGATAAAGAGCGACCTTAATAACGCGTTCAACGACAAATATACGATCGTCCCTCACATATTGGTTTGAAATTAACTTGAATCATAAATATTTTGGCGCCTTTAAAAATATAAATTGAAGTCATTTTAGGGGTAATCGCATTTTGGACTCGCTAGAAAGATGTGAACTCAACAGAAGTTCAACTGGAGCCTTGAAAATTAATGCGATTCAGTATGTCTTGTGACATGTCTAAAGATCTTGTACTGGGGCTGCGTAGTCATTGGACACCTAATGCAATTTATTTATGCCTTATTAAGCTAGGAGTTTGATGTAGTCTGCTAAGGTCCTTCCGCTGTGTTAACTTGTTCTTCAAGAGCAGGCTGGAAATGCAGCAGAGACTAAAGTGAATTTGTGGCAGGCGATAGTAGCTAGCATCTAAATTGTTCTGAAAACTTCCATTATGACTCTGAAATAAAGCATTTCATTAAAATTTTAGAATTTTAAGACCTTACTGTCTCCACAGTAATACGATTCGAACTGAGTGTAATGTACGTGGAGATTCAAATCAAAGTGCCCTTTTTATTGAAAATTATTTAAAAATCACTGAAATTGAAAGAGAAACACGTTTACAGTTTGTGTATGGAAATACGAAGGAGATGAATGCTGACCACTTTGCCGACTTTTCTATGTGCTTCATTCCCATTCCATTCGAATACACGAAAAAATAACAATTTATTTCAATTTGTTATCAGCTGGTGTGTCTTCTTGTCCCAAAGAAAAGAAATAATAGTATCCTGTCACACGTATGTATTTATGAGTCACGTCATAGTTTATTATTAATTTTCATCACTTTGAAGTATATTGTAATGATATTTTATTCAGGAAACCTACGGTGTCAGCAAACCATTAATAAAGCGATAAATTGATACATAAATATTTTAGTAGATTCAAAGTCTGGCAGGAAAATTGTAGGCTATTATTATTATTATTATCATTATTGCACACATACGATAACCATGTGTGCAAATTCGTCGATATGTTTAGGAAAACCATTACATCTTTAAAACATATTCTACGCTAATCTCTAATATTTTTGTATCAATCTATTTACGTTTCTTCAGGGCTTAGGATGTTTGTTGTAGTAGTCTTTTATTTTGTTTTATCTTTTCATACTGCTTTGTTAATGTCTGTTTAGTGTTTTGTTTTGTGTAGTATTTGTACTGTTTTTTGTGGTATTTGTGTTTTTGTACCGGCTGTATAATAAGACACATCTTTTCTTAAGTCTGCATGTTAATAAATGCGGCATGAATTGAATATTATTATTATTATTGTAAAGAAAATAGCATATTATTTATAATATATTTTAATGTCTCTTTTACGTTACATGCCTTAGATATATAGTTGAAAAATATAGACGCCATCTATACGATGTGCGAAAGAAGTGCATGTGGCAGTGTGGTTAAAAAATGAATGTTACAGTTATAGGATGTGAAATGAATTGATATGTTTCAGGTAATTAATAAGGCCTGTGGTATTTACAGTTGTCATAAAAAATGTTTCAGGTTTTCTTTCATTCTGTTAAAGATAGTGAGACACACGAACAGTAGTACAATACATGGGGCTTAATATATAAGTGGAATTCGTTTTGACAGTTTCATGTTTCCATGGTCAAAGGCTGTAACAATAGAAATAACCGTTTTGGCGCTGTTTGATACATGGGGAATCCTGGAGTAAATTAAAAATGTACTTTAAGACCTGTATAATATTACACAATAATATAGTTGGCTTTGATGCTGCAGTACAATACTTAGTGCAGGAAAAGAGCTGTCCTTATTGACTTTCTGATTCTCTTGCTGTCCTGCAAGAATAACATTGTGAAGGAGGCTTGGTCACTTCCAACATTCGTCAGAGTAATTGTACGTTTTATAAGGCATGTGAAGGACAAAGTTTTGTTAAATAAACGGAGTCAAGAAAGTCCTCATTCGGTCTCATTTAAAGAATGAAAGAACCTCATTTCGTGGCCTTTTTCGAAACCGTTTCTGCCCGATACAAGCCTGATACAGTATTGCCTTAGGCCGTTTTCTTGTAACAGTGGCAAGGAGAAGGCAGAGCACCGTCACATGTGAGAAGCAATCACGGGAGGTAAGCACTTGAGTAATGTCTGCAGTAACAAATATCTAATGAAAATTTTAGTGTCTTCGTACTGTTGAGTTTTTCGTAAATATCTCTATTTATTGTAAGAGCGAACACAAATGTTAGAACACCACACATTCCGTTCACATCCACTACATATTACGGCCGTTTTGGCCATCATCAGGTAGATTTTACGCCATGAAAAAAATTACCGAAGTTAAGGTCTCTCCTTTACAGTTAATAAATTTAAATACTCAAGTTAGATTATTATTCCCTACAGGGGAATAATAAAATACACATTGGTAGTTACAATGGCTAAAACTTAAAATATTATTGTTGTTGAATTTCATATAAAAGAGATTTCATTACAGTAAAGCAGAGTATAGTGTAGTGTTTTAGTTTAGCTTAACAGACCACAGCACAGGACAGCAGGGTATAGTATATTATATTGTACTGTATTGTAATATGTGGTGTAGTGTAGCATAGTATAGTATAGTAAAGCGTAGCGTAGCGTAGTGTAGCATAGCGTAGCATAGCACAGCAGAGTATAGTATATTGTGTATTGTTTTATAATGTAGTGTACTAGAGTATAGTATAGTTTAGTATAGTATATTGTGTATTGTTTTGTAGTGTAGTATAGTATAGTTAATATAATACACTTTATTGTAGTGTAGTGCAGTGTTGTGGTGTATTATTGTAGTGTAGTGTAGTATAATAAGGTATAGTAAAGTATTGCTTTGTATTGTATAATATAGTATAGTGTACTGGACGTGGGTGACGTACTTGGCGATGTGTGTCCCAATCTTATTTATCAATACTCTGAGTATTTCTTTGTGCTATACTCGTATGGCACAAATTTCCACTTACGGAGTTTTGTTAGACGTACATGTATTGCATTACTTGCTTTTGGACACCCTGTTCCTGAAATGAATGTGAACGAACTCTGGGACTTGTTTTGCTGTACACAGGGCTGTATACGTCCATCTGTTCCAAAGTAACGTTACGCAAAGTTAAAATCTGCTGTTTCCCCCAAAACGGCCGAAATGTTTAGTAGATGACAATTGAAAGTTCAGTGATCTAAAAGTTGTGATTGCGCTGATCAACTGTCTGTTGGACCAGAAGCTCCCTCTAGAAAAACCGCCAAGAGCAGCCGTTGCATGATGATTATGAAAAAGTGCTTATTGTCAGTTAAATGTAAATTTCCGTTTATGAAACCCGATTGTTGCATATATATTACTCAGTTACCTACTCGCCTTCTGTTTCAGATGTTCTGCTCCATTATTTAATACTTGGGAAAACTGCAGGTTTCATGTTCAGTTCTGTACTCATATTGTCGACTAAGAATGTAGGGTCTGGTCTGTATGAGGCTGTGTTGAATAACGTGGCTTCTACATCAAATGGAATTTAATTTCCTAAATCACTATAAATTTTGAAAAACTTTATTTTTACATTGCAGTAAAAGGACGAACTGAATCTGTGTCTATGTACTTGATTGGATCATTCTGAGGTGTCAATCGTTATGTGACGCTAAGCAAAGTTTCCTGTGAAATCTAACCGGTGATTGCGTCAGCAACGTTCAATTTTGTGAATTTAACACAGTACACAAACACTTGGGCGGTAGAATGTAATTATTTGCTTCTCACCGGGTTGTCATTAATGAACCAGGTCAACTTGGCAGCAGGCTTAGACCATAACGAGGTGCAGTTTCCACGGAGAATTTCGTCGGCACGATACCGATGACGTATTCCAGATATCACGGGTCTGCCACGCGGTGTCTCTGTAACAGTTATATAACACATTAGCATACGGTCTGGAGATCACGTCTGCGGCAGGTGTTGAACTCTGCTATGTGCGTAGTTTATCTTCAAGTACTTAATATGATAACATTTGATTTGTTTCAGTGGTCGCGTTTGGTAAGCCAAACACGTGTCGTAAATTAACGTAAGCGGTTTTATTTACCACATTACTTGTATGAATTTTCTTTTAAATGATCAATCTGTTTTGAGTTTTATAGCATGATTCCTACTAGAAAGTAGACCAATGCATCCGTGTTAGATAAATGTGAACAGTAACTCAGGTACATACTCGTATAATTAGTGCCATGACATAAACAGACACTAAATCACTTCAATTGGAAGGTTGCATTGAATATACTTATTTATCTGTGACTGCATTTAACTATATGAAGTAGGATTTTGCTTGGATATTTGATAGTTGTAAACTGATCAATAAATTCCGAACGTTTTGTGGAACGCAAAACTTCATTACCACGTGGCCAAGACTTCGTAACTGGTGTGATCTTGACCCTTACAGTGTGAAAAAATATTTAAAAAGATTCCCAAGTGGTCTCTTCCATCTTGTTTTCTAAATAAATTTTATGGGTTTTTACGTCTTCTTTAAGCGTCCAACATGATATTCCCCTTTCACCACTTTATACACGGGTATTAGGATTGTAATGAAGTTATTCTAGAAAAATATTTGTTGAAATATTCCTAAATGTGCAAGATCTACATTTTTCAAGTAAATAAATCTTTTTATGTAAAAACAACAATCTTTACATGCAAATATCAAAATTTCCCGTATATAAAATTTACACATTCAATCTCCAGACCGCAAAAGAATGAAACACACGACTGAGTTTTGAGACTTTGATAAATCACATTATTCGAACAGTACAGGCGTCCATATATTTTCGCAAATGTCACAACGTAGCTTTATGTATAATGATGGGGAAATTCGCTCCATGTAGATAATAATATTACATTACACAGTTTGGTATAACTCCTCTGTTCACTTCGCAATTATTGAAATTATCTCCCCACCGCTGTCTGCCAATTTACAGCTACAAGAGGAGCTAGGCTATACATACGGTGACAGTGGCGTGTTCTTGTAGCATAAGAGACAAATGTCACACGTAGTTGGACAAATATAGTTCTATTTTACGAAAAGTGATGCTGAGTTATAAAAATCGAAGAATCTAGCAAACCAATCAACTAACTTGGAATTCTTGAGAAGGTGAAGAATCTCACCGTCTCTGAACTGTATCCTGAACTGTTCCTGAGCAAGGTGAACCCATTGTAAACCCGCTCTCTAATTTTTCATTTAAGATCTAGTAATATTTTAATAATAACCTCTCAGTTAGTCTTCTCATTCTCATCTTGTATGGAGCTTCAACCGGATTTTGGTCAAAGGCTTCCCCGTTGCGGCAGATTAGACACAATTGAATTTTAATTAGTTGAGAATGTCGGCCCCGTGCCCAACCCTCAAATTGGAGGACCAGAGTGCCTCTCTTCTTCCGAAACCTCTCTCTAAACCTGTCCCGTATTGTGACCTTACTAACAGGTAGTCTGCCGCTGGCAAAACCGACTTAAGTCTAGGTTTAAAAATGACTTTTTCACTATAAATGTTCCGGCTAATATCTTGCAAGCAATTCTCGTATGTGATGTATATGCTATAGAACGTGCAAGGATGACGGAACTAATGAAAAAATATTACAGAACTGGTGAATAATGTGGATTGTATATACTTTATTAAGTAGCATTATGGACCATTTTCACATTTATTTTCCTTGGTGAATACATTTGAATTATTATCTATATTATTATATGACATCATTCGGACTTTAATCCATTAAAAGATATACGGTATTACATTCAAAATAATATTAAGTTCCAGAGATCTGATGTGCTTCCTTTATCAGATTAAACATAGAAACCTAAACCTTTTCTTTAAGGCTTTGTGTAATATTTGATTATAGTGAAAAATCAAGTATTACACTGACACAAAGTGAAGTGGCAGCTAAAATTGTCGTTCTTTATAGAAAAGGGTTACTTCTTTTCTTTCCCCTCCTCTACCTTCTTCTTCTTAATCTAGGCATTTCTTGTTTTCGGGTCATGGTTTCCGCAAAGCCCTTGCGTACTTACAGCTTATACACCATCAGGTACAGAAACATTCCATAGGGTAGGGGATTTTATTGAATATTTGAGTGACTAGTAACTTCAGAAAAGAAACTGATTCATTTTCTCAAGTTCTGTGTTAAATAATACTTCGGATACTTATCATTGTATTAGCAAAGCTGAGATTTCTGTTTCTGTTTATCATGCAGTTAGCACAATTTTAATTAATTCTCATCAGCCACGTGTAGTTGCATTGAGGATATAATTCGGGAACATGTAGAAATACGTGTATATTTTGCTTAACAATTCTATTCTTTGCCCTTCGCTAGTGTAGGGAGCTTGAATCTTCCATAAAATTTAATGGGCTTATATAAAAATTTTCACACACGCACAAAGTGATGAATTGACCATTATCATCCACGTAACGGAGATAATGCATAATACCACTCATGACTAAATGGAAATACATTCATTGCCTAGAACAATGTAATTTCCACCCACACGAATTGGCTTTCATCAGCTTCTACGTAATTATTCTGTGAATAATCATACAGAGAACTTTCACGAATATATACAGGACAATTCAGGAGGAAAGGTCATACGTACAGAGCTGTATCAGAGTGAATAAGCTTGTAAAATAACTTGCGACAACATATTTTAATTTGACTGTAGGACCACAGTATATTCACACCATTTGATGAGTTGGTAGTAGTCAGTATATTATTATACTGACAGGTAAATATGATTGTGATAAGCTGGCATAATTGCATTAATTGACGTAATATTTAACAATAGCATAATATTATTTTTAAAAAGGGTTTTAATTGTTAACGTAATAAATGTGGCTAAATAACATTTTAGTGAACTTTCATGCCCATGAGCCCACCACTAGTACTTAAGTTGGGTTGAATGATTCCAAAATTAACTCGTCAAATAACATAATTGTAGATACATTTTATATTATTTTAACATCGAATTTACAGTTCTAAATTTTTTTCTTTTTAACCCCACATAACTTTTCCATTTAACACTCCTTGATTTCAACAAAGTTTTTATTTAAACATGCAAATGTTACTACTAATGCTAATACTAAATTGTGGTTGAATAAATAACTTAATTTGTAAAGGTATAAAATAAATTATACTTAGAAAAATTCGAAAAGAAACGACAGAAAACCCAAAGCCGCCACAATGTCCGGCCTGATGTTACGACATTTAAATTATTGCTTCATAAAAAGGACTTATATTCGTTTATGCATTTACGTACACATTTTATATTATATGTCATATTGTGTGATGATTGTAACTTAATTATGTTTTAAAAACCTGATTATTTAATACATAAAACATGAAAAAAATATGCAACAAAATCTAGCAAAAATTGCTCAAATGTTGGGAATTAAAAACAACACGTTTAAACCTACTTTGGTCCAGAAATTTTCAAGCATAGAAGCATATAAAGCACTGGATCTCCCAATTCTTTTATTTGAAATAGAAATTTGTATCCTTAGAAAAAAGGATAAAAATCTATTGGCATCAATCGAGATGAATGTTTTCAGAAGAAGAGCCAGGAACGCTTTTTCGACCACAAAAAGAATGTAGAAATTTTGGAAGAGTTGAAAGTAGAACCAGTTGACTAGAAACTTACAAGATACAAATAAAATTGGCTACGACATGTAACAAGAATGAACAAAAACAGGATGCCAAAAATAATGCTGAATTACAGACCAAATGGACGAAGACGACTTGGATGACCTTTGAAGAGACTGTTAGACGTGGCCGAAAGAGGTCTATCGAGACCTAACTGGTGACGGATGATGATAATAACATACAAAATAAAGAATATCTCAGATAACGTTGATAGATAGAAAAGCATAAAACTTGCATGATTTTTACTTGCTTATTTTAAGACGTCTAAAAAAGCTAGATTCAGATTGTTAGTACACAGAGTGTCAGTGACACTATTAAATACATATATTTTCATGTGTGAAAAGTTCATTCTATTTCGAAATGCAGTATTGAAGACATAACATTTAAATTACAATAGAAGTTATCAGAATAAATTACTATTTCTGCTGTCCTATAAATGCTTCATTCTGTGTGGAACTTACAGTCAATGCAAATTAAAAATTATACACTTTAGAAATAAGTTTATACGAATACGTTGAGGAAAAAATTAATTTTCTTGACCAAGTGCGTAAGGAGTGACGGCGACACAGCTAACAACATATGTACATTTGTATTCTTGTAATAATAACATCACCCTGAAGATGGCCGCAATTGCGGCTGATACATGTTCGTGAGAAAAATTGAATAAAATACATCGTCAACATTGAATTGTGTTTTGTTAGTCATTTGCACATTACGGATTTTTATATATTTCTTAGTCCCTCAAATTTTATACCGTCTCCATCTTAATAAATATTTCATAGGATATTTTTGAGTGGGTAAGAGTTATTACAAAACTTGTGCGTATGTGCTGAACGTACGTTGCGTGTGTAATCCCTTTTAAGTTGTCTAGAACTACAAAAATATGTCAATTTCGCATGATATCCTTACTGACATGAATGTAACTAACTCTGAATTCCTCGAGATTCTGGTCAGTTTGAAACTCACCTACAATGTCCATATCTCCTGAGACCAACGCTGTGTGGAAGGATGGGGCGTCAGCCGACACCTCGCAACTATAGCGTCCTGACAGAGACAACTGCACGTGCCGTAAAGTCAGCTGCGTCGCGTTAGATTTCCCCTGCTGCAAGAGAACAGCGACATTTAGAATAGACATGACAAGACTTCACGATTAGTTCTCTGAATATAATGAAAGTGTTTTGTTAGGGAGAGCAAGTGACATTGCAGAGATCTCGCACCGTGTAACCTGCTGTCTGCCTCTCCGTCTCTTGCTCTGTCTGCGTCTTTATCTAACCGCTAACCAACTAGCATAATCGTGATTTATGAAAACGTATTAGAATTTGTGATGTGCTATTTGGAGGTAATATATTAGCATGTCATTTCTATTGCTATTCAAATTAGCTGTAAGGAATCATTTTGTCACATGAATCTGATATAAAAGTTTGATATTGCAGACAATTCTATGGAATATTTGATGTTAGTGGTCCCTTTATATCTGCCTTTACTAGAGCGCTTTTCTGGTTTTAATCTGTGAAATAAGAATTTCCCGGACTGATAATAGCGTCACTAGCTTCAAATACGCCAGGTCCTCTCTGAATAATTCTGTCTCCGTTATAAGGACATTAATATCCAACTCTGGTGATATGTACGGAATGGGTTACTGACATTTTGTGTATTTTGATCATAGCCATTCCGACTTGTTTTTACTTATTTATTTAAAATATATTCCGGTCAAAACACAACTATATTCCATCAATTATACATGTAGCGACATGTTTCGACTCAGTCATCATGAGGCTTAATCATTGCACCATATCTAAGGTACCTCAAGTAACCGTGCACATTTTGGGATCCCTAAAAGTTTACAGAGGTAATCGCTAGTAGATCGGTAGTATTACTATAACGATGCTATATTTATGTGTTTAACGTGTTCCGACTGACAATACAATTAAAAGGTTAAAATTATAAAATCATATAGACTTTTAAGCCAGATTAACTTGTATATAATTAATATAAAATTCGGGATGAAATTTCAACAAATTTGTTGCTCATCTTTGTAAATTTTTGAGATCCCAAAATATGCACTGTTACTTGATGTACCTTAGGTATGGTTCAATGATTAGCCTGATGATGACACTTTGAGTCGAAACATGTCGCTACATGCATAATTGATAGAATATAGTTGTGTGTTGACTGGAATATACTTTAACCTTTTGATGCCTAATGTCAAATATAGTGGTCTTACCGCACCGCTAACCTCTAAAGTTGCATTTTATATATTTATTCAACAAATGTAGGTACTGAATATTTTAAACGTGGTATGTACTCTCCGTTTTTGTCTCTTCAAAATGCAGTTTGTTTCATAATTCTAATGTATTTGGTTCCTGTATTATTCACATTTTATATACAGGATGTGCTAAAATTTAAAAAAATAATTCCGGTGCCAAAAGGTTAAATAGATATTTTGATCACTTGACGCTGATGGCAGCCGGATAAATTTTTATTGAATGAGGTCGTCGTGAAATCTTCAAGATATATCTCTTTAATGTTTTTATAAATTCGCCTTCCTGTATTCCGACTCTTCAAACTTAATTACCCTTACATTTCAAGGGGCGTAACTTATGTGCTTAATTAATTGATCCTCTATCCTAGCGCAGATTTTGTTGACCGAATTAAGCAAATTATTTCATGAAAAATCGGTCGTTTGATTTGTTACCGCACTCATCGCTAGTATGGAAAGTTGTAGAGATATCTGGCAAGTGATACATTATTCATATTTTCTATTGTCTGTCTTGTTTCTCAAAGATGCGATGGAACTGTGGTGTGTTACTATAATGTCTGATTTGAAGGAAAAATGCCTTTGTTTTTACGTTTTGCCTGAAACTCTGGAAAAGTGGATGGAAACGATACTGAATCGTAATATAGACTCAAGGAAATGTTTTCCTCCTAGCGGAAAATGTCCTTCATCTATATGTCCGAAGAAAACGACAGACATCACGTACAGAAAACAAGATCATAATGGTGATATTTCTTTCTAGTAAGAGTATTTTATGTCAGAAATTTATTATTCTATGCCAAATATATAACCAGCAATATTATTGGGAGAGTTTGCAACGTCTGAGATAAATGTTGGCCTAAAGCGCCCGGAGCGATGGTGCATACAAGGCGGAGGGATACACCTTGACAATGTGAGGGGCGCACTGCTTTGTCAGGACTTAAATTTTAGGCCATTAAGATCATGTTTTTCCAACCCCTCCTCTGTTGATTGTCATTGATTTTTCTTTCTGAGAGAGAAGTCACAGTTACGAGGACGCCGTTTCCCGAAACTTCTTGAAATACAGAAAAATTGCTGACTGTGCTACACGCCAGTTCCCAAACTCAGTTTCATTGGTGCTTTCAGCAGCCACAGAAGTTCTGCACTCACTGCTTAAATTAAAAGAGGAAAATTTTGAAAGTGAAAGAACTACTAATAAAAAAGTACATTATATTTCTTTATCGGCAGAGTCCGAACATTTCGGAAAATTTCTCGTATAAGTACAACATTGTGCAGAGTTCGACATGCCTCTAGAAGAGGCAGGTTATTGATCATTAAGTCGTCTCTCTCAAATTTTCAGTATGACTAATTTATGTTCGCAGCAAACATTGTGTTTTTAACTCCACAAGCGTACTGAACATGAAGTTTCCCACGTTTCAAGCAGATAATATTTACGGATTGTTCCCCACAAAAATAAGTGAAATTCAGTACCACAGATGTCTCCGTAATCTACGCATTTATGTATATATATATATATATATAACATATGAACATCTGCACCCTCACGCTTTTTTCGCCTGTGCTGATGAAAGTCAAAGAAGTTATACAATAATGATAGGATGTGATAAATAGTTAGAGACATGTCTTTGAAGAAATAAAGGTTTCTAAGTTGCCTTCTAGAGAAATCTAGTGTTTTAATTACACAAAATTATTTTTATTCTATTGTCGTGTAAACACGTTTACGATTTTTTACATAGAAATATATTTAATATGTTTCTGTTTAATGATATTTTTAAAAGAAGTAGATATAATTTTTTTATTCTGCTCGCAGAAGCCGATAAGTGGCTGCTAACTCTATGGTGTTGTCCATTTAATTAGTCATTAAGTTTCCGTATTTTTTTTCCTGTTGCTAACTCTGCTTTTACGTACCTACCGTACATGGGAACAAACATGTAACTGAATATTGATGATGCAAATTTAGAGTGTAATTGTTATTCTCCCTTTTGTACGGTGAAATCGTGTTTGTGAAATTATACCCATAGATCAACAGTAATGCTTTTTCGTCAAAGTAATTTGCACGGTTCTTATTTGCGAGCCTGTGAAAAGGACCTGTTCAGACAAAGAGTTCAGATTTTTTTTGTTAGTTTCTGCTCTTTCATTAAAATTTGTGTGATTTGGAACTAGTGTTACGAATAAAGAATACTCGTTCTTGTATATAATCTAGAATACGTAAAAAAGAATTGGCTAACTCAATAAAACATGCGTTTCTTTTCAGCTTACGAACAAATTATTTTTATGGAAAACGACTTTTTATACCACAATAACTAAATAATTTTAGCGCGGTTTTAGTCTGTTCCGGCTTACTTCTCGGCACTGTGTAATGTTAAAATATTTTTATTTAAATTTATCTTTATGGAATCCTGTCATCTACTTCTACGCCGAACTAGCTTCCTTTTACCCTGAGACTTCGCGACCAGTATTGTACAAATAATTCTGTATCATTCTTCTGCCGTATGAGCCAGAACCCATCGCATAAAACAAGCACAAAAACAAGTGGAAACGCATTTTTGAATAATCGATTTCATCAGGTTTTGGATGTATATGATTTCTACTACAGTGTGAAGCCAAAATCATAAATATCTCTCGTATTGCATGCCGGCTATCTCTTTGTAAATCTTAGGGGTGTATCTGATATGTGACATTCAAGTATTTCTGAACCGAGTTGCAAGCAGTAATCCACGGCCGTAGCATATTAACTGTTGTGTTTAACTGAGATTAAAACTGAAAAGATCAGTGCGGGGACATTGTCGGTTTCAGTTTCACACACAATGGACACTATGTCGGTAACATTCGCCACTAATGAATGAAATTTTTTCAAAATTAATAACCTTGCACTGTAATTTTTAGGAGAAGCAAAACGCAACTTTAAACTAAAAGTGATTATTTTAGGGTTTAAATATTTATTTTACATCAAAGAGAGAATTTAGAAGGAATTTAAATAATGATTGTAAGAATTATTGTTTTTATGCGTGACGTTACAACCGAATTAGAAATGTGCAGTTTCCGTAGCCCTGAATGCAGGGTAATTTCAGGAGCATTTTTTTCTCTATCCACTGGAACACCGTGATTGCGAGGAAGACGCAAATATAGCCACTGTTACGAAACATAATGTCCGTACCATAGCAGTCAGTTACCTGAAACCTGGTAAAATATACACCATATAACACAAGGGGACCTTGAACAGTGGCTAACGTAATATTTGTATAATGAATCATCTGTGTCATAGACGTCTAGGGAATTTACTCACCAATACGTACAGAAAAGCCAAAGAACCAGAATGGCAGGTGATTAAACAAACTAGAACTTAAATTGGTGTTCCTTACCATGCTGTCGCCTCCGAAGTTCATTACTAAGGGAAAAACGAGGTACAGTATGAGATGGCTTGAGCGGCTGCTGCACTGCGAAGTGGAAAGGAAATGGAAAAATGACCGTATCACTACATTCGCTGGATAGTGTCTTTACAAAAACAGAAACAATTGCGAAATGCTTTCTCCGTAGACAAAATAGTCCAGAAGAATGGAGAAGACTTGGATCGATCTTGCGAAAAATGAAGTATTATGTAGAGCCAAGTATGAGTGGAACATCCTACATACAACAAAACGAAGAAAAGTTAGCTTTATGGGTCACATCTTGCGCTGGGACTGCCTTCTGAAATTCGGTATCGAAGGAAAGATGGTAGTAGAGGAGTGATGGGGAGACGAGAAAAAGAAGTATGGTGCTACTGGACGGCCTTAAGGAAATGATAGAATGCTGGATATTAAAAGAGAAAGCACTAGATCGCCCTCAGCGGAGCACATACTTTGAAAAGTCTATGGGCCTGTCGTGAGATGGACAAGGAAACAGAGATATCAGTATGAGATAACAGTACTTGGGCTACGTACCCACGAGGTTTTTTCTGACAATATGGCAGTTGTGACCCAGTACAGGAAGGCTTTCTAAGTGGTTTAATATTATTATTGTAATTCTTGCCATTACATTTGTATTTAATGTACAAAAAGAAGATGCCTTTTCACGCTTGTATTAGAAATCTATTTGACAACACTGGCCCACCAGCAAAGGCGTTGTGTCGGGCAGTCTCACATTTCCACCTCCCACCCGCACTTTCATAAAGAAGAATAAATGGAAAATTCAAAAGTCAGTTACGATTTTATTCGCATTTGAATTGGGATGTGAAACATTTCTGGTCCAAATTCTCTATTACTGAGATATACATTGTCAGTTACTGCGTCACATGCTTCAAAAGTAGCTGGTAAAATCACAGGACACAGGTGTTAATTAATGTCGAATTTTGTTATCTGCTATGCCACTCCAAGTTTAAGTGATACAATGAAGTTTATAGATCTAACATGACCTACGCTGACAGGTACAACCTCTTATTGTCAATGTTCTCCATATTGCAGGCACTGCCAATCGCAGGAACTGAGAGACACATTGTAGAGGTCTGCGAGTGAAAAGAAATTTGAGGTAAAGGCTTAAATGTCAAGAAACATTGAGGCGTAAGTTTTTTACATAACTTGAAGCTATGAGAAAACCATTTTTGCAGTGGAAAAGCAATACGTATTACATATTATGGGTGTGTGTTTGTAGGCTTAGTTATCCAGCATGCAATTCGTATGCGACATATCGTCATCTGCGATCTGTCCGGCTACATAGTATTTTTCCACATTATCTCACAGAAGGCGCGATTTTCGAAAAACATTACGGAAAATAAAATGTTTGTTAAAATTTTCTACAACTTTTGTCTGAAACATTTCTCATTCTAAGAAGAACTGAGTTAGGTATAAAAAAATGAGCATGTAAAGTGCTCGCTATTTTTGTCCGATTTTAAATAAAACTTAAATTTTCTTGACAGATTTTCGAAAAATATTCAAATGTTAAATTTTATGAGAACCGGTGTAGTGGGAGACGAGTTCTTCCAAGTGGACAGAAGTACAGATTGACGGACGGGCAGAAGGAAGGACAGAGGGACAGGCATGACGAAGCTAATGGTCGATTTTCACAATCTTGCGAACGCGCTGAAATTCTATCATTTTCGTAAGTATTGTAAGAGTGCGTGGAGTATAATATCCACATTAAAGGGGTATTTTGTTGTCCTTACAGATTTCACAGCAGTTGCTTTTGAAAAGGTTTAGAAAAATAGTTAAAAATTAATGTAACACCCTTTCCCAAATGTTGCTGAGTATACAAATGTAAAAGGCGTCATCTCCTACAAGGCTTGAATCTGAATTTTATAAGTTTTAATGCTAAGGGGTAAATGGGGTGCACCAACGGGTTTTGAGGAACGTAACATGGAAATACAGTGCGTCCCACTCGCTAACGAACCCGGCATTTCTTTAATAATTTTAACATCAATGAAGATAATGCAAAAAAATTTGAACAAGAATACGTTCTTTGTGTGAGAAATGAAGAGGAATGTGGCTGTGGACTGCTTCAAATTTCGTTGCAATGTCCTCATTAGTGTTAAAATTATTAAAGAAATGCCGGGTTCGGTAGCGAGTGGGACACACTGTATAACCAACTGACTTAAAATAAACCTGTATTGTTGAACTGGATAGGTTTGGCTTATACAATAATAAACGGCGCAACGGTTTTCACAAATACTGTGAGAAATATATTATTTTCTTAAAAAACGTTGAATATATATTCTTAAATTCGTCATCACAAGAATTTTGTTACAGAATCTACGACCTTGGAGAATGGAAATTACTTTAGACAGCAGCATATTTGAGAGCTAAAAGAAATATTCGATGCTTAGTCCCTTATATCTATCTCAAAGCAATCTTTAATATATACAAACTGAATGGCGGAAATTAAAATGACATATTTCGGCATTGATGTACCATAATCGGACCATAAAACACATACGAAGGCAAAAAGGTTATTCTGACAACACATTGTGTCGTTTAATTTTTCTTACGGTATCAGTTTGTTTCAGTGCCCATGTATATATTGATTATCGGTAATGTTACGTCACGATATGACCGCAGCACTGGACATTAGTCAGGCACTAACCTTAGCCTCCATAAGCTTGCAGCATAAAGAGCCGAATTTACGCAGTGCCTAGAAATATAAGTGCGTCCGCGACGTTGTGGGCAAAGCGACGATGATAGAACTATCCTGCCTCTCACAAGAATGAAATCTCTGTCTTCCAACTTGTAGAGAGTATTTGTACGTGTCATTGTTTTAGTGTACTTACTTCATTATCCGAGCAAATTAAGAGATATTTTGAAAGCATTTTTACAAACAATTACATTTTTCACAAATATTACTTCAGTATTTTCCAAGTCTAAGGGGTGAGTAAACAAGGAAACACAGTTCAGTTTCAGGCAAGGAAAAGAAACATCCCTAAAGTGTCTAGCCTGTCATTGGAGGCCAGTCACCCCCCGAATCAGTGGCTACAATAGATTCCTTTCTGGGGGGAAATCGGTCGGTTTTTAAAAATGACTTCTCTGTTTGATTCAAATTAGAACCGAACTCTATATAACTTAGCAAATTATTGTGCCGTTACGTAATTCTTAAATAAATAAATAAATGAATAAAATTGCACGTGTTTGAGCTGTGTCAGCTCTGTCAGTGGTGGGAAATTAGTAGCAATAATTGAAAAATAAAGAGTGCTGGGATGGGTTATAAAACTTGTTCATGTTCTTCGTTTCGGGTCGATATTTAAGCCCGACGGTATCGAGTATGAAAGCTAGAAATAGAGCATAGCATTGCACCTGTCATGTGTCAATCTTGTTTACGCATTTTAAATAATAAACCCTGCGTTTCCACCACTGTTTACAATCTCCGGTTCACGTATCGTGTAAAGCTCATAAAAGTTACACGAGGAAAGTTTGCAAGTGACTCTTCATTCGAAAAGTTCTGGCTCTTCACGAAAAAAAAAAGATGGAAAAGGAGACCTATGTTTAAAATGCTAGAATGTAGGTAATGAGGTGAATTTTGTACAAAAATGCCAAAATTTGGGTATCATAGTCGACCTCCGATAAGAGTCTAAGGTGGGTATTTTCCTTTCAATATTTTGTTCAGCTGGAAAACATATAAAGTAAGATATGTACTTTTTTCTACCGCCTGTAATTTTTCGGACATGAAATTGAAATTTTACATTGACGAGATATTTTTTTTATTTATTTTTGCACGTTTGAAAAATTCCCTCCTTTGGGACATACTAGTTTTCAGCCTGGTATAATTTTACCAAAGTTCAGGAGGGTCCACTGTCACAAGTCTTTAGTCCAAAGATGGATGTAATAGGTTTCTCCGAAACTTCGGTAGGTTTAGAAGACAACGGGACTTTGTATTACATAAAACAGTGTTCCTCGCAGCCATCACCGGAAGGATTTCGTACATCGGAATGGGTTTGTGACAAATTACTCCACATTACTTTGACATGTAATCGTACAGACGGTCACTTAACCTAGCTGCAGCGTTTAATCATGTATCCCACTGAAACCAAAGAGCGTGGAAAAGGTTCTCAAGGTTGCAGTTTGAAAAATGCCCAACGAAGTTGTAATTATGCGAGCATGTCTAAACGTACAAACATAATACCATATGTACGTGCGATAATAGGCTGCTGTTTTGGCAGAAATCACAGGAATGTGTGGTCACAATATTATGTTTACCCCGCCACTGTGTTCAAACATACGTAGGGGAAATACATATTACATGTACCCACACGCAAAACGCCGATGTAAAGCCATTAACGTACCTCCACCGTGACACTAGAGACATGAGTTGAAATCGCGTAACTTCACTCTACACAAACGGGTTAGCTGGAAATGAAGTTTCACAAGTAGTGGAGGGAGGCCTTCTTAGGTCTAGGCATCTCTTGACTTTTACCGAATTCCAAGGTGACTCTTCATTAATTCTGTGGTCTTTGGTGTCTGCATTTTTATTTCTCTATTCTTTTAATATGTAGCGCAGGTTAATTGTTGCTTGTTTATCGATGGGTTTTGGTTTGATAGATGGTGGAAACTGTTCCGACGGGACGGTTGGCCTTAGTACTTAGCTGTCGCATTTTGGTTACTATCCGTAGTGAAAAGCGCGAAAACTGTTTGCTGTTTGCTAAGAAAACTGTAAGTAAAACGTACGTTACTAAATTAATAACTATATAAAATTATTATATACGAGAATGTTAAAGTAGAAAACACAGCTGAAGAGTAAAAACCAAATAGATGCCACTTATTATTTTATTGTACTTCTTATAGGCTCAACATGTTTAGGTCACTACTATGCCCATCATCAGGAGCTCGCGACTATAATGTTGATTACCAAATTAGTCGTCTCGTTCTCGGTTTGCTGTAGGTTGGACGTTAGGTGCGATTAGTTTAGAGTAATGTCCGGGCTGCAGCCTGCAGCCCGGACACTACTAGTTGGTTTTTATTCTTCAGTTATCACAATGATGCACGGTCCAACAAACATCAAATTAGAAAAACACGGTAGCTTTAGTAGTTGCTAGAAAGGAGACTGGACTAGAAGTAAATGCTGATAAAACAAAGTAAATGGTCACGTCTAGAGTTCATAATGCGGGACAAAATCACAACATAAAGACTGATAATACTGCCTCTCTAAGGGTGAACAGTTTGTATACTTGGGAACAACCTTAACGAATCAACGTTCTATTCAGGAAGAAATTAAGAGCATATGGAAACCAGGGAATGCTTACTATCATTAGGTGCAACATTTTTTGTCTTCCAGTTTGCTATACAAACACATAAAGTTGAAGATACACAGAACTATAATATTGCCTATTGTTTTGTATGGGTGTGAAACTTGGTCACTTACACTGGGGGACGAACATAGGCTGAGGGACTTTGAGAATAGGGTGCTGAGGAGAATGTTTTGGCCTAGGTGGGATGGGGTAAGAGGGAAGTGGGTAAAACTACATATTGAGGAGCTTCACGATCTGTACTCCTCAACAAATAATATTAGGGTGATCAAATCGGGAAGATTGAGATGGGGGGGGGGGGGATGTAAAATAATTTTGGGAGGGGAGAATTGCTTCAATGCTTTTGGAGACCCAAATTGGGGGAACGAGGCCACCTGGA
>Ga0123354_10004522_pt1 | contig 19733 bp, 9 predicted proteins | sample TergutLab28metaG_2_FD_97872 | JGI IMG/M metagenome (GOLD analysis project Ga0123354, IMG submission 97872) | Labiotermes labralis P4 segment gut microbial communities from Petit-Saut dam, French Guiana - Lab288 P4 | ecosystem: Host-associated > Arthropoda: Insects > Digestive system > Gut ...
CCACAATACCCTACAAGTACAACGAAGTTAATTTATGACTGGTTTTAATGTGGCTTTTAATGTGACTTTAACAAGGCAAAGAAATACAGCTCCCTGATGATGGTCTTAGGACCGAAACATGTCGAAACAGTTTTAGTGTTTTAATGTGTAAATTTTATATAAGTGCATTGATTGGTATGATAATTGAGTGACTCGGCAACATGCACGGTGTAACAATGAAAAAAAATGTAAGTTAAGTCTAAACACAACTTTATCTATAAGTAATTATTAGCAACACGTTTCGGCTACAAAAGCCATCATTAGGCTGAGCACAATATTCAGAGTATGAAATACTTAGTGCAATGCCATGAATTTTATGGACGAGGTCTCGTCTTACATCAAGATGGTGGTTTCGTGAGATGTTAAGACATATAAAAAATGGGGTTCCTTGATTTTATGAAATTTGTAATTAAAACCTCAAAAATGTGTATGTAATATTATTATTTTATAATATTACTTAAAACTTTTTTGAAGTTTTAATTAAAAATTTTATGAAATCTTCAAACCCCATTTTTGATGTGTATTACATCTCACAAAACCTTCATCTTGATGTAAGACGAGACCTCGTCTATAGTATTCATGGCATTGCAATCTGTATTTCCTACTCTGAATATTGTGCTCAGCCTAACAATGGCTTTTGTAGCCGAAACGTTTTGCTCATAATTACTTATAGATAAAGTTGTGTTTAGACTTAACTTACATTTGTTTTATTTACTAATATATTTAAACACAGGGGGACACCTTGCCTACAAACAAATACCGACCTTCCTTTCTCATTAATGATTTTCGTCTTCCTAAATGACTTGTTACGACGTAATCTCTGTACCTAAATGCGAAGTAAAATACGATTAACATCTATTAACCCTTTAAAGCCCAGAGGTTATTTCATTTACCCAGTGTTTTGGCATTCAAAAATTCTTCATTCAGCCCACCGGGTGTGTATGTTTCCTCTTTCTCACAGTGTTTATTTTGCTACATAGAATTAACTGATTAGGTTTTATAACGGAGATGGAGTGTTGTTTTCTGTGCGGTCGAACTGGGTCTTTAATCACAAGACCACATTTCGTCCTTAAGTACTTATCAATCGGTCACCTCTCTCGTTGTTTCTGTATTTTTATATCTGTACCGTACAAGTTGTAATTGCGCACTTCCGTTTGTCGCTTATTTTCAGAATTATCCAACCAATTAACACGCTACTTTGGAGGATGAACCACAAAACCAAATAATGGGCACAACCTCGTACATGTTCTGTGTGTGTGTGTGTGTGTGTGTGTGTGTGTGTGTTTGTATGTCTCAACGCGAGACTGCAGACTGTCTACAGTGATATTGCCAAGTTTCAACGGGCGCTTTTATTCAGATGTTTTTAGAGTTCACAAGACGGTGCATAATGAATGTGCTGAAGGACAGGAAACAGCGCAGATGTTTTCGCGTTCTAATTAAAACGTCCATCATACGGTTTTACATGTAAATTAAGACGCTTTTAATTATATGCTGAAGAAATAAAGATATGTTTAACCGATGAACAAAACTGGAAGAGCGGTTGAACACGGAGTAATTTTTGAGTTTCCCACAGCGAAGATATGAAGATTCTGTCCTCGTGGATGTGACACGGTAGAGTCTGGTAGGAATTTATCGACTTCGTGGACGAATCTGATCCTTCTATCGTCACGACAGAAAAAAAGTGACAGCAGGTTCTTCCGAAGCGCTGATGAACGTACACCAGTTTGTACGGCGTCACGATATGGTAATCTTCGGTATGCCTAAGTTTACACTTTCTTTTGTGGGATTTAAATGTGTCGACTAGAGCTCATTACCGGAGAATGGGACAGACTTTAATGCAGGCCGTGTTACACTAATTGTTGCTTTGTACGTTTCACGACTTTCCTCAGTTGCATAAGCTGTTTAATATTAAATGACATGTCAGCTACGACAGATATGAAACGACACGTCACGTTCAATGTAGATATATTATCACATCGTATTCCGACGGGGACTGAAGAAGACCAGTGAAATCTCACTATAACACATCTCTAGGTAAAGGTAAGGTAAAGTAGTCCCATTACAGGCCTGGACAGGCCCAGAGGGTTCCAGGAAGTTAAGATTCCCAGATTTCGTGACCCCGGCACAGGATGGTGGTAGGTTGTCAGTTTTACGCACCGGCCGCCTTTACCCCCAGGAAATACTCATGGTACTCATTTGTGTCAGAGGCTGAGTCGACCCCAGAGCCATAGTGCGATCGGAAGGATTTTATGTCAATAAAAAATCCACTGACACCAGCTGGGATCGAACCAGTGACCTCCGATTTGTAGCACAGAACCTTAACCGCTGTGCTACCGCGGTCCCCCACACATCTCTAGGTAGATATTAAAACCCGGAACCCCTTAAAAGAAAATCAGAAAAGATAACCACTTAAAAGTGCCTTTCCGGCCGGTATTAAAAGTACACATTCAATGGGCACCGGGTTATTTCCTGAGTGTTGAGCGGCCGGGCATGAAGTTCCATGTACAGCCGAACTTAAGAATGAGTGGAGTTGTACCGCTATTCCCCTTATACGCCCTCTTCGCGTGGTCAGGGAAAATATATCCTTTTTTAAATAAAGTACGCAAATCCTGTAAAAAACACTAGATTGTAAGATTCTGTGTACAGCCCTGTTCTAACATTAGCGCTCTTGCAGTGCAAAATGGCAGATAAATATTTCAAGTGAGAAAGACTGGCAGCCATTAACACGTTAAATAGATTAACGTTTGAATGAAGAACGCTTTCTCATCATAAGAAAGAGTAGAGATGGATTTCTGTTCAGAAAACAACATTAATTATTAGAAGAATGATGACGGGCAGAGGATATGCCTGCACGAGATGGAACTTCTTTTCAACTCAGCACCGCCGTAAAGAATGACGTCACAAACAAAAGCAAACAAGTGATTTCGATCAAGCAGCGAGCGGCCGGTGAAACAAAAACTTAACGACGACAGTGACACTGGGTGTTTCTGCCCAGGCGTCCTCTTGGCGTCGAGACAAGACACACTGCTGCAGTTTTTAACTGAAGTAGCAGCTGGGCTTCAGTGCAGCCAGCTATTTATTAACACGTTAGCTCAGTCAGTACAGTGAGTGGATGAATGGGGATTAGGTTTTCGATTTCCAGGAGGGGCCAGAGGATTTTCACAGGGTCTTCACGACCTATACAGTCCCTAGATATAATTGAAAGTGCGAAAATGACCTGCAAAGACTCCCAAACAGAATTCACAAAGCCTGCTTTCATGTCGCATATATTTCAGTTCTTATGGGCCTATTAATATTCTTAGTGCCATCTTTTATTAATTTGTGAAACTTACAACTTGCAGAATCTAATGAAGGAAGTCCCACGGCCTTTTTAAAAAGATTTATTATTGAAACTACCATAAAAAACTACATTTATTGTTCAACAATATTTGCAACAATAAGCAAGATCTTTCTGCTCATAAGGGCCTTCATCTGGAATTATATGAAAATATAGCAGGAATTAAAATTGGCTATTATTAAACATGTGTATTGTAATAGCTTTCTTTTCATATTCTTATATTGGTTGAATTTAAAAGCTTGGCTATCCGAAACAGTAATATAATAGTAACCTTTCTCATTATCTTTTGCAGGCCTATTTTTATACAAACCTGATAATGGCCCTCTTCGGCCGAAGCACGTGGTATATGTTAAGAGGTTACTTTTAGACAATAAATATAATTTTATTTGACGGGACTCTTATTAATTGAATGTTCTAAATTTAGGGATTTTGTCTACGTTATGTTTTTTTCATGCCTCGAAAGCCCTAGTGGGCCTCGGCGTGCACATCTTTGGAATTTAGATATTACAGACTTACCACACTAGGTAGCACTCCTCTGGACAAGTGATCGGCCCGTCGCAGAGACCTATAACTGACAACACAAAACACTCACAAGGCACAGACATTCATGCCTTCGGTGGGATTCGAATCCGCAATCCCAGGAAGCGAGGAACAGCAGACGCATGACTTAGACCGCACGGCCAATGGAATCCACGTTAAATCAGTTGTGCGTAACCTTAAATTTGCGCAGTGTCGCCACATTTGTAGTTGCTTACTTACAAACAATATTTCAAGAGCCACTTTAATAACGTTTCTGATTTATACACGTACCAAATTTCATATGACTAGCTCCAATGATTTATTAGTTATTGCCATGAAGCTGAGAGACAAGGAAAATTAACGCACAACGACGGCCATGTTGTTATATCACATTATACAAAAGCATTTCCTCTACAGAAATTACAGAAATTGGGACAGTGTGGTCGGTATAGAAACTCGCTATGGGTTGGAAGGCGCGGGGTTGGAAACCCGGCGGAGCAAGAGATTTTCTCTTCTGCACACCGTTTCAGTCATGTCCTGGGGGACCCACACAACGTCGTGTGCAATGCGTACCACGTCTCTTTCCCGGGTGAATCGGCCAAGGAATGGTGCTGAAAACCAGCAACTTCTAACGCTGAGATTCAGCATGGGTACAGCTAAACCGCTACTTCTGTGTATCCAATGTTATGTTATGTTATGTTATGGGATGACCTTTGCTCTAACAAAAGTTACATACTGTGCCACCAATTATCACACTTGTACCAAATTATTTGAAAACCATACATTAGGCGTCACTAGTGTCGCTACCACTTTAGGACACGCTTTTGAGACGTGGTGACGATTTAGAAAATTTGAATTTTTGTTCTATCATGTGGAAGTGACCTCCAGTGGGATAGTGTTAGCCAGACTGGTAAAAATCGTTTATGTGTTTCAAAAGTTGAAAGTGGCAGGTAGGCACAGACATACAAATACGTACACACGCACATACAGCGTGTTTAACTTGTCGGCCTACATTATATCCCCAAGAAGGAAAGATACTGTATTTGTAAGTTACACTGAAAACTAAATTATGAAGGAAGTATCAGAATTTGAGCATTCCGGTTACCTAATCGCTCATCACAAACTGAAATACATTTTACTGTAAATTTAGAATAGGTACCGTCACAGCAATAGTAACTTTGGGACGTAAGATTGATAACTAGCGAAGAAAATCACACCGAAAAACTGGAAGCAACCCAGACGAGGATTTTAGGAAGTGCAGTTTGTTTTGGTACGATTGTCGTCGGTTGCTTATATAGCTGTACAGTACTAAGAATTACATAGCGAAGACACTAATGTAAACATTTAGAGCTCAATGGTAATTATATATACAACCTGCTATAGCAATGGCAGACTGTGCATCTACATGTTTAATAGATTCTCAGAATAAACAGAGACTGTGTAATCAAACGGCATTAATTGGTTGATATTTGCCAATGCAGACGCATTTCAGTAATTGCCCGTTAACAAATAAGAAGATTTTCTACGAAATTCAGTTAAATGTCTGTGCCCAAAAATTTACAATAACATGTGTTGAAATTAGGACAAATGTAGGTAAACCGCGAAACACTTCGCCCTCCGCTATATACCGTCCCGAACAGCCTGCCTTGAAGCGTCATTAGCTTAGAAATATTCCGGTACCCGCAATGAAGGTTATATTTTAGAATAAATATAAAGGATACGGTGCTGGCTATCTATCACACCGACTCACACAATCTTCGTTGGTCCATCCGCTTTCTTCATCCATCTTAATGCTGTGACGTCAGACAGAGATATCCTGCGTTATAATCCCTCACTACAAAAACCGAAATTGTGTATGCGGGTCGTCCTAGGGGTCGGGTCGTGGGTCTGCCACATTCAATCCATCATATCGTGAGCAGCTCGATGAGACATACCGTGAGCGATGGACAGGACATTGATGGACCCATCGTCCAATCGCTCCACAAAGTTGGCTGAAAAGACAAACTCGTGCCGTACACTAACCATTCAAGATGTTATCACACATCCTTGCAACAGACCAACTGCCTGCAAGGGCTGTTGTTCATCCAATTCGGCACGGTTCCAGCGATTCTGTTGTTGACGACGCCTGTCAGTTACCTGATCCGCTTTTCACAGATGTGCACACACTAAGTGTTCTGATAATTTCACGCAGCCAGGACTGGCAAAAGGCCATCGTGACCTGTTCCAAGGTCATCTCCCCAGCACATACTTGGAATCACTCGGGAAAGTGGGGCGTATGGCCGTTAAAAATTTCAGTAAGGTAATATGATGCTGTATAGACCGGTCACCGTTTGGCGAACTATACTTCAGACCTTGTAAGGTAAGCCCCAAAGTAAGGGATCGTACTGAAGTGCCCTGATCTGAGAATGAACAGAAATTTATACAGACGGTGAGGGAACGCTTCTGAACATCCAAGTACATGCTGTCCATTTTAACTCTGGGTAAAAGTTTAGTAGGTGACGTAGTTGATTCATTTATTTGCCTGTGGTTTATTAAAGATGCTCTCTGTGGGCTACCTCGGAATAGACAGAGCTGAACGATAATAGGAAGACGACAATTTTCCGTTGCAAATGATGTGGAAGGACACGGTAACTAAATATTTACTTGAAACAACAGAAGAAAACCAAGAAAAGGTTGTCTCGAATGTTCCTGTTCCGGCGGAAGTTTTCAGCCATCCGTTCCTTCCGAATGAGGGTTTTTACTTTAGATGCCGGACTGCTGGCTATAAGTCAGTATTCAGAAGGTCCTGCGACCGGCCACCTCGACACAGGGTTTGCTTAGTTTCCCTGTGCCTAAAAGCAAATGCTGAGATGGTTTCCAAGATTCCAAGTTGCCATTACATGCTTCTTATGTAGCCCTCCCGACTTAAATTTATTAGTAGCCAAGTTCATATTTTGTATACATGTAAAATAACCACTGCCACCGGGTGACAACCCAATTGCAGTTAATAAATATTATTATTATTATAATTATTGTAGCTTCAGTCACATCGCCGGGGTCATTAATTTAATGTGAAGTGTATAATTACTTGAAAGGTACACATCTACTCAGCTGAACATGAGGTGACCTGACTTTTGTGCAGCTTGGACGTTCATATATCGTGTTCGCTGCTTGCTTCAACGTGACCTATCCTGATCTTGATCAATCCAGCCCAGAATATTACGTCATTAATAGGCCTACTCTCCTACCTAAGCCTGAATTTTCCAGCTGGTCCCTAAAAAGCTGCATGTCCTTCATAATTTGGTCACTCTAATAGTATACGATAATAGAAATTTTGAGGTCCCTCACTATGTTATTACCTACTTCCTTATCACCTGTAAGCGGTACTTGAAATCAAAGAGTAATGGGTACAAGAGAATTCGGTTACCAAGGCCTCCTGTTCAGGCACCTTGACAGCCTGCAGGTAGCACGACATGCCGTCGTCAAATTACAAAAAAAGAAGGAACACCGTCGCGAATTTCAGACAAGCAGATCTAATGCCAAGAAAACTGCACGAAGTTTTACCACTTCTTCTCATAACACAGAGTTTCATTTGAAACACAGCCGTCACCCTGGAGTGGATGAAAATCATATAAGAAGTTTGATTCTCTTTATGACCATTTAGAGCGAACTCTTCGTGTGTCACGAACACAGATTTCAGTTTCCTTTCTCTCTCTCTTCCCCAGATCCCATCCTATGGTATTTTATAATGAAGAACTACATAACAACGGAGTATCTGCTACATATTCTCGTTCCATTTTATTATATTCAGACCTAACACTCATTTACAATAGTTTCTATAAAAATTTTAATAATATTTATGTTGTAAAATTAAAAAAGTATAACACACGGCAATAAAAATGTACACCAATCAAATTACAATACATGTATGACGTAAATAAAGAAGCGGTAACAGTCAGCATGTTCCTGTGTTTGAGTATCATATTACTAGGACATACGGTGGAATGGAGGTATGCTTCCATGCATTCTTAACCTCGACACTAGAACGAGGTGAATGCTTTATTTCTGGCCTCGGCGGCTGTTTCCGCAGGTGAACCTCCCCACCCCCTCGAAGATACCTATTCTATAGTCTGGGTGAGCTCCAGGGCCAATCCGGACGCTCTGAACGTGACACAAATATCCTACAACTTTTCTTTCAAACTGTAGCTTACATTTTACGTACACTGACTCAAGTATGTGACAGAGCAAATGCAGGTATGATATCTTACCTGTTAATTTACTGATCCTTGCACATGTGAGTAATTAATACTAGATATGAAATGTACAAGATTTGTGCCAACTGTGAGTGACCAACGTAACGCGAAATTATCTTACTTGTTATTTTCGCAGCCTCTATCTATTGTAGCACTCAATCCCAGATTTCTGGGTTTAGTCACGCAGATTTTTGCAGTTCTTCGAACATTTCGAAAATATAGGCTTCAAGACCAAAGAAATATGGCAGCGTAACAATCGAATCCATATGGAAAAATCACACTTTAATTTCCATACCAGGCTAGCCACTGAAACAGGCACACACTCCCACGAGAGACAGATAAGATACGAACTGAGTTGAGTGACGTGACGTCACTTTTCCTGTCAATTTCTTCTCTATCACGTGGTCCATTTCTATCCGATGTCGCAAAGCTACACGCTCGTACTGTCGTAATAATGCGAGATCCAATTATCAGCTTCTATCTTTCTTCTGTTTCATTCAGACTGAAGGTAGCGACATCAAAACTTTGGGGTAAACTAAAAAAACGACGAGGCTATAAGCCGGTAGGCTAAAAGGCCAAAATGGCAAACTCACATAAAGTTAAAACTCGTGTTTTAAGTACTGCGTGTGTGGTTTCTGCAGTACGGAGTTGTACCTGTTCGATATCTTTGCATGGCGCTGTAGAGCCCCCACAGGAGCCATGATGATCTGAGATACGCCTTCACTCTCAGCATGTCATCGCTGCGTCTCTCCAGGGAACTGAAGGCAGTCCGACCAAGACAAGGGTCCTTGCTGCTCGGCATCCGGTGTAACACAAGCTCCAAGATAATTAAAATGAAATTTCACGGGGCTTGATACGAGATGAGCCCAGGTAACAAGCTGTAACTTGCAGTGTTTGGCAAAACGAAACACAAAGGTGAGCAGCGATTTTTTTTGTAAAGCTTCGGTTAAACGAACATGCACCGTTCTTCGAGATGTCCTGGGTTTTATTGCGGTTACAGACAATTGTTGTGAAATGTGGTGCTGGACAGGGATGAAGATGATGATTTGGACAGATCGTGTGTAAAGCGAAGGAGCGATAAAAAGAGTCAGAGAGGAAAATAAATTCCTACTTAAAATAGAAAGAAGGATGGATAACTGGATTGGTCACAGCCTGCGTCGGAACGACCTTCTAAAACACGTTACTGATTAAAAGATAGAAGGGACGGGAAGACGAGGAAGAAAACATAAGCAGCTAGTGGATGACCTTAAGGCAATGAAAAGCTACTGGAAAGTGAAAAAGTCGCTCTGTCTGGTGAATTACATTTGGAAGAGCCTATGGAGCCGTCGCGATGTAGACGCGATTATTATTCGGTGTGTGTTTCCTATGTATTTTCAAACAACTTTCCCTATCATGACTTGAAATAAGTAAAGAACGCCTGCTTCAAAACACATTCCTATTGTTACACATAAATTATGCACGTCAAATATCGACTTAAAATGACTTTAATTGTATTGAATCTCTCATTATCCACCAAAAGGACAGACTGGCAGCCCACTTTCCTATCGTAAATACCTAGGCTGTTAACCCCACAGCTGCGTCTGTGTTCAAATCAACCTTAGACAGCGTCGTCGAATTTAGGGGTGGTTAACATCTAATGAATTGTAAGGGGTTATGAATGAAGCGCTCGTGGCCTGTTTTATGTTGGTAATGAGGTTATGTCTAGACAGACTGAGTGAAATCACTAGAAACCTGTCAGGGTAAGAGGTGTACCGGGCGAATTTTAGTTTTCACAAATAGAACACAGCGCAGAAGCTTTATCGATGAGACCAACTTGATGATCTTTTATCAACTTCACATAATGAGCTTGGTTTGCGTAGGGAGCTTGAGTGAAATGAGGTGATTAGATGAGGACAGTCACGCCAGCTGGCAGCACTGCGGCAGATGGATTTATGTTTCGTGAATCGTAATATCAAGATTCCTTTTAATTGGATCTTTGTTGTTGAATAGATAATTGTTCGTAATATCAGATAACAGAACATTTAGGAAACGTGTCCTAACGAAGGCTCTATTGACTGTATAAAGTCTAACTTGATTGATTTCTTACACGTGGCGTTTTTATTGACGATCTATTACCGTCCACGACAGAAAACATCTCCAATTTCGTTGAATGAAAGCTGAAAATCGGTTTTTCACTTTACTTTGCAAAAATGATAATCCGACATTTCATTACAGTGTTTTCCTAATTACTTTTCACAACTTTGCCAGCATCGAATTTATACTGTGCTAACATGACGGAGGGAATCCAAAAACGTTGAGGTTATATTTTATGACATGAGATGTGTTGCAATCTTTCCTTCCCTTTTAAATCGACTGGTTTCAGCTGTGTTTAAAACAATATGAAACATTAATAACCGGTTTGTAACGACTCCATATATCATCATGAATAAAGAAACTCCTGACGGAAGATGAGGCAGAGCTGCGCGTGTATTGTTGGCCCTGCCACATGACGGGGACATTTTCATTAGTTTTATATTATTATACTTAGTGCTTGAATTTACACTGCACTTCTCTGAACTGTACAGTAATACGTCTAACGCTACGGTCGGGTCACTACTTAAGAACCCTCCCTAATTAGAACCGCTCTAATTATTCACGTCTCTACCTAGAACGTGAGAGGAAATTGCGACTAAATTTTGTTCTGGTTCCAATACGTCCTCTCTTTACGAGGTACCAGGCTCAGGAACCGAAAGGAATCTAATTTCCCGCTTCATTGCATTAATCCAACGTAATTAGTTTGACGATTCTGCCCACAGTTCGTGGCTACTGTCACATGACAAGGAGGCTTTCCGATCGACACTAGAAAACAGCCACGCTCTAGATCCCCTCCGTCCGCAAAATCAATACCCCGTACCGGAAATACAGAAGAATTCAACTGCAACAATAATAGTACTTTGAATTATGAGTGCAGTGTGAAGAGAAGAACATACTTATATATGAAAAGGAAAGTACGGACGAAGCGTGAAAGTGACCACTCACTTTCATCTAGTGACGAAATGAAGAATGGTGGATCTAAACATCTCTCCCCCCATTCGCCCCCATGGTATGTACATGGAAAATTTTAGATTTATTACATGGCCTGTCTAATGCCAGGATTATAGTCTTTTCCAAAGGCAGTTCTCGACAGGGTGCGATCTAGTGTTTTCACAGTAAGAGTCACCCTGTAGATGGAACTCACTACACTTCGCATAGGGACAAGACCCGCAAGGGATCGAAGATACATTAGATTTTGTACACAAACAAATGCTGCAATACAGCAACATGCCAAATATTTAACCACGTGTGGTATTTAACCTTTTGGCGCCGGAATTATTTTTTTTTATTTTAGCACACTCTGTATATAAAATGTGAATAATACAGGAGCCAAATACGTTAGAATTATGAAACAAACTGCATTTTGAAGAGAAAAAACGGAGAGTATACACCATGTTTAAAATATTCAGTACCTATATTTGTTAAATAAATACAAAAATGCAAATTTAGAGGTTACCGGTGCGGTACGACCACTATAGTTGACGTTAGGCGTCTAAAGGTTAAGGAAAACGCCTTAATAAATATTGATCTTTTTTTTGTTCCAGTATATTATACTTCTATAAACACTATATTAATCAAGGTCTGTGGAACCTACATGTTTTACCCTATGTGCAAGAATACTGCAATATAATAAGAATTAATCTTCTAACCTGTTTAGTAAGTTTTAAATCGAGGCGTAGAGCTCCCTGAGGATGGCGTGACGCCCAAACATGCAGTAACAATACAAATAAGACTGTACTTGTATACATCAAAGTTGCATTAATTTGGTGTCATTAATGATAATTTGATTCAGTCAAAATGCACGGAATAAATAATGTCAAAATACATGATGAAATATTCCATAATTTTTAATCTTCAACAAATATTATTAGGATCACCAAACATAATGAGATAAAACTGGTAGGGATATTTAAAATTTTAAATAAGGAAACTTGAAGAGAAAAAATTACTGGGGGGGGGGGACCAGGTATAAATGTGTGGAAATTACAAAATATAGATTGGAGAATAGCTTGTGTGCTTGTTGAATTGAAGTGTGTCAAGGGGGGATCGAATGGAGTATGTTTGTATTAAAATTGCATGTCTAACTATGGCGTGAAACTGTTATTGTAAGCATGTTTAATAATGTTGCTTATGTTTATAATTAAATTGTCAATAATAATAACAATAATAATGACAGGGGTACACAAAACCCTGGCAACTAAATTCTGTGCGGTAGTGACTAATAGTTTGGTTCCTCAGTATGAAACTGGCTCCATATCAGCTTTCTGTGGACCACTAATCATAATCACAGTGAGCATCTCTTTAAGGCTCACAGGGACTTGGGCAGCAGTTTCATATCGCACTGTCAATTTATTTCTTTGCTATCCTTTGGAGGAAGAGAAAATGTTTTACTCCATTACATGGACAAGAACTCCTACTAAATACAGGCATTTCGCAGGCCAGAGGCTGAATCCTTTAGAATTTTTCGAATATCTCTAGTGTTTATTGACCCTGTGATCAGCAAAATTCTTAGCATGCAGAACGAAGATCTTTTTATTGTTAAATGCCGAGTAATAACACGTTTGCACCTCCAAAACAAAGACACAAAGAAACATATTTGGAGAACGCCTACAACAATATTGGAGAAAATTACCATATTTATTCTCTTCCACTCTTACCTTCGAATTATCACTCACAATACAAACTTATTTTCTAAAATTTCCTATGCATTATTCATTTAATAAGCAGTGTGTTTTGCTGCAAAAGAGATTTGGCCACAGAGTGCGATCTAGTGCTTCGTCTTTCAACATCCAGTGCCTTCTTTTTCCTTAAGGTCATCAAATAGCTGCTTACATTTTCGTCCTTCTCTTCTCGTCTTTTCTATCTTTCCTAAAACAACGTGTTTCATAAGGCAGTTCCTACGCAAGATGCAATCAATCCAGTTGGGCTTCCGTCGTCTCATTGTGTGTAGGACGTTCCTTTCATTCTTGGTTCTAAGTAAAATCCCATATTTCAAACGATCGGTCCAATTGATCTCCATCCTTTCCCAGCACCACATTTCGAACATTCCTGGTATTTCTGATATACTTTCTGAAGTATCCAATATCCAGCACTATAAAAAGCTATGCTCCAAATGTGGCACTTTATTAGCTTCTTCCTTAAATTTCAATCCAATTTGCTGGTGAAGAAAGTCTTATGGTTGCTGAATGTCAGTTCGCCATGACAATTCAGGATTCGATTTAACGTATACATGTTTCATCACGTGTTAAGCACTATGCCTATTCAATTAAAGTGCAAACGTTTAACTGCTAGAACCTGACAACTTTTCCTAAAGGTGGAAGCAACACTTATTTCTGAAAATTTGGTATTTACATAAAAGATTACAAGTCATCACAACTCGGAAGACTATAAAATAAAACCCCACGGCCATAAAACCCCCCATATAATTATTCAAGATGCAACGTATTGTTTCAGGATGTTTGTCCTTCGCTATCTGTCCTTCGTTGCCACAGAAATCAAACCTTTTTACAACAGAATCTCTCTTCGTGCTTCCGCTGCGGTATAACTGAGTTCTGAGCTCTACTGTGATATTACTATTATTATAATAATTATATATATTTTAGGTGTTTTCGCAAAATTGCGAAAAACGACTATTAGCTTCGCCCTGTCTGTCCGTACGTCTGTCCGCATGCAACAACTCGGCTCCCACTGGACGGATTTTCATGGAATTTTATATTTGATTATTTTTCAAAGATATGTTAAGAAATTTCAAGTTTCATTAAAAGCTGACAAGAATACAGGGTACTTTGCATGTGTACCAACATGCATTTTAGATCATATCTCGCTCAATTCTTCTTAAATTGAAAAATGTTTCAGACAAAAGTTGTAGAGAAACTCGAAACACACATTTTACGTTCTGTAACTTTTTTTTGTCGAAAATTGTGCTGTTTATGAGATAATGCTGAAAAATATTGAAGAACGGTGCAGGTCACAGACGACAATATGACGCATGCGCATTGCATGTTGGGTACCTGAGGCTACAAACACAAACTCCCACGATTTGTAACACTTATCGTTCTTCCACTACAGTAATGGTTGCACGAACGCGCCTCAATATTACGTTACACGTGCATTGCCTGTCTTCTTTTGTTATTGGTTTCTTTAACCTGCAGTCTGTACGTATATATTGTACTTGTGCATCAGTACATTTATCTCAGTATTTAACCAACATGATGCACAAAATTTGTTTCACTATAAGTTTTATTTCATGCATCTACATGTTTCGAACACATGTGCTCATCATCAGGAGGTCAAAACTGCATTACACAGCCTCTGGTATCATCACACCTATAGGTGTGATGATACCAGAGGCAATTTTGACCTCCTGATGATGAGCACATGTGTTCGAAACATGTAGATGCATGAAATAAAACTTATAGTGAAACAAATTTTGTGCATTAAGTTGGTTAAATACTGAGATAAATGTACTGAGATGCACGGTCAGCAAAACGTCAAAATTTGTGCATCAGTGTTGATTTTGCATTTAACCACTCAGCTGTTTACTGAGCACGTGAAGAATAAAATAACTGAATTAAAAAGTTATGGTCCATCAAACCGTCTTCCGAAAGCTTTTCCGTACCACAGCCTGTATATTCAGTGACAACGTCCCTCTAGCGCTGTACTGTATAAGAGTGTATTTATCAAATGGCTGTCTGTGAATGTCAGAGTAACAGATGGGATTTGTCAGATTTTTCTCCGACGAATTTCCAATGGGTTACTTTAAATTTTACAGAAAAATGAACTATTTTCTTAGAAGTGTCATCGCATTTGATTTATTCTTGCCAACTCTTACACTAAATTACTCCAAGCTGGTCACTTTCGAATTTGACTAATGAACTGTCTCATCGCATTTAACACATAAGAGATACTTTCAGTGTTGACCCTTTGTTTTCAGGATGAATTGTGCAAACCGCTATCCAATCTCGTTAATGACGTAGTTTAGACAGAATATGCCTCACACTTAGCAAGCGGACATCTAGCACAATAATACAAATAAAATAACAAAGTTCAGAAAGCCAGTCCTTTATCACAGTTCCTAACACAAAACATTACTTCCAGACGGAAGCATTATCTAATGTATTCCGTGTTATGTGACGGTGGCCTAGCAGCTGGAATCACAGCGCACCTAAAGAGCAGATTACAGGGTTTGTCAGGGATACGTTTACACAAACATAATATTTCTCACTAGATATTCTTTAGGGATATTGAACAGCCATTTGTTTAAATGTCGGTGTATCAGTTGAAAATACAAACTCGTTGAATCACTACAGTCAGTATCCGAAACCGATACACATATACACAGTTCTGATTTAAAATAGCACATTACTTCGAATTTAAGACACACTTTTTTCGCATTTTTCCTAAGTGAAAATTATGGTGCCATCAAATTCGTGGTATAATTTTTAACTCTTCAAAAGGCCTGAAAAAATAATTTTTCTATAAGAAAAAGCGGTCTGGCTAAAAGCAAAGTAGACATTGAGTGCAGTGCAATGTATTTTCTTTCTTTTTTTTTTCTGAAAAAACTCTTTTTAAAAGTGAGATGCTTCTTATATTAGAAGGCTTCTCGCTGTAGTGACAGTGGAAGTAACTGTATTTTGCAACAGGCACTACCGACGTTTCGGAGCAATCTGCTGCCTCCACTGTCAGGGCAGGACAACTAAGGCCTAGGTGCATCGGGACCGTGAGGTCCCAAACCCACATGCAATCATAGCAGGAGAGTGTACCCTGACGATAAAGGCAGCAAATTCCTCCGGAATGTTTGAACATATCCACCAGACTGCACGGCGTCAAATCCCAAAATATCATCTCAAATTGTGATTTGAATTACCTTTTCAACCCTTGAGGTTACTACCGTATACGCCTGCACATAAGGCTAGTTCCCCCCCCCTCCCCCAAACAGCCACACAGAAAATAGGGGTCGCCTTATGAACGAGGCCTTACTGCATTCCCCAGTGATCTATCCTAACTGACGTTCTTTTTTCGCGCTTTCTTTGCTGACTTGTAAGTTAAATGTCATAGCATAACACACAAAGACGGGGCACGTCCCGCACTCTTCCCACTTAAGGCTGATAAATTCTACCGCGATTAGTCTAAACTTAACTTTAAACACGACCATTCTGGGTTCGAATCCCAGAACGCCTTCCAGTCAGAGTTACGCCCCCGCATAAGATCTATTGCCTCCTGAGCAATGGTCCTCAGCCTGTCCACGCTGGGGTCTTCAATCGCGACGGGAAATCGTTAGCGTAAAAGCAATCTCCTTTATAATTTAAGGTGTCTGTTATTGAGCCCAGCGATGTGGTAACGCAGGAATGGGTAAACAGGTGGAGTGACGTCGACTGGCGCTTTCACGATAGTCTCTGCTTTCAGTTCTCTCTTTGTTTGTTTTGGTACTCCCCAGTGACACCTCACGAACACGTCACTTCCTAGTAAATAGTAACTACAGAGGCAAGAGACGAATGTGTTCTTTATCACCCAGTACTGTAGTGAAAGCTTTAGTGCTAGCTGCAGTATAATCTGTATTGATGTTTGTAATGTCTCGGACCCCAATTTTTATACGATTTCTCCCACGAAAAAATACGAGTAAAAAACGCAACCAAATATGATATTAGCTTTCAACGAAATGAGAATACACCTCACCTTATTCAGGTTTCAGCTAATGATCTGTATCTAGGATACACAGGAACAACGACGATTTATTCTTATCAGTTCCTTTTGTTAAGCTTGTTCCTATCGCATTTCTTCCTCTAGCTGTTCTCCCTCCATTCAGACTACACCAACGATTCCTTTCATACCACAGGTATTTAAAGAAAGAGAGACATACGGCCCGGAGATGAGTAGCCTATAGTCCTGATGCTGACAGCTGTCGGAACTGCGATACGATATCTTAATTCACATGCCCACAGACTGGTTTTGTTGCCACAAGATATACGTAGAACCCACGTCATTAACGTGACATACAAACTGCCCAAGCTCCAGTGGCAGGAGCGTTTGTTGCCATGGTATCAGCCATGGACAAGCACATATCAATGTAAAAGGCAAATGTAAAGCAATCCCTGTACGGCCTGGAAAGATCCTGATGGCTACAGGAGGTTGAGGCTCGTAGTTTTCAAGATAACAGACACATGTCAGCCCTATGCACCGGCCGCCTTTATCCCACAGGAAGTATTCCTAGTACTCATTTCTGTTAGAGGCTGGGTCGAACCCAGGGCCATAGTGCGATCGGAAGGATATACTAACAAAAAATTCCAATGACACCTTCGGAATTCGAACCCGCCGCTTTCCGGCTTGAAGTACACCAATTCAAAATAATTTTTTTAGTTACATGTTACACTGCTCATGGCCTTGAGTTTTTTCAAACACAATATTTAGGTACGCGGATGCCCCGTCATTCAGTGTCATTGTCAGTTCAGTCAATAAGGCACGTTTTTTCTACATGACCCACCTCAGTATAAGTCCGTTCCTTTTAGCACACAATGGCAGCACATCAGAACTACATGAAGATGGATTCGAAACAAATTGAAGACAATCGACAGTGTCCAAAATAATGTTTATTATTATTATTATTACGTAAGGTCATTCTAGAAAACCATGCAAGCCCAGAGGAGGGGTGGAGGTATAGCTCTACTCTTTCTTTAGACTCGGCGCTAGTTGGAGGTGGGTGCTCAACTCCACGCGCCGGCCGCTTTACCACCGGTAAAGAGAAAAGTTTCCTATTGTATAGGGGGCTGGGTGGGCCCCAGGGCCGGCCTGGGCAGGTGTGAAAAATCTCACCCCAGCGGTGATTCGATCCCTGTACCTTTCAGCCCGTACAGAGTTGCTATACCATTATTATTATTATTATTATTACTGTACGCCATTAATACATTTGATCCTCTTGACGTGTCTTATCGCCTGGATAGTTTTACCCATCCCTGCGATAAGATCAAACCGCCGGACGGTGCAGATATGGGACACAATATTCCGTTCAGTCGATATTTCTGCTTCTGTAGTGAACAGAACTGTGATGGAACTGCAGAAAAAGGAAACGGAAGTCAAGTATTGCAGCAGGCGTCTAAGGCAGTACAAACGGACTCTCACGCTAGCAGAAAGAATGTTTGGCTAGCCCACGCTCAGTCAGGGTTTGGTTTATCTGCGCCAATCAAAATAGCGCAGATACACTGCCAGCACAGGCTGTGTAGCACTGCGTGCGTCACTTATGGCTTGTCACTCTGCACCCATAAACAAGATGCGACATGCAGTGTTCCGTGGGTCGTGCCTAACGCAGCCGTTCCGATCTTTGCTCAGTTTTTGAGCCCGATTTTTATTCTAAAAAAAAGCGATAACTGTATTAGATTACCATTTGAACTTTTTTCTAGTCCTTTAAATTTTGACTCATCTGACCAACTTTCACGGAACGTTGCATGATCGTGACGTCATCAGACGCAATCTAACGCCGTCATTCATAATTTCCTACATTCCTTAATAACATGGTGGACACGTAACTATATGAGACCTCATTTACATTTCTATTGCGTGGTAAAAATCAATGAATGGTGTCTATAAAGTTGCATATAAACACGCGTTAGGAAACATCGTTCACTCGTTTGTTAAAGATTTTATTACGCTACAAATTGCAGACGAGGATTTTAAAAAATGTCTTTAAAATATTTGCCGATCCCAGTGGTCGCGCAGTCTAAGGCATGGGTCTGCGACCGCTCGCTTACTGGGATTGCGGGTTCGGATCCCGCCGGGGCATGGATGTTAGTCTTGTGAGTGTTGGGTGTTGTCAGGTAGAGGTCTTGGCGTCGCTGCTGATTACTCGTCAAGAGGAGTCCTACCGACTGTGGTGTGTCTGAGTGTGATCGTGAAGCCTTGGTATTGTGAAGGCCCTGCCCCACTGGGACCTTCTGTGTCAGTGAAAAAAATTAAAGTGTTTGTTGTGTGATACGTATTCAAGTGTCAGTTTTGTAACCCATACAACTCACACTGTAGACCCTATAAGGGGGATAAGGCTCTCACGGTTGTCAAAATTCATGCTAGTTTATGACAACTTAAAATGTATTTATACTCTGAACATGGAGGCAGAAAGCTCTTCCGAAACATTTGTACGCACCTACCAGACTATACAGTATCATAAGCCAGAAGACCCCTGTTCGAGTTCAGTGTGTTTATTTTTCTGCATAATGTGTATATTCCAAGTAGTGGGTCTCTGTCACCACGGCATGGCGCGTCCTCAGGTTGCAGATAGAGGGAAGGCCTCCGATATGGAGGGTAGCTGAGAATAAATTGAATAAGCAGTAGCGGACAGTCGACAAGGGGTAGTCCTCCAGCTTGGGGGTTAGGCGAAGTGCTAACAACCCCTCCCTGTAAAACATTCCTGTTCAGAAACACTCACGTGCGGGATGATTCCTCTGGAGACAAAACAATCCGGAGGTAAACTACTCCGGGGGGGGGGGTGTTTCTGGGGGAAGCCTCGCCCAGCATTTGGACTGGGTTGGGCTGGCCCCGGATAAGGA
>Ga0123354_10004526_pt1 | contig 19720 bp, 16 predicted proteins | sample TergutLab28metaG_2_FD_97872 | JGI IMG/M metagenome (GOLD analysis project Ga0123354, IMG submission 97872) | Labiotermes labralis P4 segment gut microbial communities from Petit-Saut dam, French Guiana - Lab288 P4 | ecosystem: Host-associated > Arthropoda: Insects > Digestive system > Gut ...
ATTTTTTGTCCTTATAAAAATCATCGTTACCGGCGATTTTGAGATATCATGCTATGGCTTTAACTGTCGGCGGCGCAATCCGGCGCTCGCGTATTGAGAACAGCGGGTTATTCAGGTGACCCGAATTATACAATGTCCTGATATTAAACCTGCTACCGTGAATGCCAAGCGAAGTTCCTGTTAAGACGAATATATAATCAAAAATGACAAAAATTGATGAAAAAGCACAGATATTGAAGAAAAAATCGTCCATTACCGCAATTTTTTGCCAAGAATCGACATCGTGACCCTCAATATCATCGTTTCGTTAATAATCTATATCCGGTTTTATTTATGGGAATAAACCAGCATGCAGACAGAAATCGCGGCGGTTACGCACGCCACCATCAAAAGCGGGACCATGCCGTCGTAGTATCCGACGCGAGCGTCTAACTGATAATACAGCACATAACACACGAGGCTGACGACAACAGCGGCCAGGATCACCACCATAAGCGTGACGGCGGCGTTCCGAGAGAACAGGTCCACGCCGTACAGCGCGTTCACTTCCGACAGGATCATCGTGCACCAGCCTACGATCAGGAACAGTTCCGTGGTCACCGGGCGATGGAACACCAGCGTCGTGACCGCAAGCAGGATCACAAAGGCCGCGAGCCCGCCGAAGAGAATAACTTTGCTTGGGATCAGCACGTCCCTGGCGCCAAACGCCGAAATGCCCCGCGTGATACAGATCACGGACGCCAGTCCCGCGATAGCCGCCGGGAGCAGTAGCCATCCGGTCCCGCTCACAGGATTGACCGGACGGAACGCCAAAAGCCACCATATGAGATAAAATATGCAGCAGACGACAAGCAGGATATTTCCGTAGAAGATCGTTTTTGCGGGAATGGGAAAATTTGCGGGCGCCATAGAGTTTTCTCCTTCATATATTCATAGCATTATTCTATACTTTTATGCGGAAAAAATCAGCAAACCGATTTGATAGATGGCAAAGGTCACGGCCCAGGCGATCGCTGTCTGCCGGATCACCATCACAAGGCCCGCGGTCCAGTGGCCCATCTCCCTGCTCACGACGCTGATCGCCGCCACGCACGGTGTGTACAGCAGACAGAAGACGAGGAAGGAGTATGCGGTGAGCGGCGTAAAGATGGTCGGCAGCACAGTTTCAAGCGCCATCACTGTCGGAACGCCCGTCAGCACGGCAAGCGAACTGATGACGGTCTCTTTCGCGATGAAACCGGAGAGAATCGCGGTTGCCGCGATACCGGTCCCAAAGCCCAGCGGCGAAAAAAACGGCGCGATGAAACCGCCGATAGCCGCGAGCATACTGCCGCTCTCCTGTGCGGCGGGATTGAGGCGCGCGTCGAAAGATTGCAGAAACCAGATGATGATCGTCGCAACAAAGATGACCGTAAACGCGCGCTGCAGGAAATCCTTGGTGCGGTTCCAAAGGAGCAAACCGACGGTGCGCAGGTTCGGCATGCGATAGGTGGGAAGCTCCATAATGAAAGGAACGGGGTTCCCGCGGAAGACGAAGCGGTTCATCACAACCCCGGCGATAACCGCGATCAGGATGCCGAGGACATAGAGCGAGAGCACGATCAGGCCGCGCCACTGCGCGAACAGAACGGCCACGAAAGCCCCGTAGATCGGAAGCTTTGCCGTGCAGCTCATAAACGGCGTGAGCAGGATCGTGATCCTGCGGTCGCGTTCCGAAGTGAGCGTACGCGTGCTCATGATCGCCGGCACCGTGCAGCCGAACCCGAGGATCATCGGGATGATGCTGCGTCCGGAGAGGCCGAGCTTGCGCAGCAGTTTGTCCATAATGAAGGCCACGCGCGCCATATACCCGCTGTCTTCCAGCAGAGACATAAAGAAGAACATGACGATGATCATCGGGATGAAGGAGACCACCGAGCCAACGCCTGCGAAGACTGCATTCGAAACAAAGGAGCGTACGAGGGAGTTGACGCCCGCCTCCGTCATCACCGCCGTAGCGGCGGAGCCGGCCACGCTGAACAGATAGCCGAGCGCGCCGGACAGCGCCGAACCGATCACCGAAAACGTCAGCCAGAAGATCACGGCCATCACGCCGAAAAAAACAGGGATCCCCAGATACTTGTTCGTGAGCAGGCGGTCAATGCGCGCGCTGCGGTCCTGATGCAGCGTGGTATGCGGTTTTTCGATCCCCGCCGCAACGGCGTCCCCGATGAACGCGTAGCGCATATCCGCGATGGCGGCTTTCCGGTCGGTCCCCGTCTCGTCCTCCATGTTTTCAACCAGTTCGTCAAGGGTATGGCGCTCCAGCGGCGTCACTTCGAGCCGGTCGAGCAGCACGCTGTCCGTTTCCAGAAGCTTTGTCGAGACAAATTTAACGGGCAGCGAAGCCGCTGTCGCATGGTCTTCGATCAAATGCGAAAGCGCGTGAATCGCGCGGTGCACGGCGCCTGTACAGAAGTCCGTGATCTTTGGCCGTTCGCCTTCGATCGCTGTCCGCAGCAACGTTTCGAGCAGCTCCCCAATGCCTTCTTTTTTAGACGCCGCGATCGGGATCACCGGCACGCCGAGCTTTTGGGAAAGGATCGCGACATCCGCGGATCCGTGGTTTGCGCGCAGCTCGTCCATCATATTCAGCGCGATGACCATCGGCGTTTCGAGCTGCATAAGCTGTATTGAAAGATACAGCCCGCGCTCGACATTCATCACGTCAACGATGTTCAGGATCGCATCCGGTTTTTCGCGAATGATATAATCGCGTGCGACGATTTCCTCCTGAGAGTACGGGGAAAGCGAATAAATGCCCGGCAGATCCACCAGCGTGATGCGTTCCGCGGCTCGCTTCGGCATATATTCCGCCGCGCCGGAGAGTTCCGCCTCCACTTTTTCCACCGTGACCCCAGGGAAATTCCCGACATGCTGGTTCATGCCGGTGAGCTGGTTGAACAGGGTCGTCTTGCCGGAATTCGGGTTCCCGGCGAGCGCGATCACAAAACGGCCGTCTTCCAGGCTCACTTCTGCGGCTCCGCCTTCTTTTCAGGGCAGTCTCCCGCTTTGGCACAAGAAACGCACCGTCCGTCGCACGAAAGCCTAAACGGGTTCACGGACAGATCGGAAACGGGCGCAACCTCGACACAGGCGGCGTCGGACTTGCGGACTGTCAATTCATACCCGCGCAGGGAGAGCTGAATCGGATCGCCCATCGGCGCGGCTTTACGCAGAGCGACGAGCGTGCCGGGCGTCAAACCCATATCGAGCAGACGATCGCGAAAGGCGCCGCGGCCTTCAACCCTTTTGATGATGCCGTACGAGCCCGGCGCAAGCTGATCAATCGATTTATTATCCATGCTGTTAGCATATGCTAACATGCGCTTGCTGTCAAGTATTATATAACCACGAATGGCATAATTATTTAAAAACGGACGGCTGATTTCTCAACCGTCCGTGGTGCCCAGACCAAGAATCGAACTAGGGACACATGGATTTTCAGTCCATTGCTCTACCAACTGAGCTATCTGGGCAGGCTGCCCGCAAATTGCGCGCAGTTAAGATTATAGGGTAAAATCGGGGACTTGTAAAGGGCGTTTTGCCAACTTTCCGGCGCCGGGCCCCAGAACGGGCCTCGGGACCTCAGGAAGCTTTCTGCGCCTCCTGTGCGTCCACCGCCGCGTAGTACGCGTCCTTGTTCTTCAGGAAGGTCGCATAATCCGCCGAGAAATTGTGCGTGCCGTCCAGATTCGGGCTGAGCACGAAATAAAGATCGTCGTTCTGGTCCGGATACAGCGCCGCTTCGATCGAAGCCATGCGCGGATTGCAGATCGGCCCCGGAGGCAGCCCCTCGTGCAGATAGGTATTGTACGGGGATTCGATCTGGGTGTCGGCGTCCGTGAGGAATTCCTTCGGCGTGCCGAGGATATACTGGATCGTCGCGCAGCTCTGAAGATCCATGCCCGCCTTGAGGCGGTTGTAGAAAACAGCGGCCATGACAGGCCGTTCCGCCGGCGAAACCGACTCGCGCTCGATGATCGAACCCATCGTAACGATATCGCGGACGCTGTAGCCCATCTCCTGCGCATGGTCGTAGTATTCCGGCTTGAACTGCGCGCCAAACTCCGCGAGCATCTTGTCGATCACGTCGTGCGCACTCGCGTCGGTATAGACCTCATAGGTCTCGGGATATAAAAAACCCTCGAGCCGCTCTTTGCCCGCGGGGCAATCCTTGAGGAACGGATAATCAAACGAGCCGTTTTCAGCCTCGTTCCAAAAATCCGCCTCCGAACAGATCCCCTCGTCCGCAAGTTTCTTTGCAATCTGCGTATTGTTGTAACCTTCGGGGATCGTAAATTTCTTCGTCGCCGCTTTTGTTCCCGCGATGAGGACAGCCGCAATCTGATCGGGTGACATCGACTTGCTCAGGGTGTAATCCCCTTCTTTATATTTCCCGTCGTAACCCGTCGATTTGGAATGGTAACGGAAAAACCATGTGTTGGAAATCAGTCCCTGCTCATGCAGGATCTCCGCGATCTGAGAAGTGGACGCGCCCTCCGGGATCGACACCGCTACCGGGGTTGTATCCCCGGGCGCCGCCGGACGCAGCGAATCATCATAGAGCGTCTTTACGCCAAAGCCGCACACGGCGACCAACGCGATGGCCAACACGATCACAACCGGCGCGCGCGAACGCTTTTTCCGCCTCTTTTGGGGATCCTCCTCGGTCCTATTCACAATAGTAGGTTCCAATGCTTTTTCTCCCTCCCGCGAACGCTTTTTTTCACCCATGCGGATCCGCTATGCCCGACCGAGATACTCGCCGGAGCGCGTGTCAATCTTGATCACTTCGCCCGTTTCGATAAAAATAGGGACGTGTACGGTTGCGCCCGTCTCCACAATCGCGGCCTTCGTGACGTTTGTCGCGGTATCGCCCTTGACGCCGGGCTCCGTTTCCACAATCCGAAGTTCGACAAAATTCGGCGCTTCGACAAGGAACGCCTTGTCCTTAAAAAATTTGATCGTGGCCGTATCGTTTTCGCGCAGCCACTGCATCGCGTCTTCGACCTGATCCTGCGTCAGCGGCACCTGTTCGTAGCTGTCCGGGTCCATGAAATAATAGAGGCCGCCGTCATTGTACAGATATTGCATCTGTTTCGTCTCGATATGCGCATTCTCAAATTTGTCATTCGGATTGAACGCCTCCTCACGGGTCGCGCCCGTCAGGATGTTCTTGTATTTGGTGCGCACAAAAGCGGCGCCTTTCCCCGGCTTGACATGTTGAAAATCCAAAATCACATGCGGTTCGCCGTTTATCTCAAACGTGATACCTTTACGAAAATCTCCGGCTGTTACCATCCTTATATCCTCCTGTCCTGCTTTTGTCTCCGTTATCATATCATGAGGTTCCACCCGACGACAATAGGTGGTTGCGGATACGATGACTGAAAATTTAAGATAAGGCCCTTAAAATTGTGTTACAATTATAACAACTTGTAAATGGACTGAATAAACGGTTGATTTGTGCGATCACACCCTATGGGAAGTGCAAGAAAGGTAAGCGAGATGCAAATCACGGATATACGGATCCGTATGGTTCCGAATGAAAACAAACTGAAAGCGGTTGTGTCCGTTACTTTTGACGCGGAGTTCGTCGTCCACGATATCAAGATCATCGACGGGCAGAACGGGCTCTTTGTCGCCATGCCTTCCCGAAAGATCGGGGAAGGCGAATTCCGCGATATCGCGCATCCGCTGACGACCGAAGTGCGAAACACCATTATCGAAGCGATTTTTCGGGAATACAATAAGCAGTTGGCTGCCGATGGCCCGGAGAAAGATTTATAGTTCTTCCTCGCGCCGTATCTGTGCGCCAAGCCCCGATAGTTTTCCGGCCAGATCTTCATACCCTCTCTCGATATGATAGACGTCCGACACGACGGTCTCTCCTTTCGCCGCGAGTCCGGCCAACACAAGCGCCGCGCCGCAGCGCAGGTCTGTCGCGCGCACGCACGCGCCGTGAAGGCGCGCTCCTCCGGGCAGAAACGCCCGGCGCCCTTCTTCCGTGATCCCGGCGCCCATAAGATTTAGCTGCTCGATATGCATAAAACGGTTTTCGAATACGGTCTCCATAATCGTAGACGCCCCGTCGGCGATCGTTAAGAACGCCATAAACTGCGGCTGTACGTCCGTCGGAAACCCCGGATAGGGAAGCGTCTTGATATCCGTCGCGAGAAAATTCTTCGCGCCGCCGTCCACGCGCAATCCGGATTCTTCTTCGCGGATTCGCACGCCGCTCTCACGCAGCTTCGCGATCACCGGTGTGACATGGTTGGGGAGCATATTGTCCACGAGCACATTGCCGTGCGTAATAGCGGCCGCGAGCATATAGGTGGCCGCCTCAATGCGATCGGGAATCACGCAATGTTCGGCGCCGCGCAGACAGTCTACGCCTTCAATTTTAATGACGTCCGTCCCGGCGCCCTTGATGCGGGCCCCCATCTTGTTCAGGAAATTGGCCAAATCGACGATCTCCGGCTCCTGTGCCGGATTTTCTATAATCGTCGTCCCCTGCGCGAGCGCCGCCGCCATCATGATATTTTCGGTCGCGCCGACGCTTGCAAAGTCCAGATACATTTCGGCGCCGGCCAGCCTGTCCGCCGACGCTTCCACGCAGACGCCGTCCTCCTCCCGCACGGTTCTCACTTCGGCGCCGAGCGCCGCGAACCCTTTTTCGTGCAAATTGATCGGGCGGTCGCCGATCGCGCAGCCGCCGGGCAGCGGAACCCTCGCGAATCCTGTGCGCGCCAGAAGCGGCCCCATTGCCACAACGGACGCACGCATGGCGCGCACGAGATCCTGCGGCGCTTCGCTGGTCCGGATCACCGCCGTGCGCACGGTGATTCTGTGCGCTTCCGGCTCCTCTGTAACCTCAGCCCCGAAACTGCGGAGCAGGCGGCACATCACCTCGACATCCTTGAGCGCGGGGACGCCGTCGAGCACACAAGGCTCTTCCGTAAGCAAGGTCGCAGCCAAAAGCGGCAGCACCGCATTTTTGGATCCCCCAATCGCCACAACGCCGCGAAGCGGCTCCGATTTCTGTATAAATATCTTTGTCAAACTCTATTCAGCACTCCTGTTTGAATATTTTGTGGTGGATCTTAGGGGGCTCGAACCCCTGACCTTTTGACTGCCAGTCAAACGCTCTCCCAGCTGAGCTAAAGACCCATGATGACCGTCCGTGCCACAACAAGGGCACAAAACTTCCGATGCATTTCATTATGCGGCAGAACATTCCGGTTTGTCAAATCGGATTTGCATCGCCGTTGCTTACGTCATCCGGCTTCGTACTGCCGTCATTCTCATCGGCAAGGTTTTCGTCACCCCGGTCCGGATCACGCCAGCGGTTAACCGTTCCTTCGAAATAATCCTCATTTCCCGCCACACAGACCTGATTGCGGTTCGCTTTCGCTTTGTACAGCGCGGCATCCGCACGGTGCAGCATCCGGTCGAGCCCCTCGGATCCATCGTCGCAGATGGCGACGCCGATACTGCAGGTGATCCGGATATCTGTGTTTCCATAGGTGAAGCGAATGCTTTCAACCGACCGGCGCACGCGCTCCGCAAGCAGCCCTCCCTGCCCGCTGCCGGCGGCTGCGAAAAGGATCACGAACTCATCCCCGCCGTACCGTGCAACGATATCATAGGGCCGCACGACGCTTTTCAAACGGCCGCCGACGATGCGCAGCGCTTCGTCGCCCGCTGCGTGTCCGTAAGTATCGTTGATCGTTTTGAAATAATCAAGATCGAGGATCAAAATACTTACAGGCTGTTTCATGCGTTTCGCGCGGTCAAACTCAACTTCGGCCTGTCTGAAAAAATAGCGGTAATTGTTGAGCTTGGTCAGCCCGTCCGTATAGGCCTCATTTTGAAGTTCCTGCTGCAGACGCGCATATTCCGTCACATCCTGGATCTGCAGGATATAACCCATAAGCCTGCCCTTCAATTCGACGGGGCGCGTCCAGGTGTAATACCTGCGGGCCTGCTTTTCCCCCGGATGTTTCAACGAAAAATTTACGCCTGTTTCCGGCGGCGTCGAATCCGGAAAACGCAGTTCCTCCGGCCAGTTCTCCAGTTCCCCGATATCACTGCCCTTCTCGAATTTGGAAAGCGCGGGGAACAGTTCATACGCGACGCTGTTCGCAAGCATAAACCGGAAGCGGGTATCCACGGTGATGAACACGTCGCGCACCATATCGAACAGCGTTGCTAACGTAATTGTCGAATAGTCAAAGAAATCGAAGCGAAGGACGCCGAGATAGAGCGCCATATAAGCCACAACGATCACAAACGGCGTGTAGTTGACCCCATGAGGATCGGTTTGAACAACATAGGTCAGGACCGAGTAGAGGAGATTGGCCGCAAACGGCGCGACGCCCGCGATAAGAAACAACAGAAGGCGCGGGCGGTTCGCGCGATACTCTCTGCGCCGGGCCATACACCATGCGGTCAACACGATGGAGAGCGCTACGCAGACGAGCGTCGTGACGTAGATGACATAATAGAGCGGCCCTTGCCCGAGCACCTCGAGACCGTGTACCGTGCCTGTATCCGTATAGGCATACGAGGTATAGAACAGGCCTGTATATTCCGCCGTCCAAATGAGTACCGCGTTCACGGACATGAGCGCGGCGAGAATCGGCTTTACGGCGGAAGGCAGGCGAATGTCAAAATAGTCGGCGATAAACAGCAGGAACAGGGGCGGCATCATACAGACGCCTATATACATCACCTTGACGCCGGCAAACGCGCCGCCGACGTCATAACTGGTGACCTCCATGAAATTCCCGGTTACATAGAAAAGAAGGCCGATGCTGCAGAGCAGGAAATAATTCTTCTTTTCGCTGCGGCAGCGCAGGATCGTAAGAGCGAGCAAAACCACTGTCAGCGCGATGCTGACAACCAAAGCCCACTGGACGATCGTATTGGCCGTCACGTTACGTTATTTCTGGTCGTTCAGCGCCGCCTGCGCCGCGGCAAGGCGCGCAACCGGCACGCGGAACGGTGAGCAGGAAACATAGTTCAGGCCCGTACGATAGCAAAATTCAACCGAACTGGGGTCGCCGCCGTGTTCGCCGCAGATGCCGAGCTTGATGTCCGGGCGCGTATGGCGCCCGAGGCGCGCCGCAGCCTGCACGAGCTTGCCGACGCCGTCCTGGTCAAGCTTCGCGAACGGGTCGTTCTCATAGATTTTCTTATCATAGTAGGCGTCCAGGAATTTCCCGGCGTCGTCACGTGAAAAGCCAAATGTCATCTGGGTCAGATCATTCGTACCGAAGGAGAAGAACTCCGCTTCTTTCGCAATCTCGTCCGCCGTAATGGCCGCCCTTGGGATCTCGATCATCGTGCCGACCATATAGTTCAGTTGCACGCCGTTTTCCGTGATGATGCGATCCGCGGTTTCCGTGATGATATTCTTCACGTACTGGAGTTCCTTCAGGTCCCCGATGAGCGGCACCATAATCTCAGGCACAACGCTCCATTCCGGATGCCGCTTCTGCACATTGATCGCAGCCTCGATGATCGCCTGCGTCTGCATCTCGCCGATCTCCGGATAGGTGACGTCAAGCCGGCAGCCGCGATGGCCCATCATCGGATTGAACTCATGCAGCGAAGTGATGATAGTCTTCAATTCTTCCGTGCTCATGCCCATATCGCCGGCGAGCTGGACGATGTCGTTTTCCTCCGTCGGCAGGAATTCGTGGAGCGGCGGATCCAGCAGGCGGATCGTAACCGGATAACCCTGCATCGCCTCGTAGATCCCTTCGAAATCGCCGCGCTGCATCGGAAGCAGTTTCGCGAGCGCCGCCTTGCGCTGCTCGACAGTCTTGCTGACGATCATCTCGCGGATGGCCATGATGCGGTCGGTTTCAAAGAACATATGCTCCGTCCGGCAGAGGCCGATGCCCTCGGCGCCGAATTCCATCGCCTGTTTCGCGTCGTTCGGCGTGTCGGCGTTCGTACGCACCTTCATCGTGCGGTATTTGTCCGCCCAGCCCATGACGCGGCCGAAATCGCCGCCGATCTGCGCCGGCGCAGTTTTGATCGCTTCGCCGTATACGTTGCCGGTTGACCCGTCCAAAGAGAGCCAGTCCCCTTCGTGAAAGGTGCGTCCGCCGAGTGAAAAGGTCTTCGCCTCTTCATCAACGACGATCTCGCCGAGACCGGAAACACAGCAGGTCCCCATACCGCGGGCCACGACGGCCGCGTGGCTCGTCATGCCGCCGCGCACGGTCAGAATGCCCTTTGCGTAATGCATCCCCTCGATATCCTCGGGCGACGTCTCCAAGCGAACGAGAACGACGTCCGCGCCTTTTTTTGTCGCCCATTCCGTCGCGTCCTCCGCCGTAAAGACAGCCTGCCCGCAGGCGGCGCCCGGCGAAGCCGGCAAACCCTTGCCGAGCGGCGTCGCGCTCTGCAGCGCATCCTCGTCAAACTGCGGGTGCAGCAGCGCGTCGATCTGCTTCGGGTCGATCATGAGCACCGCCTCCTTTTCCGTAATCATCCCTTCGTCCACAAGGTCGCTTGCGACTTTGAAGGCCGCCACCGCCGTGCGCTTTCCGTTGCGCGTCTGCAGCATAAAAAGCTTGCCCTCCTCAATCGTGAATTCCATATCCTGCATATCGTGATAATGCTTTTCGAGCGTATCCACGATCGTCACAAATTGGTTGTATGCATCGGGATTGGTCTCTTTGAGCTGATCGATCGTCTGCGGCGTGCGAACGCCCGCGACAACATCTTCGCCCTGCGCGTTCATCAGAAATTCGCCGAAGAGGCCCTTCTCACCTGTCGATGGGTTGCGGGAGAACGCCACTCCCGTGCCCGACGTATCGCCCATATTTCCGAAAACCATCTCCTGCACGCTGACAGCCGTTCCCCAGGAGGAAGGAATGTCGTTCATGCGGCGGTAATAAATGGCGCGCGGATTGTTCCAGCTGCGGAACACGGCCTTGATCGCCCCGAAGAGCTGATCGATCGGGTCCGACGGGAAATCCTGTCCGACTTTGTCGCGGTATTCCGTCTTGAATTGTTCCGCGAGTTCTTTCAGGTCGCCCGCAGTCAGTTCCGTATCCTGCGTGACACCGCGCTTCTTCTTCATCTCGTCGATCAGTTTTTCAAAATAGGCTTTGCCGACTTCCATCACGACGTCCGAATACATCTGGATGAAACGGCGGTAGGAGTCGTACGCGAAGCGGGGATTGTTCGTCTTGCGCGCGAAGCTTTCGACAGCCTCATCGTTCAGGCCGAGGTTCAAAATCGTGTCCATCATGCCGGGCATCGAAGCGCGTGCGCCCGAACGGACGCTGACGAGCAGCGGGTTTTCGGTATCGCCGAATTTTTTCCCGGTCATCTCTTCGAGTTTCGCAACATAGGAGAGGATTTCTCCCTTGATTTCGTCGCTGATTGTTTCTCCGTCGTCATAATACTGTGTGCAGGCTTCCGTTGTGATCGTGAAACCCCGCGGAACAGGCATGCCGAGTCCGGTCATCTCCGCCAGATTGGCGCCTTTCCCGCCGAGCAGATTGCGCATAGTCGCGTCGCCTTCACGGAATAGATACACATATTTTGTACTCATGGTTCTTGACCTCCTGTCATATTGTTATTATTAAAAGTAAGCCAAGATATTCTATCATGAATTCAGGTCTATTTCATCAAACTATATGATTTGCATGATTTGCGCAGGTTTGCGCACAAAACCAAAAATCCCAAAAGCCGATCCGCGAATCCCCTTAACCCCTGTCTTATTCGGAATCGGCTCCTGGTACACCTGGTCATCCCCTATTTCTTATATACCCAAAAAACGCGGCATGAAACATGGATCTGTGATAAAATTTAAAAAATTGCGTTTAGGAGGAAAAATGAAGTATCAGGTGCCGGAAAACCCTGTGAAAAACCGGGAAGAAGGGGCGCTTTTTGACAAGCGCCGCGAAGCGGACTTCACGCCGCTTGTCGTTATTGCGGCGCTCATGGCCGCATGTTATCTCGCCGCAAATATCATGGCTGTCAAGATCATAGACGTATTTGGATTTTCGCTTTTTCAGGCGGGCGTTCTGATTTTTCCCTTTTCCTATATGCTCGGGGATGTGCTCGCGGAGATTTGGGGGTTTCGCACAGCGCGCAAAGTCATCCTGCTTGCGTTCCTCTGCAACCTGCTGTTCACGGGCGTCACGGCGCTCGGCGTACTGCTCCCCTCACCGGCTTATCTTTCGGAGACCGCCGATGCTTATAACACGGTTTTCTCCTATATGCCGCGCATTGTCGCCGCATCTTTTGCCGCATTTTTGGCCGGCGAATTGACCAATGCATGGGTCATGGCCTGGATCCGGCGCCTTACCGGCGTGCGGCTTCTTTGGGTGCGCACCATCGGCAGTTCTGTCGCCGGGCAACTGCTTGACACCCTGATCTTCTGTACGATCGCGTTCGCGGGGACGCTTACGACGCGCGACCTTTTCATAATGATCGGGTCTCTCTATCTTGTAAAAATCGGGATCGAGGCGCTTTTCGGGACGCCGCTCGCGTACGCCGTCATCGGCCGGCTGCGCCGCTATTTTGAAGCGCGCGAAAAAGCGCCGGTTTGAAAAAAACGGCCGCAGAAAAATCAATCGTATAATATTCCGTAAACTCGTAATATTTCGTCTATATCCACAACTGTTTACAACAGATGTTCGACATGATAAGGTCAATTTTGGCAGCGATAAGGGTTCATGGATGTCATTAGACAGGCCGTGTTATCGTTTAATTATTGGAGGTATCAAATCATGGCATATAATCCGTATGAAGACGCGCAGACCCAGTTCGACAAAGTAGCAAATATGATCGGCCTCGAGCAAAGCGCGCGCGACCTGCTCCGCGAACCGATGAAGGAATTCCATTTTACGGTCCCCGTAAGGATGGACGACGGCGTCACAAAGATATTCAGGGCCTACCGGATCAAACACAACGACGCGCGGGGCCCCGCCAAAGGCGGACTGCGCTTTCATCCGCAGGAAACCGCCGATACGGTACGCGCGCTCTCCATGTGGATGACCTGGAAATGCGCCGTGGTGGATATTCCGCTGGGCGGCGGCAAAGGCGGGGTAGCCTGCGATCCGCATCTTATGTCCTTAGGCGAGCAGGAGCGCCTGTGCCGCGGTTTCGTCCGCCAGTCCTTCTCTCAGCTCGGCCCGAATATCGACGTACCCGCGCCCGATATGATGACAAACGCCCGGCATATGCTGTGGATGATGGATGAATACGAGACGCTGGCAGGCGGGCATTACCCGGGCGTTATCACAGGCAAACCGGTGGGGATCGGCGGCTCTCTCGGCCGCACGGATGCGACCGGATTCGGCGTCATCTACGTGCTGAAAGATATGTTGGACAGGGAAGGAATCGATCTTCACAATACCACCGCCAGCATTCAGGGCTTTGGGAATGTGGGCGAATACGCAGCAAAACTGTATTCCCAGTGGGGCGGTAATGTCATCTGCATCTCCAGCTACGATCAGGCCGACGGTATGTCGTACACGTTCCGCAAGAAAACGGGCTGCAATGCCGAAGAGCTGGCGCGCATCAAGGACGCCTTTGGCACAATCGACAAGGAGCAAGCCAAAGAGCTCGGCTATGAAGTGCTTCCGGGGGACGCGTGGCTGTCCGAAGAGGTGGACATCCTGATCCCGGCGGCGCTTGAAGACCAGATCACGCTTGAGAATTTCCATCAGATATCCAAAAGCGTACGCGTACTCTGCGAAGCCGCGAACGGCCCGACCTCTTCGGCTTGTGACCAACTGATACAGAAGCGCGGCATCTTTTTGATCCCTGATTTTCTCGCCAACGCCGGCGGCGTGACCTGCAGTTATTACGAGCAGGTCCAGTGCAATATGAATTTTTTCTGGAGCCGCGAAGAAGTGCTTGAAAGGCTCAACGACAGCATGGTAAACGCCTCCCGCGCCGTCTATGACCTCGCGAAAGGGGAAGACATCTATATGCGCGACGCCGCCTACATGATCGCTATCGAGAGGGTGAACGACGCCATCAAATTGCGGGGATGGATATAAACGGCCTCCCCAAAAGCGCCGGCCGGCATCAGCGTGGTTAATGCATTTCAAAAGCCGCCGGCGCGACCGTCACTAAAATAATGACAAAGATCTGAAGGACCATCGGGAAGATCAGTTTTGTCTCGGCTACGCGCCCGTCTTTTTCGAGGCGCCGCTTCCGGCTATCCCACAGCGCCCCGCTCTCCTGGTCGAGCTTCTCGGCAAGCGCACTGCCTTTATCAATATTGTCGGCAAGGATCGAAGAGAAACGCAGGAGTTCGCGTGAGCCGCTCCGGCGTGCGATATCCGAAAATTCATAGACGAGCGCCGTGCCGGCAGCGCGCATCCGCTCGCGCATAAACACCAATTCCTCGTAAAGTTGGCGTTTTCCGCTTGCCCTTCGGTATGTGATGTAATCGTCCGCAATCCGGTCTATTGCGGAGGTGATTACAAGCCCCGCGCCTAATAACAGGCCGAGTTTTCCGATAAAATCCGGAAAATCCCGTTCGATTTCCCTGCGCGCCGCCGCGATCCGGCGTTCCAGCGCGCGGTACCGCAAGCGGAAGCAAACCCCGAGCAAAAGCAAAATAATCGCGACCTCCGGCAAATGCCCCTTCGGCCCCGGCGCGCTCCAGGCGAGCGTTACGCCGTCCCCCGCCTCCGCCGGAAGCGAAAGGCTGTCGCCGGCGTTTGAACGGCTTGCCGCCTTCACGGCGTCCGCGATGCGCGCCCGCAAAGCCGCGGTGATATCGTAACCCTTCGGCGGCGGCCCGATCCGCAGCGCAATCGAGAAATCTTTCCACGCTTCGCCGAGGCGCAGATAAGCGGAGAGCCGCACAATTTCCCCTGTGTGCCCAAGCGGGTTGACACGTCCGTCTGCGCCGATTACGCTCTCGTCGCTGCTCTCCCAGTGGATTTCCGCGCCGCTCACCGCGTCGGTGTCCGGCAAAGACAGGCCATGCTGTACCGCATCCGGCGACGCGTTTTCGCCGAGAATTTCCGCCGGCAGCCGCCTTGACAGTTCTTCGAGCGCACGCCCGGCCTCTTCCGGCGACGCTTCCTTCGGAAGCACGCCGATCGTCACATCTTCGCGCGCCGCCGTCCCGCCATATGCCGCATTTACGGCGGCATCCACACGGCGCGTACCCGAGCCCGGCCCGCCGCGCATCAGATCGAGGCCGCCGTCAGAACGCGCCGACGCCTCGAAGGCCCAAAGCGCACAGACCGCCGCAAGCACCAACAGCAGCGCGAACAGGAATGTCCGGTTTTGTTTCTTGTATTTTTGAATAGCTTCCGAATCGCCGCCGTCCGCAAAGGCCGAACGGTAAATGGCGCGCATCCGATCCGCCCGCCCCGTCGAAAGGTCGACGGCGTTACCCGCCTTCTTTTTCCATTTTATGAAAGCGCTTTCGAAACCGCCGCTTTTGTTCACCGCCGTCCTCCCTACATCTCCATGGAAAGGATGCGGTTGCTCCATACGAACGAGGCCACCAGCGCCGCAAGCGCGCCGGTCATCAGCAAGCGCCCGGCAAGCGTCCCGTAAAGCGCGTCCAAATAGTCCGGTGCGGAAAACCGTAAAAACAGCAAGATCACAAGCGGCATCGCGGTAAGCAGCTTCGATTCATACTGTTTCTGCGCAGTGAGCGCTTCGATTTCCCGCCGGATCGCTATCTTCTCCACAAGCGCGTCCGCCGTCCGGTGTACGACCTTTACAATATCCCCTCCCGTCGTAAGGCAAGTATAATACACGTCCGCGAAATTCTGCACATCCTCGTTGCAGCTGCGCCTCGCGAAATCAAACAGCACCTCCCGTTCGCTCTCCCCGCCCGCAGAAAGCCGCCGCGTCATCTGTTCGAGCTCGCGATTGATCGCCGCGTTTTTCGGATAGATAAGAAGCAGATTGTCCTTTGCCTCGCGCAGGGCCTCCGTCATATGCCGGCCCGTTTGAAAAGAGGACGAAAGCGACAGCAACATGTCCTTAAACGCCGCGGAAAGCTCCCGGCGGCGGCGCGCCGCAAGCAATGCCCGGTAGTAACGTTCCGCCGGGACAGCCGTTAATGCCAACAGGGCGGATGCGATGAAATGATTGTAGAAAAGGATGCCGAGCATGGCGGCGCCCGCCATATACAGCCCGTAGTAACGCAGGCGCTCCTGTCTCTCCGGCGTATAGACAGAATAGTCGATCATATCCCCTCCCGCAGCGCTAACTTTTCCCGGTTCACAAGTTCTGCACGCCGCACAAGCCCTTCTCCTGCCGTCCACCCGTAGAGTGTCCGCAGTTCGATCTCGCCATGCGCGACGCCGATCACTTCCGCGATCTCAAGCACCGTGCGCGCACCGCCGGGAAGGCGCCCCAGATGCACGAGTATGTCGATTCCTTCCGCGATCTGCCGGCGTATCGCCTCCAACGGGAAATCCGCCGCCTGCAAATACATGGCTTCAAGCCGGTAAAGCATGCCGCGCGGGGAATTCCCATGACCCGTAGACAGCGAACCGTCATGACCGGTGTTCATCGCCTGGATCATATCCTGGACTTCCTCGCCGCGCACTTCGCCGACGATGATGCGATTTGGGCGCATCCGCAGGCTGGATTTAATGAGCTGCCTCATCGTGATCTCACCGCGCCCTTGCGCGTTCGCGCCGCGGCATTCAAGCCGCACAAGATTTTGGATATCCCGGATCTGAAGTTCCGCCGTATCTTCGATCGTCACAATACGCTCATCTTTCGGAATGAAACCGGCAAGCGCGTTCAAAAAGGTGGTCTTGCCGGAACTTGTCCCTCCGCTGACAAAGATATTGTAGGCGCTGCGCACCAATCCGGCGAGGAAGCGCGCGGCTTCCTCTGTAATCGAACCGTAGGCAATCAGCGTATCCATCGTGATCCGCGCCGCCGGAAAACGCCGGATTGTCAGCGCCGGGCCGTCGATCGCGATATTTTTGTAGACCGCGTTGATTCGCGAACCGTCAAGCAGGCGCGCGTCGAGGACCGGCGAAAGCTCGTTGACTTCGCGATGCACCTGCGCCGCGATGCGCCGGATCACGTCTTCCAACTCTTCGGTCGTTTCAAAACAGACATCCGTCCGGCTCAGCTTTCCGTCCCGTTCGACAAAAACACAGTCCTTCCCGTTTACCATGATCTCCGTGACCGCCGCGTCATCCGCAAGCGGCTGAAGGACGTTGAGTTCACGGCGCGTGCGCGCAAAGACGCGTTCCGCAACTTCAAGCTTTTCTTCGGGGCTCAAGTATTCCGTATAATCATCCTCCGGCCCTTCTTTGGATTTCGCAAAAATCAGACCGCAGATATGATCCCACACCGCTCCGTCCGACAGCTCGGATGCCTCTCCGCGCACAAAATCCCGCACACGCCGCGTCAGCGCGTTTGCGAGAAGGTTCATCCTTTCCCGCTGTTTCGCCATTTATCCCTCCCCACCGGGAATTTGGTCGCAAACCTCTTTGACAGCCAGCCCGAATGCGTTTGCGATCGATACCTCGATCGTCCGCCCATCATCCCGTACATCCTCCGGACAGGATGGATTTACGAATACGGCCGGCGCCGTCTCCGCCAACAACCGGTCCTGCGCCGCGCCGGGCCTCTCTGCGCTTCGCACTTCAACACAGAACGCCTCGCACAGATCCAAAAACATCTGCAGCGAGCGGATGCGCGTCCCGAAATCCAGGACAAAGAGATCGATCGACAGCGCACGTTCTATATCGGCGAGCAAGGCTGCGAATTTCCCGGGCTCAAGCCCCGACAGGCTGGAAACTCCGGCGTCAGGGCCGAGGCGGTAGGCGCCGTAGCTGTCCTGCCGAAAAGCAGCTTGCATGAGCCCCTGCAATTCTGCCGCGGAGGCGCCGCTCCGTTTGAAGCGCAGATAATGAAAGAGAAAAGCCTCCGCGCGCATCGGCCCTTCGTGCTCCGGCGGCGCGAAAGCGCGTGATTCCACCTCTTCAAGGCTCAGGTAAAGCGCCTTTTTGCCCCGGTACCGGGCCATCTCGCGCGTAATCCCGATTGCGGCGGCGCTTGTACCGATGCCTCCCGAAAAAGCGTATACGCAGACAAACGTCCCGGAGACCGGCGGCGGCAGGCTGCCGACCGCCGCGTCGGGCGTGCGCCTGTCCGCATTCTGTTCCCAATCGCGTGCCAGGGCGATGCGGCGCGCAGCCGACAGGATAGCGGAGGCGCCGGCATATTTTGGGATTTTCGGGCTTCGTGTCTGCCGCTGTCCTTCCCGCCCGGGTTCCGGAAAGGAAGCGGGCTCTTCGTCCCACTTCGCAAAAGCGACGTATTTCACACAGCCGGGCCGCCCCGGGACAGACGAAAGGCACACGTCCGCTTCCTCGCGGCAATCCTTGCAGTCTTCCCGCAGGATCAACATAAATCCGGGATGGTCAAGCGCGACAACGCGCGCAAAGCGCTCGCCATACTGCCGTTCTTCTCCCGCTATACATATCGAAATCCGCTTCATAGTTTTCGCCGCCCCTTATGTACCGCTCCGTTTATCGATGCGTCTCAAAATATCTCATACAAACAATATTTCAAATAATTTCTTTAATTACCATATATTAACTTATATATTTGCGTGTGTCAACGATTTTTTATAAAATAAAGGCATGTTTGATTATCATATACATACAAATTTTTCGGATGACGCAGAATCCCCGATCAAAGCAGTGCTGGATACCGCCGTCGAAATGGAACTCTCCGGCGTCGCCCTGACCGACCATCTCGACCCCTATTATCAGGATGACGAATACCCTTGGGAATTAAACGTTCCCGCCTACGAGCGCGCGCTTACGGAGGCTCAGGCGCGTTATGCGGGCCGGATCGCTGTCGCCAAAGGCATCGAGCTCGGCCTGATAGAAGGCGACGGCTTGCGCGTTTGTGATAAAGCCGTTTCCGATTTTCCGTTTGATTTTGTCATCGCTTCCGTACACCACACGGAGCGCGCGCCGATACATACCGCCCGGTTCCTGGACGGCCGCACAGCGGAAGAGGCGGCGACGGAGTACTACGAGGCGCTGCTGGCCTGCATCAAAACCTATCGCAATTATGACGTTCTCGGCCACCTGAACGTGATCGACCGTTATACGGACGGCTACGCGCCGGAATCGGCCACCATTCCCTACACGGAAGAAATTCTGAAAACGGCTGTCGAATACGGGAAAGGGCTCGAGATCAACACCTCGGCGTTTCGCTTCGGCATGGCGGGACGCGGGACGCCGACATCGGCGCTCCTCACGCGCTTTAAAGAGCTCGGCGGCGAAATCGTCACCATCGGCTCCGACGCGCACGCGGCAAAATACGTCGGCGCGTTCATAAAAGAAGGCGAGGAAATTCTCCTCGCCCACGGTTTTCATTATTTCACAACCTTTATGGACCGCGTGCCAAAATTCCACAGGATCGGCTGAGGAAGCACCGCATTTTCAGCCGGCGGCCCCCCGTATCATCCGGCCCCGAACATCTTGTCCATAAGCTTGCTGAATTTCCCGCGCCGCGCATACGCCTCGGGCCCAATTTTCTGCGCCATCTCCTTGACCGCTTTTTTCTGCTCGGCGCTCAGCTTTGTCGGCACCTCCAATGTGACCTTGACAAACAAATCGCCGTACCGGTTCCCGCGCACGGATTTGACCCCTTTGCCTTTCAGGCGGAAAGTCGTCCC
>Ga0123354_10004527_pt1 | contig 19716 bp, 15 predicted proteins | sample TergutLab28metaG_2_FD_97872 | JGI IMG/M metagenome (GOLD analysis project Ga0123354, IMG submission 97872) | Labiotermes labralis P4 segment gut microbial communities from Petit-Saut dam, French Guiana - Lab288 P4 | ecosystem: Host-associated > Arthropoda: Insects > Digestive system > Gut ...
ATGCAGACTTGTTTCTCCTAAACGTAGGAGAAGCATTGAGTTTGGGTGAATAGTACCTTTATGGATCACCTGCTGTATATAGCTTGGAAAGCAAAACTTTAGGTAGTAGTCAGTGAAAAGCTTCTCCGCCCCCAAACAACAAACGGAAATTTTTTTGTGGTTTTGGTAAAGACGGGGGGGGGGGGGTGGGGTTGGTTGATTTTAATAATTGTGGGGGGGGGGGGGGGGGGGGGGAGAAGAAAATAAAGAGGGTAAACCTATTCCTAGGGCCTTGAGGGTTCCAGAAGGATGAGGCTCCCAGATTTCAAGACAATCAGAACACAAGGATAGCAAGGTGGTCAGTCCTATTTCAGCCACCTTTACTCCCCAGGATATATTCCTGGTACTGATTTCTGTTAGAAGCTGAGCTGACCCCTGGGCCACAGTGCGGCCAGAAGGATTATGTCAACGAAAAATTTCCGTGACACCATCGGGAATGAACTCACAACCTTCTGGCTTGTAGCACAGTGCAGCTTGAACTAAAATGTCTGTGAAATAAATGGCTAATCAGTGAGTGAAATAGTAATTGCTAAGGACCGACATCTGTGACATTTTTACCATGTTACAGAACTAAGACAGAGACATATCAGTTGCTTTCTGGCATAGAAAGTAAGGCAGAGTGCAGAGAATAAGCTATGAAATCTGCAGTTTTCAAGTGGCTTCCTCAATAAAAATTAGCCACCAAATCAATCAATGGACCAACCAATCATGGCAAAAACCAACTAATTCATGTCATATGGGACTGAGATCTTCTAGTACTCCATGTGGGTTTTACAATTGCAAAGAAAGAAGAGGTATTACTATGCACAAAGGGTCAGGTTACTCTGCTGCAGCTACCATTCATTAATACTTATCAACAACTCATATTCTCATCCACAATCGTCAGAGCAGAAGTGTGACAAAAAAGTATAGTTCTGTGAACAATGTAATCTGGTAAATGCTGACTTGAAACCATCAGAAAAAGAATGTCCCCACCCTTAAAGTAAACGTCATCCCAGGGGACTGCATGATACTTCCTCCAAAAATTACTGTTCAACTGGTCAAGAAAGATCATCGCTACATTCATGAATGCCTGGTATTGGTTTTCTAACATTAGTCATGAAAGAAAATGATTTTAAAATGTACCATTTTAGGTAAAGTATAAGAAGTATTATATTTATTCACTTCTTTTTCTGCTGCACTTTCTCTTTTCGTTTCTTAACATGCTTTTTAATTTTTGTCTTCCTTTTTTCTTCTTTCTGGTCCTTCACAGACTTCTTCCTTAACCGCAAAAAAAAAAAAAAAGGTTCACTAAATCAGGACAGTAACATCTGTTTATTAATATCACTTAACTGGCAATGTTTAAATCATGACTGAAGAAGATCAGTTCAAGAACAGATGGAATCAGGTTACAAAAAATAGTGTGAATTTGACGTTCAGGTGACCGTGCATCATGATAAATTCTTACAATAAAAACCAACTAGATGAACTAATTTCTCTAATTTATTTTTGGAATAAAACTCTACACATTTCAGACAGTTCCTCTGTCCATCATCAGGAGTTTTTTCACTGTACACACAACAATGGTATATGTCATACAGGTTTGCCGACAGCTTGTGAACAGGATCAGGATGTTCCATCCTGATGTGTAGAGTTTTATTCCAAAAATAAATTAGAGAAACTAGTGCATCTATTTGGTTTTATTATAAGAAAAAATAGTTCCTAGTCACTCAAGTGAAGTGCATTATTCATGTGGATACACATGTGTGTATACTGTCCACTGCCAATTCAAGCCAGTTCTTATTTTCACAGCCTGTTTCCATGCAGTAACATAAAATGAAAAGTTTTTCAAATAGATAATAGTGTATGACAGAAAACCTGGTGTGAGCAGTCACGTCTTTTGGATGTAAGTACTTGAGACTTGACAAATTATTGTTGTTGTTGTTTGTGTAAGTGTGCTTAGCTGTGTGTGTATTTGTGTATTTATCTATTTGTGCTGATTTCATAATTTGCCCTGTGCCAGTTAAGCCTGCATATTGTCTTGGTTGTTGTTGTTGTTGCGGCTGCTGCTGCTGCTGCTTTTGTTACTTTTACTGTCATCATTGGCATCATCATCAATGTTATATGCATGTCTTGAATTCATAATTCTTTAACTTCATTGTGAACCTCATGTCAATTTGTTACTGTTCTTAGCAGGTAATTATATTCAACATAATTTTATGTTACTTTTATGACTTTATTTTTGATATTGTGACATATTCATCCACCTGTGTTTATTTAAATTTGTTTGAAGACTTATTTCTTTACTAACACAAAGAAAGCGGCTTCGGTGGTCTAGGGGTAGCGTGCTGCCTTTAAGTACCCAAGTTCATGGGTTCAAACCCGGCCGAAGCCATCAAGATTTTTCAGGGCAAAACAATCCTCAGCATGCCTTCCTTTGGAGGGGGAAGTAAAGCTGTCGGTCCCATGTTGTAGATTTGCGGCATGTAAAAGATCCCTGAAATGACGAAGTCGCAATTTCAGGCAAAATTACCGGCCAAATCTCGCCCACACAGTTCCACTTTTCGCTACTAGGATCTCTCTAGGGCCCAATGAAAGGGATACTGGGTGAGCCCCAGAGCTGGTCTGGGCATTTGAGAGAAGAGAAAAATCTCTTACCCCTCCCAGGAATCATAGCCCAAACTGTCCAGGCCACACCCTAGTCACTAAGCTGACTAGCTATCCCAGCTTGACCAACACTCTAATCAGCCCATATTTTGAGTTACTAATACATTACCTTCTCGAAAGGCAATACTTGTATCTTCATTACAAGATGCAGAGATCAGTCAAAACTCACCTTCTTACTCTCTGGAGACTCATTTCTTGGTCGAGAACTGTTAATAAAATTACTGCCCAATTCAGAGCTACTGCTACTTTCACTGTCATCCTCCACTGTATCTTGTGGCTGAAGCCCAATTATTGTGTGGTACACAAGGTCACCTCCTGATTGTACCATTTCAATGTCTCGTTCTGCATCCACCACCTGAAACAGTCATCTCACTAGAAAACAGATCACTCTGTGACCTAAGAGATGTCTGGAGAAAACATACGCTGTTGGCTGGATAGGGCTACATGGAGGATTTTGAATACCGCACAGAATACTGCAAGTTTTACAGATAAAACAAGCACTACTTATGAACACCATACTTGAGTTATTAAACATTTCTCACGTTTGTCCTCTTAAGGAAATAAAGCCCAAAATATCTTAATTATATTCATCAGCAGCTAAAACTAAAATGTGTAACATTTTCCTTCACCATCTTTATTTTGGTATATTTAATATACTCCTACATACTAATAGCCTGATTGGCTGTTGCTATTTTGATATTTATGAACACACTGTTGTATCATTCTGGAAGTGATATGCCCAAATGAATGTTAATATTAAGATACATGAACTCCATTTAAAGGTTTCACAGTGCATTTTAACTAGGTAGAGTACTGAATGGCAATATGCAAATTTAGTACACACACAACATATGTCCAATAAATATTTTGACCACATCTGCTCCAGACCAATACTTTGTGCAATTAGTACTCTGACGCCACTACAGTAAGGAATACAAAGCCATCTTAGAGCCCAGAATCTGTATATATGATTATCACCTTAGATAAAATATGGTAATGCAGCCCTTTGTTATAATGTGACCTCACAACAACAACAGAACAAACTATGACGTGACCCACATAATTTCTAAGCAAATTAAATGGAACATATTGAAAATATGGACTGACATTTATATTCATAAACTATCTTACATACTTCTGTCAATCTCTTGGGGATGAATGCTTTTTTGAAGACTTCCTCATCAATCTGTTCCTGCGCTGTAACTTCTTCCAGCGTTCGGGCAGCAGCTTTTTCTGACATCTTGTCCAGGTAGGCATCCCTGTTGTTGTCTGTGATTGTGGGGCCAGTAATGAAGTTGAACAGTTCCTTGACTGTCATTGTGGCTACTTCTTTCTTCCTGAAGAACTCTGAACAACAACATTACATACACTTGCTTTCACCATACATAAATAAAAAAATTTAAAGAAAAAAGTGCTATACCGTTGAGACAGTAGCATTTCTGAGACTATACGAGAGTAAGGTGGTCTTCAATGGCACGATGCTCACACCAAATTTTACAATCAATAAACTGATTAAAACTTTACAGAAATAACATGTATAGCATGCTAAAATTTCTTTACGGTTTCTTTAGTGATGCTGCTGGTAGCTCGGGCTATCTAGAACAGGGCATTTAGCAAAGCTGTGATAGGACTCAGCTGTGTCCTAATTTGATGTACCATTTTAACATTTGCCTGCAGGGATTAAAAAAGGCACAAAAACTCAGAATAGGTGGTCTCTGGGATGATATTGGAACTCAGCAACTCATAAATACAAAATACAAATGCCAACTGACCATTATATATGGTAGTACGTTTAAAAAACAAATACCTCTATCAAAATGTGAATTTCATCACAGAATTGACCCAACACAAGCAGAATAATGCTGAATTTTGAATACATACAACACAATGAAGACTACTACACTGTAACTGATACTATGAAAGTCATAACCCTTTAATGAGTGGATTTTATTTCTAAAGTCAAAGGTTATCACCCCTTAACTGCTTAGTAATCTGCCACCAAGTGTATCTGAAGCTTACAGCACATCATATGCTACTGATATATGGGACAAAGTTTGTCAACTTGGCAAAAGAGGAGCAGCAAATTTGAATTTAAATGTGCTCTTGGTCATCAGGGTGCACTCTGCAAATATAGCAGCATATCACTTGCAAAGGGTTACAAACAGAAAACTTCAAGCTGAACACATACAGCCCACTTGCCTACTATATATAGAATGTACGTGAAACACAATGAATATGACTTATAAAAAGAAGGTCATCACAGCAAGACTAGTACCACCAAAGCCCCAAAATAATATGGAAATATTTTGCAAATAAGGACAGTACTTTTCCAGCAACCTCAGCGCAATGTGCAATTCATGAGCTGCAACATGCTCTCTATATGCTGGATAGCCAAGGACCAATTCCTGGTGGCGATGGGAATTCTCTCTTCTCAAAAGCATCCAGAATTGCACTGGGGGCCCATCCAGCCTCCTATTCAGTGGGTACCAATGGTGCTTTACCAAGGATGAAGTGGTTGGCACATGTGGCTGACCACTCACCCCCAGCCAGCACTCAGAATAAGAATGAGTGGAGCCATACCTCCATTCTTCCATATGGCTTTATGGTGTGCAAATGGAAAACTTAACCTTTACATACTTGCAGTTTTGTTTATGAAGCCATTTTTATAGCTTTTGGTCCTGAATAGCAAGATTAACGCATATTATGTATCACTCCCTCAAATACGAAAGGAAGATTACATTCCAGTATGTAATTTAACTTTAAATACTGTCCAAAAATTTATTTTACCTTGGGATAAAAGTGCTTCACAGGAATGTATAGAACTGTCCTGATATGCAACTAGGATATATCCGCAAGCAGGTTGCATACCATACGCACCACCACACAATCACCTGCATCCAACTCTATCTGCTAGGAACACTACAAATTGGATTCACCTGAACAACCCTCACATCTTGATGCCTTTCAGTCAAAGTCTTGGTTTTCTACATTTTACAGTACTCAGGGGTAACTTTTGATCTGAGAAATGGAAAAGTCTGCTGGAATTTTTAGGCTCACTGAAGACATTTTACATACCTGAGATGTTGACACAGTCCTTCCTCAGAAACTCCAGTGCATGTGGATGATCATGTTCAACAGACTGTGCTACATCTATCACAAAAAGCTGCCCACTATGGTATCTGCAACATCAAAAAATTCTGAGGAGTGGCACGGGAGTAATCAGCAACTCATTCGCAGCACACAAACCACAATTCTTGGCATTACTATTTGTAGGTGTAGTTGTCAGTTGTAGGGAAGCCACTTGTCTTTACATCTATTTAACCATTTAAGACCCAGTGGAAACTACATGTACCACCTTCTGCAACATTAAGAAACTCTGCAATTTGCTACAGTGTGTAGTAATGTCTTTCATATTACTGTCATAATAAACACTGATGACTTCCCTATATAACATTAAATTATTGGTCTTTGCAGTTTATGTAGGTTGTGTGCTCTGTGAGGTACAAACTGAATTTTCATATACAGGGTGAGTCTCTCGCTAGAGGCCCCAAACTATTGCCTGTGTATACAGTTGAACAGCGCGGGTTTCTTGTTCATAAATACTGGCAAACAGTTTCATTTAAAGCATGCCAGACGGCATTTCAAACGGAATTTGGTGAAAGACATGCACCATCCAAGTGTTTCATCCAGAAATTGGTTAAAAAGTTAGAGACAAGGGGAAGCCAATCTAATGCCTGCCAACTTCTTTCTTAGGGGCCTATTGAAGGGCAAAGTGTACAAAAATACACCCCGCACAATCAAACAACTCAAAGACGCTATACGCTAAGAGATTCAAGCCATCAACGTCGACACTTTGGGAAAAGTATTCCAGAATTTGGAGAAATGCATTCAAGTGTGCTTGGATGTGAAAGGAGACCAGTTTCAGCATCAATTATGAGCAGGTCATTCCTGATATGTGTATATAAATTTTCAAGTCATTATCTCAATAACATAATTTTTTTATAGACAAGAGTTTGGGGCCTCTAGTGAGAGACTCACCCTGTATAATTTAGATGAATGTCAAAAGTAAAAAGGGGTTGTGATGTATCAATTTCAAAGTACGTTGCTAATGAAGACAGTGAAGAAACAGGCAAGTTAAAAATATTAAAATAATTGGGAGTTTCTATGTTCTTCATCCAGCACTATACAGAGTTTAATTACTCAAGAAATCTAACATGGGCAGGACATGCAGACTGCATTGTGGCTTGTAAACATCAGCAAAACAGACTGTCCAGGGCACTAAAACAGATAACTGAGGATCATATTAAACTGTGTGTCAGAGAAACAGGTTGCAGGTGCATGTTCTGCTCTGAATTTGCTTCAGACTGCATCTTACAGTAGTGGATGATTACTAGGTAAGAGACATTGAGTTCCATACCCATCAAATGTGTATTGACAATTGAACATCTTATCAAATGCTCAGATACAAGGTGTCATTGAACCACATGGATTTTATTGAAGCTCTTAAACAATTACAGAATGTTTATACATAATGAGATAAGGAGAACATGGAAGTTAAATGGTCTATTTCAGGATAATCAGGATCTCATACCAGACCCTGAAGTTAATCATTGATATTCAATTCCTAATTTATTCATTTTGAGTAAATTAATGAATTAATAACCTAATAACAATGACTCCAAACTATATATGCATTACTCTACCCGTACGAATATGCATATTCTTAGAATCAAACACCAGTACAGAAGTTATGTCTCAATAAGATTATACGTTGATTTATTAAAACAATGCTTATGAAACTTATAATATTTAAAGGAGAAATGGAACTTAAAATGGGAATATAAAAAATCACTATACAATGTAAGTGATTCTGAGATGACCACAAAAAAAAAATAAGTTAGTTCACTCATCAAGAAGTGACATGTTTCTCAATATTCAATGTGGTTGACTTTCAGACAAGACTGTTACAACACAAAATTCTAAGAGTAAAAATAACCACTTACAACATATTGAACTCACTGAGGTCAGCATGCACTAGTCTACAGTTTTTGTACAGACGCCACATCATGGTGATACAGTCCCAGTACAGCTGGCGTGCCCTTGACCCCGAAAGTTCCACATCCTGAGTGAGGAAATCAACTGTGTAATAAGCAATGTCACAACATTCAACAAAGCATCTGTCCCTTGGATGTCTGTATCATCATTGCTGTTGCTGTCATCCTCTTTCCCAAACCTACTTCACCTGTCAGTTACACTACAAAACAGAATTCTTTCTAATTTTCTCACTTAACTCTAAACATTCACTTTCCACTGGACTCTAAAATTTCTGGGTATGTTTTTTCATGACTTTTTAAATTCCTTGCATAGTTTGTACAAAACCAGTTAATAGTAAAATCTGTATTTCTGTCGCAATTTCTTAATTTGCAAGAATCGAGGACTGTCTGTACCATATATGCCACAATGATATCAAGCAAACCAAATTTTCTGAACAGCTTTGTGTGTAGAACCCCATACCAAATTACAACACACTCCTCTCACTTGCTGTTGAGCTGAAATCTGTGGATGAATGGGCATGACTTCCCCACTCTGTATTCATTTTGGGCTGTGTGTGAAAGAAACACACACAGATGATAAACTATCAAAAATATACAGTAGTGTTACTTATGAAATAAATGCACACAAATGACAAACTAAACAAAATTACACAGCAGTGTCACTGTACCACTCTCCTCACCAGAACTACAGTTACTACCTTAAGTTTTGGAGCAGGCCAACCTTCCTTTCCAATAAAACCCATAAGCAGAACATGCCCACGTAACAGGATAGGAGCAGGAACAGGTAGACCTTCTGAGTGCATCCTCACAAGATTTCGCATCTCCTTCTCTGCCCATGTACGCACCATTTTGCGAGGGTTGTGACGACAGTAGCCATGCCGAAACCTGTGAAAACATCCCATTACTGACAAATAACATCACAGCATATTTATGGTTGCAGTGCTGTCATCACGCTACACTTCAGATAATAGCATGTCTGTATTCAGCATGATAGGAAATAAGCATGCTAATTTCAGCTTTCAGAAACCAACCTGAACTCTCCTGACACATATTTGTCCCTGTCTTTGAACACTAAGATAGAAGTCTTGTATATCTTTATGGCCACATCTTCATTTGCCTTGCCAGTTGCATGGTACACATTCGCCTCCTTGCCTGTAGAGATACACCCATTTATTACTGAGATAGTCCCTCGGTTCAGCAGTTTGAACAATATCATGCGGGTTCGTGGGTCCATCACCTGTTCAGCTGTTGCCCGGTCATGTTTGTCTTTGGTTCGAATCCTGTAAACACAGAAAACCCCCAATGCCATTAAAACTTTCAAATATCAGTTCACCAGTATGTTGATATAACAGTTGCTTTCTTTATGCAAAAAGCTGCTACCACAGAGATGTTACAGAGCTTCATTCAAGAGGAATAATAAGGAATGATAAGGGATGGGCACAAATCAACCCTTCCACTGTGACCATTTCAATAAAAGAAGATGAGTGAGAATAAGGGAAGAAATGGTAATTGTTTATTCTAAAGGCAGAATCTCATCACTGCATAGGACTGAGAAAAATAATGGAAGTTTGATCCCCATACGGATTTAATTCTGTGAAGGTATTAAAATTAAACTTAGGCAGTAGAACGTCCACATTAGGATTAAAGATACTACAAACAGATGTTTACATGCAAAAGCACAACATCTCTGAACTGTAACACACACTGATTTTAATCATTTTTAATCTGGACTTAACCATGATATAATTACCAACACAGTATCCAAATTGATATGCCTGAACTGCTCTTATCTTACCGCAAGGCCTGCTACGTCTATGACATGTACTTTTGGTGTTTATACACATCCCTTAGTGTCTGTATCTCCTTAAAGATGGCTAAATCACACCACAACATGTAGGAGTACACATGATAGGATAATATAATTATATATTGTTAACTGTATGTACATTTTGTTGGAATTATAATGCAACATCTTTAATGCACACAGTATGAATAATATAAGTTTGTTGCTTCATATTCTGTCCTCTTTTCCCTGTCACATTTTCTACTCCATTTTCATCATCATTTCCATGACATTACACCAAGATACACATTTTGCTGTTGCTATATTAAATGTTCACTTACGTAAATTCACCCTGTAATCTTTCTTAATTGGCTTTTGCTTTTTGAAGTATCAGAATCTATGCTGGGTGCAGCCAGTACATGGAACAGTGACAAGTATTGGGCCTCAGTAAATTTCTGGTTAATACAGCTTTCCAGATCATCCAGTGCTGGCTGAACCAGCTTTTACTGTATTAGTAAAACCAGAATGCAGAGACAATGTGTACATAATCACACTACTGCAGAAGTTCCAAAACAATTTAACTAGCTAAAAGCTGATGTACCTTTCAGCATCAAACTTCCGACTGCTTTCTATCAGTAAGTTGGCAGCACAGTCTGGCAATGCTGGCCCCTCATATTTTTCTACATGTATCTTGTTAATAAAGCGTTTCAACTGTTTCTCTTGTGGTTGGTAGCTGTTGTCCACAGAAACACCATATTCCCTGGTGGGACCTATGCAATCATACAGAAAACAGAACCATATTCCAGCTAAATAACATCTACATGACTTATTTTCTTACCATTTACACAGTATTTTGTAGTGGTTCTCTAAATAATTATTAAATTATTTCCTTGATGTTATGGAGACAAACATTTTGTTTAGTACCTTAAAAGCCATGGTGGATATTTGCTGCAGCTTGTAACTCAGGTGATGATTTATGTTACAGAGATGTATTCTTTTAACATTAAGTAGCCCTGTCATTAAATAAAAATGGAATCATGCTAAAGGGTGATACAGCACAGCCAGAGCTGCCCCATTCAAGGAACCTTTCTGGAAAAATATTCTATTGCATTTAAAGCTTCCCTTACTCCAGTACTGGTTGTGGGTTTCAGTACTTAAAACTCATTTATTAAATATTCAATACAGCTGATATATTTCAAATAGGAATCCCATTTTTTAAACACAAAAAACCAGGACACTTAATATTTATGTTGTGGTGGTGGTAGAAGAAAAAATTAACCAATTAAAAAAGCAGAGTAACTTATTTATATCACAAGGGGATAAATCTGACAAAAAATTATGACACACACAGATACAAGAAATAGAACAATAATAATAAAAAGACTGTACCCAAATTCACACATTCAGCTCTCTTACCGAACCTCTTTACATGTCCATTCCTTTTCCTTCACAGTTTCATTCCAGACTCCATCATCACTATCTACACATTGCACCCTCCCTCTCCCATTCCTTCCCATTAGTGGCTGCATGATGGTGTATAGAATTTTCCTTCCACTGTGGGGAAGTCAAAATGTTCATATGTATTGTCAAAAATGTATTTTTATGCCTTGGATAAACCTGGGACTTTTGGCATCCCAAACCAAATTCTGCACAACACCATAAGAGACCTCTTTAAAACCCACAAAACCAGCACTGTCCCAGGGAAACTGCAACAAATGAGACCTCCTAATTTCAATACAGTAAATATGTAACATCACCTTACACCGGATTCATTTATAAGGACTAGGGAATATTTAAATTCTGTCCTACATGAAACACCGAGCTGACTTTGGTACAATGTCTTCAGTCAATATGACATAGTCGTTCATTACAGAAAGAGGTAACAATGAATGAACAGTTAAAAAAAAGGCCATACACCAACAAATAAGGTCACAAAGCTTGTGGAACTTTCTGTAGAGAACTAATGATTGCAATGGTTGCATTGTGTACAAACACAGCAAGTGATTTAGCATCTGTCAGTCCCCAAGGACAGAACAAGGTCCAAGTGATCAAGATCGTCTGAGGAAGTTGTTCTGATGATTTCAGACCCTACACATAAGTTCTCCCAGTGAAATGCCATGATGTAATTCAACATGAATGTAGCCAGGTTACGAATGTCATAATGTGTGTCAGTAATTGTGCAGTCTCAGGCGCATTATGTTAACAGATAAATCTAAGTTTTAAAATATTCCATTAAACAGAGATTACTTGAAGACACTGAATGCAATGCAGGGATTCTTCTGGAAATCCTTGGCTTTTTGTACATGATGTGAATATTTCTGTTATGCTGACTTGTATTGCTTAGACTACACAATTTTTCTAGTATATGGTTTAAGAACTTTGAGGGGGAGGGGGTGGCCATAGAGAAAGGGGTAGTAGTACACCATTTACTAAATGTTTCCAAAAACAATGATGGGTTACACTGCAAAAACAGTACAGAAGTTTCAGTATGTATAACAAAACTACCTCCATCCCTGAATTTTGTAACATCTGTAAACACATACAAACCTGACTTGATATCCCATTCACAGAAGTCATCTTCAGAATTATCCTCACAGTCACTTGAGAAATCATCACTGTAATCCTTCTCAATGGAAAGATTTGCAACATCATTCAGCAAGTTGGCCCACAGCACAGGCTTTCCTCTGCTAGTTGGTACCACACTAATAAGAGAAATGACTGAATGTAGCAATTAAATGTCACCAAATCTATGCAACGTGAATGTGCTACTGATAGTAGTGCCACACTAATACAGACAGACACAGATACACACACGCACACATGTACTTCCCTCCCTGTTCCACACACACACACACACACACACACACACACATACACATACTCCATTGATATGAGAATTATTCAGAATGACTATGGGATGTGGAATAAGTCCCTAAGTATGGAAGGTAAGTACAATGCATACACATCTTAGATTTCACAAAACATTACATGAAATACAGGAATATTAAGACAGAACACTAAATCACTGTTAAGGAGTAGATGCATTCATACTAATGATTTAGACTACACAATTACAGAATTTTCTAAATGACGGTGATTCATTTTTAAACAACAGGAATTCATCTGTAGTTTAGGTTTGTGAGTATATGGTAATCTTTAAATTTCCCTTTTTATTTGTAATACTTCTCAGACTACAACAGGGACTATTTATTTTAATAAGAACAAAGTAAGCATCTTTCTGAAAGTCTCAGAGGTTGACAAATGGTCTATGAAGGCAGTCCTCATTCAGCGTTAACACTATATGCAGTTGAATTTGTCTGCAAATTATCTAGGTTATTTACAATAAAGTACATTGATGAAAACACATATTAACGCAAAAGATGAAAAATCTCTGATTTTTTAATGGTTGTTCTTTTGGTATATTTACAATGTGGTGACCAGGTATGTTACAATGGTTTGTATTAGGGCTAGTGGTACTAAAAAAAATGCAAGTTTGGCCATGCCATTGTGCATGGTATGATAAAACTGCAAAGAAGAAGATGATGGGATCACTGCCCACCCAACAGGATAGGCACTTACACTGACTGAGGACTGTCCAGTCACCTGAGGCTTTAGGCAAAGGCGACTGGAAATCAGCAGCCCTATCAAGGCTGCCCTTAAAGAGGCAGCCAGATAGACAAAGTAATCTGTGTGTGTGTGGCACTTTTCAGCTACATCAACTTTGGTTTTCCATGGTTTTTTTCAGTTGTAAGGCAAATGCCAAAGTAACCTCCCCCCGGTCACCTACGTAACCAACCCACTATGAGTTCAAGCTGCAGACATCCATATAACCAACAAAATACCCCTGCAAAAAAGGACATAGTGCCATTTGTATCAGATGGCCTTAGCATGACCGTATCAAGGTCTTCCACTAAGACATTAGCATAAACAAAATTTCTGCTGTAGTTATCAGGCTTCCCTGTAAGAGCCTAGAAATGCATTTTACATGAAGGAATCACTCAACAACCAAAGGATACTAACTCGCACTTTGTGTACACCTACAACCACAGTCAGGTGTTAGGTTAGTTGGTTGATAAATGTTCCCATTTCATGTGACAGGGCCTGGGTATAAGCTGAAAGCCTTGACAAGCACATTTAACAAATGCCTACAGATATGCAGTATATCAAAGACATGTGGAAAATCTATTATTACAGTACAATCTCAATAAAACTAAATTCATCCAATTTTCTACAAAACTTAATATGAGGACTCCGATTTGTATTTATTATGAGAAAAATCATATTGAAAACTCACAAAGCACAAGCTTTTTGGGTCTTATTTTAGATAAGACTCTATCCTGGCAACTTCATATTGTACTTATTGGGATCTATCGAAAATAAAGCTATATTACTACTACTACTACTACTACTACTACTTTAAAAAGGAAGAGGACTACTAATACATCTGATGTTGATTAATGTATCACCTTAGAAAGTAACATGCTTACAATACTAACAAGAATGATGACAAAGAGGCTTACACAAGTAGTGACACTAATGGAAGAGCAGACAATAAAGCATTAAGCAATGTAACAATAACCACACAAGAAGAACTAAGAATTCCACCACAGTAAGTCCTCACAGCCTACTGCGAAGCCTTCAACCTAAGAGAAGGAAACACTGTAAAGAACTCACAAAATTAGTCGGTGATGACTATCCTGTAACAACCACTACATGAAATATTATAGTACATAATCAGGTGTCCATAAGCAATAGGGTCTTCACAACAGAGGATATCATTCAGACCAATGGAGTTTTGCATGTTTGTCCACTCATTCAACAGGGCTACAGCAAACATAGTACATGCAATGGTATAATATATAGAAGCTAATTACATTGTTATTAAAACCACTGGCAGGTATATGAGTTGCAAAAAACTGATTGCATGCAGTCAATGATGGCAGAGAGTACTTCACGATAAATATGGACAAAACTGTATGTACAAATCGCATTCACGGAATATTTAAAAAACAAACATGACTGCTAGAAGACAAGAATTAGGTAGTCTGAATTCACTCCACACATATACACACCATGTACACAAGTTGGGCAACAATACTGGCCACTAACTCCAACCGTGACAGTGATTGGTGCTACACGAAATTCGCCGTAACTATTAAAAAAAAAACAATAATTCAATGGCCCCAGATGACAAATACGCGTAAATGCCGCGTGATGGTGCCTACGGCAGCTACCACATAAAAAGTGCGAGTATATACTAGACTGCAGAAACACTGTACGCGGTTCATACTTTCCTCTTCTGAAATATCTCACAATATCCACAAAACTGGGACAACATAACCAAACCAATCCGTGAGTTGTCTGTTTTCATACTAAGAAGCAGTAATATGTTACTAGCATTACATACGTAAGATCCTCTGCTTCGTCGAACTGGCCTTCTTCTACGTCCCCCATATTGATATACAATTACAAAATCAAATCAGCAGACAAAGCATGAGACATTTCACTGCTACACGCGTGTTTCTGTCACGTCGATATCCAGTAGTTATTAATAGAATTTCCCTCACTAAAGTATAATTTCCCCTCGCACTATCACTTCCGGAATGTTAAACACAAATTTGAAATGCATCCTGCAACAGAATATCTTGTGGGTGTTTAGAAGTAACAGGTAATTACGTCATTCAAAGACTGCTTGCTAATATTCAGTTCAGAATCTCTTGTGTTATTGTCTGCTATCTAATAACGTAAAAAATTGAAATCAATAATTAAAAATAAAGTAAATAATTTTGCATCCTGTGTTGGTGTGATAGTGAGACTCTCAGACAGAAGACTGCAGACTGAGGGTATTGAAGATTATGGTACTGAGGACAGTAACTGGATGTAAGAGGCAGTGGGTTGGAGAAGACTGCATATTGAGGAGTTTCTTTATGTGTACTCCTAGCAGATTAAAGTCTTGTGGGTTGTTACACCATGTACTTACATACAGACTCAAATGTTACAGAGGACCTGCTGCCGTATCTTCAAGGTAGAAGAATCTTCTGCCCCGAAGACGGACATGCAGGTTCCTGATGATTTGGTATGTATCTACCAAACTACATTCTGTGACCACATTAACCTTGTATCATGATGAGTTATATTTTTCTTCTTTTTACTTTTGGTAAGCATTAACATGTAAGAAAAATGAAAGTGTTCTCACAATGGTGAGCATCAAGACGACAGTCTTCTAGTGCAGTTGCAGGCAGCTGTCTTGGAGTCCCCAAAAGATGGTGGAGAACTCAAGATACTGTAAAATTTCCGTGTATTTTACAGAAGGCAGAAATTTAAAAAACTGTCTTCAACATGTTTTTATTTAAAGTTATATTCTGTAAGTACTTTTAACACAGTTTAACAGGAAAACAAGTAGGAAACAGTCAAATAAATTGGTGTCCCCTAAGGGAAGTTGCTAAAAAAACATGGGATCAGGGGTGTAAAAACATTGCATTCCACTCTTCTAGATATTGCCGTGTAGTTAGTAAAGACATCAACATTTGAACGAATACAATGCCTCCTTCTTAAGAGATCCCTCTTACCAAACTACATGGCATCATACTTTGTAAAGCTGATTCTGAATTCATACAGTGTTCTTACTACAGACAGAATAATCTTGAAAGGTTAGCATTTTTCTGATTACAGAAATTTGAATAAGATTTAAAAAGAAGATCCCTGTGCTTGGTCAGTTTGGTCTAACAAGAAATTCATCACATTACGCGTGCAAGTTGTCTATACCAAACACACCTTAAAATATCAGTATCGCATTGCTTTTTAGGCATGTTCACAAAGTTCAGAAAAGTAACTGTTAGCTTTGACTTGTCTGTCCATCCACCCACCCATCTGTCCACAACGAATGACTCGGCTGCCAATGGGTGAATTTTTCTGAAACTTTATATTGGGGACTTTTATTGAAATGTCACGAAAATTAAAGCTTGGTTAAGATCAGACAAAAATATCAGGCACTGTACATATGACATAAATAGGTCTGATATTGCTGACAGTGACACATGTAACATAGCAATACAGAAGATAATTCACTGTCGCATTTCCACAGCAACACTTTTTGTATTCATCTCTCATTTCACTTAATTTTTTTTTAGTAACTCCTCGGCATGCTCCATTGCAGTAAGTAACATTACATGCTATTTTAATCTTACATTTCCGTTGTTAGTGTTCATCACATCTGTTCATTAGAGTGATTTATCTTTTCAAGGCCCATTGAGTTTATGTATCTGATTAATTGCTTCAGATTCCTATTGGTTAGTTCACTTTTACTCACTGGCCAGTTGCCTACTTTAAGTACACTGTTCTTCAGAATTTCTTTTTCGCTCTTTAGCCTTTTGCACTGGAATATCAGATGGTCTACTGTTTGTGTGCCGTGTGTGCATGGGCACTCTGGACTTTCTATAATTTTTATCGATGCAAATAAGATCAAATATTTCCATGGTCGGTCATAATTGTTGTTACATTTGGACTTAAGTTTAGATTCACTGCCAGTCTACTTTCTACGCTTGGAAAGAATTCTTTAGTAATCGTTCCTTTCATTGTTTCCTCCCACTGGCTTCGCCATTTTCTTGTGCTTTCTTTCTGGGTGTCCTTTGGTATCATGCTGTATGTGACATGGTAGTTTTCAGTCGCCTCTTTCGCAAGTCGATCTGCGATTTCGTTTCCATAGATTCTGATGTGAGCTTTCACCCATTTAAATTCTATTTTCATGTTCTTTTTGTTCAGGGTTACTGCTCTCTTCCTGATTTCTTCTACGAAGTGGTTGTGATTTTCGGTGCTCCTTATCGAGTCCAGAGTTATCTTGCTGTCCGTGTAGATGACTGCTGTCCTTTGCTCGTTATGGTAACTTTTTTGTCTCTATGACCTCGAGTGCTTTTATGATAGCCAGTTGTTCAGCCTGATTGTTAGAGCACCTGTTGTCTAACTTGAATTTCAGTTGTTCAGTGAGTACCCTCTCTGTAAATACAGCTACCCCTGATCCCACTCCTTGTTCGCTCTTGCTGCCATCCGTGAATATAGGCCACAGTTGCTCCTCGCCATTGTCTTTTGTGTACTGTAAATGTTATTTAAGCAAAATGGTTGGAGTGATACATCCATTAAGGACAGCACAAGTCTGGACATACCACATCACATTATATGTACATATTCCTTCCTGTGAATATTGCCTAAACTGTTAGAAGAGGTAAATTGTTCCTGTAAATACCATGAAGGCATAAGGGGAAAAGAAGTATGGCTCCACTCATTCTTAACCTCAGTGCTAGATGGAGGAGAGTGGTGAAAATCATGCTTTGGACCTTTACCCCTGGGAAAGAACCCTGGTGCCCATTGAATAGGTGGCTGGGTAGCCCCAGAGCCAGTCTGAATGTTTTGGGAAACAGAAAAATTTTTCATCTCCACTGGGATCCAAGGTTTAAACTGTTAATTGTTGTTATGCGTTTTAAGAGCCGAGTGTAATGTAAATTACAGGAATATAAGCTAAACTCTTGGTCACACTGGAAATTTCTGAATTTGTGGACACTAGAGATGAAAAGTTAAGCAATTAATTTCTAACCATGTGTCTGAACATGAATTTAAGCTGTTAAATTTTCTACATCACGAAATGTTATGACTCACTGAATACTATTACATAACACTGGAACACACATTGGATTGTACTAGTGCCATAATTTTACCTAGAATCCATCAGCATTATTAACAATCTGTCTACAAAGGTTCCATGAGAAGGCTCAAAACACTGCAGAATATGGGACAAACACATTCTGTTCTTTGCATAACCAACGAAAAGTCAGTCTCTCCAGCCTAGAGTCACTCTGGTACTGAAATAAATATATAATTATACGTAATGAATAAATAAATAAATAAAAAAAAAACCACACACACACACACACACACACACACACACACACACTATATAATTATACAGAAAACATTCATGTGTTAAATATTCCAGAAAAGACACAACTTCAAAGACTTCACAAGACTTTCTGTTTATTGAAGTGTATAAACAAAATAAATGAAAACAAGACTTTCATTTACAGATTTCACAGCACTTTCAAACTGGGGTTGCAGAGATGAGGAGTTGTCTTCTGAGTTGTTATTTATACCTGGGCAAGAAGAAAGGTTGATGCTGTATAAATTATAACAAGAAGATAACTATCTTAACAAAATGTCATTCATGTGTTATGGAATGATTTTTCACAGTTTCTACCATCACACCTGAAGAATTCTCCAGTTGCTGCCAACCACACAGCAATCGTAACTCTTTCTGTACAATTACACAGTATGTAACAAAGAACTAGAGCAGTTCTGTGACTTTGTGGTGAATCAAATGCTGTAGTGATGTTTCAACTTTAGGGGACTGCACAGTGACTTGAACTGCTGACAAAGTGTTACCACATAATGTGCACAGTTCTCCTCTAGCTCTATGTGTGTCACTATTTTGCTTGAGTCATGTTCTGAAGCTGCTGTTTGTATTCTTCAGCTTCTCGTTCTTTACGACTATAAAGTTTCTTGTACTCTTCTGCCTCCCTCCGCGCTTCCTGCAGTTGCCGTGTAATGGATGCCAAGTCACTCACATCAGACACTGCCAGCGTCACATTGTTTATCTGTGAACGTAAGTAAATAATTTACTTCTTTATTGGTTTTGTGGGACTCCGGTTTTATTCATAACATTAGTGTTACCACTCTTGTAACAATTCTCAATACTTCAGCCTCCACATATCATTCCACACTAGTTTCCTGAGTGCCATAACACATACCTTCCATTTTTCTAACCCAGATCTGAAACAAGTGCTCAGCCCACACACGGAGCTCATCATTCATTCCACTAGCCTACTCCTGTCTGTCACCACAAATACGATCAACAGCTACTTGTCACATCATGGGCTGCTACAAACAGTTAATCTATCCCTCTAATACAATCATATGTCATATTTTAGAAGGATATGATATGCACTTCTCTCTGTTAGAAAGTAAGGCTGAATTTCTGGTAGTTTATCCTGATGCTACAAGACCAATTTAAATGACTCTTTTGTACTACGGAATGATAATCTTTGCAACAAGCATTGAAGGTTGCCATGTTCACTGTAACAATACGGGGGGGGGGGGGGGGGGGGGGTTATATGTCCCCCCCCGCCGCCGCCGGGGTTGGGGGGGGGA
>Ga0123354_10004528_pt1 | contig 19716 bp, 19 predicted proteins | sample TergutLab28metaG_2_FD_97872 | JGI IMG/M metagenome (GOLD analysis project Ga0123354, IMG submission 97872) | Labiotermes labralis P4 segment gut microbial communities from Petit-Saut dam, French Guiana - Lab288 P4 | ecosystem: Host-associated > Arthropoda: Insects > Digestive system > Gut ...
AATAGCGTTATTGTCTGGTTTATATTCATGTATTTTGTATTACTATCTGTATCTGTTCTGTTTCATAGTGTTTTAACTGACTGCTGTTTTGATTCGGTTTGTCAAGCTATGCGTATGTAGAGATCTCTACAGCACGTGCGCGCGCATGCATATAGCTGGCCCTTAAGTTCCCTAGACAACCTGACGATGGCCAATACAGACCGAAACATGTAGTTGTTTCCATCACATAGTCATTAAATACACCTCAGTGATTAAGTTGTGTTTGACTACATACCTTTTCCTAGGTGGGTTACAAGACCTAAGTTAAGCAACATACAAGCAAGACTGCAAGATGACATTACCAACAGGCTACTTGGTTTATTGTGGTTTCTTTGGTCACTCCACACGAATTTGAACAGTACATTGTTGTTGCAGTCCATTTATCATGTATCATCATTTTTTTTTCTGTTGATACAGCATTCTAAAATGATGTGTCAAGAAGTGACCATTCATATAGTCACTGACCAGCAATAGTTAATATACAGCAGGTTCTGTACACTTGGTGTTGAAAACATATGCCATTAACTTCAGATTATTTCTTTATGTATGTCTGGCATACTGTATGGTGGTGAAAACAGTAAATACATTGAACGGCGGATTGCAGAAACAGTGAAAAAGAGTGTGAGTTGGTCCAGTTTGCCTTCTGCTTGGGTATCGTATGATAATGGAGACGGAATCACTTGGGGAATCAAGTTTTCTGGGGTGTGATGCTCCCATTTGTTGAGTAGTTCCTGATATTTTGATGGAATTTATGTGTTCATCTTCAGTGATCAAACAATCATAGATGTAGCCACCAACACAATGTCATGTTCCAAAAGCTTGAATCTTCAGTTGTACTGCTGTGTGAATCTCCAGTCTGTAATGTTCTGCCCCTCCTACTCAGCCTCGAACTTAGATCTCACTAAACCACCCGTAATATACGGAGTACTAATGACTCACGTAAAGCACAATGCCCAGTCAAAATTAAGTTTTCCATTAATGTTTGTTTCAATTAATATATATTACACTCATTTAACAAGTGCATAAAGTTCAACATTGCACCGAGAAATTATCCACTGCATTCTTCATGTTTTTACTAGTGCCCTGCTTACAGCAATTCACATAATAGATATAAATGCAAAACAGTACAGTGTCAGTGTTCATGATTAATGGGGACCAATAAAACTGCCAAAAACATTGCAATTTACTTTAATTATATAATGCCTCTTTGGTTCCAAGTACCAATAATAAAAATACAAAATAACCTCAAACAGCATATGAAGCATAGAACTTTGTTTTGAATAAGATACAAACTTATCTGGAAGTGTACATACTCTGTTAGTGAACTGGCAACAGGAGTTTTGTGTAATTGAACTCTTGCCTTAATGTGGTTTGGTGACAGGTGGGCAGAAAAATGCTGTGTGGTTGTCTAGTCTTTATGTTTCAACTTCTGAAACAGCTGGCAACCCAGCAAATAAATTGGCCTGTGGATCAATGTCAAATCACAATCGAGAACTTCAATTATAAAGTGACATTGTGAACCTATATCCTTGTATTACAAGTGAATACTGTTTGTGCAAAGAGAGTAATTTAACAATAAAATATATACATGACCTTTTTTTTATGGAATATGAAATCAATGAACGCTGTAGTACAGCACCCAGCATTCCTGCTTCATATTTAACAGGTCCCAGATTCAGTCCTTTGCCCAGAAGTCATCCCAACAGACCTTCATGCCATCCACAGAGATGCTGAGAGAGTACTTTCAGAATGATCACGTCCTTTCTCAACTTTACCAATTCATAATTTATGGACTTTTTTACATTTCACACAACACGACCTATGAAGCTGAAATGTTACTAAATAAACCAGCTTCATATTTTAAGGGATGAAAAATGCGATGTTCGTCACTTACCACAGTTAATAGGTGTCCAAACACACACAGTCAAATTTATTTAAGTGCGTAAAAGAGTACGGTGCTTCCTATACCCTGGGGTCCTTTCGTTGTCTATCGTTTGTCAGTCTACGCCACACCTGTGGGCGATCGGATAAGTGGCCACACTAATACAATAAAGAAGCCGACAGAAAAAACCTACTTATAGTTGAGATAAAATTATAGCCCTATACTTTCACAGTCCCGGTATGGACATGCCAAGAGAGTACACACATCCTTACCCTTTCCTTGTGTATTTACAATTTGAGGTTATACAATCTCAGCTACAATAAATAAAAGTACACGGTACTTCACCCATCGCGTACGCTTCTTCAAATTACAGGTGGTTGTTTTTCGCTTGGTGAGCATTTACGTTTGTGGGTTACATCTAGGTCAAGGACAAGTCCTTTTTTAATTCCAAACAATAGCTACAGCTGGTAAAGTTACCGGGTCCGGAAACGAAATACCAGATGATCTGTGGCACTGGGTTCCATTCGGTCACAGAGCATTCTTTCATTAACCTACTACCGAAGTGCAAATCTCTACGCCACCAATGGTTTATGGGCTGTGTATGCCCAGTACAAGTGGACCGTACAATTACGGTTCTTTTTTTATTGGTTCGATTTCATTCCCGACCATTACGGCGGGTCGTACTCGTTGACCGATGTATCGTCCCAGAGCATTGACTGTCAGCTGTGTTGAGAGACCATGTCACACGGGTCGCGTGGAAGCGCACTGTTGACGGTTAACGGTCTCATGTTCATGCAGTGTTGTTGGTTGTTAAATGTAATATTGTTTTCCACTTCTGTACATGCAGAAAAACTTGATGAAATACATGTACTGCAAACGAGATGCATTCGTTTAATGAAGAACACATAATGTTTAACTGTTCTTCAGATCCAAGATTAGCAGGATTGGAATTCGTGGCGTTAATGTAGAATGGTTTCGTCGGGGCACATATACTTGAATGTCCGCTTGTCTTTTTGCATATGTGTTTTGTAAGTACAACTCATTATGGTGACAACTTAAGTGGTCGAGAATGGATTATGTTAATTTCAGTTAACTTTAACCGAAATACAGATATCGTGGGTACAAGTGAGGACTTCAGAGTGGTTGTGCATAAGGCTAGACCAGCCACAATGAATTCGGCCAGCAAGGTATTGTATTTTGGAATCAGAAGACGGTTCGTGGTTTGGCGTGTGACTTATGGTGTGGACTGTGACGAAAAAGAGGATTAATATTGATAATTTGTTGCATATATTCCAAAATTTTGGTCGGGCACTAGAATTAGCATTTCATTTATCACATAGACATATAGTTACATATGTGACTTGTCTAACTATATATTACAAAATTACAGTATATATAGAAAGTCTCAAAGTAACTATCATGAAGTAGTTACCCAAATGGTGTGGTAAAACAATAGTTTCGATACACAGTCCAGTACAGTACAGCAGTGAAATACATAAGTATTACTCTTGGTAAAGCTGTTAAAATGACTGATGAATAATATCCTACATTACAAACCAACTTTACTCAAAACTGTATGGACTTACCATCTGAATAAAAGGAATGGCTCAGTAGTAATGATTTTACTTATTTTTATAGAGTTAGATTTATCCAATTAGACAATACTCTTTATTGGAAAACCCATATAGATCAACTTCTTCCTCAACACAATTCCACATGTTAATAGTACTAGAGTTTTAAAAGAATTATGTAACACAAAACATTGATAATGGTGTATTATGCCTATTTTCATCCAATTATGAATTTTGTCTTTATTTTGGGGGTTAATTCTTGTTACAACCTCAATATTTTTAGGTTGAAAAAAAGAAGAAGTAATAAGAATAATTACAGGTTCTACGAATAAGGATTCATGTTGTGATTTGTTCAGAAAATTGAATATTCTCTACTTTGCAGTTTGAGTGGATTTGTTCATGATTGTGTTTCATTACCATGAGCACGTATCAATACAAGTTACACTCTGTGATATACCCTAGGCAGAAATAAGAGACAAAAGTTCTAATTCTCATCAGGCAGTATCGAATTTGACACTTCATCAGAGAGGTACTTATCATATGGGCCTCAAGATTGCAGTAGACTGCCAGCCTACATAAAGAATACAGCTCAGAGTAAAGAAAATTCAAATCACTTTTAAAAAATTGTCTTCATTCCAACTCTCTCTGTACACCAGATGAGTATTTTAGATGCAATAATATATAAATCTGCACCTGACTGTACATCTGATTTTGCTTTTATACATTTTAAATAACTAACTGTGTTATAATATTCATAATTTTTACTAGCCCACTTTATTGTGTTACTATTGACAGAATGTATAATGTTTATGCATTGCTTTCTTGAATCAGCTAATACTTGTTATTGTTTAAATTTTGTCTTCATTTTGTGGCTACACTGTAATCTCAACAGATTTGTGTTATATATTACTATGGACAAATTCTATATCCCATTGTCCCATGTGGGACTTTCTGTGGACTGACTGAATATGAATAAAGAAGTGAAGTGAAGTGACGTGAAGTGATGTTGTACTGTGTGGCACCTTGTTATGTAGTTTGATCCCTATATTTACCATATATTTTTTTAAATAAAACTGTATTGAAAATATGCCCATGAAAGGTCAATTCACATCAAGTGTTGTGACTATGAATAGTTATTTTGTGTTTCAGATTTCCTTTTTACCTTCATATGTAACATAACGTCTCTAAACTATATAAAGTAGTTACTGTAATGACTTTGTAATCCTTGAAAATTGGCCAACAGAACTTGCACTTATTTGCACCACTAATTATTAGAATAACTCTTTTTTGTATTCTAAATGTCTTTAACTTTCACTTTCCCCTCCCCAAAGTATTATACCATATCTCAAATGCCATTCAAATTATGCAAATTAAATGCTTCTTAGCATGTATGTGTTCAAATCTTCCTTTAGTGACTTCAAAAGATACCTTACTCAAATTCGAACATAAAGAACGAGTATGGAAATTCCATTTTAAGTTTTCTGTAATGTAAATACCTGAAAACCTCACTTAAAGTTATTACAAACAATTTGTAGTTTACTAGGAAGTCAAAATTGATTAGAATAATAGAACATTACTGCTTTTTTTTACATTTATAATGGATCTTGTTTTGAAACCAAACCTCCAATTCTTTCATAGCATATAAATTTTTTTGTTGAAGCAGATCCTCATTTTTGTCAAACAACAAATACATTTTGTGTGACAAGGCTAATTTTACCCCTTGGAAGTTGACTGGGAGATCATTTATATATAATAAAAGCATTGGAACGATTATGATTTCTTTCTCAGAGATTATTAATAGCCCAGAAGTATGAAGTCCAATGCAGACCAGTTGTTATGGGAAACTGGAACATCAAGTTGTTGTTCTCTCTCTTCGTTCGAAGGTACAACAAAACATCCCTTTTAGCGGCCTGTACATGTGACATTCCTAGTAGCTTTATCATAAACTGAATGGGCCGCTTAGAAGGAGTTAATAGGAAGACACTGTATATCACAGTTTTCATCCAGATAATTAAATCAACATAATTAAAGGAGACAGTCTGAAGAGGCTGACATATTGCACATCTTCCTTTATCAGTTTTGATGCAAGAAATATGGTCACAGCTTAATCTGTCTGCAGCTGCTGTGTCATTGTTATGGTAGACTGTGGGTTCGAGGTATATGAAGTGCCCTATGAGAAAGATGACTTGACATTCGAGGAGATGTTAAGAAGTTCCACTGCTTCATTTCAGCAGCACTGTCTGCTGTGTAGTGTTGTTACACTGTTACAGTATTTTATGTGACAACTTTCATCACTACTTCACTTCCACCACTTCTTACTGTTATGCCACAGGATTCATGTGTTCTAGTTTAACTTTTTGGTGCCAAAATTATTTTTTTTTAATTTTAGCACACTGTGTATATAAAATGTGAATAATACAGGAACCAAATACGTTAGAATTATGAAACAAATGCATTTTGAAGAGGAAAAAACGGAGAGTATATACCGTGTTTAAAATATTCAGTACCTATATTTGTTGAATCAATAAATAAAATGCAACTTTAGAGGTTAGCGGTGTGGTACGACCACTATAGTTGACATTAGGCGTCAAAAGGTTAATGTACTGTGGATAATATTATGTTTCTACTCACGAGTTTTAGGAAGATGTGTTCCTTTGGCTGACAGACACATGTTGTGTCTAAGAAACATGATTTTTATTGCCTGTCGCAATGTGCCCAGTTACGTATGCCAACATACAGTGACCATTGTTACGTGCAATCAAGTTTCTGTATTTTAGTTATTTCTGTGATGTCTTATGCAGCAGTGTGAGTGTTACTGGATGTGGTGCGCTGAGTGGTTCCTGATTTTGCGGAGGATCGTATTGCCTTCATTTTGTTTTTGGACACCTGAATCTCCATGACTTTCAGGTATCCAAATGTGTGCCATGGTGTTCTGGCCTGGCCACATATTTGTTTCTGAGCATGTGTATATGTGTTCATTTATTTGTGTTTTAGGAACTAGGGAGAGTGGAGCACAGCATGGATGTGATAAAGACGGAACCTGAGTCTGACAGTGACACAGAACCAACACTAAGTGAATTTGAGTCAATTACTGTCAAACAGGAAGATTCATCTGTCCCATTATGCACTGTGAAGATTGGATTAAAGGTAAGCTGCCATATGTGTTACATAGAGGGATGAAGTGTATGGGTAAGAGCATACAGGTCATGTCAATGCTTCTGTTATGACTTTGGACAGGTCACATTATTAGAATTCGGATGTTAAGGGTTTGACGCTCTTGCTGGGTTAGTGTTTTATGATGTGTCAAATAAAGGTAGCACCTTCATCTTCAAGGATCGCTGTACCCCTGGTTGAAAGAGATCAAGTTTCAAGACTGTTTTGTATTGTTTGGAACACAAAGACTGTAGACAGAGTGAAGATCCGCTGCAGACCTGATTGCAGTGTCACATGATCTGAGCAGTTCACAGTTGGTTGTTGGGCCACTGAGAAATGTCAGTATGTGATCACAAGGGACACATAAGAAATGCTTTGGGTGAACAGTCATAGAGTTGGTAATGAATTAGTTCAGTCCTTTATAATAATATACACTCCAATTAAATAGTCATTTCACTTATTAAGTGGTTCACCTGATGGTGTGTGTGTGTGTGTGTGTGTGGTGTGTTGTGTGTGTATGGTGTGTTGTGTGTGTGTGTGTGTGTGTGTGGTGTGTTATGTATGTGTGTGTGGTGTGTTGTGTGTGTGTGTGTGTGTGTTTGTTGTATTCTTTTTCAGTAATTTAGATCGTGCTGTTTCGTGGTAATTGTGTAGTTAACATAGTTTCATGTTTAATTGATGTAAAACTCTTGTGTTTGTACATTTTCTGTGGCATATTACACACACTAAGGGTTAGTTATGTTGATGCTTACTGGACAGTTGCCATATAGACAATTTACTGAACATGCTGCTTGCAGCCAGATGTTGTATTGGTTGTTCTGTTGCACCCTGTCTGGCCAGCTGCCATTCATTTACACTGCTTGTGCCACACGTCAGCCTATGGACGCTGTACCAGCATGTTGTGGTATTCCAACTTCCAGGCTGAGTCCTGGACTAGGATGGCAGTCACTCATTATAGAGACAGAGGCAGTTGACACCTTGTTCCTTACTGACATGACATAATGTGGCTACTCTGGTACTTGTTACAGCAGGACACATGTGGAGTCAAACGTGATCCAGACTCACTGCCTGCTGAAACTGCTGCTTTCAGCATGAGAGAGCTGATTGCTGTGAAGCAGGAACTGCAAGAAGATGCCAAAGTGAGTCACAATTCACATTTTGTGAACAACATTGCAACTGTAACCACACGAAAGGTGCTGTGCATGTGATAGCCTGGTGCGCTGGGTGACAGTGCACTTTGCGGTTCAAATGTGAAGGCTTTGTGACTTGGTTTTCTCCGAGTCTCCACAGATCACGCGGGTTACTGTGCGTCTCTCTGTGTCACGTGTTGGTTGCTTGTTCTTCTGTTTGGTTGTGTCCGACGGTACAGTGCCTGTTACTGACCACCAACATTGAGGGCTTGGTGATCAGTACAGTGGTTGGTAGTCCAATTTCCGTACCATTCCACTGCACCTTGCATTTGCTGTGTCCATCAATAAAGCACAAATGCAGTCCCCTGCAGTTGCAACTGTTGGTACTGGATTTAATTTGTATGATTTTGTTTTCACTCATAAACAAACAACAGTCTATTCAGAAAGCAGGTATATCAACACAGGCTAAAAGTAAAATGCAAAATTCACCTGGTTCACATGCATGAATTACATGTGATATAATGCTGCTGCTCTGTGATCAGTTTGGTAGTGCACTGTGGAATGTGCATTTGCATGTTGACTTACATTGCTCTGGAATGTATCCAAGTTTTGGTGAACTGTTCTGTGTTTGGTGCACTGCATTGATGTCTGCCCCTCAGCTTCTGCTGTATTCAGTTGATTTTCATGTAATGTGCTGTTGACACTGTGCACTTGAAGTGAATATTTGAGGAATTGTGGTTTGGTTCCCAGCATGGGCAGGTTTTTCCTTCTCCAAAGCATTGACTTTGGTTCTGGGGCCCCACCCAACCTCATACTCAATGGATACCATGGTCAGTTGGCTGGGGTATGATGGTGACCTGTGGTCTGCACCTAGTGCTTACGTTGAGAATGAATGGAGTTCTACTTCCACTCCTCCATCTGCTTTCATGGCGTCTACAGAGATGACTGTATCTTTTATCACTGTGAAGACAGAACATGATGAACAGACTACGCTGAACACAGTTTAGTGCAGTGGCTACATCTGGCTTGGAATCAGGTCCAGCAAGGGACCTATCTATCAGATGCAGAGCCCTACTTGCAATATGTCCTTTAGGGCATTGTTTGTAGCGAAGAAACTGAGAATGAAATGTTGCAGCACTTCGACATGGTACCGTGTCGTCCGTTCACTGCCAGCCCATGAAATGTTGCAGCACTTCGACATGGTACCATGTCGTCCGTTCACTGCCAGCACATGAAATGTTGCAGCACTTCGACATGGTACCATGTCGTCCATTCACTGCCAGCGCATGAAATGTTGCTGCACTTCAACATGGTACCGTGTCGCCCGTTCACTGCCAGCACATGAAATGTTGCAACACTTCGACATGGTACCGTGTCATCCGTTCACTGCCAGCGCGTGAAATTTTGCAGCACGTCGACATGGTACCATGTCGTCCATTCACTGCCAGCGCGTGAAATTTTGCAGCACGTCGACATGGTACCGTGTCGTCCATTCACTGCCAGCGCATGAAATGTTGCAGCACTTCGACATGGTACAGTGTTGTCTGTTCACTGCCAGCCTGTGAAATGTTGCAGCACTTTGACATGGTACTGTGTTGTCCATTCACTGCCAGCCCATGAAATGTTGCAGCACTTCAACATGGTACCATGTCGTCTGTTCACTGCCAGCCCATGAAATGTTGCAGCACTTCGACATGGTACCGTTTTGTCTGTTCACTGCCAGCCCACGTACAGTGCAAGTCAAGTGCAGCCGTAAGATACTGTTGGTGTTTGTCTTCCATCTCTACTGCTGATATCCTGTAATGTTGAGGGATTAACAGAACTTGTTTGTTCATTGTGATGTGGATTTACTTTCATTGGTAGGGCCATCCATGCTGGATAGGCTTCTCAGAAAAAGAGAGAGAGCATGGTCAACATGATTGTCCATTTTGGGTTTGGGGCATGGAGCGTGGGGCAGATGACCCCATCCGTGTGAATAAACAAATTACATTCACATCCCTCAAACCATGTTATTCAGGTGGAATGAATGTCAGATGACACAACAGCAGACACAGGGACATGTTCATTAACTTTCAAAGCACTGTATGCCAGTGTCAGGGGATCTGAACTGTGAGATAGAAACTGATGGAAGAGGGTAATTGTGACAGTCAGGGTCTGAGTTGGACAGTAGTACTGGAGGAGGAGGAGGATGATGATGGTGGTGGTGGTGGTGGTGGTGATGGTGATGATAATGATGATAATGTTTTACATTTGTATTGTTTTGTGTTTGTTTCCATTTGTTTATGTAGTTATGAATACTTTGCTAAATAGTAACTGTGGTAGCTGTTCATAGTTCACCTTGTATCTTCAGAATGCCTGTTGCACTGATTTTCAAACCCAGAGGTTCCTAAATGATTGTCTTATTGCTGTTGGCACAATAATTGCATGTAAAATTTTGTACACAAATGCAGTGGCCCTATGTTTTACATTTCACAACTTCAACATGTTCGTGTGATTGTTGTTTGCAGCTGTACGAGAGACTGCTAACTGTCATGGCATCCTTTCAATGCACTATACTACTCACTCACCTGTGTTTTCTAAAGTGTGTACTGCTAGGTCATCTGTGAATTTTGGCCAGTTCAGAGCCTTCTTACACCCAAACTGTATACACACAGCTGATCCCAATTCTGACTACTTTCTGCATTCCCACCTCACAGTGAAACAAAGTGCAGTCAAGATTCGTGATGTCCAAGACGGTAATATTTAGGATTTCAGTTTCTTTTATTACCTATTTTAATACCATCATTTGGATGTTTCATATCTGGTTCCTGTAAATATGAATGAGAGAAGATGGTCGTGAGTCAGCTTGCTACACTCTCCTGCCACTGTGCAAAACACTTAGTTCAGATGTGTCTTCATTAAGTGAAGTTGATTGCTTTCATAACTCCTTCAGACATTTGATGTATGCTTTGTCTGTTTTATTAAAATAAATGTTCGTGACTTTTGTGCTTTTCTGGGGTTCTTAAGTGTTTTGCATTGAAAATGGATTTTGATGTTCATTATTCTGGCATGACGGCTGTAACAGTCAAAACTAATCACACACATTGAGACTCTGTTCTGAGTTGCAAACATGACATAGATGTAGTGACACGTTGTTTATAAAAAAAAAACATAACAGTTTGTGGTTACAAATTGTAATTCCTAACTCTAGCACACATGAACATGTCAGTCAGAATGCTTGCTAATGTGGTTGTTTTGTACAGTACCAGCAGGCTATGTGGGACAGCTGTGCAATCAAACAGGAGCAAGAGGATCATGTAGCATTACAAGATCATAGCATCTGCTCTGAAGGGTGAGTGTGATGCTTGTGTCACTGTTGCATAGTACTGACACATTCAGCTTGCAGCGCAGCTAGTAGCTAAATTGCCAATAGGGGGTGCACAGTTTGTGAAAGATAAGTACCTCATCAGGCATGTTCACAAGAAGTATGGAGTAAATAGAAATGGCTGCATGATGTGACATGGTTTTTGTAGCGTTATGGTGTAAGGTAAACTACATTCTGGAAGGGGGAGTAGAGGCATTGCTCTACTCTTTCTTTAACCTTGGTGGGAGATGGAGTGGGTGGTCAGTGCCACACCCTGGGTGTCTTTCTTCTGGGAAAGAGACTCAGTGCCTGTTGTACAAGAGGCTGAGTGGGCGCCAGGGCTGGTCTGGGCAGGTGTGGGAAATCTTGCTGCCGCTGGCATGCAGTCCCTGGACTGTCTGTGGCAAGTTACTGTACTGACTGCACTATCCCAGCCCTCAACATTATGACATGGTTAACATAACAGTATGAAGTGATTGACATAGTATTGTGACGGGGTTAACGCAATATTCACATGCTAGTCTCCACAATTTCTAGCCATGATTTCCAACAGATTGCCCATCAGGTTATCTGTTTGTATATGTTATGAACCTACAATGATGGTATGAAATCACAGTTTCACTTGAGAGAGAGAGAGCTTTATAGATTTTATCAGTCAAGTATGATACCGTATTGTTGACCGAAAAATATGTACATGCCTGCTGACTGCTGCATAGTTACTGCTGCCATCGATATATCATTCACTCACACAACCACAGATTAAATGTGTTATATCAAACAGACTGAAACATGGCTGTTTTGCCTGGTATCAAAATTTCATGTGTGTGGCTAGCATCAGCACTGCGTAATAACAGTAAGTTGCAATGCAGACCAGAATGGAAATATTAAAACAAGTGTACAGTCATAATTTATGTAACTAGCCATATAGTACAGGACGCTGTATGAGAGTTTGCTAGTTATTGACTTGTGATGATATTCCCTGCTTTAGTGGAATCTGAAAACTTAACTAGCATTGGTTCTTGTCCTGAAGCAGATTAATGTATTACCACTCTTTGTATTACCTGAGATCCATTTTAACGTTATCCTCCCATCCATGCATGCACCCTCAGTCTGCTGTAGGGATATTTTAACCACAGCACTATATGTACTTCACATGTTCCTGTGCACAATCCATGTCCCTCCCATCATATGTTACCATTACAGATCACTAATGGTCTGGTTTTTGTGTACCTTAGGTTTTCATTTTCTCTTCCTGGCAATTTTAAACAATTTTTAGATACAGCAGAACCTTAATGTTTGGGATATCAACATTTCATGGTCACCCACTTTAACTTTTAGACGCCTAACGTCGACTATAGTTGACATACCGCACCGCTAACCTCCAAAGTTGCATTTTATATATTTATTCAACAAATATAGGTACCGAATATTTTAAACATTGTATATACTCTCCGTTTTCTTCTCTTCAAAATGCAGTTTGTTTCATAATTCTAACGTATTTGGTTCCTGAATTATTCACATTTTTTGTACAGGGTGTGCTAAAATTAAAAAAATAATTCCAACACCAAAAGGTTAATACAGTTTTTTTTTGGTGTGTGTGTGTGTGTGTGTGTGGTGTGTGTGTGTGTGTGTATGGTGTGTGGTGTGTGTGTGTGTGACTGGTTCTAACAAATTGGGATGAGGTCACATGGTTGGTCAGTCAACTTCCTCCACTGTTCTGCTGTCTAACGGATTTTATTAAAATAAATGCATGCAGCTACCCATTTTGTTGTTAAAGTTTTAGTAGTGGTACTTAATAAGTAAGTTAAATAAGTACATGTTTTACATTGAAAGTGGATTCTGATGTTTGTGATGGTTTTGTTATTCCCGATTTATCATGAACATCGAGACTGTCATAAGTGCTAGACTGAAAGTGGTAGGTCTTTGCAGGGGGTGGGGGGCTTTTGTAAAGTGGTCAGTTTGAAGATCAGAGCACCAATATGGCTTGTTTGTTTGTTCGCAGTGCAGAACTCATTATTGGTACTGAAGGCTTTATTGGAACTGGTGTGTCAGTACAGCATGTTGACAGCCAACAAGAAGATGACAGTGGTGTGTCGTCAGTGTATATATCACAAAGCAAACTTTCAGGAAAGAATTCCTTGATATCAGTGGTGCAAAATAAATCTGATGTAAATAAGAAACTGCGTACAAAACCTCAGAGGAAAAGTTACCAGTGTGAACTGTGCGCAAAGAGTTTCACAAGACAGGGCCATCTGGATGAACATACGCGTACGCACACTGGAGAGAAACCATACGAATGTGAGATTTGCAGTAAGACTTTCACACAACGTGGCAATCTTGCGCAGCACCTCCGCACACATCCTGGAGACAGACCTTTCAAATGTGACTTTTGTATTAAGCGTTTCAGTCAAAGGGCTCATCTGGTGGAGCATAGACGGATCCACACAGGAGAGAAACCATTCATATGTGATATGTGTAACAGAGGTTTCTCACAACAAGGACATCTAGTGGCACACACACGAACGCACACTGGAGACAAACCATTCAATTGCCACTTATGCAAGAAACGATTTTCGTCGAGTGGCTATCTTCTGGTGCATATTCGTGCTCACTCAGGAGACAAACCTCACAAGTGTGATTCCTGTGACAAGAGCTTTATGCAACTTAGAGACTTGGTGAAGCACAGTCGTACTCATACAGATGCAAAACCATATAAATGCGAGATATGTCACAACCGTTTCCCAGATCAAGGTAACTTGGCACGACACAGGCGAACGCATGCAGAATCAATCCACAAGTACGTGTCTTGGAAGGTATCAAACAACATGGAAGGCACATTGTCTCCGGCTCTGGAGGGACACCTTATAGATATGCAGTGAAGAAAGGTGAGATTTCTCTGTTACTTGCTTTGCTGTCCAAATCAGCACCCAAGAATATGGTCATATGGATCTGAAATAATCCGACTCATTAGGTCTTTCAGGTGTACTGTTCAGGTGTACTGTTCACATGTTACTTTTCAGGTGTACTGTTCATGTGTTACTTTTCAGGTGCACTGTTCACATGTTAATTTTCAGGTGTACTGTTCACATGTTACTTTTCAGGTGTACTGTTCACGTGTTACTTTTCAGGTGTACTGTTCACGTGTTACTTTTCAGGTGTACTGTTCACGTGTTACTTTTCAGGTGTACTGTTCACATGTTACTTTTCAGGTGTACTGTTCACGTGTTACTTTTCAGGTGTACTGTTCACATGTTAATTTTTAGGTGTACTGTTCACATGTTACTTTTCAGGTGTACTGTTCACGTGTTACTTTTCAGGTGTACTGTTCACATGTTACTTTTCAGGTGTACTGTTCACGTGTTACTTTTCAGGTGTACTGTTCACGTGTTAATTTTCAGGTGTACTGTTCACATGTTACTTTTCAGGTGTACTGTTCACGTGTTACTGTTCACCTGTATGTTTTTTGAGTTATTTTGGTAGGTACTTCAACAAATATATTTGTTTACAAGTAAACAGTGTCAATAAAATACTTTCTGCAGTTTGTGTTTACTGAAGTGTTTGTTTTTTATACACAAGTGGTGACCTTAAAACTGTTATTTGCTGTATGAGCAATATATTGCTTCTGATAAAGGCCCTCCTTCCTCTTCAAGCCGTTGATTTCAGCGTTTGTTGTTTGCTGAACTGAGATGAAGTGCACCACGCTGAAGGAATTCAAGTAAACATGTCAAATGCTATGAGATTTTAGGTTTTCATAGCTTTGTTTCTGGTGATATCAGGTTAGCACAAGTGATTACTGTAAATTTGTCCCTTAGCACACCATGAAGATGTGTGGGGGACAGGAGGAGGTATAGCTCCGGTCATTTTTAACAATGGTGCTGGGTGGAAGTGAGTGATGAACCTTACACCTCAGTTGCTTTACTGCTGTGGACAGAGCCTGACTTGCTCTTTGAGTAGGTGACTGAGTAGGCCTCAGAACCAATCTGCACATTTTGGAGAAGTGTATGGCTTCAGCCTGTAGTCGTACTGTGGTTCTGGGATTGTCAGGCCTGTAGTCCTGCTACTATGCTGACTGAGCTTTCTCGGTTCAAATGTAGATTACTGCAGTCAGACTGAAATAGGCCACTGACATCCATCCAGGGTTTGGTTCTTACATAGTAACGTGTAGAGATAGAAAGACGTCGTTAAATACGTTGGTATGTTAGTGACATTTAAAGATGCCTATATCGTTCTTACCGTACGGCGAGTTTAGTCTCATTCTGGAGGGTCGCCTTTTATCGCAACGTGCTTGGTGCACATTTGCATTTACCACACACTCATCACTGATAGCAATATGCAATCATTTTCATTTGTCAGCATGCTACATAAGCACTTCATATACCGTCATCAAATAATTGAAGCTCGTTTGTTATTTCAGAACCGATCTGCGTAGATTCCATTCAAATCGCGTCTCCCCGGCTCCGCTAATCCGTGCACGGCTGGTTTAGTCCCCCTCCCTGCATCACCTAGCAACGGCCAATGAGAGATCAGGTGAGGTCACATCCGTGTTGAGCATGAGGGAGTGCAGGCAGAGCACACCCGTGGCCAGCGGTAGAAGTAGTGTGCAGTTGAGTGCGGAGAGAAGTGAGCCAGGGAAAGTTGAAACCAGTGACGTGCGAATGAAAGCTGTGCTTCTTTGTGCTTGTGCAGTTTGGAAGTACAGCACTGTGTTTGTTATTATGTGTCTGATTTTTAGACTTGGACGTAATGGGAGATCAGAGAAGGAAACCGGGATGTTAGCTGTTTCGTTTCATAGATGCATGTCGTGTGGCGGCAGTGTGACATGTTCTTCGGACAGACATTCTCGAAAATTTGAAGTTAATGTGCCTGGAAGATGTGCTTTTTCGTTTTATTAATGTGACAGTACATGTGTTTCTAATTACCGAGTGCAAGAGGTCATACATTTGCAAACAATTGCTCAAAGTTGTGTTCGGGACAACGTTGTGTGTAAATTGAGAATAAATGAACATTGGTACAATTGTGGGAAGTTGCGCCAATATGAACGTCGTATTGTGGCTCTTTCAGTAACATAAGAGGTCTGTCGTGTAAATAACAGAGCCTGATTTCTTCACTTCAGCAGTACTTGTCGTGAACTATTTTCGTTGTCAAATGCCCTCGAGTGTACATTCCTAAGGTGTAATGTGAAGTTATGTAGGAAGTACAGCACAGCATTACAGTAATAGTAATTATGTGAAAGTTTGTTACGCACGAAGTAGCGATCGCGGTGGCAGTGATATCCCAGCAGGAAATTAGAACCGTGTAAAGTGCACTTAGAATGTAGCGAAACGGCACTGCAGACCAGAAGTAACGCCGTCCGGAAGTTCAACACAGAAACGTGTGTGTGTGTGTGTGTGTGTTCAGACACGCGAGCCAGATATGTGAAAGTCGGTGTGTGTTCTGTGTATCGATTTGTGTGTTTACATGTGTTACACGATGAGACACACGGCGCCGGATTTGACGTCGGGAAGTCTGTGGACCCTCGTCGTGATGCTTCTCTGCTTCTGCGCCCCGTCGACTCAAAGAGGTAGGTTCAAAGAACAATTACTTTTCAGTTTATGATTAGTAACAGTAAATGTGACGCTCTAGCTTCTGAAGTCTAGCATTTTGCCTGTACACAGAATTGGCTCCTGCCTGCAGTAGGGATGTACAGCAGTAGCTGGATGTACAGCAGTAGCTGGATGCTGTTTGATGGACCTGGACTGAGTTCTGTGCAGGATAGAAACTGGAATTTACGTACATTATGGTAGAGATAAATTTTTTCCTGTACATGCCATTATAGCATGTAGGGGAAATGGAGAGTCTAGCTCCATTCAGTCTTAACCTCGGTAGTAATTGGAAGTGAGTTTGTCAGTCTCACGCCCCGGCCACTTTTGCCCCCGCAACTAATTGAATGGGAGGTTGTTTGGGCCACAGGGACGGTCTGGACGATTTGCAGCTGAGAGACATCTCTCGGCCCTCTTCGAACCCAGGATCGCTCAACTTGTAGTTTAGTCACCATACTGACTGGGATCAGGCGGTTGGTCGCCGGCTTGTCATTGCGGGTGACCGGGTTCGATCCCGGGAGGTTTCATGTGGGATTTTTTGTGGACAAAGTGCCACAGGGAGAGTTTTTTCTGCCAGTACTTTGATTGTTGCCTGTCATTGACATTCTGCCTGTTGAAAGATCAGCCCGAGGATGGTCCTACAAATTGGGCCGGAACATGTAGCTGCAAGTATAATGTAATGTAATATAAAGTTGTGTATGACTATATTATATACATATATTGTGTTGTATTTTAGCTTACATTCTACCAGTGCTGCTTGATAATCTTCACCTCAGGGTGCCCCTACGAGACGGACAAGCGGGCGACGCCTTAGAACTTGGTAACGAGACAGTCGGGGGGAACTCTGACACTGATGTGAATAAGGTTCTTGGTTTATTTAACGATGCTTTTAGACTGCATGTGCTGTGTATGTGTTGTGGCCCACTTCACAGCACTGCATTCCATTCGGACGGTCGGCCATACAGCAAATTCCTTCCAATTTAATTGCTTCGACTGATCGATCAGCCGATCCAAGGAGCAAAGGCAGTCTTGGGCAGCTGACAGCTAACACTCCTTCAGCAGCTACAGAAATTCCCCCCATTTTAGGATACCTCGGTGTTGTTTACCGTCGTCATCACCGCCAGCCATTTGCCTCTTTCTTGAGCCAGATTAATCCATTTCTGTAGGGCTTTGACGAGGTGTATTTCTCACGGCAGTAATTGGCTTTATTTGGATTTTGTCCGTCGTCTTACTTTCAGTGTAGCACTGCGTTTCGGAAATCGGTTTTGCTTCCGTCTTCAGGCAAACTGATAATATTTCCGTTGTTACACCGTGCATGTTGTCAAGTCAATTATTTTACCAACCACTGCACTTATATAAATTTGTAAAATTTACACATTAAAACATTAAAAACGCTCCGGCATGTTTCGGTCCTAAGATCATCAGGGAGCTAATCATCCTTGCTAAAGTTACACTATTAAAAGTCATATTAATTTCACTATTCCAGTTGGTTTTGTGGCAGCATGCCGTGTTGTGTTGTGTTGTGTTGTGTTGCCAAGAGTGCCCTGTTATGGATGTGCGTTCTGTGCCAGTATCACGCCACGAAACACAGAACGCACATCCATAACAGGGCACTCTTCGCAACACAACACAACATTGCATGCTGCCACAAAACCAACTGGAATAGTGAAATTAATGTGACTTTTTATAGTGTAACTTTAGCAAGGAATATATAGCTCTCTGATGATGGTCCTAGGACCGCAACATGTCGGAGCGTTTTTAATGTGTAAATTTTACAAATTTATATAAGTGCAGTGGTTGGTAAAATAATTGTAAAACTGATAATAGCTTAGTGCAGGTGCCCACCATATTAGGTGCTTTCGTTTTCCTGAAGACGGAAGCATAACCGGCTCACGGAACGTAGTACTACATTGTAAGACGACGGAGGAAGTCCAGAGAAAGATCTCTTCAGATCAGTCCAGTCCACGCCTGCCCGTTCCTTTTCAATAGACTCCACTTAATATTGCCCTCCCAACCCTGCCGAGGTCTTTAGACCGGTGTCTATCATTCCGGTTTCCAAACCAACCCCCAGTCTGTTTGCCCTTCTGCCCACCACCCCCTTCTCCGGTCACATCGTCCTTGATCTGATCACCCGGACCAGACGTGGTGAGCAGTACCAATCATGAAGCTCCTCATTATGCAGTTTTCGTCAGCCTCCTGTTCCTTCCCTCTAAACCCACATGTTTCTCTCAGCACCGTATTCTGGAGCATCCTCAAACTATGTTCATCCTTCACCGTGACATAGAAGTTCCACAACCATACAAAACAACAGACAGTATATTGTAATGCTCATCTTCTTGTACAGCCACCAGAACACAGAACATTCTGTGCCGTTCATCTTCTTGTACGGCCACCAGAACACAGAACATTCTGTACCGTTCATCTTCTTGTACAGCCACCAGAACACAGAAAATTCTGTACCGTTCATCTTCTTGTACAGCCACCAGAACACAGAACATTCTGTACCGTTCCCTCAGTTGTTTCATTTCTTCAGACATGCAATTCCAATCTGTTAGTGTCTGTCCCGAACATTTGAACTCGGCCACATTTCCAACACATATATCATGTATCTGTACGTTGTCATGTTACCCTGCACTCTGTTACACGTTCGAACGTTCCGAATTCTAAACCCCTCACTAGTGACCAGTAAAGTTGCTTTGTCCATCCGTTCGACGCCACCCTGTGCTGTAGCGCCGGTCTCTCTGTCTTTACACATGGCCCTATACCAAGTGTATTTGTCTATCGGATATTCATTTTAGCATTGTAGCCACGCCTGTATTTTGAGGTTGACCTCATCGAAGTCTTTGAAGCGGGATTTCAGTAGCGGTGTTGTTGACGATTGTAGGTTTCTGCAATATGGCTGCGGCAGCAGCCACCCCCCCCCCCCCCCCCCCCCCCCCCCCCCCCCCCCCCCCCCCCCCCCCCCCCCCCCCACACCCACTAGCGCTGGCGCTCCACCCCCCCCCCTGTGGGGGGGTGT
>Ga0123354_10004532_pt1 | contig 19706 bp, 13 predicted proteins | sample TergutLab28metaG_2_FD_97872 | JGI IMG/M metagenome (GOLD analysis project Ga0123354, IMG submission 97872) | Labiotermes labralis P4 segment gut microbial communities from Petit-Saut dam, French Guiana - Lab288 P4 | ecosystem: Host-associated > Arthropoda: Insects > Digestive system > Gut ...
CCAGTTTTAATATGTATTTGGTAATCAATAAGTGTGTAACAGCTGTCAAAGATTCAAACTTCTCTGGCCATTATCTCCGTAACCGTTCAACTTTGGATATAGGTGTTTTGGGTTATATCGGTACACTTTAACATAAGGAACACTTTCCCGAAGTCTGGCACATTCCTCCTGGGACACCCTGTATATGCTTTACTGATGTTTGGTAACTGCCTGAAAATGATCAAGATAGATGAAAACATGGAGTTATTACAAATCGTGTGTAAAAATATAATTTTAACTTTAATGCATTTGTTGGTTTTATTGTGTGAATTGTCAGTTTACTTAGTTCCGTAATCTACTAAGAGCCTGTTTATGCTGCTCACCGTTACTAGAAGTCAGACTGTATCAGCCTCATTGCTTTTCTAGAATATTCTGGATTGATTAATAAATCACCTTTCCTTGTTCCTTTCACACTTTATAATTGCTCTTTAACTAAATATTTATTTCTTACCTCTTTCCTCTCTCTCTTTTTTTTTTTAAGTTCACTCAAAAAATCCATAATTATGTTTTAGAACTGGATCCATGTAAATGCAGAAGACTTGTGTAATATACTAGTCATAGATGTGTATGTGAAACTAGTTTAGTATTACATTTCAGACAAAAACAAACAATGCAAAAATTACAGGAAAAGGTGGAGGTAAGGGGGCAAAGTATAATGGAAGTGACATCCTCATCCTAGAGATATCCTTGGAAAGGATAACTATTCTGTTGAAGGTACGGACAGGGATGATAGTTTTTAGGCTGAACAGACAGGTGAAGATCAGCTACAGGCACGGTTACCTACATCTGTATTATCAGCTGATATACCCTCACCATCTTCTATCAGAGATGAAAACAGGAATATATGCAATGGCCTCAGACACACCATGCATCTCACCCACTGCCTGATATTGTCCTTCTGTACCTAGCCAATGCAGTGTTATTTGTAACAACTGCTTCTCACTTAGAGTGCGACTTGTGAGTGAGCATATATGTCACATATACTGTACGACACTTCGACAACACAAAGACTTCTATATTGCAATTGCTGGCTTCATTATACTGTACTAAAAGAGTCAATCACACTATGGGTACCTATAACCTCAGTTCACAAAATAATGACCACTGTAATTATGTTGCATGTATCTGGTTTTTGCACTGCACTCCCAAAAGCTGTTATAATATGGTAAATGCAATGTCTGTTTTCAGATGATGCTATTATTCAAAATCAAGGAGTCAGAACACTTATGAAGGGGTGCTGCTAAGTCCTTAGTCCGACCTACTTCCTGATGTTGCAGGACGGAATCGATAGTGTCGTTGGAAAGAGGGGTCTGTTCATGTGCCAAATTGCAAGTCTTTTCTTGTTACAGAGGCTGAAAGGAAGCCTGTCGGGCGATGCACGCGATTTCAGAAACATGGAGATGTGAGCTCTCATCAAGTTTTTTTTTCCTTCAAGGCAAGGCACCGAAAGAAATTCACGCCATTCTGACAGAAACATTAGGGGAACATGCACCGTCGTATGCCACCATCAAAAACTGGGTGGCTCAGTTTAAACATGGTGATTTTTCCACCTGTGATGAGTCTCATCCTGGACAACCCAAAACAGTGACCACTGCGGAGATTACTGATCTAATTCACGAGCTAATCTTGGAAGACCACCGGATTTCAGCTAAATCAATAGCTGAGCAAATGGGCATCTCACGTGAGCAGGTTTGGTCCATCATTCATTAAGATTTGGACATGCTGAAGCTTTCCGCCAAGTTGGTCCCAAAATGCCTGAACGCGGATCAAGAACGTCAATGGTGCCAGTCGTCTGAGTAAATTTTGGAATTTTTTTGGCGCGATCCAAATGATTTCCTGTCGCGATTGGTGACCATGGACGAAACCTGGTTATATCACTATGACCCGGAGACGAAGCAACAATCAATGGAGTGGCGGCATAGTGGCTCACCCCACCCCAAAAAATTCCAAGTGCAAAAATCCGTTGGAAAAGTTCTCGGCTTTTTGGGATCAAGACGACATCCTCCTCACTGATTCTCTTCCAAAGGGCCAAACTATCAATGCTGAGTAACACTCATCTCTGTTGGTGCAATTGAAGGACATTTTGAAGATAAACCGCCGCGGAAATGTCACCAAAGAGGTCTTGTTCTTGCATGACAATGCCCTGCCTCACCGGGCACTTGCAACCCAGAAGAAACTGCCCTACCTGGGCTTCCAACGTCTTGATCACTCACCCTATTATCTGGATCTGGCCCCCTCGGACTACCAATTTTTCCCTGGACTGAAAAAACAATTGAAAGGTCACCATTTTTCATCAAACGCGGAGGTCATTGCTGCTGCTGAGACCTGGTTGGACAGACAACCTTCTGAATTTTTTTTGAGTGGCTTGCAAAAGTTACAGCAACGGGCTAAGAAGTGTATTGAGCTTCATGGAGAGTATGTTAAATAAAAGCCAAGTTTGGTCGTTGTAGCTTGTTTCCTTCCTGGTCGGGCTAAGGACTTATCAGCACCCCTCGTAAAAGTGTAGCTGATTACGCACAGACTCAATATTTTGACAGCACAAAGTAAGTGCAATTTTGTTGAACAATGTAAAGGTAAAGGAAACCCATTACAGGCCTGGAGAGGCCCAGAGGGTTCCAGGAGGTTGAGGCTCCCAGACTTCATTACAATTGGCACATGAAGGTGGTAAGGTTGTCAGCCTTATGCACCAGCCACCTTTACCCCCCAGGAAACATTCCTGGTACTCATTTCTGTCAGAGGCTGAGTCGATCCCAGGGCCATAGTGCACCCAGAAGGATTATGTCAATGAAGAATTCCAGTGACACCATCGGGTATCAAACCCGTGATCTTCCGACTTGTACCACAGTGCCTCAACCAACTGCACCACCACGTACCCATTGTTGAACATAGTACAAATTTTAATTCTTCAAAGAAAGTGACATAAGAAGTTCAAATCTCTTTCATGTAACAGATTATAGGGAAGCAATACTACCTAACTAACTACAACTAACAACATGAACCACAGCTCATCTTGTGAACCTAACGGTCAGCCAGCTGGCTAAGAAGCTCCTTTCCTTTATGGGCTCTGAAAGTTTGTTACTACATTCACAACAGCCTACCACTGATCCTAATCCTGAACACTGCCAAATCCTTATTTCTTAAAATCCATTTTAATGTAACTAACAGCATTCAGTAATCCTCTGAAGCAATTACTGTTGAACGGTTAAGTTCGTAAGATGCTGTACAGCGACTATACTCATTAACAGCCTACCAACCTTTCATGCAAGTCCTACAGTTCTCTCATTAATGTGTGGACAATGTGAATGGAGGATATTTTCCAAGTTCCGTACATTCTGTGCATAGGTCTTGTAGCCCAGAAAGTGAGAAGTGAAGTGTTGTAAAGCAATTTCTGCTCAGCTTTCCCACTGTTATAGTAACAGCAATTTATATGTGCAGTGATGAAATACAGCACTGGTATCCAACTTGTGATAATTATATAAATACTGCATAATACACAGGTGTCATTTGTTCTCTTCACGAACAGCAAAATGTGTGAAATGACAACTATTTCAACAAACTAAGTGAACACATGCTGAATTATGACAGTTTAATTCTCAATAAAGGCAGACACATTTTTTCTCCATCACCCTTGTCTGAATGGCTCAAGAGCCCATTAGACCTATGTCACTGGTAGTGGTGTAAACAGTTTAGTATCAAAACTCAATTTGTGTGGGCTCTTTTCATTACACTTTCAACACACCTTCTCTGTCTTGTTTCACTACAAAGTCAACCTTTTTCAAAATAAAGGGATTAGTAATGTAAGTACATGCATTCTTGCTGCAGTATACCAGTAGTGGGAAGGCAGTTTACAGCATCATGCATGCTGTGATGTAGAAAAGTGCTTAGACTAATGTACTGATCAGACTGTGCAAATCCTCATACAGTCAGCAATATGAAGCACCAGTATTGAAAAAATTTAGTACAGTAAAGAAAGAAGCCCTGCAGATGGTCAGGACAAAACAGTTTTAAGTTTTCCATTGTGTTGATTATTCTATTCCCCTTCAGCCCTACAACAAGCCAGACACACGTGTCATTACCAAAGGTTATCAGCACCAGCATTTCCGTAACCTAAACAGATGAATGACAACTGGAAAGATATGCGAGCACACACACTGCACAGCGAAATGTTAGGGCTTGAGGCACATGTGGAAGGGGTTAATATGCATGACTTCATATCTTAACCTCAGTACAGCTGTCCAATGTATATTAGAACACATGTGCACATCACACTGTCATCAGCCTTCCCACACCAACTTTGATCTACTTACCTCCTTGTTTTGATCCTGATCCAGATCATCAGTAAACTTCACTGAATGTGTCCTTGACGCTTCCTTTTCCTCCCAGTCATCATCACTCTCTTGCTGGTAATCTGGCAGCGAGACAGAAGCTATGTTAGCTTCACCATCACTTGTCTCGTTAAGATCCTCGCCACTAAACTTAATACCACAACGATATAACCGCCCATCATAAAAAGCGTCTAAAACAGAGAGACAGGGCAAGGAACACAAACATGACCAAGCCTTGCAACAGACAACAAAAGCATTCACAAACTGAACATGTAAATCATGCAAAGCAATTTGAATGACACAACAAAGCTGCTAAGTGAAAACTTTAGAAAAAATTTTACCATAAGTTTGTTGTTAAGTATACTCCCAATTATCCATGCATTTTTTTTAAATTTTCATTATTTGCAGAATTTATTGAAAGACTAGAACATCATGCATTGTCACACACAGCAGTATTTATGAAACAATGTACTATCTTTCACACCCATCCATGTATGTGTAACTACTGGTTAATTTTACAGTACCTGTCACATTTTACTACCCACTGTTGTGTTCTGTATGTATGATGATACACTACTGAGATCTATGCGCTGCTTTTTCAAGAAAAGTTACACCTCCCATACATTGTACACCTGGAGGAAAGGGCTTTGATTTTGTGTTGGTCCTCCCATATCCTAAAGATATGCATCACAATAATCTGTCCCGTCTGCCCGTGCAAAATATGTGTAATGGTTACCTAGTCTGAAACCTACTCAGCAAGAGAGTCCTTGACAGGAGCAATTACACCAACAGCATAGGTTGCAGGTTTATAAGTGAATGCAAACCGGCAATGAGAAAAATGTCCCTTGGAGCAGGAACATAAAAATTCAGGGCAATGTAAAAATTCTGAACTAACAACAGGCATTATGTTTCTTACACTTGCAGTTTTAAGTCCAATAGATTGTTTGTGGTACTTCAGTACATATGAATAAAGTTGGTACTGGCACACAAACTCCTCCAGCAGAATACCATTAAAAAAAAAAAAAAACAGAAACAGAAACTAATATACATTCAGATGGTCAACAAACTTCTCTGCCTTACTACTGACCCAAAAGATTCATTACTGAAATGAGCTTTCAATGGTCGACAACTTCCAAAGCTAATCACGCAAACCTGACCCACTTCTGTTAATAACTGTGTGTGAAATCTGAAACAAAATCTGCAATCCACTATGAAACATGTCTTGTCCATATTAGCAGCTTTGTTTAGACTCCTTCATGTGGATAATTACTAGGAAACACAACCCTTAACCAGCCACTGAAGTAACTTTTGTGATGCCTGCAACTGTATCTGACCTCAGTCAACTGGCTGTTTACCTACCGCTTGCAATTTTAAGAAAGCACATCTGTGCAAAATTAACATATATATTCTCAAAACTTACAGATCTTAAGCACAGAGATCTCTTTAACAATTGTCATAAACCAACATTAGCTTGTAACACTCATCTTGACAGGAGGAAATTGGCCAAAGAGGTAAAGTTTTTCATATTCACACCAAGGAGGCATATGGGGGTAGTAGTGGTATAGTTCCACTCATTCTTAATGTCAGCACTAGATGGAGGTGAAGGTGTAACTTCACACTGAGGCCGCTACACCCCAGCGAAATAACCCCAGTACCCACTGAATACTTGGCTGGGTGGGTCCCAGGACTAATCTGGACATTTTGGAGAAACGATAAATCTCTTGCCCATACTGGGATTTGAACCCTGGACCATCCAACCCGTAGACTAGTCACTATACCGAATATGCTACTCTGGATCCTTGAAATTTGCCCAAAGCTACTGGAACGTACAGTTACACAGGAAATCTCAATACCTCTCATGCATTCTTTACTTGCAAGATCTGAAGTTAATGAACATCACATTCAACTGTTGAATGCGGAAAAATGAATACAGATTTATCAATTACCATTTTTGATTAAGAAATATGCAAAATGAAACCTCACTGTGAACACTCTGACTTTTGGCCCACTTTGTGCACTACCTGTAAACTTCCTTTTCAAATATCTTAAGTTTTCCTGATTGCTCAGCACTCTGTCAAAATGAAATATATATGAAGGTACAGATCATAACCTCAGGGACATAGGTGTGTCTTTATATTCAGTATTTTGTATGCAACATCTCATGAAGGAGTCCATGCTTCAAACACCTTTCCTACAGCGTATGCAAAGGTAGAAGCTATGTGCATACAATAATTACCAGCAAGTTTTAGAGAGAAACTAATAGTAAAATATTTTGTGTGAAACGTAACTAATATCTCATGGAGGAAGAAGATAAATGTTGTACATTACATAACCGCTATAAAATTTTTCATGGCCATACTGATCTTGTGTGATATCCAACCCCACTAGGTGGCATGTAAAATGTCATCTGCTAGTTATTTACCAAACAACAGATGTAATATATACCAAAACAATTCTTACAGTTATTTTGATACAATAAACTTGAATTTACTCTGATATTTTGGGCGGACAACAGAAAACAATTTGTCAGCAGGTTAACAACACACAAATGAGTAACAGTTTCATGACTAGTAGTTTCTCTCTTCACACTGTGCTGTGTGGGACTACATAAAATACAGATGGAAGTGGAAACGTGCCGAAGCTGAACAGCAGCACAGCGTGTGGAGAAAGCTGACCAGGGCACCTAAAACAAGTAAACAGTGCCACCAAGCAAACAGTCATACACATCAACAATTCTGTTGTTGATGGGGCAGTATCTTGCGGTATGGTTACATCTTAATGTGGTGTTTACATCACACATCACAAATGTATACGAATAGAGATATCCATTCATGGGATTTCAATCAAACTACACACTAAAAACTTTCAAAAGTCACATGTCAAACTCTTCACCAAGCAACAGACATGTATGCTTCTTCTACTGCATGCACTCGTCTCATGACCACTGCAAAGGAGGTTGCCAAATGTGAAAACCCTGATGTTTATTATTTTGACCATTTATGGGAAATATCCAACACTCTTTCACAAAGTCAGAGAGTCAGGATCAACAATAATTTACACACACAAGCGTCAAATGGAGATGACACATAAAAGCAAATACATGATATGTTAGACACCAATATCTGGATGTACTCTAAGGCAAGTAACAATTCTCAGAAACTTAATTATGGCATCTGTAGATACACTGTGGCCTGTACTTAGGTTCACAACTCAATTTACAGAATCTGCAGATACACTGAGGCATGTATTCGAGATGACAACTTACTTATAGCATCTGCAGGTACAACAAGGCAGGTACTTGAGCTGACAATTACACCATAAAACACCACAATGTCTATCATGTTTGCACCCCTCTAATATGCACACACACACACACACACACACACAAAACCCACAAACTTCAGATTCAAAAACCTCCACAAAACAATGAAGGACGAGCATAAAGGTAAAAAATGCCTGCCACTATTATGCCACATTATGAAAAATCAACAAGACAACATAATGTAAAATTAAAAGAATCAAGAAGATACCACTTGAAAGAATAACAAAACAAAATGGATGCTCAAGTTACAAATGCTGCAGAGAAATCATTAAGTTAATTCAGATGTCTATACACCAACATTATTAAGCATCAGGAACTTTCAGGTTTACAGGAATACTCTCATTAGACTCGTGTGTGTGTGTGTGTGTGTGTGTGTGTGTGTGTGTGTTTATGTGTATGTGACAACAAGCAATAAAAAATTTTTGAAGCTGCTTCTACCTCCATCTTCAGGTTGAAATGTCTGTGTAATCTATGTAACATTTCTGAAAAGGCTGACCCTGTCAACAGCCACATTCAAATGCAATGACTGACTGACTAGCATTACTGCTGAACCAAACAAAGCAAGAGGTCAAAATAAGGTCCAATGAGTGCATACAACTCGCTTCTGAAATGTTATAGAGCCCAGTCGCAAAGGATTACCAATGTCTAAGGGTCTCTGACTATAAAACCTGATGGAGACATAGATGGCCTTCATGTTTATGACATCCACAATGTCACCCCCTTGACAAAAAGAAATCAGAAATATGTATTACTTAACCACTACTATTCCAGCCAAAAGTGTGAACTGTCACCTGTCATTGTCACCTACTATGCAGATGCTTTCATTCACAACACAACACAATATACATATCAATATAACACTGTGGCATGTTTGTGAAACAGCTATTGCTATGGAAAAGCAGTAAGTATTACACATTCCAAGTGTCTGTAGCCTTAGTTATTCAGCATGTAAGCATATGTGCTATATCATGTTGTCATCTGTGGCCTGTATAGCTCCACCATATTTTTCCACATTTTCATCTCATAAACCGCATGACCTTCGTAAAACACTTAGTGAACATAAGATGTGTGTTTTGATTTTCTCTACAATTTTTGTCCGGAACATTTCTCATTCTAAGAAGAAATCACGAAGATATTACCATAAATGTCCACAGATGTTCAAGCACAGTATACATTATTCTTGCCTGATTTATGAAACTTAAAATTTTTTGAGATTTTAAAAAAAATACTCAAATATCAAATTTCATGAAAAATGGGAGCCAAGTCATTCCATGGTGGTGGATGGACAAATGGACAGAAAGCCGGACATGACAAAGCCAAGAGTTGCTTTTTGCAATGTTGCGAACATACGTAAGCACAACCGTTAGAATACTGTGGAACGGCTATCTTTCAGAACAAATTACTTTTAAGTATTAGGAATATAGTTAGTATATTGGCATAAAAAGTTCTCTGAAATTCCTTCTATAATAATATACTTTCCCTGTACATGTAGCAGTATCATGTATGCAGGCACAGTCACTATGTTAGTTGCATGATATAGGAAGTAAAACACTTCATTCTCAAGACGACACACACAGTGTTTACCTGTGAGTCTACAACAAATCATACGCATACAAAAACATGCAACATACAAAGCTGAAGCAGGTTAAGCAACTTGAGTGTGTTATAATCCAGCTGGAAGCACACTATGACACTATCAAGCAGTACATATTCCACTGAGAATCCAGGTACAATCCGAAGCCTTGAAGCCAACGAATGTGCTCTAATATTACTCTACAAAATCCACAAACGTTTACTACCACTACGGCTACAACTGCTGCTTCAACAAAGCTACAGTAGTCCAATGACAATCAAAACATACTCCCCATTAAACAAGCGGCTGGCAATACGGCAATTATAAGGAAATAAAGCCTTTCAAAAAGCGAGGATTTCAAAAAAGCCCTACAAACTATACTTCAAGGGTACATAGAGACAACCTACACTAAGAGCTTTATGCTGCTGTTATGGGTACCAGCAATATGGTATCCTCTGTACCCATATAATTAAGGATGCAAATGTAGAAACACATCTCCTAAACTAAATAAGTATGCTCAAACCTGCCACTTGTATAGTTCCAATTTTTGTTAACATGATGAACTGTCAGTCTCTACTACATGTGTGCCATCTGTATACAACTACAAAACTGCATCTAGCAGCAGAGACACCCTGTTCTAGCGGTATTCAAACCATGTTCCATGGAAGCTTGGGGTCCAGAGTTCAGTGGACAACACTCACGGGCCATGTAAGCATGCACACTTCCTTTATAATGAAACTGTTATACATAAATTTGATAATCTTAAATTACATTTTTTATTTTCCTCTCCATCCTTGAGCATAATTGGTGCTAGGCTTGTTTTCAGTGTATAAATCACCAATAATAAAATTTTGTTTTTCATAGATGTGTGTAAATATTTTACTTTTATAAATAAAAGTTTATTTTAGAAATGTTTCATTTTATTTTTGCACCCAAAGAGCACACTTTTACTTTACAAGAGTCCCACATGTTCACAGATGTAGTTTCCACAGATGCTAACCCTTTGGCACTGGAATTCAACACCCAGTGTGATACACACAGATAGGAATTGAAATCAAGCTGCACAATAAAGGCCATGATAGATCATCAGCAATACCCACTGTTCAGCATTCTGAGCATCATGATGTCTGATGGGTATACCTGATGTTACAAACCAAAAAAATTAAAGAGTTGGAAGACCTCTGCCCTATATCATACCAGCACTAAAATGGTTAACATATGTCAGTTCAAGGGCTGCAATTTAAAATCATATAGGCTGATGAGTGATAATTTTGAGGTAGTCTAGCGGTCACATGTTGTATAAAGTTTCACATTCCTCAATAATGAGGTCTGAGCCATCAACAGCCGAGACTGATACAAGGAGGAATATTACCCACATATCACTGCCATGGGACAAAGGCAGCAAACACTGACAGACAACATAATTAATACTTAAGTATGGAAGCTGGTGAAGTTGTAAATAATTTACTGATTGCCATTACTGAAGTCTAAATACAAGGTTCATAAAGCAGTACAAAATTTGTAAGATTTCAGATTGACTGCAGTGTTGATGACGACTCGAGTCTCCTGGTATGTGGTGATGTGCTGACAAAACTGGTACACAGTTCACTAACTATACATACACAACAACACAGCTGGATAGCAATAACATTAAGAAAATGTGAGAAGAGAATACAACATAATCAAAGTTTATTAATGAACAAACTGACAGTGGAACAGAGTCTTAAACTACACTCCTGAGAACAGTGCCCTCTCACAATCCATTAATAAAGTCAATAAAAAAAATTTGGTGCACAATACATCAGGTAGTTTCCAACATCAACAAACAGCAACAAGCAAGTGAATGTATATTCAATCTTCTCATTAGTCTGAAAACTTATGCTCATATTAACAGAATCGTCTATGAAATGACTAGCAGACATGCAGAACACAACCACTACAGCATGCAAGCACAAAAGAAGTCTGAACATTACAGCAAAGAAAGCTATATACAAAGAAAGAAAACACCAACACAAGACAAAAAATTTCAGAACTGAAAATGATGTAATAAGCAGGAAATATTAACATAACCACAATGATGTGCAATTCATTACTTCAGTTCCTCCTTTAGCATACAATACACAAAACCAGCACAAAATGTGCAGCAAAAGTGGCCCTTCTCTCTGATAGACTGATGTCAATATACATAATGTTTTATAACATCATAACTATGTAGGTTAACTTTACCAACATAAGACTGCCAAAGATTCCAACATATCACACACAAATCTTCAAACATATCTTCTGAAACAGCATATATATCATCACCAAATGTACTAGCCAGCATAAAAAAAAATTAGTTAAAAACACAAAATGCAAACCAAAAAAATGGTACAGTACCTGAAAATTATAAATAAAAGCAATTCATTACATTACCAAAAAAATTACACACACACGCCTGCAAATAAATACACGCTCACTTATGTCATACCACATAAATCATGGCAACTGGTAAACACTGATATATGGACTGAATATTTCTGTCTTTGATTCCCAGTTTTCTCAGTCACTGGATTACAAAAATACTGCATTTACATGAATATACAAAGACCTGCATATAACACGACCCCTCCCTCACAATTCCCAATTTTTGGGAAAGAACTACAAAGAACATGTTGAACTACATGCAAGATCATAAGGTGATCCCCCATTTTTCAGATGATGAATAACAAAAAAATTCTTCTCTTATATTCAAGCAAATATGGTATTCAACCTCCACAACTGCAGCTGTAATTAAAAACCACTATCCAGAAAGTACCGAAAATAATGTCAAATTAATTTCTTGGTCCTACCACTTTACACCTGATCACACTACATTCTATCAAACAGGTCATAAAAATTCAATCTCCCACAACATAATCTGTCTTCATACGTCTTTTACATTCAGCTAGACTACAATTTTCATGCCTTAGTCCAGCATTTACCCAACTTTTTTTCTGCAGCAGAACCCATAAAATAATTTTTCACATCCCAAGGAACCTTCCAATAAAGCAATTGATGCAATGGTTAAAAAACCCACCATAACAGAGGCAATAAGGTTAAATAGATTACGCTTGTTTAGGCATGTACAGAAAATAGAATTCCCAAAAAGTATTATATATGAATTTGGAAACAGCGAGGTTAAGAAGTAGACCCAGAAACAGATGGCAAGATGAAGTGATGGAGGATGGAAGACTAGTTGGTGGAAATGGGTGGAAGGAAAGGGTATATAACAGACAGGAAAGGAAGAAACTCCTGAGAACAGCAAGGAATCGTCCCATTCTGCACACACCATAGGAATGAATGAATGAATGAATGGATGGATGAATTAATAAAAAGAACCTTCAAAACAGTGGCAGCTGGTAGAGTGCAGAAATCATCACAATATGGCCAGCCACAGGAAAAAAATCCCCACAGTATTTCGAGGGAAGTTCAGAATTTTTGCGGTATTGTCAAAATTGTTATGTATTTATTACACGATATCCCGTAAAACCCCTATGATGCTCAGCACAACCCTCACTGGGAAACAATGCCTTTGTCCAATACAGCCATACAACATAAACAGCATGCCACCCATCTAGTCACGCCAAAGTCCAACAGACGCAGCCAGCTTAGTGCAGCAGTAGGATCCAATTAATATTGTAAATTAGTATGTCTAATGTAAATGAATTCTTGTAGTTCAGTTCACATGTGACACTACACCCACGGCAAGGCCAGCAGTAATAATATGTACCGTCTGCTGCAACAATAGAAAAAGAAAAGCCTGCACTCTGACACTCAGTTTATTTACGTGTTGTGTATGATTCTCATAATTAGCAGCAATTATTTTCCTAAACAGCATTACGAAGTCTTTGTAATGGAAATGAAGAGTTATTTGTGAGACAGGAAATTAATGTTTACATATAACTCGGATTAGTGCCAGTCTTTAAAGGGTTAATATTCCTGCTACATTCACACATTATTATGTATTATACACCTTCAAAAAGGCTCTCTCACCAGTGAGGCTGTTACAGTAGTGAATATTATAAATACAGACTTCTTGGATGTGGCAGTGTATAGTCTAGCATCACATCCAACAAGAGAATATATCTGGACTAAAGGTCTAAACAAAAATGAAAGAACAAACAAGCCATTCTTGGATTTATACTTCCTCCTGTCAAACACAAAGGCCAGTACAGGAAGTGACCTTTACTGCCAAATATAATGACATGACTCAAATCTGGTCCCCATAAATAAAAAATTTCCTACGAAAAGCATATGTTACCAGGAAAGAGTCTTTGATCACAGCATGTCAAAATATGTAATGATGTACTTGACTGGTAATGGAACAGTGCACATCATAAGAGAAATTAATTTGCTCATTACAATTACAATTTCAATTATATAGCTTAAAAAACAGTCCCTGCAACAGTACAATATGCATATGCATGCAAGTTTTATCAACGGTATTAAACACAATACTAAAGGGTTAGATAAATACCTTACAGATATGCCAAACCTCTTATGATGGTTTCAGTACTTACCAATTGTATTATCTGGGTGATATTCCAGCTGAGGCAGCAAGAAGCATGTCAGTACTTGTTCGCCTGTTTCCTCATCAACATCAGTTTGGAACTTCAGCATGGGTTGAGCCTGATTCTCAGACAGCCATACAGCCTTCAGATTTAAGTTTGTCAATGAGAATGGCAGGTACTGCAGCCTGAAAGATTACATTCAAGAACAGGACCCTTAATAAATAATCTGAGCTGTAATTTCAGTTCTGAAATGTACAGTTCTGTTCACCTGCATAAACAGTCTGGTTCGCAATTACTGACACAAATTTCTTGTCTTCCATTCCAGTGCGTATATAACCTAAAGCCATGGTACTTGTGATGCCTGGTTCACCACCTCTAAGCCTCTAAGAAAGCCTCAAGTTCAATTTTGCTCAAACCATGCTACAGGCACAATCTTATGATGTCAGTTCACGAAGTTAGCCCAATACTCTACAGCCATTTATATTTTCATAAGCCTATAAAATTATTTCAACTGTCATTAATGAGTTGGGTTAATGACACTATTTTACTGTAGAGTTTATACTGCATTACAAGAAGATATATATGAATGGGAAGTAAGACAGGTTTGGAAGCATGTAATCGTGCCCTATTTCCAAATAATATCCAGGCAGTCATCAGAAGAGACTAAAGAAAACCAATGCTAAATTATTTGCCAGGTTCACTCAAGACAGAAATTTGCATGTAACAACTGCTGTACAGAAGTAGGTTTACATGTCAGCAGAACATAAAATCCCTCACACTTCCTAATGTGAATTTCCTTCATTCTCTACATTAAAATGACAGTGGATGAGTAGGAAGTTGAGGGTAAAGTTACCCTACTTAAACTTTTGGCACTGGAAGTCAACTACACTTGTGGCTAAAATGCCCAAAGTCACACAAATACATCACTGAAAACATGTAAAGTAACGATAGCTATTTAAATTCCAGGCTTCTGCAGGATACATCCTGGATTTAATTCCCATTCAAAAAGGTCAATTAACAATCATAACATAATGATACATCAGACTGATGAAAACAGTTATATGACCAGTCACTTTACTCCCAAGGAAAGAGCACCCTTTACACAAAGAAGGCTGGGTGGGCCCCAAAGCTGGTATAAACAGTGTGAGGAGACACAAAGTCCTGCTGCTGGCAGAAAACAAACAATGATTACTCTGTCATCTGGCCTATAGACTTCCTACAAACTAACCAAACTACCCCTTGGCAGCATTAGCAGTTAACATTACAAGAAGTCTGATATAAATAAAAGTCTCAAAATTATGCATGTGCTTCCTCCCCACCACCTAGGATAATTCAGCACATCATACTTACCAAAATTTAAAACCACCCCTCCCCCTACTCAATCCTCAATTTCCATGAAAATATCTACAAAGAATGTGTTTACTTTTGCCTGTGTTATCAGTTTTCAGATAAGGAATTACTAGAGAGTTCTCATATTTGGGTGAATATGGTATACTGTCCATGCAAACACAAAATGTAAAAAAGACACTAACAGCGTAACACCATTAATTTGAAATCAGTTAATCAAAATAACATATGATTCAAGGCATATGACATTCCCCAACTTTAAAATTAAGGTTTTATGTATTTTTAAATGCTGTTAATACAAAATATGATTCACTCTTAATTCAAAGGTACATTATAACCCTTTAATTACCAAAAGTTTGATAACTCAATATGTATTATTTTTAGGACAATTCACATAACACTGGCCAATACACAAGCTCAACTGATAATGGCAGATTCATCAAAGCCATGGACAAACAACATGAGTTTGTGCCAAAAGCATACTAGAACATTGCAACAAAGGTCAATTCAGTCCCATTTTATGAAACAAGCAGCTAAAGCCAAAGTTCCACAAACACAAATTACTGTTTGCTGGCTTGCACTTTGACATAAACTGTATTAAATTATGAATAGGTATTAGGAATTTAAAAAATAAATAAGGAAAGAGATCTTCTAATTACTCAATAAGCAAAGAAAAAAACAACTTACAACCTAATAACAGGGCTTATGAACCACATTAACTACAAAGTGTCCACAGAAAAGGTTGGATAGCTCATGATAGTGTAATTCAAAGCTCAATTTGTTCGATCTGACCACATTCAATTAACCAGGCCTTACTGCTTTAACACCACTTATCAATTTTTGCCTCATCTTATTTTTGGTTTAACACCCTTTGGCTGACTGTGTTGTATTATGCTAATGCCTACTTGTTGATGGAAATATAGCTTTTGATTTATACTTTTTCCTTTATGCCCACTTTTTCAGTAACATAACCTGGGTGTTAAACAAGGCGCTAACTGTAGTACATTTAATAATCGAAGAAGAACTGAAACTTCAATACAGAACCTGAAGCCACACCAGTAAACACATCACTCATATTCTCTTACAGAACACAGAGCAATGAAAGGTCAGCATCTAAAACACTAACTTTCTTCACCCCCATCAGTTTAACACCAAACTGACAATATGACTTATCACTGACCAGTATACATGGAGGGCTCAAAGTTTGGCAAGCATATAAGGGCCCAAATGACTGTAATGTGATGCTCCTGAAACTGTGCAACACACACACACACACACACACACACACACACCAGCCTCCAACAAAATAAAAGTCATCTTCTGTGACTCACTTTTCCTTGAAATGTGCAGATTTTGTATTCATTAACAGACGATCTGAACACAGCAGTAAAAACAGAAAAAATGCTTCCCACTTCTATCCAGCTAATTTCATGCATGTGTCCATTTTACTTGTGTGACAGGCAGAGTCAGACATTGTTTTCTCCTCTCATCTGATGCCAATATACAATCAGAACTAATTAACCCAATGGAGAAGAACCATTCTTGAAGAGTGAACCGTCACTCAGCTTGGCAAGAAAGTTAAATCCACTGTGACTCCAGTGGCGGATCAACATACTGTAATCTGTATAGCGACTTGCTACTAGCTGTGTAGTCTGAGGACGGAATCCTGTTCGGGGCAAGATTTTCCACAACCGTCCAGACCAGCCATGGGGCCCAGCCAGCCTACAGTACAACGGGTACTGGGTCTGTTTACCGGAAGTAAAGCAGATGTGGCATGGTGTTGACCACCCATCATATCTAGCACCAAGGATAAAGACACAATGGTGCTATACCTCTACTCTCCCTCTGGGCCTTCATTGCCTGTGCTAAGGTGAACTTTACCTCTTATGACTGTAGTAATGTTACAAGACACTCATTCCAACTTACCGATTACCAGACACATCAAGCACATGCAGCTCCAAGCAATTGCCCACTTCTGATGGCAAGTACTGAAGTTTGTTGTCTCTCAAAGAGAGAACTCCAAGCTGTGAGAGACGGCCTAAAAGCATCAAAGAAATTAATGTTCCCAACGCACTATAGCTACCAAAATGAAAATGTCTGAGAAAAAATATATATGAAGAGCCATGACACAAAAGTATGGGGTTTTCCTTTTCATTCTTTAAACATTAAAAAATAATATACCAACTACAACAGCTAATTAGCATCAACAGAAACGTGGTTCCTGGTGTGGTGTAGAGGAATATATAAGGACGCTAGTCCTCAAAGACTATTCTAAACCACATGTCTTCTTTCAGTGTGTGAAACTTGGAGACTGGCTTACATTTTGTTTGTCTTAAAATCAAGTACGCCATACAGTGTGTATGCATACACGCACATGTTTCTCACATGGGAGCACAGGCAGGGACACCTTTATAACCATTCCAAATTGTTCCATACACAAGTTCAGAAATGTACACAACACACAGCCCACAAAACATAAGCCAAATGTCGTTGACATAAAATGTGTTTCTATCTTCCTCACAATTTTTGTTCAAAACAGTTTTTGCTAAAGTACAAATTAAGTTAGTTAGGCTGGAGATGCAAAAGAGCCGTGTCAATTATTTGGCAACAATTTACCATGACTGAAATGGCTCAACAGCAACTATTAATTCTCAATATTACATTTAATGAAAATACATTCAGTACTTGTCAAGCTGTTACCAACATACAGAAGGACGATGACATTAACAGCTCCACACAGATGCAAACGCACTTAAATCACAGCCTCCAGAGCCAACCAGATCATGCATCAGACTATGAACCACTATAGAACAAAATAGGAATGCCATGAACTACAAATTACATTCAGTAAATGATTATCTGATGATAACCACAAATGTTGAAAAAGGACACACGTGACAGGAAGAGATTATGCCCTTTCAGGCATATTCTGTATTCACCTGGAAGGACTGAGGAATACCATAACAAACAGCAGACATAACAGCGGGCTCCAGCCTCAATTTAAACTGATACCCCTTAAATGTAATTCAAACACATTACTCCTGCACTAATCCACTTAATCAGTGCCCCTTATCTCATGAAAATAGCAACTTCTACTCTGAAACTCTAAAAAGAAACAAAATATCTTAAACACATAAAAGTATTTTAAATATACAAACCTATTTCCTCTGGTAAACTCTGCAAGTTATTCCTGTCTGCATTGAGGTTGGTTAATTTCACAAGATATCCTATTGATACAGGCAGTTCCATCAAGAAGTTCTCCGTAAGTATCAGCTCCTGCAAGTTCTCACACCTAGATGATTAAAGACAGAAATATGACAGTAAAGTTTCTTCCAAGACAATTAAAACTCACCCATTTAAAAATTATAATCTGATAATACATCCACATGCACAGCATCAAGGTTCAAAATGATCTCTAAATAGCACCCTCACTTGCCAAGAAACAAAAAATGACAGAAGACGGGGTGGAGGGGGAGTCTTTCTTAACACATTCACTGCCATAGTCGACCTTAGTCGATTTAATAATTCATGCTTAAAATCGCCAGTACTGACCTAAGTCGATCTAATTTTTCAATCCCGCTCTTTCAGCTTAAATCAGCTGACCTGGCGGGAAACTTGTACATCAGCTTCAGTATATCTAGCTGACGTTATCTGTATCCTTTTTATAGCTTATTATGCTTACACTGCGATATAATGAACCCGTGTTTATCCTTATACTCAGTGGGAGAGTGGGCTGTCTCTGGCTGCAGTCTATAAAGAATCTTTTATACATCAAGTCATGTATGTGTGATAGTTCATAATTCTCAGTGCAACATAGCATCTAGGAAAAGAAAAACAATTGGATTTAGAACTGAAGAAGAATTAGCTGATGCAGTGAATGAAACTGTAAATGACAGTGATTCAGATACAGATAATATTCCCGAATTTTCAAGTAGTGAAGAGAGTGAATCTGAAAGTGCAAATGACAGTGATAATGAGAGTAACATTTCAACACCGGGCCCTAGCCACAGACAGATAGATGTTACCCCAACTAAAGGGTTTTCTAAAAATGATCGTCAACCAAGCTTCATAGGCAATCCGGGTGTGCAATTTGCAGTTGAAAATGAAGCTGATGTGATGAGTTATTTTGACCACTATATTCCTCCTGAACTAATTGAAATAGTAGTTGACCAGACTCCTTGGTTTGATTTTTGTAACTGGTATAGTCCAAAAACCAAAATTCAGAACTGTATTGGTCAATGAGAGGAATTTTTCAGACTCCAATATTTCCACAAAAAATGTCTAGGAACAGATTTCAGCTTATCCAAAGGTACCTTCACTTCAATGACAATAATGCAGCAGGAACAAACGAAGATCATTTGTACAAAATCCATACAATTTTAGACATTGTTGTAAATAATTTCAGAATTAATTATATACCAGATGGGGAAATTTCTCTTGATGAAGGTACACTTGGTTGGCGGGGTCGTTTGCGATTTCGTGTGTATAACCCAGGCAAAATTACAAAGTACGGCATACTGGTATGGATGGTTTGTGAAAGTTCAACTGGATATATTTGTAACTTGCAG
>Ga0123354_10004533_pt1 | contig 19704 bp, 13 predicted proteins | sample TergutLab28metaG_2_FD_97872 | JGI IMG/M metagenome (GOLD analysis project Ga0123354, IMG submission 97872) | Labiotermes labralis P4 segment gut microbial communities from Petit-Saut dam, French Guiana - Lab288 P4 | ecosystem: Host-associated > Arthropoda: Insects > Digestive system > Gut ...
CCCGTTGCGCTGACCACGTGACACCCCTCTATCCGCAAAAGTTGGCACTAACTTCGCCGACCGGCGGCGGCCGCTCTGTCGGTATAGTTCGCGTGCGGACTAAGGCCACGGAGTTTGTTTTATGGGTTCACTTCTGCAGTCTGTTGTAGAAAAGATCATTAAATTTTAATGTTTTAATTTGAAAGTTACCCTTTTTACAAGAGTTTTGTTTACTATTGATTTTAAAACTGATAGGATGAATAACCATATTCCAGATAAGTACAATTTGCTGCAACCTGTAAATCACAAATAAATGACGATATATATTGAAGTGCCTCTAACATAAATGAGTACCAGTAATATTTCCTGGGGAGTAAAGGCGGCCGGTGCGTAGGGCTGACAACTTTACACCTTCATGTGCCGATCGTCTTGAAGTCTGGGAGCTTCATCTTCATGGAACCCTCAGGGCCTGTCCAGGGCTTCCTTTACCTAAATAATGAAATATAAGGAAGCATCATCTAATGTCAACAGTATAAACAAATTTCTGTTTACGTTGCAGCAGACATAAACGTCCAACACTGCAAGACAATCCTGCAGAGTTTCACGTCCCGTGGGCAGTGGAAGTCTTCGTGATGAAACAAGCCTTGCACAACGCATTACTTGATCGATGTGCGCGCGTCTCTGACGTTCACTCAGCAACACGAGTATTCCAAGTAGGTTAATTACGCGTTCAACAGTCATTAAGCATTTAAAGCAAAGTGCATGTTTATATATACCACCTGATTTCATATTCAGAGATTACAGTGTATGTATCTGACTTATTTTCTAAAAAAGAATACGATCACAAATCTCAACGGTATTAACTGACTGGTTTTTGTAATTAGGACGCAGTGAAATTTCTAAAGGGTTCTGACCACCGTCGATTACATTTGTAATTGCTTGGTTTTTTGGCTTTGTTCAACTTCTGATATTAAAATAGGCACAATATTAGATGAAATGGATCTCGTCAGTTCTCATGTTACAGGGTGGTGAGGTACGTCTTCAGTTGGGACTGACAGAGATATTCTGAATAACTGGACAACCAACGTCATTTAACTACACACACACACACACACATATATATATATATATATATATATATATGCATCTGCGCAGTCCGTATAGCGACTCGCTACGGGCTGGGCGGTCGGGGTATCAAATCCCGTTAGGGGCGATATTTTCCGCACCTGTCCAGACAAGCCCTGGCGCTCACCCCGCTCCTATACGATGAGTCCCGGTCTCTTTCCCGGGAGTAAAGCGGTCGGGGCCTGGCGTTTACTTTGCCTTCATTCTGTATATGCAATATGTTCAGTCTTTTTGGAGGAAGAAGAATAAAATTAAAATAATTTTTTAAAAGTAGAAATGCCCTTGCGCAGCTTTAACTAAAACAGAAATGCCCTTGCACACCTTTAACTAAAACAGAAATGCCTTTGCACAGTTTTAACTAAAACAGAAATGCCTTTGCACAGTTTTAAGTAAAACAGAAATGCCCCTGCACACCTTTAACTAAAACAGAAATGCCCTTGTACACCTTCAACTAAAACAGAAATGCCTTTGCACAGCTTTAAGTAAAACAGAAATACCCTTGCACACCTTTAACTAAAATAGAAATGCCCTTGCACACCTTTAACTAAAATAGAAATGCCCTTGCACACCTTTAACTAAAACAGAAACCTTGCCGTGTGTGAAGGAGGCCACTTGTTTGAGCAATGTTATTAAGGTAAATGAGCCGACATGAAGTGACCAATGATAATCGTCGGATAAAATTATGAATTTGTAGGAGAAGATGGGAAGATTTGTATAAATTTCGGGTTTCGAAGTATCAGCACTGATCTTACAGTATGTACTTCTGACTTATTGTCATTCAGACCATCGGAGTCCATTTCGACACTTACGTCATTATTAGCGGGATTTGTCGTTTAGAACAATAATATCATAAATAAAAATTGTCCTGCTTTTTTAATACTTCTGACTAACCATTTGTAGCCTGTCGTAAACTGCATTTCTGTACCTCAGAAACAGAAGGGTGTAAGTAAAATTGTATCATATTTGAGATAACACATCACTCTTCGAAGAATTTCAAGCTCTCTTAGGTGCAGATAATTGTTATTGCAGATACTGTCCCATTGTAGCTGGACGAAGAACTAAACAAAGTCGGTCACCTGTTGGTCTAAGAAAAAGGATGTGCTATATCCAACATGAAATTGGACTTACGCACTTCTGCTTCTCAGGTCTAGATTTGTTACCATCAAAATCAAGACAGACTACAGCTTTCTCTTGAAAATTTCAGCATGGACAGGGTTAAAAGAACAGTATGCCACAAAGCACACAAATGCACGCATTTAGTTGATCCTTATCGCAATTTTCACTAAGCTACGTTTGAATTTCATCACTTAAACCCATAAATTATAGTGGTTATTGTATGTACCAGCTGCTTTAACATTTCTGCCACAGTGTCGTTGTGTTTCTAGGAGTCTCACATCTCCTACTTATTCCTTAAACAACGCTAATCGGTCGGTAAGACTTGCACAGTTCACAGTATAGACTTCCTGTGTTTAGTGTAAGGAACGAACTTGTATTCCTCCATCTACTTCGTTGTCTTCTCATCTATCAGTTCGAGTCATGATAACCTACATGTCAGTTTGTAACGAGTGGGCGGTTTGGTTTAGTAGTAATATATTAGACTTTTAAAGGACGAGGTTTCGGGTTCGAATCTCGGTTATGTTGTCGGCCATCCTGACCTACATTTCCGTGGTCTTCCCCAATCCCTCCATGCAATACCACGATAATATCTCGGTATGCCCTTTCCCATTCTTCTTGCACATTTTTCAGTTCATAATTTGCCAGTCATACAACGACTCGAAGTCTAGGGTCAAGGTAGCGTTGTAAAACAAACCTCCAAAGAATACAGCCAACCCTTATTTACGACGGTAATTGTTTCCTTGACAATTGTTCTTTAGGTGAAAATTCCTAATTACGAGTATAAACTGAATTACCGTTAACGTAATAGGGAAAAATTGTAACTGGTTGCCTATCCCCCCCCCCCACTTCTCCCATATTATGATGAAATATAAAATAATCACTTAAAGACTAACTGACCGAATAATCTCTGTTATTTGACATAAACAGCAGCGGCTATGTCAGTATATGCTTTAGGTATCGTATACTGCCTAAAAATGCGTATGTATCTTACCACCAAACATTCTGCCTACCATTTCGCAGTTCGTAGCATTAGGTTTGTTAAGAAAGGAGCAACAAACACTAAAAACTGCACTACAATAAAAATTCAATTATAAAATGTTAAATAAGTCGTTGATGCATGCGAGGGCGTTGCTGTGTATTTGAAACTTTTCTTAGTTGCACGTCTTTGGGCGTTGAATTAATTTTTTTTGTCACAGCGTAAATTTTTTCGTTGGAAAAAAGGGGCCTAAATTATTGTATATCTCAAAATCTGATCTTCGTCAATTTACTGCTGGTACACCGTCCTAAAGGCAACAGGAGGTCTCACGCTGTGACTCTTTCATTTGCCACGTTACAGCAGTAACACCAATTGCCTCTCTTTCATCCGAACAATGCTGAAGTGCCTTCTATCACGCCTCTACACTGCCATCTTGCGTCATGCTATGGAGTGAAAGTGACTGTGGTTACAAATGCCAGGCAAGTTATATGAAATAAGCAAATTTGATTTAGGTGATGTTATGTGACAATACATAGTGGCTCGAGTATGTGCTGTCCTTGCTCCTGGCGGGTCTAATTCGAATCCATTCGCGGTCAAGGATTTTTTATTCCAAATTAGCAATGTAATATGTAAAGCAGTCCCGTTAAAGGCCCGGAGGGGCCCAGAGGGTTCCAGGAAGTTAAGGTTCCCAGATTTCGTGACAACGGCACAGGATGGTGGTAGGTTGTCAGCCTTATGCACCGGCCGCCTTTACCCCCAGGAAATACTCCTGGTACTCGTTTCTGTTAGAGGCTGAGTCGACCTCAGGGCCATTGTGCGATCGGAAGGATTTAATGTCAATGAAAAATTCCAGTGACACCAGCTGGGATCGAACCAGCGACCTTCCAATTTGTAGCACAGCACCTTAACCACTGTGCCACCGCGGTCCCCGGGGTAAAGAGCGGCGGGGGCGTGACGCTAACCCCTCACCACCTTCTAGTGCCGTGGTCAAGAAAGAGAAGAGCTACACCTTTACTCCCTCTATGAGCCGTACGGCCTGTACACAGCCTCAGTGCCTGTACAAGGGTGCACTTTACCTTTACCTTAACTTCCATGATTGGTCTTCGTATTTGAGACACTGTGTTCGTTGTTAGGTACGCGCTAGTGACGAAGAACGAGTTGAGCATGGAGCATCGATTATGATCGACGGTGAATGTAGTGTATGTGTGTTTAAGGAATATCGATTGTAAATATCCTCATTTACCACATCTGGATGATCATCGATGTGTATCAGTTGCTAAGATGTGGAGAAATCTTACAGCGTGTGTTGAAATTGTTATTCCGGAAATTATTCACAGATTTAAAGTCTGTATCATATAACAGATTAAACGCGACTGAAGGGCTTTCCTTTACGGGCATTTACTGACTTCTTTAATTACTTGAGGAAATTTTCATTCATTACTTTGATTATTGTGGATGTAAGGAGTTGGTTACCCAATTTTGTGATAATCGCGGGCGAAGAAGAGACAGGCTACTTCTCCTTTTTGTTTACAACGCTGAATTCCGAGCAATTATAGAACAAATAGGGCGTTCCCACGAAAGTGAAAAGCACCTATTATCCTCGTCATGTCTGTCTGTCCTATCAACGCGGCTCCCATTGGACGGATTTCAATGAATTTTGATACTGGGGACTTTACGAATATCTGTCGAGAAACTCCAAATTTTGTTGAAATTGGACAAAATTATGGGACATTTTACATAAAGTTCTGAATAGGTCCTGTTCTTGCCGGCGACAAAAATTCGCCATACAAGCATTTTTTTTTTTTGCACCACAATATTGTAACAGTGCTGATAATGACAAGTACCTCAACAATACACAGACAACTCACTGTTACTCTTCAATTGCAAAAATGTTACCTTAAACTACATTTGCCTATCTTATTTCAAGATATATATATATATATATATATATATATATATATATATATTTTACTGTCTGAAATGTTTCGACTTCACACAAATCTACAAGTAATAAATAATTTACTTGGTAGATTTTAAAGCCCATTACATTTGAGAAACTAAGAATTATATTAATGTTATCCCTGAAGATGGCGGTGAAGACGAAATATGTTGGGTTGTAAATAAACGTCTGATGCAAAAAAAAATGTGCTTTGTTGGTTGTGTTACTTCATTAACCTGGTGTGCACGGTGACAGAATACTGTATAAGTGAGATTTATGCGCTTGCGTTCGTGAGGATTTAATCAGGTAGGGATCATGCCTTTAGATTCTCTTGCAGTATTGCATCTGCAGTACTGGCTGCAAAGCCTAACCGCGTCCTGTTAGCACAGCAAAATATACTCTTCGAAATATTTATACCAACACTGCCAATGGTTACTTCACAGTCACTCTTTCCAACATTGTATTTCCTACTGTAGACAACGTACTTTCACTCTTGGCTATCCATTCTTGAAGCCTTCCTTCGCCATATTTCATCCACACTATATTCATATATCGCTGTCCTTCCTCTGTTAGATAATCCATTCTTTCAGTACTTCCTCTGCGTAGCTAATTAACGACATTTTCAGAATTCAGTCGCACGAAAGGAGTCCTACCTGAAAAGCTACCTGTTGTTCAGTTTGTCATAAAATCACCTCCTTAATGGAAACCATATGTTCATTAGCTCATTAGATAGAACCCACCGCCAGCTAAATCTAGGCCACTTCCTTCTTTATTACACGTTATGAATGCATTTCAACAAATGTTAATCTTATCTGTATCTAAGTAACCGAAACCGTCTCTTCATGGGTGCAAACATTCCGTGGGATAAAGCCGCCGTAGCGTGAAGCTGACCGCTCACCTCCATCTAGCTCTGAAGTTAATAATGCGTGTAGTTACTTTCGCAGTTCTCCAAATGCTGTCATGGTGAGGAACTGAACTAAACTTGGGAACAAATAATTTAATGTTCTCTTGGCGCGTCAGACATTTTAGTGGCAGAGATAGATTTCACTGGCATGTAGTCCTTTCATTGACGGATACAACTTACACCGTATTCACATCTTTCTGTTGTAGTACAGAAACCGGAAGACAGTCAGGTAATTGTGCTTTGCGGAATGCTTTTACGAACGTAGGTTCGTTCCGCTCTCAGCTTCTCTTTGTCCTTCATGCAGTTCTGTTTGTTAGTTTAACGAATGCGTACCGGTACTCTATTATTCGGGTGATCAAATCAAGAGAATGAGATTGGCTGGTCACGTGGTACGTGTGGAGGACAGGAGTGGAGCATACAGGGTTTTGGTGGAGAGAGAGAGACAGACAGACCTGTCGGAAAAAGACCACTTGGAAGACCAAAATGTAGATGGGAGGATAATATTACAATGGATTGTTAAGACGTGGAATGGGGAGGCGTGAATTAAGATTACTTCGGTTCAGGATAAGGAAAGTTGGCGGGCGCTTGCTAATGTGGTAATAAACCTTCGATTTCCGTAAAATTCGGGAAATTTCTTGACTAACCGAGGACCTGTTAGCTTCTCAGGAAGGACTCTGCTCCATGGAGTTAGTACCGATGCTGTTCAAGAGAGTTTCTTTTCTAGTGTGAAGGTGGTAAATGAGCGATAATGCCTAATGAATGGAAAGTTTACGTATGTGTTGTGATGTCACATTTCACTTAAATACACATAGAATTATTTTATGTATGTGCAAGCATAAACGTTGAACGTAAGTGGTGAGAGATTTGACACGTTTACAGCGACGAATGTTAACAGAAAGTTCTTCTGCGATGTGCTATGTTGTTTATTAAATACAAACCAGCATGGTGAAGAAGCCTGAATGTAGCAGATCCCTCCGAAACGTTGGTAATTACTTGCCTAACTAAATAGGGTCACTGCCCGAAAGACCATCCTTTTAAGTGTTTTGAGGTTTAATGCACAATGCGACAAGGTACTTGCTGTCTGTTGGAGATTTCCCAAACCCTCTTTCAATTCTTACGCATATAAAATATTCTACGCACTGTAAAGGAGTAGAGGTAGTCCAGAAATTTGCCGGAAAAATTGACTACGTTAGGGGCTGCATGATCCAGCGTTCGAATCTCATCAAAAAAGAGATTTTTTCTTCTCCAAAAGTCCACAACAGCTCCGGGGCCCACGTAATCTCCAAGTCAATGAATACCGGGGACCCTTCCCCAGGGCTAAAGCATCCGGTGAATGTGGTTGCCGACACACCTCGATCTAGCACCAAGGTAAAGGCATTATAGGTCTTCTTTGCAAGCACGGAGACAATTTTAGCCTCTACATTCACATCTGCCTTTAACTAGACATAGTAAAGGGAATTAAATTAATATAGATGAAACATTTATACTTCGTAATCTCTTAGAAAAACACTGATAATAAATTTTCCCCCTGTTAGGAACACAATCCAGTTTGGTACTTGCATGTACCCTTTAGGCGGAGTAAATTCCTCAACAAAATCAGTGATTCAAACTTTTCATGGGCATGATAATTACTACTGGCTTTACTGGGAAAAGGAAGATGAAATTTTAGTGGGCGAACAGTAATCAACTGCTTTACCGAATCGGCAACCGCGTCCACCATCCTGCTGACGTGTTCTATTCAAAGATGGCAGCACAATTGCCTTATTGGCGTCTTGTACTTCGTGCATGCATCCAGACCACGGCAGCGTGGTTTGCTTACTGTGGTCCCAGCTGTCAACAAATTAACATAGAGAAATGTGGCTATGCAGTCGGAGAATGTAAAACCGTATAGAATATTCCTCTGAAAGTTTCGATAGTTATTACCCATATGGCATAACAACACAGAAGATCGTAATCTGATACATATCTACATAATATTTAACATTTTAAAGGCTGTACGTAAGAACATTATCAACTAAAATGTGACGTCGTGTAGCATGGTAGAATGATATCCACTGTTGCCTCCATCATCAGGGGTACTTATTCGTCAAATAATCGACAAACTTACGTCATGATACACATGACGGTACATCTACAAATCTGTGAGTTGGTAATCCGTGAAAAGCGGGGGAGGAGATAGGGTGCGGTCACATGAGATGCGAATTCAAGCAATTCACGGTTGTGCGAATTGCTGCGGTTTGTAGCGAATGCAACAAACGATGGCTAGTAGTGGGGCGACCGTATGCAATGAACTCTGGCGATTCCGCACGACGTTGTTCGAGAGCAGTCATAGCTTTGAAGTTTATTTTTCTTTGGTCTGAACTCTTTCGCCCAACGATCAGTGGTGTCAAGTCATTCCACCCGTTTTGCTAAGAAAAAGCCTATGGTATTAGCCTGAAGTACTTAATAATTTGTGTGGCTGCTTCAGGAGATCCAGGAACAACTGCACGTAGTCCCTCATCGTGCTCGCTTCATGAGCAAATCATTCATCCAAAATGGCGTGTATACTTTCGAAAGTAATTATTAGTAAGGTTTGTTTTCTGGGAGAAGAATAAACCTCAATCTACATAGACAATCACTCTCTGCTGCGGACTTGTATACGCGTGCAGCCGTAATGAATGCGACTACAAAGGTCGCACGGTTACGTACGAATGCAGCCGTACATATCCATACGAACGGAAATTACCTCTAATGTGACCGAAGTCTTCGATATGTTGCGTCACATCCGTGGGTGTAACACGGTGCCTACCGTATCGGTATTCACGTCGGATTCGAGTTGTTGATTGCGTAAGGAAATGTGTGGCTTTAGTGTTAGGTAGTGGATTTCGTTTTGGTTTCTAGCAAATGAGTGTTGTAGGTATCATGTTATGCATCAGCTGCCTTTCAGGGTCCATGATATGTACATTCTAATTATGAACAGCCGTATATCTTGATTGAACGGTTATCAAACGTGTGTACTTGGTTGCAGTATGTAAAATGCCAAGTTCGCTCCTATTTGCAATAAACAATGAGGGGCGTGTGTTCGGGCTGTCAACTACTGGGACGAAGTGGCGGGAGTTTGTGTATCTTGGGTTGGAATTCAAACATTTGTCTGCAGTGCCACATGTTATGTGGGCAGTTGGTGGAGACAGACAAGTATATGTCCATGTGCATGGTCTCGATATTCCCATCCGTATTAAGGAAGAGGCCTACGAAAATGAGGTAATGTTCGGGAGAAAAAGTACTGTGAGTAGAATAATTCGTGTATATCTAGTACATGAGAATATAGGAGGCAAAAATTTCCTTTCTTATGTGGAACCGTAAACTATTGTGAATTCAGCAGTACCTCAGAACACTGTAAGAAAAGCATAATTAACAATTAAAAATGCAAACCCTATTCTGTGGTAGTGTACATAAGATGGGCTACGTTGGACTGTCAGTGCTGCCAACGTCTGTAACGGATGTGACAGGTTTACAGTTTATAAGTCTTTTTATGTGTGAGTAAAATGAAAACTTATTGCAAAACTTCTCTTAGTATCTGTGAGTAATGTGAAAACTAAAACTTCATCATTACTGCTGCAAGTAATTTTTCCTGAATGTATTACCTGTGAAGGCCACGTGTAGATGCTGCACCAAGATAACCATCTTGACCATTTAGTTGTGACCACTGGACTTTTAAATAATGTTGCTGACTTGTTTTTGACTACCCCAAGAAGCCTAGAATCCTTCCCTAACATCTTTGTCATGACCCTTCTAATTCCCAGAAAAACTGTTGTTATCATCTCTTATCATGGCTGTGAGGAAGTTCTTGTGATGGTTAGCACCATGATCATTCCCCCCATGCAATCAGACCATAATCACCTACTCACACCCCACTACCAGACCTATGAAGGTCCCTCCAGTACATCCACCCTGAAGATAAAGCTGCAGTGGTTGAATGCTGGGAACTGATTTCATCATTGTGGTCAAATCTTGAAAGTAAATCAAGCATGTTAAAATAATTTTTTTTTCCAAATCTTGGTTTGGTAGATTTACTTTAATTATCGTGTGTAAATTCTTTATCTGAATTGTATTGTATTACACTGCATAAGGAGGTATTTATTTTGCAATATCTGAATTTTTTTTTTGCAGCGTTGGCTTCCTATAGAAGGATTTAGTGGACGCCTACTTCCAACTGATAGATTTCATTATTCTAGTCAAGATGGGACTCGTGATCGTAGTTTGGATAAGATCCGATTGCCATCCATGGCGTGGCAATGGGAAGGTGACTGGCATCTGGAAACAACACTTGATGGATCGCCATTAGATCATGATGTAAGTTTCTTTTGCAAGTGTCTGAGAATGATTTTGGTATTGAAACGTTGCATCCATTAAATTTTGGCTGATGTTAAATTTATCCCCAAATATTGCAACTGTAATTAAAATACATAGATTGGAATGCTTTAGGCATGTTGTAAGAATGGATAGTGAGAGAACAGTAGTGAAGTTTCTGCAAGGCAAACCAGGAGGACAGAGGAAAAAGGAGGACTTGATTAAGGTGGTTGGGTGACGCTGTATTGGACTTGAGGGATATGGGTGGAAAAATATGGAGAACAAGAGCTTAGGACAGAATAGAATGGGCATCTGTCATGATGGTAGCTAAAGGCTTGTTGTGCTAAAGAAGAAGAAGAGGAGATTATAAATTTAGATCACTAGCAGCATAATGATGTTTGGTAGACTGAAATGTATATAGATGATCCCTTAATTGAGAGGTCTATCCAGAAAAACATGAGGATTATTATGTTACATATGTTATAGTGATATATTGTGGACTAGGAATTTTGTGCCTGGTGATGTCATCTGTTAATCTCAAATTATGAAAAACAAGTCCAGTACATGTGCACCAAAATCTACTACAAAAGAGTATAACAAAATGGCTTTTATTGATTATACAGCATTTAATCCAGCACATGCACAATTAACAATAAGCAATCATTTTTCATGATTTTAAGCTTTTGCCGTGTTCTGTATGTAATATGTTTTCTTTTGGGTAATTCCCCGGCATGTGAGTTCTAATAGCCACATAGGCTATTAGAACTCAGACGCCAGGGAATTACCCAAAAGGAAACATATTACAATCATTTTTCACTTTACAATGCATCTCCTACACAAAGGAATAACAATGATGGCAGATTCAGTTACAGATGTGAGTGTGTAGAGTAAAAAAATACTATGTTTTCAGTTAAAATTGTTAAAAGTATTTAAAATATGGAATAATTACAAGCACTTTTCTTATAAATGTTTTACATTTCTTGTAAATATCTGTTCATCATTGCAGACAAACAACTATATAAATAGGTCATTTTCATTCTGGGGAATTGTTCATGTGTTGTCAGCAGGTGCTTACACCAAGGTGGAATACTGTGTACTGTCATTGACATTTTCATTTGCCACAATGCTGTGATTAAATTTTTCCTAAAGGAGGATGGTTTGGCTGTAAACATTGTTGCCCAAGTTGCATGTGCTTGTGGAGATGTCTGTATGGGTGCCAGTAGTGTGCTGCATTGTGAGAAACATTTCAAAGATGGCAATATGGACAATAGTGATGTGCCTTGCAGCTTTTGACCAAGAACTGCCAGCATGGAATGCAACAAGCAGAAAGTTGATGTCCTCATCAAATATGACTGAAGAGTAATTGTTAGATCACGGAACAGTGTGGAATTGTACATAATACCATGCAGGAGATGGTATAGTACACTGCACACATTTTACTACTTTTCAGTTCAGGATATTTTATCTTCTCTTTATCCAAAAATACAAAGATTTACAATATAGTGAACTATAATTTTGCCTTTTGTTTTGTATGGGTGTGACACTTGGTGTCTCACATTAAGGGAAGTACGTATGGTATGTGAGTTCAAGACCGCAGTGCCGAGGAAGCTACACAGGCCTGAGAGGGAGTAAGTAACAGGAGGCTGGAGAAAAAGTTGCATAATGAGTTGTTTCATGTCTCTTACTCCATCAGCTGTCACTGCTGAATGTTAGTAGGGTGACAGAGTCAGTGAGATGGGTGGGACATATGGCATGCATAGAGGAGAAGAGAAATGCATGTCCAGGGTTTTGGAGGGAAAACTGAAGGAGAGAAGCCACTTGGAAGACCCAAGCCTAGACACAAATACAGCATTTAAATATATATTAAAGAAATAAGTTGGCAAGGGGCTGGATTCATTGGGCGTGGGATAGGAAAAGGTGGTGGACTCATGTGAATATGGTAACAGACCTTTGGATTCCATGAAATAAGAGGAATTTCTTAACAAGCTGAGAATTAAGATTTCCTCAAGAAGGACTCTGCTGTGTGTCATTCGACACTTTGTTAGTTGTTTGGTTATGTCAAGGAGTGTAGTCACTGAGGTGCTTTGTACAGGATTTAAAAAGTGTCAAAATTATGCGTAGTTGTCTTTAATCTGTGACATATATATTTTTTCAGGGTTGGACATACGCAGTGGATTTTCCAGCCACATATTATCCGAAGAAACAGTGGAAGTCATGTGTGAGACGTAGGAAGTGGATTCGATATCGCCGCTATAGTGCTTTGAACTCGTGGTGTGCTGTTGCACCTTTACATAAAGATCCAACACAGGTACATCTATTTAGATAATTATGCATGAAGGAGTGTTTATATTGAATAATTGGATATTTATGTCTGTAGATTAGTGAAGTAGTAGTTCAGTGTGTTAATGCATTTTGATGTAACGTTTGTGGTGTGTCATATGTCGTTAAGATTATGATTTTTCTGGGATGTAGTGCTGTGTAGTTCAGAAGAATGTCTACCCTGTAGGTGGTGGCATCACCTTCCTCCAAATTGCTGGTACCCATGTACTAGACTAGATGGCATTGCATCTTTTACCAGGATGAGAACTTCATATAGCATACTGTAGATAATAATCATAAAGAAATTGTATAAATACTTAGGGAGCAGAGAGCTGCATTATTTTTTTAGGAGTTGGCATAAATTTGACCCCTTTCAGTTGAGAGCCAAAGGGTTTTGTCTGTGATTTACTCACTTAGTATACTGCTGTTATGTTAACACTAGAGTGTATTTTTAAATTATGTATAGTGGAATTCCTTTAATCTGGATGCAAATACATCTGAATTCCTAATACTTTGGCAGTTTAAGATGATAGTCTCAAGTTCAAGAATTTTGGCTTCATAATGTCCAGTATGTTTACTGATTGATCCTGTAAATTTATCGAGTGTTACCTGAACTTGATTGAGCCTATTGAGATATAATGGCTTCCAAAGATCCCAAAATGAGTAAACAGGTGCTGCTAGCAAGAGGAATTATGTATCGTGACCCTGATGCCTTAGACAAACAGCTGAAGGAGATATCCAGAGGGAATTCCCTTTGATTAGTTGTGCAGCTTAAATAAAGGTACAGTAAAAGAAATTATCTATAGGAACTGAGGCCAACGTAGGCACTGCTTGATAATCTGGAATATTTGTACTATATATATATATATATATATATATATCTTTTGAGTATAAATGAGTGTATGTGTGTTATTGAAAAAAATATATCTTACACCTGCTAAAACAGAAGTTTGACAAAGTGTTTGCAGAATTTACTACTGTTCTGCTACAGGGGTGCATAAATCCTGGTTGCCAGGTCACCATGGTCACTAAATTTTGTACAGTTGTAATTAATATTTGTGGGCCCTCAGTAGGGTAGTTGATTCAGGCCACACTTTTGGTACTTAGAATTTTGAGGTGGCTGCCAGATTTTGCGAGATTGTGCACTACTGCTCTCTTCTGTCATGGTAGTTAACTTTATAAAGGTGCAAGCATGAAATTCTTGTATGTGGAAGTGGGTCTGTAGGAATTTTTTCAGCACTGATTTGCTGTGTTTGTTTCTTTGTCATGTACTTCCCTGGGTTTGTTCAGCGAGTACTGAATTGTGCTAGACATTTCTTTTAAGTAACTTCTTTCACATACTTGGGCCATTGCTAGACGTGGATGAAGTTTCTGTATGAGCTAGTTTTGCAGTGTGTGAGGAGAAAAGTAACAGCTTTTGACAGTTCTGTTGTTTACTTGTTTTGCTCCATCCATCCACCCATCCATCTTTCCTTCCTTCCTTCCTGACATCTCTCATGTCCTTCCTACCTGCTGCCCTTCCTCCCTCCTTCCCTCCCACCCTACCTCCCTCCCTTTTTAACCTTATTTCGATTGGAATTTTCATATTTTCAATACTTCATAATTTCTCATTGACTCACACCTCAGTGTGTGAAGTCATTAATTTGAAAGATTGCACACCATAAAGCTTGATATGGCATATAATTAGACATGTAAGTTCAGACGTGTGGCCAAAATTTTGAAATTCAGGTTCACATTCTTTATCTAACGTGTAACTTTGTTGGGGGCATTATTTGTCCAGATTAGTTCTGAGGACTCACCTTCTGTTGTATCTTCATCATGTGGTTCTTCAGCTTCGCAGGTCATGGCATCTTCTGTTGTTGGTATCTGTTCTGACATTGATCTTCCCAATGTTGCTGTGAGTGCCATCATTTTTATTTTTTTATGCGATGCATACTAAACCATAAATAAATTACAGTGATGATTTTATGTTTCTCCTGTAACATTAAAAATTTCTTCCTTGTACTAGATGACTATTTATATGTTGATTTTTAGAATAAATGGTGATTATTTTCCTAAACAGCAGTTGGTCTTTCTGATGATGATTCATTGTATATTCCATGAAGAAGGAACTGAATTGTAAAACATTACTTAGGCTTTAGAGAGTTTGTCAACTTTCAACTCTGGATCAATTTGCATGTCTGAATCTTTCAGCTAAAGTGTATGGAACATCAGGAATATCAGAGCAGCAACTAGTTTCACTATCTGGTTGACCGTAACGGCTCAACTTTTGGGCAAGTAAGGACTGGTTTCAAATCCCTGCATTTTTATGATCAAATGTGTAGTTGTCTGCAAAAGATGAGATCTTACAATTTTAGATTTTTGGAGTGCCTTAACACCATTGTATTTGTGGACACAAAATTTAATGGTGGGTTCATAAATTTTATAGAGGGAGGTAAATAATGTAAGAATGACCTTGAGTGCAAGATTTTGTGTAAAATGGCCATTATTATTATCGGATTTTTAACCTTTATTTTCCTATGAGACCATATGTGTTGGGCTCTAAGATGTCCTAGTAAATGGCCTAGTATGCCATATGCTGGTCACTGTGTGTTTACTTGGTAGCAGTTTACATGTCCACACTAAGCCGGAAAAACTCAGGCCATCATGAGGTACAGTAGGCACTTAAATCTGTCTCCTGAAGGTTAACTATAGTATGAATGAGTTTACAAATTTAATTAATGCTGCCCAATATAAAATGTCATGGAACATCCACTGTGTGATTCTCAAGTTGTTACATGTGAGTGGACAGACTGACATGTTGAAGCTAATAGGTGCAGTTTTTCAATAATTTAAAATGTACCAGCAAAGCTTATCTTTTTTTTTTAATACTATCTGGGAAGGGTTGGGTGCTTTACGCAGTTTTTGCATGGGGTTGGTTGGAATTAAAAGGCCAGAGTTAAATAGTTACATTTTTTCACCACTGCCACTGCCAGAGCGGGAAGATGATCACTACAGCTGTTGAGTATGTAGATAAAGAATGTACGTGGCTTCATCTGTACTGCTGTGTTCATTTTTGTGTTTTGGAAGAGGAAAAACCTAGGTTAAGAATGCATGGGCTCTTCATGTTCTCCTTCTGTACACATCCTGTAATGGTTAAACAGATAGACGGATTTATAGTTGGTCTGGCTGTTCCTCACAGACCAGAAAGCACATTTAGTCTGAAGGAACATACTCTGATTCATGCTGCTATAACTGTTATTCTAATTCATGTATTTCTGTCAAACTTCAAGTGAGTTCTCAATAAATTGCCTAGTAGTGATGTTGCTTAAAGTAGCTACCTGTTGAGAGATAGACCGTGGAAGAGGAGCAAATGTGTCTGGTGTCTTTGCTGTGTTTTTCTTTGCTTTCCTGTCCTCTCCTGTCATTCTGGTATATCCTGTCTTAGTTGTAGAGTGACACTGCATGCTTATGTACTTTTTTAATTTCAATACTTAAATGTGCTTGAACATGATCAGAAAGGGTTGAAACTTGTAACAAGTTGCTGTATTTAATAAGAAAATATGATTGTGCTGATTGGATGAGCAGTTTTATTTGCTGTATATGCTTGTTGCTAAAGCACAAGGGGATATCATTTCTGGAGATGATACAGTGTATTTTTCGAGTACCTGCAAGTGTACAAGCTTCCCTGAATATCTGTTTGGGTACTGTTGTTCTGTTGCTGTGTTCTTCAGCAGTACAACACTCAGATGTGACTGAGGGGATCTTCTCAGCAGCCCACTTTGTAAAGCTGTCTTAGTGTTATGATGGTGCTTCGTAGAAGGTTTTTTGCAGCAGTAGTTTTGATTGGGTTTTAGACTTTTTGAAAATCTGCAATTAGTGGGACTCTCTTCCACTGTTGTTAATGTTTAATGAAGTAGAAGGTAAAATAATTTCTGTGTAGTGTGAGATTTGTAATAGCTGTGGAACTTGGTATCTGCAGTAAGTAGAAACAAAGTCTGTCATTTTGCGAAATAACAAAGAGCCCTTTGGGGGGAGGTGAGCAGGGACATGGCTTTCCACTTCCTGCCCCCATTTAATCCAACTCATTTTTGGTTATTATCATTTTATACTATATAATCTTGCTGTTAAAAAATGTGTTTAAATAACCAAGATTGAAAGAAAGAAAGAACGAATGAATACGTATATAAATATGTGATAAATAAAAATGTTGTCTCCATTAATTTAGTATCATCAGTTTGAGGAACCAAGATAATGTAGTCAGTGTAGTTGTGTGGCTATGGGCTGGATGATCCAGGGTTCGACTCCTGGCAAGGGCAAGAGATTTTTATCTTCTCCAAACCTTTCAGACTGGGTATGGGGCCCACCCAGCCACCTGTTCGTGAATACTGTGGTTTTTTTTTTCCGAGGGTCGGGTTGTTGAGGCATGAAGTTGACATCTGACTTTTATCTCATGCCAAGGTTAAGAATGAGTTTAGCTGTACCTCTTTTCATCCTGTTTTTCTTCATGGGGTGGGAAGGGAAGACTTTATGTTTGTTTTTGAATAATGGTGCTCATTATTTCATTTTCTGGAGCATAAGAGGATATATGGAATGGATCCCAACTTTCTGTAAATGGTAGTAATTGAGATATAATGCCACACGTCTCATTTGGAAATGTGAATGAAAGACAGCATCTAATATTGAGGTTGGTAATGTTTGGAGCTGTATCCCCACTCCCCCTATATGTCTTAATGGCATGGTACTTGCTTAAACATGGGAGCACATTTAGGTTTTCAGATAATTCTAAAATGACATTCTGTTTGTAAAAACCAGATAATGTGTGTGTGTGTGTGTGTATATAAGGAAGACATGTGAGTGGAAAGAGAAGCTTGTAAAATGCAAATAAAAGAGAACAAGAGTGTTGGTGAACAGCTCTTTTATAGTGTTAGTGATAATTATGATAAGCCTGTGAGCATTATCTGTACCATACCTATTACATTACTGAATGGATCCTTTGCAGATATGGTCTGTGGGTACAGTTAATTAGATGTACCTTTTATTAGATTTAGTTACTGGCTTTGATTAAATATGGTGTGGACGTTATGACACTGGAGGCTGTCTCAGCTGTCTGGTGTTTAATTTCCTATGATCGACTATGATCAACAATAACAGCATTTTAGATACATGAATGTATGTGGTGTAATAAATGTTAGCACAAGTTGAAAACAAAAGACCAACTTGATGTCACTTGCTATTTTTATTTCACTTCTTATGCGCTCAACATGTTTCGGACATTAATATATCCGAGAAATAAAAATAGCAAGTGACATCAAGTTGGTCTTTTGTTTTCAACTATTACAATGATGCATGGTCCAATAAATATAAGATTAGCACAAATTATTTTAGGATCCTGATACATGTAGATTAAAGAGATTTTGGAATGTGTGACTGTTGAGGTAGTAATTTTTAAATGTAGTTTGTAATACAATGTGAAATGTATGCATACTTTCCTTGAGTTGTCAGTTTGATGACAGTAATTAATGGACTGTTGAAGTTTGGTGTGGGAGATTTATCGATATGCCTACACATCATGTAGGAAATATTGTTTTTTGTTAAGTTTTTCTGTAACAGATTTAGCATAGACAAAATCTGTACTTGTACAACATGTCATTCTGTTTGACTAAAAGTCTGAGCATTAGGGAAACAGGCTTTGTGAGTGTTGCTTGGGTTTCCTCATGTTCAACTATTTCTGGTAAAGATGAACATTTGTAATGTTGTCTGTTGTGTGATTTGCTGTAGTGTTTGATCAAATCTAATAATGGTCACTTATGAATACAGGAGCCATTCATTGCTGTGGCTGTGGGAGGCCAGAGTGTGCCGGGTGGAAATCCTGGCACTCTTCTAGTATGGGCAATAACTGTTCATGGTCGGGTGAGTACTTATTTCAAGAATTTTTGTGGATATGGTAAAAGGTTTTAAATTTGCAGCAAAATTTGAGTTAAAGGACAGGTGACATTTACAGAACATAATAACAAGTTTGCACAGGTTATTTTTTTATAAGTTAAGTGATTTAAGGGCAGAGGTGAAGGTGATAAACCTGTCTTCAGTGTACCTTTAAGACAAATGCATCAGGTTCCTTCAGAATGGTAGCTTCATACCAGAATTCATGACATTATATATGAAAAGACTTTCATTTATAATGGGCGATGTGCTATCTTGAAATCTTGGAAAGGAAGATTACCATTTGCTTAAAAGAATTTAGACTTCATTTAAATGTGGAAAAAATGCCTGAAATTGTGATAAATGATGTCCTGTTTACTGGCTGAAGGATGGCGGAACTAGGTATGATTAGAAAATGTGAGATTGTGAAGTTTAAGTTCTCAGGACAGTGAGCTGTCTTCTAGGGTGTGTGATACAGTGTGGTTTGATGGATAGGTAACAACGTGTCAGAGAGAACATGCTGGATAGTAGTCTGACTTCCAACCTGAAGATGGAGACAGCAGGTTCTTCTGAAATATTTGTACCTGGCTGCCTGACTATGTGGCATCAGATCCTGATGAGTAAAAAGAAAATACAACAAAATTTGAAATTTTGATGAGTAAAATGAACAGAACATAGAAACTTGATTGAATTTTTGTGGGAGGGTCAAATATCTATCACAGGTCTGTTCTTTCAGGGCAGTCTTACAAATTCTGCCAAAATTTTGGATTGTTGATAGCATGTTATTTTTGTGCAAAATAAAGTTTTGTTGGTAGTTGTCTCGCTCTGTTTCAAGACATAAATGGTTGAACAGTCTGTTCCGATGTAATGGCTGGTTCAAACAAGGAATATTTACTACTGTAATTGTTAATCACTACATCAACTTAATTGTGACGGCACTTTAATACTCTTACGTAATTGTTTCTCTTGAGGTTTCAGTTATCAACCTTGCTCTTTGCAATAATATAGTAATTGTATTAGGAAAAAACCACAACGTATGATTTGCACTTACACAGTTATAAGTGGTTTCACTGCTGCCACTTGCAGCTTGTTAACACACACACTTTTAACAAGCGG
>Ga0123354_10004535_pt1 | contig 19699 bp, 7 predicted proteins | sample TergutLab28metaG_2_FD_97872 | JGI IMG/M metagenome (GOLD analysis project Ga0123354, IMG submission 97872) | Labiotermes labralis P4 segment gut microbial communities from Petit-Saut dam, French Guiana - Lab288 P4 | ecosystem: Host-associated > Arthropoda: Insects > Digestive system > Gut ...
AGAGAGAGAGAGAGAGAGAGAGAGAGAGAGAGAACGCGCAAGAAGCTTTATAAGCCGCTAGGAAGGGCGCTGGTCTAGAAGTAAGTTATAACAATGCTAAGTATGTGTTCAAGCCTCGTGAAGAAAATTCAGAACAAAATCACGGCATAAAGAGTGGCAACAACTGATTTGAAAGTGTGACAATATTAAAAAATTTGGAAACGACGGCCACAAAAGAAAATCGCGTGCATGACGAAATTACAAGTACATTAAAACTGAGGAATACCGGACAGCTGCTGCCACTTGTTCCACATTCTTCTGTCTTGCCACTTGCTATCTAAATATACGAATTCAAAAATTAAAACATACAGAATTACAGCTCTGTATGGGTGTGAAATGTAATCTCCCACAAGAACACAGGCTATGGCTATTCGAGAATAGGGTGCTGAGAAAGCTATTTGGACGTCAGGGGGAGGAAATAACAGGACACTGGAGAAAAGTGCACAATAAGGAGCTTCGTGGTGTTTATAGTCACCAACTATTTTTGGGTCATGTAATCCAAGAGAATGAGACGCGCGGTGCACATGACGCTTATGTGGGAGATACATACAGAGTTTCGGTAGAGAAACCTGAGGAAAAGGGACCACTTGGAAGCTCTGGGAGTATACAGGAGGACTACATTGAAGCATATCTTAAAGAAAAAGGATGACATAGGCGTGAACTGGAATGATCCGGCTCAGAAAAGGGACGTGGGTGGCTGTTGTGAACAAGGTAATGAACTTCTGAATTCCATAAAATGTCGAGAACTCCTTTGAACTAGATGAGGAACTACTTACTAGCTTCTAAAGAATGACGCTGCTAAATGGAGTTAGTGTAGTTAGTCAGTCAATTAATCACAGTTGGATAGTTAGTTAGTCAATCAGGCAGTTGGACAGAACGGAACTTCCGCGTATATTTCATGCTTCAGAGGGTTACATGGGTTACGCTTACATCTTCGAACTCTCATTCAACAGATAAGGTTTATAAAGATATTTATAATTAAGGGCATACAGAAAAAGAACAAGACCGCTAGCTTAACAAGAGAAATGAATAAACCCACTGCCACGTCGCTCGGCCGGAAGAGTTGCCCCCTCTGTCAACATCGACTCGTCCAAAGAGAAAAAGTGATGGGGCTGGATGCTGGGTCAGAGTCCAGACCCATTACAGCAACATTTGAATACAACGTATCGGTCTTGCTTCTTATTTCCCTATCCTGATTCTATACATTAAAGGAAAATAGATGAAAAATACAGAGGTACGGTAGCAACGTATATGGCCTCTTTGTTACAACAGAGTGAAAATCAACTTGGTTATGTGCTTAAATAAGCACCACGCCATGAATGGATAAAGTAAAGTGGAGGTAAAGCTCCACACATTTTTAACCCGCATAAGGGGGTGGTGAGAGATCGGTCATCGTCACACCTTGAAGGCATTAACCCACAACGGAACATATAAGATGATCAATGGGCCCCAAAACCAGTCTAGAAGCATTAGAATAGAGAGAAAAAAATATCATTAGCGTGCTGGAAATTCGGTCCAGCCAGTAGCACAGTAGTACATGGCAGAAGAGTAGTTCTACTATTCTCTCTTCTGCTCCAGTGAAAGGCAGGTCGTTACGAAACGTCGGTACGTATCTGACTACACGGTGTCGCATCCCAGAAGATCGCAATCTTGATACTCACAGACAGGCGAACCTCACAGCCTGTTCTTCTGCAGTTTGTAGCACGTGTAAACAAGACAAGCAATGCGCGTATAACGTAAAACAGAGATGCGTTCGCGTAACCAGTGTTGCCGTGGAAAATCAAGAAGTACAAGATATTTTAAATGAGCGTCTGTAGTCTTAGTTATCCAGCACGCAAAGCGGACGCCCCATATTATATTGTCTTTTGCGGCCTGCTCGGCTCTACCATATTCTTCCACATTATCGTATAAACGATACGATTTGGGGAGGGGGGGAGTTGTAGAACATTAAATGTGTTTTGATTTTCTGTACCAATTTCGTCCGAAATATTTCTCTTTCTAAGAAGAATTCAGAGAGTTCATATCATAAATGTACAAAAGTCTTCATGTAAAGTACCCACTGTTCTTGTCGGGTTTTAATTAAACTCGAATTTTCTCAATAGCTATCCGCAAAATACTCAAATATCAAATTTCACGAAAATCCGTCCAGTGGGAGCAGAGTTGTTCCATGCGGATGGTCAGTCTTACAGATATGACTAAGCTAATGGTCGTTTATCGCAATTCTGCGAAAGCGCCTAAAATTGAACCACAAATACTCGAAACACGACGAAGTTAGGCCAAACTACTCAGTAATGAAAGGAATGATGATGGTGGTGAAGAAGACAGTAAGAGCGGCGGCGATTATATCATTATTGATGTAGTGGCTAGGTTACGGGCTGGGCGAACTGGGATTCGAATCCCTGCAGGAGTAAGTGATTTTCGCTACTCCAAAATGTCCAAACCAGCACTGGGATCCATCCAACTTCGTATTAAACGCATACTGGGGGATCCTTCCGAAGCGGAGAGCGGCCGGGGCGTGAGGCTGACCACTCAACTCCATCTAGTTCCGAGGTTAAGATTGAACGGAGCTATACCTCCATTCCATCATACTTCATTGCGCGTGAAGGGTCAACTTTTTAAAAAATATTAATACGATTCCAAGTGAGGTTCAGAGTAGTATTTTGGCATCAGAAGAATAAAAACAAGCTTCCTGTCAAGCAGTCTGAACTTCATTACGTCTTGCGCGTGGGAAGACAGATAGGTCGACGCAGAACTTCCTTTCGAAATTCGCATTAGATCATTGAGATGGTATGTAGACATGTGTGTACACTGCAGCTGCATGCACACATGCATATGGATCTTCATGTAGACTGCCCGTTACGTCTTTGCGACTTTATCGCGAAACGAAATGGCTCAAAATTTCTTGCAAAATTCTCGAATATATGGCTTCATGACGATCCGTTCGGCAGTTCTGAAGCTGCAAAATGCAAACAACGCAACTTCGTACTAGGCGCACTGCACGGATATGAACACGTCTAACAAATGCCTTCAAATTAAATGCAATTTCCAAAGAACAATTACTAATGCACGAAGCTTTTTTGCGGTAAACTGTTCATTTGCAATTTAATGACACCTTTTCGGAACAAAATGTATTAATCACTTCCGTCACTGGTCCATTTTTTAGCGCAGCGCCGAAAAATCGCAACGGTCCTCCCAGTAGGGCCCCGGCTTCCTAATTTGCGAGGCCCTGCAAGTACTGCTTGATAAGTGACAGACCAATAAATGATACCGTGAGCATTATTAGTGATGATTTTTATGTTACTAGTACCGTGCATTTTCTTATATTCAATATATCAACGAACAATGCACTCAATAATACACAATAACACGCAAATCATAAAATACAATCCATGATAAGTATCAACTCCTATATATTTCGGCAATGGAGTTCCACTCTCAGGGAGTCTACTAAAACAAAGGAACACAAGTCCAGTACGTCAATTCAGGTATCGATCGCCTTCACTCTGATCACCAAAATATTAAAATATTAAAATCCTAGAATACACAAAGTTGACAAATATAAATTCATAATGCTGTGTGAGCCTGTACTTGAGGAGGCTCACTATCATACGATTTTTGGTGTCACAGCATTGTGGGTTTATAACTTCAACCATGTGTTCTCTATAATTTTAATATTTTAACATTATGAAGATGAAAATGAGGGTGATCGATATCTGAATTGGCGTTTTGGACTCGTGTTCTTTTGTTTTAGTAGACTGCCTGAGGATGGCACTCCAGTGCCGAAACTTGTAGGAGTCAATAATCATAATAAATTCTATTTCATGATTTGTATTTCATTACATTTTATCGACCGCATTTGTTGGTTGATACTCAAACATCTGGCGATTCTGACGAAGGAAAAGACGGAGAGAGAATGGAAGATGACGACCTGCCTACCTGCATGCTATGGCGTCAGTCGAAGGCTAGGGTGAGTCTTGTTTCCACGCAGCATCTGCCTCACTGTGATGATGCAGTCGACCATCCTGCGCACAAAAAACAAAGCTGTTGTACGTAAGCAACATGGAAATGCGGCAAGCAATCGCATGGCATTTCCAGACCATCAACCAATGCGATTAACACACCAGTCGCTCTAATTTGTTCGCGTTTTTCGATGCTGCGTCTTGGTTCGCGAAATGTCATGTTTTGTTTACATACAGGCGTAATATCCATGATAAACGTCATTTTTAAGGATGAAACATCACAGGTGGAGGAAGTGCGAGAAAGCAGGAGGAGGAGGAAAAAGAGTTTAGAAAATTCTGACCCAGACCTTCAGTTTCAAGACGACGACGATGATGACGATAGTAGTAATAATAACAACCGCAATATTACAAAACTTGCAACATAGGCAATAATGTTACATGTACCATAACATAACTGCAGAATAGGTGCAACATTATATGCCCAGGTAACATGGTTTGTTTCAGGTACATAATTGTAAATACTCTGCATAAAGGTGATAATAATCATAAAAATTATTATACGGAAAAATAAACCACTGTGCAAGAAAATAAGGGCACGCAATTCTGTGTAGTAAACGAAATATACTTTTACAACTTAAAATCGAGCTACTTCATAAGATGATGCAAAGAAATTCTGATGTCGTGTATTATACTTCGTTCTAACTAATCAATAATGTGGCACGAGGAAAAATACACGACTCGAGATCAAGACGCTAAGAATAATACACATAGATAGACAAGTACCAAAACTGACACTGCAAAATAATACTAACATATATATATAAACACACACACACACACACACACAAACGCGTTTGGCTCCAAACCCAACTGCCTGCTCAAAATCGCATCTAAACAGATTTCAAGTTAAGATAATGACACATTGTTTTTAAAACATATTCAATATTCTGGGGATAACCAGTACCGTACTATCATACGCAGTTTGATTATGTCATAGGAATGCTAAATATGGAAACATGAAAGCCTTAGTGCAGTAATAAGAAAACAGAGCTGAGAAACAGTCTGATAAACAAAGAGCAAATAAAAAAAAATATCCAGCTGAAAAGATTCGACAGCTGCGGTGGAAAGAAATAAAACACACAGTAACATAAATAAAACACGTCGAAAGATTGCACCAAACATAAAATTACGGAAAATCCAACTTCTATTAGTAGGTCCAACGAAATCTGTCTAGATCTAAATTTGCCAATGTGAAGATGACTGTCTCCTTAGTTGGGACACCGTGAAGCTTACTACAGGCACAAAATTTGCGGAGTAACCTTGCTACCTCAATCTTCATGGAAGGAGACAGACGCAGCACGTTCCTTCGGAAGGTTAGTACATATCTACCAAACTGCACGGCGTCACCGGAAGACCCTAACCTTCCCAGACACTGCCGTGACAACCTTAAATGTCACATGTCATCAAGTTAACGACTCATTAAAGGTTTTCAGGGACTTCGGTGAACAAAACTGAGCACGTACTCTGCACAGGAAAACTGAAACAAGTGGAATTTCCAATTTCAAAGGTAAAGCCCATATAATGAGCGTCGCTAACCGATTTTAACAAGATGTACAGTGAGGACCCCATAATTAAACGGCCCCCCAACATGAAACCGTTATTCATTACAGCAAAATACTACGGACAAACATCAAAACAATGCAAAATTCTAAGTTTTATTTCAAAGGCCATGGCCACGGCAGCTGACTGTTGTCAAATCTACAAATTAAAAGCAGCTGTAATAAAAAGAAAAATGTACATAACAAAAATGTATTTAAATACGCGTGAACTTGCACTTCTTCTAACTGCTCTTAAGGCGCGTTCGGACAGTTGAAAAAAAAGCAACTATTAGCTTCGTTGTGTCTGTCCGTCAGTGCGATCGTCCGCATGGCACAATTCGGCTCACGCCGCACGGATTTTCGTGAAATTTTATATTGGGTGCTCTTATTAAAAGCTGGCTAGCAAACTGCAGTTTGGCTAAAGTTGCACAACAACACCAGGCACTCTATATGAAGACATAAATACCTTTACAATATATCCTGGAAGATGAAATGTTGCAGATAATTCACACATTTCGTGTCAAACAGATCTATTCCAAAAATCTTTCGCCTTGCGAGACAATTACGAAAAATATGACACGGCCAGACTGGGCACAGACGATCGCACACAGTATGGCGCAAACGAAGATTCGATTTGCATACCGGATAATTAAGAGTATATAGAAAAATAAATATTTAATATGTATTGATTTCGGCCACATAAAACTTCGAGGTTAAGATGCATCCTTGCATGATGGATAGTTAAGGCAAAAAAAAAAAAAAGCATAATCACTGCTGTATACTTCACCAGAATTACGTAATAATATGGCGCCACATACGTAGAAAAAAAAACTTGTGGTGTGACATAATCAATGACGTAGCCTTCGTGTGGTGACGTCACGTACCTGTGTAGTTATCGATTTTTTTCCTGCCAATTACACCATGCATGGTTAAGTGGTTAAGGAAACCACTAACATAAAATCAAAATATTTAATATTACTTATACCTATGAATATGAAATTTGTGCGTAAATAATATACATACAAATTGTGTAGTGAAGACTGTAAATCCGAAATTACAAAATGGTTCGTCAGTTTGAAATTGTGAGGTTATGTGTGACTAAATTTTAACAAAAACAAAATCAAGGCAAACAAATATATAATACATTCTTCACAGAAACATTACGCACATTAATAACAGAACAACATTCTAGTAAGACAAGCACCAACTGTCGCAACAAGAGAAAAGAGTTAGCAGGGTGGATTACACGTTGTGACCATCTGAAAAGTGTCCAGGATGCAAGAATCACGGACGGGTCAACGTCACGTTACACGTACGTTTCCTGATTTGCTCAATTTCTTGTCAATCAAAACTACGAATAGGGCCAACGAACTAGGAAACGTGCGACGAACATGCTGCCACTTAATAATTAATTCTTCCGTCAAACGCAGCTCTTTCCTTTGTTCCTAACTTACAGCAAACATAATGTGTTGTATTTGACTGTAAGAATTGATAAACAGTCGATAACACAACCGTACGGCACTGAAGATCGTCACGATTTATCGGGGACAGGGGCGTGGGTCATGGTCCCATTATGTGGCAACGCTGTACTTTAGCCCAAGCTTCAATTCCTGTGGCCGAGCCGAATTCCACATAGCCTATAATATATGTGTGTAAAGAACTAACTACCAATTACAGACTATTATTCTTGGACTGCTTAACCGTTTATGATGGTACCGAATGGGTGTCCCGAAACGTCGGTAACTACCAATCAACGCTGCGTAACTTTCCAAAACAGCGAAGATCTCAGATTATTCTTTTAACTAACGACGCTGTCAAATGCTAATAAAAAAACGCGTCGGTGACAGAAGAATGAAATGAGTAGGGGGAATTACTGGAATGTAAATGACAGGGGAAAACAGACGTAATGGGAGAATATGCCACAACAATGCCACCTTTACGCAGTCCAATATGGACCGGCGTATAATCGAACTCGAGCCCCCCGCGTACAGATTCTGTACACGCTAACTTACCAGATATAAGCTGAAAATTTCGCATTATCCAAACATCTGTAATTTCTTGCTTGCATACATTTCATGTAGACATGTCTTTCAACTAGCTTCATACCAAACTTCACACTCCTGGCAAAAAAAATGGTTCTTTCGTTGCTGATATGAAACCGCAAGCTACAGAAAACTACCGTCCGATCACCTGGCTACTTTACATGCTCAACAAAACTTTTTTTTTCAACGTTTATTACGACATACGTTTTCAGAACCAACCAACCAATGCAATTTGTAAAGGAGAAACAAATACAGTTAGTGTCGCTCTTACCTAACAAGTTCGCGCATACGTCATACCGTTGTTACTGAAAGTAAAAAGTACAACGTCCGGTGACCATGCGTGTTCATGCCAGGTTTTGTTAAAATCGGTCAACTGGTACAAAGTGAAATCAGGAGGCAGACAGACAGGAGTGTGTAGGCTAATAAAAGCAGAACGAGACAGATTCTTAACAAGCAAAAAATGCACATACAATTTAAGAGACGGGTGGGTTCGAATCGTTGCATCCGGGACTCTTGTAACTTGGCCGTAAAGTATGTCTCCGTATTTCTTTACAGGTCTTGTTATTTATAAAAGTACACTGATTTTGTCTACGTTGAATTTGTCCTTCATTATCTCCAAACTTCAACCCATAGAAATGTTTTGTAATTGCTGACTTACACGCAACATTTTGTACACAATTTGCATGCCGGTATATTCATAACCTATCTACATACCTAAGTATCTTCTCCCACACATACAAGAATCAACAAGTACTAAATACTGCACGTCTGACGTTCCTTAGTTATACGTCACCTTAGGCCCATCCCAGTGACAACGCGGTCTAAGGCGTGGATCTGAGGCCGCCCGCTTGTTGGGATTGCGGGTTCGAATCCCACCGGAGGAACGGATGTCTGTCTCTTGTGAGCGTTGTGTGGTGTCGGAGGTCTCTACACCAGGCTTATCACCCGTCCAGAGGAGTCCTACCGAAAGTGTTGTATCTGGGTGTGATCGGAGGCCTCGACAATAAAGCGGCCCTGGTATACAACAGGCTTCAAATTCCCACTATAAAATGTTGAGAAAATCGGACCAGAGGAAGCCATCTTTTCCACGTGAGAAAAGACGAAGGAGCTACCAGTAGCTTCTCGCAACTTTTGCGAAAGTGCCCGATCTTAACACACAATACTATTTCTCTAGAACAGACGTTCTTAACCTGTGGTCCCGTGAACTGGAATGGGGGAAAATACTTCATTTTCACTAACCTCTAATTCAAATTCAGCTTTTCCTTCAATGATGAGTGTACGCAACAAAGTAATTCACGGCCTCCTAATCTCCAAAAAATGTTTAATTTCCATAGATCTCACTAACTCTATTTTATGCATTTAAATATATCCGTAGGTTTCACTATACTCTTAAAGGGGGGTTCACGGCACAAAAGAGGTTACGAACCTGCTCCAGACGCTACAGCACCTAAAAGCCTAAAGGGTAACTTTTGGTGCCGTTTTCAAACAGTTACAACCAAACAAGGAGGGGCCTTTTCAACAACACCTAACTAGGCACATAAACAAGCTTCCTCCACTGTACCCATTTCAGAGCCCCCTAAAGGCCAACGAGAATTAAACAATCCAAGCTAAAGAGACTGGTAATTTGAAGACTGTGATGTAGGTTAGAATTATCAATTCGAGTACAATGGCTAAGATAAGCTCCTTATGAACCACGCTACGAAGCCACACGAGGGTGGTCCAACCCGTAGCCCGTTACTTTTCTGATCAATTCTGTAAGAAACCTAATGTAGTGATGGGCGTACTCGAAATCTGTTTAATCTCTGAGGTAAATTTGTGTCTGAAAGTGTTTACGACAAAGCTACTACCTTTCCTATTTAATTTTCGAGATATGTAGTCACTCAAGACGGATCTCTTTTTGTGACCTAGTTACTGTTGCCGTCCTATCATGCAGACACAGGCAGCACTTCTGAACGTTTGTAATCACTCGCATGTTTTCACAGCCTAGGAAACTAAAATTTAAAACTTCACTGCCGTTAAAAACTGAAATCTGAGACGAACACAACTTTCGTCTTAATGTACAACAACCTGCATGGCAAAAGCTCAGTAAACAAGGTCATATAGGATATTAATGATCGCATAAGGCCTAAAACGACACACATCTCCGCAAACCCTTCTATCCAACTGGCACCGAATTACCCCCTGGAACGACAGAGAGACCATGAAAATGAGTCTTTGCTTCTACCTGATCACACTAAATACACAATTATGCATTTAACGACGCTTCTTTGTTTGTAAACCAGAAGTCACTGAAACTGAATGGGACACACCAGCTTCTGGTCTTTGCAGATAATTTTAATTTGGTGGGCGAAAACATTTTTTATTTCTTATTTTTTATTTATTAAGGGTTCTAGATCACACACACAAACACATGCAGATCCAATGCTGGAGGTCTGCCTACACACCCTCACCCCATAGCTACAGACTTAGTTACAATGTTGCCCTCATCTCTAACCACTTAAAAGGCTTTTAACTCGTCCAAATTATATTTAAATATGCAGTTCCTACCTCACAAGAAACACACGGCGCTCCATTACAAAGATCGCAAAGTTGATGTTGAACAGTGAGAAAACAGCTCTACATTACAAGTATCATAGGAAACACATACAGTACACTTTTCTGGCAAAATGCAGAGTTGTATATATTAAAGCAGCTGACACGTACATCGACCACTGTGCTTTAAGCAGATACACACTCCACTAAACAGCTGCTCTGAAATACAAATACGACGCTAGAGAAAACAGAAATATTCCCAAATATGGACTATTAGATTAGAGTAGTGTGAACATAACAGAGATCAGAGCTGCAGATAACGGAGAAAACATAAATGGGAAACCTATTTAAGACTCTGATTAATAGATGCAATAAAATTACAGGCACTGACACTGGAAATGAAAACATCTAATTTATTATTGACTGCGGTTTAGTTAACGAAGCTGTCAATAGCTGAGATCAAGCAGTCGAACTGTAGGATCAGCCTCGAATAACAAAGCGGAATATGAAAGGTGGCGATTGTGTCGCAGTTTAAGGTTCTATCTCGGTATTTGGCTGCATACACCGAGGAAAGCCATAAAAGACCTCAGTCAGGACAGCAGCCTCAAGGCCGAGATTTGAACACGAGCCATCCAAAATACGAAGCAGCAATGCTAATCTACCGCTACGTTAAGTATGAAATCAAATGTGTATGCTCATCAGTGCACAGGATCCAGTAGTGGTTGTCACTGTGAAAACGATAATTAAACGTGGGTTTCGTCAAAGGTCGTGCGCGAATCCTTACCTAGCGATTATCAGCTTCTCAAACAGGATTCTGCTCCACGCAGTTAAGAATCTGACATGAGAACATAAGCCACAAAGCACAAACATGCATACTTTAACGGCGTTCTTAATCGTAAACAATTCTGGGGTGTGACGAATCAGTTGGAACTTACGGGCAGGCAGGAGAAACGTAATAAAAGCATTGGTTTTTAAAAACGAGCGCATGGAGTAGCGCTTTCCTTGAATGCCAAACATTAAATAAGTACATCTTGATAACGCAAACTAACGGAGGTGAAATACGGCTAATTAATCCGAAGAGAATTTGGCGCTGGCAACGAAACACTGAATGTATTCTATACTGAACGAGATGTGTCGTAAAATGCAGATCCAGGACTAAGGAACGAACGAAACGGGATACAGTGTTGCTATATATATATATGAGCTGGAACACAACGCTATGCGCGAAGATCACACATGTGCTCCACAGCTCAACTGATACAGTCATCACAATATTCCACACGCGTATAATGGCTACTACATACTATCTATCTTTCTCGCACTCCCCTATCCGCCACAGCCATATCATCTTCCCTCTCACTCGCACTTGGATATCCACCATTTCGAAACGCCAGCCAGCCAGCTTGCTAGCAACACTTACCTCAAACACGCGACCAACCAAAACCCTTTACAGACAACTTCTACCTTTTCCCAGTCCCGAATTATCACACAACTGACTCTTACCGTGTAGTTTGACAATCCCTTCTGCAAAAATTAAGAATTACAGGCTTATATAAAATAAATGATAAGTATACTGTTTCTCTTCTCTTCGCCTGAATATTTCCTCCTTCGTCTTCCTTGTTTCCATCTCTCTCACAACAAGGTCATGTCTGCCTCACTTCAGTCGTTGCCGCACTGAGGCGCTGCACGCAGCGATAATACAACGGCACGTCTCGGCAAGGCACGGCACGGCATGGCTAATACCAACGTTACCGCCTCAAAAAAGCCCCCTCCCAACATTTCTCTATACACAGGGACGGGTGGCATGTATAGGTCGCTACATTACAAAATGTATTCTACAAAAGTAACAAATGAGGCTATATTCCTAACGAATTCACGCGAACTTTTAATTCAGAGGTAAAGGCGTGGTTTTAATTTTCTGCTTATGGAGTCGAAGGAATCTGCGCCAACAATTTTACGGTTCGAGCTATACGAATAAAAAAACGAATCATTACGATTGAATTTAAATATGGCTGTCAAATAAAACGACTGATTATGGGCATAGCGAAACCTGATAATTCATCAAGCACTTCCACCGCACTTAAACACACACACACACTCAACACACCGGTTAAAAGCAGAATCGCAACCTTAACAAAGTAACTTTCGTCAACACAGTTCTAATTTCAAATGCTGTGTCTAGAGTTGGCCCAAATATTGAATTGCGGCAAACAAAATTTAGCACATAATAAGCTAGTAGCAGCTAAAAGTTTGCATTAAGACCAGTATCGTCTGGACTATGACGCCGTGCAGTCTAGAAGGCTGTTACCAGTTTGTTTAGTCAGCAAGTGAAAATGTTAAGAGAAATGAACCTAATTACTTGATCATATTTACTGAGGATTTGTTGATTAAACCTGGTGCTGTAGTAATTAAATGGCTTGCTATCACGATCGGAAATGCCGGCACTAAAAGGCTCTAAGAAGCGGTACCTACTGACTCAATACCCGCTTTTAAATTACACACAACAAGAAAGCTGAGGGATTAGGTGTAAAGACACACGCAACTTCGTTCGTGTAACATAAAAGTGACTGTTTTTCCTTGCCATTTGCAGGGATGGGGAAAACACTGAAATGACTATTACATTTATACACTCGTTACGGTCATGTCATTAGGCGGGTTCGAAGAATTGCGAAAAATGACTATAATCTGTCTGTTCGTGTCTATTCGTCCGTCTGCATGAACAACTCGGCTCCCACTAGACGGATTTTCATGAAATTTGATTAGAGTACTTTTCGAAAATATATTGAGAAAGTTCAAGTTTCATTAGACTCTCAGAAGAGTACGGGTACTTTCCATGAAGGCCTTTGTACATTTATGATATTTCCCTAAGTTCTTCTTAGAATGATAAATGTTTCAGATAAAAATTGTAGAGGAAATCAAAACACACATTTTAGGTGCAGTTGACTTTTAAAAAAATCATGTCGTTTATGAGAACATGGAAAAATGTTGCAGAGGTGGAGAGGCCACAGATGCAATGTAAACAAGGCGTATGCGATTTGTATGTAACTAAGGCTACAAATACATTAGAATATATAATACTTAACTGCTTTTCCAAGGCAAGGATGGTTACGCGAACGCCATTCAATATTACGTTAAACGTACACTACCTGCCATATATATAGACAGATAGATAGATAGGTAGGTAGATAGATTGATAGATAGAGATAGATAGATAGATAGAAAGATAGACAGACAGATAGAGAGATAGATAGATAGATAGATAGATAGATAGATAGATAGATAGATACTTATAACTCAATGAGCAGCACGCCATCTCCTCATCGGGAAAGTCGCTAACAAGACCCCAAAAAAGTCTCCATTCTAAAGATTATCAGCAAGGCAGAATAAAATAGAAAAAATAAAAAAAGGGACAAAGTCGGGGACAAAATTAGTTCGGGATCTGTCCTCGAAAATCTGGCACGAATGGTCGCCTTATTCTAACACTGCGCATTCGAGAAGCAAACAGTGTGGATACGAAAATTACGGTTTTCAGGGATGTGAGGCCGTGTAAGAGACAAGAAGGCGTCACGTCCCTGAAGGCAGAAATCAACACAATTTGGGCTCGGATTTCAAAGACGCTCAGCATTACTCACTGGCATTCACGTCACTTCGTGTAATGGACAGTATGCTTATTGTTACGAAAACAAAAATTGAGTCCATTTCCAGTAGTAATACAGAATGTAGCACCAAAATTGCCGTATTTCAACAAGACAATGACATCTTCGACAGTAGCAAATCCCAAATTTGCACAACGCCAGGGAAGATATATTGTCCAGTGCTGCAAAAGAATTGGACGTGATGCATACACGTAAGGCGTACTAGCTTGTCTTCAGTGGATGGATTCTGCTCATCCACGGCTACCAGTAGTAAGATTCGAGGTTCTCACGACGGCGAAGTACGTAACATAGTCTTGCAATTATTACACTTTGTAGTCTGAAATGTTGGCACCGACGTTGTAGACGAACATACTTCCTCCATCTGCAGAAATAAAGGCGTCATCATGAAACGCTGATATCCACCTAGAAGAACGGTCAAAATCCAGCTGTTCCATTGGTATAGGTAAGGTAAAGTTCACCCTAGATCAGGCCACGAAGGCCCAAAGCGGGAGTAGAAGCAAAGCTCTACTCTTTCACCTCTGCGCTAGATAGGGGAGGGCGGTCAACGCCACGCCCCGGCCGCTTTACTCCCGGGAAAGAAAGACCGGGTAGCCATTGTATGGCGTATTACGATGCTTTTAAAAGATATTCGTGGGATGAGGAAGTTTCAGTACAAGACAAACAAAAACGCCATGGCTGTGTAGTGTCTGATAAGACTGCTATTTCTAACCAGAAGCACGGAACCGGGCGTGAAATGTAAAACTCGGCGGCGGATTGGATTTTCAGGTGCAACTGTAGTTCTCTACAATATAACGAAGATCAAAAGAGGCAAATGGTTTCGCCGTATTTCGTAGAAAAAGCGTTCTTCACAGCATTCAGACCAGCGTAAGCTGTAGGAAGTGAGACAATATGTACAGGATGTGAAAACAAGGCAGATTCGTACACACGCACCGAAATCGATAAAGGAGTGTCCTTGAGAAGCTAACAGTCACTCAGCTGGTCAAAAAATTCACCGCCTTGTATGACACATTAACGTTAATAAGTGTGTTGATCACAGCCTGAACTCTCAAAAGCCAGATTAATCCAGTTCCCACCATACCTCTCCGTTTCTAAAGGATCCAAGTTAATATTATCCTCCATGTACGCCTGGTCTTCAGAGTGGTTTCTTCCCTTCAGGTTCTCCGACCAATGCTATTGCAATGCATTTCTAATTTCTCCCATGCGTGCTAAAAGACTCGCCCACCTGTCCCTTTCATTTGACCAGTCTAAAAATATAAGATGCAAAATACTGTTGAAAGTTCCTCGTTATGCAATTCTCTCGGGTCTCCACATCCACACACATTGAGCAACTGCTTAAATACAAAAATTAACGCACAGGTAACAGATTTCCCAATCTAAACAGGCGTTCGTTCTTCACACACTTACGCAGATTTATTAGCAAAGAAACTGCATCGTGCCCTACCATTCGCTACTCTCTCGGAACTAGACAGCGATCGAGATTCGAACTTGAGACTTCTCCAGTGTAAGACACGAGTGGTAAACATTACACAGCGACGTTCGATCACAAAGTCGGAGCCCTCTCGTTCGGTTGCAGACATGTCAACCTAACTAGCTTCAAACACAGCGTACACTTGGTACTAAACCACAGAGCGCTGATATTGGGAGAACGTTCGGCATGGAGTTGGCGGCAATTGCCGGGGGAAAAAACCGTTAAGCGATTTCGATTTTTTACAAAAAGACAAATTTATTCTCATGTGGTGTAAATACACACAGCCGTAATTGGTCACTTTTGGATTAAAACAAACATTAAGCATTCAAAGACGAAGCGTAGACTGCTTTATTTAAAGGCCCAGTTCGTGCCGCGCAGTAAACACTTTGCATCTCGGTTACAAAAACCAATCAATTTATGGTGTAAGTCGCACAAGTCGCTGTTTGTTCTCAGATAAATACGAAACACATTAATATAGTGTGGGCAGAGCTTACATCTGTTGAATATTAAACTGTTGGTGCACCACGTAACCAGTAGGCTTTAAAATGGGTGTAATATTCTTTTTAATTCTATCGAAGAAGTCTGAATTGGACAACGTTGCTCCTAAATCGTATATGAAGATCCAAAATCGTAACAGTGCTAAAAATAAGATAAACATGACAAAGAATAGATGTTCAAGCCTGAAATTAACCCACAACACGGACTTAAATGAAGCTTGTAAACTTTTTATCGTCCGTGTCACGGAAGGAGTGCAGTATGTGAAGGGATCAAGAAATATTCCATAATGTTACTGCAAAACGCAAAACGGTTTGTTGAAATGTTCAAGTGCCCCCAACCGTCATTCCTACTGGCCCTTTTGTCATGTCCCATTTGAAAGGTTACAGCCCAAAATAAAATATCAAAGTGCCATGTCGGGAGAAAGAGGGTGTGGGGGAACATGACGATGGTCCTACAACGTGCAAGTCCAAGTACTATCGGTAACCCGCTTACGAAATCACAGGTTCTCAGAGCGGTGTTACTGGACACTCGAATGTTCTGGAAGGTTATGTCATGTCCGCTGGCAAATGGCTGCGATGTTTCAAAGGATCGTACTGCCTTCATCTTCGGGATGAAACACTCCAAGGAGTAAAATAATTGAGTGACTCCAAGGAGTGTACTAAAGGTACGTTTGTGCCACCAGTCACTGAATAACTCATGTGGAACAAAACAGCAACACAGTGAGAAGAGAGCTGCTGCAGAGATGGAGGGGGTCTCGTTGTTTAGGCGCGTTCGCAAAATAGCGAAAAGCGACTATTAGCTTCGTCACGTCTGTCCATTCGTCCGTCTGTCAGCATGGAACAAGTCGCCTCCCACTGGACGGATTTAAAAAAAAATTATATATGAGTATTTTTCGAAAATCAGTCCAGAAAATTCAAGTTTCATTAAAATCTAACAAGAATATCGGGTACTTTACATGAAGACCAATATACATTTCTGATTACATCATATCAAGATCCTGACCCTTGAAGGTGGGACCGATAGGTTGTCCCGGAACGTCGGTAAGGAATTACCACTACTCGCTGCGTTATAACCCAGAAGAGCGCAGTTCTCATCTACTTCGCGGCGGAAGCCTCAAATCACGGTCGAGGCACTCGTATGCATGTGTGCAGGCCCTCAAGTACAGCGTTAAATTACTTGTCCGATTAACCAAAATTATCAACAGTCGACGAATTTCAGTAAAATTTCCAAATGCCAAATTTTATGAAAATCCATTCGGAGGCTTTCGAGTTATCGCAGGCGCACAGAGAGACACGACGAAACGGTAGGTGAATTTATGTAACTCTCCGTTCCCAATGCGCTCAAAATACTGTATACTCCTGCTGTTCAGGGTAGCAGCAACAGCAGCAGCAGCAACACAACAACAACAACAACAACAACAACAGTGATAACAACAACATTGTTATGCGGTAATGACATGGCTTAGGCGGTCAGTCGCTGTCCTCTTACAACGGAGGCAATGGCTCGATCCCAGGCTAGTTCGTGTGGGATTTGTGGTGGACACAGTAGCACTGGGACACGTACACGTACACGTACTTTTGTTATCCCTTGTCGATTTCATTCCACCAACGGTCCATACTCATACTCTACCACCGACGCTACATAACCTTCGCAACTGAAAGCGCTGTTATGTAATAATAAACAATGACATGAGTTTAACAAGAAGAAGACAGTGTACACGCAGAACTGAAATACATCAGTGCGAAGGCGATACATGTCAAATCCGAGCGCATGCAACGATAATTACCTAAAGAAAAGTTGTTACGAACTTTAAAATACGGTCAACTTATTTACAAAAGTATCGAGAAAGATGGCGCAGGGAGTGCTAATTTATAAACACAAGTTTGTAAAATTTTAAAGTGAATGCTATAAACTATTAACAAAGGTTTCCAGAAGAACTTTAAGTACTAAATTTATAAACAGAGGTCTCAAAAATTTCAAACACAGAACCATTCAAGCAGCAGCAGATCTGTATTGATCTACAGAAGTTTTATCAGATGTGCCAGTGAAGTTAATGCCACTAAGATGTTGGTCTAGAATTGTGACACTTGACGACCTCACGGCAATGTCTGTGAATATTACTGTCTTGTGGGACGTACTGCCGTGCAGTTTGGTACATGGATACCAACGTTTCGTGGAAATGTACGGCCTCCATTTTTTATTTCTTTTCATTTTACGTCGTCTGTTCACCGCCTATCCTAACTTCTTCTTCACCTATTATTTCAAATACTTATTTATTATGATTATATTGATCTGTATTTCCTTCTGTTTTACTTTCTTTATCGTCATTGTGCAGATGCTTAAAATGATTTACCTATCAGCTGTTTTATTCAACCTCGTGTTCAGGCCCTTTTGAGGGCCGAATTCAGGTACACTGCTAACACTGTTTCGAACTTCGCCGCTGTTCTCATATCATTGACAGTTTCTTTCCCGTGAAATATCTCGCTTATAAGCACAGTGGCCCTTCCCGTCTACGAATTCAAGCAATTCGTGAAAGCAACATACGCCGCTGCCTCTTAAACATTAAAAATATTTTCAGCAATATAAATTGCATGTTACTAAGAAATGTTAATATGAAAATGGATAATGCAGTCGATATAGTAACCAGGCTACAGGATGGATGATATGGAGTTTAACTCATGACGGGGACAAGGGATTTTCTCTTCTCCAAAACGACCATATTAACCCTGGGGGTCCACCTGCCTCCTACTGAAGAGAAACTACGGACCTTTCCCCAGGGAAACAGCGTCTGCGTTACGACGCTGACCACCCACCTCCGTCTATTAGAAGAATACCTGGTTCAGCGTTCGGTTGAGAATACTTACTCACAATAAAGGATCACTTCGCAGTCGTCCTGCAAACAATGGGTTTACCCGAGATTTGGGTTGTCACAGCGACAATGATGCAGATTTCGGTCTTCTGGAATATGACGCCGTGCAGACAAGTTAGGATCAACCAACCGTAGAACCCTATTGCCTAATTCTTCAAGGTAGACCAAGACGAGTGCATGTAAACAATCAAAAGCTTGTAAACTACCTTGAAAATGGAGGTCAATAAGCAAACCCCCCCCCCCCGCCCCCGAAACGATGGTTGATTCTGACCGACCCACATGGTAAACCACAAAAGACTGGAATCTACACTGGGTTTTCATTATTAGCCATCAGCGCAGTGCATGAGTCAAAAGGTGGCAAAGCACATCTGCCTGCTTATCAGTCAACGTCATCACTTCACAACACAGGGGAGTTTAAGTCCCCAGCTTTTTACCGTTTACGGGACTGCAGATGCTGACAATACCCATTTCTTAATCTGCCCTATCTCACTTGCACAGCAGGCTGGTTAGTTAAGTAGCATCTTGTCGCGTCTTTTATCTTTAGGAAGTAGACTTTAAAACAGATTATGGAGCAACGAAAAGGAAAAGAGAGAAAAAATACAGGAAACTGACCAGCACACAGTGTTTAATAAATACAAGTACTTTACAAAGTACTTCCCTCACAAAATAGGCAGTAAAATCGTGAAGGAAACTTTTAATGCAACCTGCCCAAGCAGAGGGGCTTTCTACAGAAAAAAAGCAGCTGCTCAGGGCCTAACGACGACATAAAAAAAAGGTAACTTATCGCACAAACAGGTGCACCTAGTTCAACAATTTACTCAGCAATGTGCACTCGTTCTTTGTACAGGATATTCTTCCTCTGCTGAATGCGGTACTGGATAAGGCACTAACGTGTCGAACCAAAAACTTTTTATATCCTACAAAGAAATCGTTTTCAACTGAATTGGAGGGGGGGGGGGGGGGGGGGAAGCGATACCAAAAAAAAAAACCTTCCGCCTTACATCGAACCCAAAATCTGACACTAAAACGGTTTTTTTA
>Ga0123354_10004536_pt1 | contig 19698 bp, 15 predicted proteins | sample TergutLab28metaG_2_FD_97872 | JGI IMG/M metagenome (GOLD analysis project Ga0123354, IMG submission 97872) | Labiotermes labralis P4 segment gut microbial communities from Petit-Saut dam, French Guiana - Lab288 P4 | ecosystem: Host-associated > Arthropoda: Insects > Digestive system > Gut ...
AAAAGAAGAGAGAAAATGATATAATAAAAAAAAAAATAATTTATTTTAATATAGAAGTCTTGTTTTTTTTTTTGGGGGGGGGGGGGGGGGGGCAGGATTCTTTAAGTATAAGATTTTCAGAGTTAGCAGTTACAACCCAAAAAGCCATGTGCTGGCCAGAGGGAGAGGTACTTGTGCTGTTTGTGTATGTCCTATTCATGAGAACGTGTAAGTCACGGGTTCATGTGTAAAACTGTATGGTTTGGCTGAATATTACTGTAATGTAGAAAGCATAAGTTGCTACCAAAGAGAGAATGAGATGCATTTATGGACTGCAAACGTAGTAAAATATGTGGACCAGTGTTTGGAAGTTGATAACATAGATGGCATAGTCTGCAGATGGTGGGTGACTACTGATAGAGAAAATCTATAAAAAACTGGGCTTCCTACAGTGACTTTCTGAAATAGCTTGCTGCCTATTACACTTTCATAGCACAACAGCAGTCCTATTTCTGTGAAGAAATTAAGTTGCATATTAACACTGGAGACGTTACTGTTTTTTATTTTTCTGAAAACTGTATCTGTACAAGATGACCCAAAGATTTTCATTGGAACAGTGTTCAGGCAATTTGTTCATCCATTTGTACCAAAATTATTCACAAAACGAAATGACAGAGAAAATCCTTTTGTTGTGTCAGATTGTGTAACACACAACACTGTAATTGTGCATTTGTTTCAAAGCAAACTGCCTTCTGTATTCCTTAGTCCTCTATACTCTCATTTTTCCCTTTCTCTCATATCTTTTTATTTCTTTTTCCTTTATGTTCACCCTTCCTACACCTGGCAATGACTTCGTCTGCCAGGGCCACTCTCCCTCAGAGAACCCCCTAGGCAACCCAACTTGCTTCTCCCCTCAACTAACCATTCTGGCTAACTTCAAATTCTCTGAGAACCAACCACTGCCCATGCCATTCCCTATATAACTGTGTACCTAAGTGCTCCCAGCATTCTTCGTGGACCGCTTGACCTTTAAAGATGGGATTGACAGGCTGTCCCGAAATGTCGGTAACTAACTCCCGATCTATGCTGTTTTAACATCCCAGAAGAGCGAAAATCTCATTTACACCATGGTAGAAGCCTGAAATCACACGCTTTCCAGCAAATTGAAAGATGTGTCTGAGATTTATTATTTTTCTGATGGTGATGCCTCACAGGATAGAGAAGAGAAAATTTCATCAACCTCTGCTATCATACATATGATTTTGGTATTGATATTGATTGGCACTTCTTTACATCATATGGCAAAGGTCTATAACACAAGACTATGGAAACAAAAAACTGCAAGGCATGTCTGCAAAACCCTTATCAGTAGATCACCAGAGACCGCAACAAATATGTCATCACTCATCTTTGAGTATTGTACTGTCCATAGCAAAGAAATTATAGTGCTTGAAGAGAGGTTCATGACAGTAAATTTCCTGCCCTTTATCCTAACAATATGAAGTGAAGGAAAAGGTACATTGTACAAAATTATTTTTATGTTATGTATACAGAATATCAAGAATCATTAATGTACACAGGCCTATTATTATTATAATATTAAAGTTCTGATTTTATGTAAACAAGTTTATTCATATATATAATTTTAAAGAAGATATACATTCTAATGTTAATGCATAAGGGGTGCACAGATTTTCCAAAAATCTAGCAGCCATCTTGAAATTCTAGGTGCCAGAAGAGTGACATCAAGTGTCTTCCATTATGAAGACTCAGAATATTGGGTGCCACCATGCAATATTCAGTAGACACAGTGACCTAGCGCCCAGGATTTGTGCACCCTGCTCTATGTCATCATTTCCTTTTTCCAATAGTACTATTCATGTAAAACAGAATGCGTTGCGTATTTTAATGTGGGTACTATTGAAAATAAGAGAGTACAAATATTGAACCTACATAATTTGCTGATATAAGTCCCAAACACATGATACAATAAATTTACTCATCATATTTCAGAGATTCCTCATTGTGAATATGAAGGTGTTTCTTCAGATTCCAGCTACATGAGAATTTTTCTTCACATCTGCCACATGCATATGGCTTCTCTCCTGAGTGAATACGATAATGGCATTTTAAGTTCCATCTATTAGAAAATGTCTTGTGACACACATTGCAGTTATTTTTACCTGCATGGAGCCGAATATGCTCACTGAGTTTTGACTGATACTGATATTTCTTCATGCAAAGACTACAACTGTAGGGCTTTTGTCTAGCATGGCTCTGCAAGTGTTTACTAAGATCAGCCTTGTCAGAAAAACTTTTCTTGCATACGTCACATTTATACGGCTTCTCCCCAGTATGAATGCGATAATGTATCATAAGGTTATACCTATTTGCAAACATTTTAGCACAAACATCACAAATGGATGTTTTCTCACCTGTGTGAACACGATAATGCCTTTTGAGTTCACTTTTGTTAACAAATTTCTTCTCACATGTGTCACAGCCAAAAGGCTTCACACCTGAATGTATATAAGAATGGACTTTCAGAGAGAACGTGGTGGAGAACATCTTTTCACATATATCACAAGAGTACGGTTTCCTGCCTGTATGCTTATTCATGTGTTTCTTAAGTCCTGAACTGTTAATGAATTTCTTGTTGCACATTTCACAGTGGTATGGCATGAATCCTGTATGTGTACGGTAATGTTCCTTGAAATTTGAACTATGAGAAAATGATTTACTACATATGTCACATATGTAGGGCTTCTCTCCAGTGTGGAGGCGGTAATGACTTTTCAAAGAAAAGCTTGTTGTAAACTGTTTGGTACATACATCACAAGTGTAAGGCTTTTCCCCTGTATGAATTCGAACGTGTTTCTTTAAATCTGAACTATTAGCGAATGTTGCTGGACACACTTTGCAATCATAAGCCTTGTCCTTAGTATGAACACGATTATGTTCTGCTACTTTTCCATTTGTTGCTAACGTTTTACAGTACACATCACAACTGTATGGTTTTTCTGTTGTGTGAAAACGTAAATGCACCTTTAGAGAGCTTTGGTAAGCAAATGCCTCCTTACAAACATCACATATATACGCTTTGTCACATGTATGTGTACCTATATGAATTTTGAGATTATATATGTTTGAAAACTTTTTACCACAAATTTCACAGTGGTGAATTGTATCACACTCTTCAATTAATGTTGTGCTAAGATACCTTGCAGGGTTTATGTCTAAATGACCATACGTGTCATATATACTGGCATCTCTATCAAGCTCATTTTGGTTGTAAACATACATGTCTTTTCTCACGCAGTGAAGAGGAAAATCACTTTCTTCTGGAATGTTTACTGCACTGTAAAAGAACATTAATACACAATGTATGAGGACACATTTTCATGATCAGGTATCATGGTGAAGTTCTGTCATTTGTCATAAATACAGTATTTTCTGACATGAATTAAATTTCTACAACTGAACTACACATATTAGAAGACAGCATCAGTATGTACAGTGACTATGTAATTTTGCTCTTTGATAGAATGCCCAAAAACTACAATTTTTTAAATCGAATTTTCCCCATAAGCAGCTATTTTAAATGGACTGGATCTGAAACTATATGATCTGTACTCCTCACCATATATTACTTGGGTAATCAAATCAAGAATGAGATGGGTGGAGCATGTGGCATATATGGAGGACAGGAGAGGTGCCTACAGGGTTTTGGTGGGGACACATAATGGAAGAGAACACTTGGAAGACCTACACATAGATGGAAGAATGATATTAAAATGGATCTTCAAGAAGTGGGATGTTAAGGCATGGACTGGATTGCTCTGGCTCAGGATAGGGACAGGTGGTGGGCACTTGTGAATGTGGTAATGAACCTTCAGTTTCCATAAAATGTGGAAACTTTCGTAACTAGCTGAGGGCCTATTAGCTTCCCAGGAAGGACTCTGCTCCGTGGAGTTAGTTAGTTAGTTAATTAGTTGAGTTAGTTTGTTGGTCAGATCTGAAAGTCAGTAATCACATTTCCCAGCACCCTTTTACAATGTAATAAAGAAATGAGACTTTTTTTTTATAAAGGTACAAAAATCATGGTTATTGCAAGTGTCACTACATGAAAACACTGAATAGTGAATTATACACAACTGAAGAATTACAATTCTACAAAACTCTGTATGGTCATATAAAGCCTAATTTTTATTTCCCCGCATGTGTGAAACACATACCACATTGGTTTACTTTGAAAGCAGGTTCAGTCAAGTCTCAATGCATGTATCAAAATGCTAGTATGGCAGACCAATTTTGCCCAAAATTGTAAACATGACAATTTAACTGATCCCTGACAGTTTGAGTTATTGACAAGAATAACAAGGCTAAGGGAAATTCTTAGGCCTCATCATATAAAACCATAATTTTCTATGGAACATTTGTTCACTTCGTCATAGACCTAGGCTTGTGGGCCTTAATTAATTCCAAGATGTTCAATTAATAAATCAAATTCAGTCTATGTACTGTACACCTGGAAGTTGTCTTCCACCCCACAATAGCGCACATACTTCAGCTATGCCATCTGTATTATAACTGTTTTAGCAACTTGTTTAGTTTCTTCATGTTATTAGGGAAATTGTACACATCACAAAACAATTTATTGCTACAGTCAACAAGGAAAAGTCACCTGTTCGTACGCATCTTCTCATCCTCTGTTTCTGCTTCATCTTTTCCATCTTTGATTGGTATACTGTCCTATTACACAACAGACCATTAATATAGGTATGCATGCGCATGGTTATAACAAATAAATGGAAGAGATACGAGAGGAATATCAGAATGCAAATATAGAAAAGAAAGTTACAAAAGAAATGTAACATTAGACCAAGAAACGAGAAATATAAAATATACTTAAATACTGCAGTATTTTCTGTGGTCTATTAGAAAACTGTTACCGTCATATATATATAAAGTACAGTGTGTGTGTATGTATCTCACAGAATATGTGGATATCTTGTAACTTGAAAAATGATATGTAGTTTCACACACACAACAGGGAGGACACACTTCCTAGACATCTTGTAAGCTACTGAGTTGCATGAAAATATTTCTGCAGTTTGCAGTGTGCCTTAATATTACACAGCTGTGTCTCTTTCAAAGCAAGTAATTTATATCATAACAATGTTGAACCGTTACAGTCACCAGTGCTATGTAAAATAATTACACACATGCTTGGTCTGAATGGGGTTATGTATGCGTACCCTTGAAATTATAACTCACCCTAACTTCAGTCTTTCTTATAGGCATAGCAACAGGCATGTGTTCTTCTTCTCCTTCTTCTTCTTCTTCCTTCACCCCACTGACTAGGAATATTGCATTTCTCTTGTCATCTGAACCAGGGTATGTGTAGTTTAAATCCATATTATGCTGTAAAGAACTTTCATTGGTATTCAGATTTGTCAGGATTGCATATTAGATATCTCTTCTCCACAGCCAGTAGTGTAGATAACCAGTTGCCATATACACACCCTCCCAACCTATAATTATTAGTGAAGTTACTCCCACATCTCATAATGGGGAACCAGAACACTGCCTTTTGCCAAAACAATGGAATCCGGTCTGAAAGAACCCAAAACAAATTCTGTATGTTTTGGCCTTACCCTGCACCATGGGGCTACAGGAGCCTCATCTACATTACTGTCCACAGCAGGCTCTTTATAATGTTTGTCTTCATTGAGTACACAAAGAATAGAACATTGGTACCAGCAATTTAACATTCACATAAAAGTAAGGTCACTGTGAATGCCATGAAGGCATATGGAGCACTGGAGGTACAGGTCCACTCACTTGTAACCTTGGCCCTTGATGGTGGCAAGTGATCAGCTTCATGTACCAGCAGTTTAATCCTGGGGAAAGAGCCACTAGTACACACTGAATAGAAGGTTAAATGAGTCCCAGCACCAGTTTGAAAACTTCTGAGAAGTGAAAAATGTCTTACCACTGCCAGAAATTGAACCACAGGTCAACTGTCAGCTCATGTTTAATATTTAGTATTCATAAAAACAAATCGCACTTCTTTTGCCCTTCTTATACCCAAATACAATAACTTGTTTCATTGAATTATAGCTAAAACAGCAACCAAAAATACACTTGTGTTTAAGTCTTTCTGAAATGCTGCAGTGTTTAGACTGTCTTAAACTGATAACAGTTCTATTAATTTAAAGAAATTTTGCTGTACCATGCATGGTTATATCTTCTGGCAAATAAAATCAAATCCTTTCTAATGGTGTTACTGTGGTTGCTGTTTGACATCTAAACTTGAAATACAGAGGGAGTAAATAAAACTAAAGTTGGTGTCAAGTTTTCAGACTGTAAAACAAATGTGCAAACCCACCTTATCTTCATGTCTAATTATGGACACAAAATGCTCCTCTTTCACATCACTGCATACTGATGTGTGAGTTTCACAATCTGAATCAGGTTCCACTTTAATTACATCCATAATGTACTGCAAAATAATTAATTTTAGGTACTGAGATATGTTCGTACATACACCACAGCTGATTTAACACATTTATAAAATCCAAAACTTGCTTCAATTCCCACATCTTGTAATTATGCTTAACACTATTACAACACAAGCAGGGAAAAAAGAATCTCTTATATAGGACCCATAAGTGTCATATCTTCCCACCAAGAATAATAATTTCTTTGGAACATCCTACACATTCCACATTCATGCATGCCCAATATTTTCTACCTATTCAGTAAAACATCTGCCAGTCACGAAAATCTTTCCTAATGATGTCTAGTTCTTTCTTTCTTTTCCATATCATATACAGTAAAATTAATGTCTGTAAGAAACAGCTAGTAATGAAGATGCCTGCATAGTAAATCAATACACTCCTTGAAGAATATGTATATCTGACTTCCATCTCATGCACATTCCAAATGGTGGACAAATTTAATAACAACTGGCTTTTTGCTCACTGTAACAATTACAATGAATTATAAGGAAATTGCAAACCCCTTTTGTGTTGCATGAAATAGATGTATTTTAATTGTCTGCTCTATATATATATATATATATATAATGTGATATAAATTAAATATACAAGAGGTAAGTGATCGAAGTGTCAAAATTTTAGACAAAGCTTTCAGTAAATGACATCTTCTCCCATCCAGTTTTATGCAAACACTCCACAGAACTCAGTGCAAAAAATATAATGTGTGTTTCTTGTCAACCACTTGTTAACTTCTATTCAAAACACTTTTTCTTAGATGAACACTTCCCGAGCTCCACCCAAACGATTTATTTTGGGCCTTAATACAAACCCTTAATTAATAGAAGTTGATGAAAGTCATGCACTATAATAGGGTACCAATGCCATACATCACGCCTGAACAAAATACGTGGAAAGGCTTAAAAGATATGAGGCACATTTAATAAATAAGTTTCCCTATTCTGTAACTTTGATGTACATCAGGCATTTTAATTTTTGGTAGGAGGGAGCACTTGTGAAGTACGAGTTTAACATCCAACAGACTGCACGAGTGTCAGTCAGTCAGATGCTACTCATGCAATATGTAAATGTGCAACAGCAACCCAAAGGGGAACATGATCCTACCAATTTCATAGTGTGATTCAATTTGTTTTGGGCAAACACATATCCCCCATCAAAATTTACAGCCAATTGATGGAGGCATATGGTGATGGCATAATGACAATGCAGCATGTCATAAAATGTTGCAGAATCACAAAATGGTGTGACATTATGATGATAACTGCAATGGTTGGTTCAGCATGTCAAGAAGTCAAAGCAATACAAGTGCAGGTGCCAATTTTGGAAACCATCAATTCACAGAGATGTATCCACTGTGATGTAGTTGTCTGTCATAAATGCACATAGTACTGTCTGTTAGGAACTGATATACCACAAGATGTCTGGTAGAACAGCACGAAAATCGGCATTTTGAGACCACTTTCTTTACATGGGCAATCATCTAAAGAAGAATGAAATGAGTTCCAAGAATCCATAGTAACACGCAATGAGACATAAGTGCACGATTTCACTCCTCAAACAAAACAAGCTGGAATGCAGTATGAACAGCCAAAAAATTCAAATTGATAGCACATTGATGCATTTGTTCCAACTGGGCATAAGTTTAAAAGTTCTATCATGATAGAAATTTGGTTCCTGCATTCACAACCCTTCACAAGTGGCCATTGCCACTTCATCATTGTGGAATCAGTGACCTACCAAATACTACTTCAGCAGTCCAAACAACTAATCTATCAATGTGATCCTTCAGCTAAACAAGGCAACCTGACACAGCACACATCAAAACAGCAAAAAAACTCTCGCTGTGGTTTCAGTAGGAAGTTCTGCACCCTCCAACCTATAGTCCTGACCTTGTCTGTCATACAGTATCTTGTTTAGACTACTGACGCTACACTTGGGAGGTCACTGATTCCACAACAGGGGGAAGTGGAAATTTCTATTCGTGTATAATTGCAAATGCAAGGGCCTTATTTCTACCGCTAAACTGGATCATTCAAGAAAGCGTTTACTGGTGAACAGGATCAGGGCTAGTGAATGTGGCATTCGAAAGGATATGATCGCATTCATAGCCAGATCTGAAGTACTATCCCCCAGTCTTTACTGAGCTATTTGGGGAAAATAACATAAATTCTTGTCAGAATTGCCGACGTCCATGCCACGATTCGAACCACAAACCTACCGACAAGCAAAAGGCTTTAACATTTGAGCCAACGTCCTCGTTCCTCGATATATTGCTACTTAGGTCTTCAGTTCTAATAAGTGTAGTAATTATGATAAAATTATTAATACATTATACAATTCAGACCGTAAGTGAACACACACTGTAATCGTAATGAAACAAAATCTCTTTATCTACGCTACATTGCGACGCCACTCAAGTGGGCCTTCAAAATTTCGAGTATTTTTCATGGGCCGTGACTGCGCGCATACTAAGTAAGATATTGGGATTATATCTGATCCTATGTCTAACGATCCGGCAGTTCGAATGCATTTGCGATATAGTGGTTAAACAGCACGATCTGTGTGGGTAACGGACGGGTGCCAGGTGACTCTCGTGTGTACCCACAGATCATGTATAACCCTCGGTAAAAAAGTTTGAGTTAGGACAGTTGAAGATTGACGGCAATGGGGAATCAGTTGGTTGGTATAGCTCCGTCACAGATATTTCCCGTTGAACATTATTTGACAGATCAGACTGACCTGCAGTTTGATGCCAAGTAAGTAACATTTATTTACTTCACATTGTGGGATAATTAAGGAAAAATGGAAAATCTGACGTTTATAGTTAACTAGTGGGATCAAAATGTGTTGACGTGTAACTGTCCGAGCTTCCCAGTTGCAAACGGCGAGGAAATCAGCATCTTACATATCCTGTCTCTTGAATGGAGTATTGCTGATTAAAGAAGTAGGCTCCGTAAAACAATAACTTTGCGGGTTAATTTGTGTTTTGTGAGGGGAGTTCGTTTTTGAAGAAGCAGTAGAAATTGCAAGTGCTAGAAAACTTAAGTAAGTAAGAGGGGTGAGGATACAGGCATTTTTGTTGATGAGATCTTCGGAAAATTATTCAGTTAGAAGAATAGAATGATTTGTTGATTCGTAGATTATTTAACGATTACACTGGACAACAGATTTCAAAGCATTTTATTGTATCTTTGATAAATATGTTATTTATTTGTTTGCATCTGTGAAGTTAGAAAAGGGACATAAAAAATACTTGGCTCTAGTTTTAAAATTATGCTACCACTATGATATTTTACGAAATAGGTTTAAATATACGGAACGGTGGGTTAAATAAAAAAGTAAATACTATTCAGTGGAAAAGAATGTGTTTAGTAGACGTATTCTGTTTAGGGATAATATTTACAACATAAATTGAACATCTGCACAGTCTTTTTTATGTAAGTACATTCTTTTACATAAAATTGTGTACTTTTTTTTGTTTTGTTTTGTCTGTCGCTTGTATTCCATGGTAGGGACATCCCTTGCCAAAGTACAGCAGTAGTCTGCAAGCATAGCACAGTTCCATTTCCCTTGATATCTCATCTCCATTGAAGAAATGTCTTGATGGAAGCATTCTCCGTGTTCATCACACACTGCAACACAATTCTCTGGGAAAATTACAAATGCAAGTGAAGGAAGTGTATTTTTAGGGACATGTTGCATCCTAATTTCTGGTAGCTCTGCAAAAGGTTGTTTACAAGCTCCTCGTAGTTTTCAGCCCTTAAGTTTCCCAAAAATCCTTTTACTACAAATTTAAAACTGTCCCAGGCCGCCTTTTCATCACCTTGAAGGAGCTTGTCGAAGTATTCGTCCTTGATAAGGTCACATATTTGTGGACCAACAAAAATACCTTCTTTCAGTTTTGCATCACTTAGTCTGGGGGAGCTTTTCTCGTAAGTACGTAAAGGCAGCTTCTTCTTGGTTCATAACCTTTACAAAATTTTTCATTAGACCAAGCTTAAAATGCATGGATGGCAAGAAAATTTTACTCAGTTCCACTAGTAGTTGATTTTCCACATTCGTGACTCCTGGTTCCACAGATTTTCTGGCAGGCCAATCCTTTCTTGAGTAATGAAGAGACGGAGCTCTGCTGTCCCATTCACAAATGAAGCAGCAATGTTTTGTGAATCCTTGTAGCCCAAGTAGTAAAGCAATCACTTTTAGGTCACCACAGATTTAGCATTTGAATTTATCATAATTAATGGCTTCCATGAGAATCTTCATGTTCTAATATGACTCCTTATTATGCACTGAATGACCAACAGGAATAAAAGGTAGGGTGTTGCCATTGTGAAGGAGAACTGCTTTGAGACTCAACTGAGATGAGCCTATAAAGAGTCGCCAATCCAGAGGATTGTGATTAATATTGAATGTTTGCATCAGGCCATCAATATCAGTGCAAACAATAAGGCCCCTTTCCATTTTAAAGAACTGAACTAGATCTTCGTGCCTTGTACGATACAATGAAATTCTGACATTTTCTTTCATTACTCACCATCTGGGAGCGCAGTGTTGGCACATGTATCCCTTCCCAAGTAACTATTTTATGCATTAAGCCCCACTTCATCTATCATGACAGCTAGAGCCAAGAATTGAATTCTAAGGCCGTATTTGGTCTCAGCACATTGAATTGAAGAGGAATCAACTATTTTGGTTATGGATACATTTTGTGTGTTAACCAGTGTTATCAGGATAGTCAAATAAAGGAGGATGCAATGGGGTGGACACATGGCCTGCATGGGAGCAACTGTAGACGCATACAAAGTTACGGATTGAAAGCTTGAGCTTTTCACTTGGAAGTCGTAGGCATAGATGGTAGTATAGTACAAAAATGGATATGAAACAAATAGTGGAAGAGAGTATGGACTGGATTCATTTCACTGTGGTGGAGACTAGTGGTGCACAGTTGTGAACATGGTAATGAACATTAGGGTTCCATTTTTTTTTTCTTTTTTTCTTTCTTTCTTATTGACTAAATGACAGTTGTTGGCATCTTAAGAGGGATTTTGCTGTATGGTGTTCAAGTTTTAAATAATTCTCTTGGTTATAGACCTTGCATGCGTTGATTTCATGTTGTTTTTGAAATGGTTGTGAGGGGTAAAGGATGTTAGATAATAGGACTTCTTTGTAATTGTAAGCAAAATGATTTTAATGTGTTTAATTATTTCTCATGAAATATTTATTAAATTAATTTAATTTCTTGTTGTCCTTTAGTTTGGGAAGTACACGTTTCCTCAAAGTGGCAAGAGCTCGGACACAGGAGGGTCTGGTTGTGGTGAAGGTGTTCGCTATTCATGACCCAACCCTGCCACTAACAGCACACAAGGAGAAAGTTGAAGAGATTCGGAACAAGCTTGCATCAGCAGTGAATTGCCTACCCTTTCAAAGAGCTATGGTAAGAACATATCAGACATGTTCCTCCCTCCCTCTGTCATGGTTGTGTATCTTGCTACCAAGATCGTCTACATAGTGGGGTTGTTATAATTATTTACTCATGAATTCTGCAGAATTAAAGGATAGCAGCCACAGCCTATCATAAGGCGATATTGAAGCCAGATAACAAACTTTGTAGACACTTGTCTGTGACAGCAGTTATGTATGACCAGGCCACTTTGTATTGGTGTATGTGCAGTGGGGACTTCAAACTGAGAAGAGTGGATTGAAATAAGTATACAGTTTTGTATTATTTTAAAATGGAAGAGTCAGGGAGGCTAATATAAAGACACAAAAATGTGATTAAAGCGTAAAATCAAAGTAATAAACACAGATTTATGTAACTTGGAACAATATAAAGAGAGAGATGAAGATGAAATTCAGGAAACTTAACTTTCTTAGTTATTTGGGAGCCTTTCCCTTTAATTCCATGCTATATTAAAGGGAGATAAAATTCTCACCAAAAGTTATAAGCCAGTCTCTTTTAACATCCTTTTCTAAGATTGTAGAAAAATTAATATATTGAAGATTATATAAACATATATGCACTAATAACATGGGCCGGGTAGCTCAGTCGGTATAGTGACTGACTATGGGCTAGACGGTCTGGGATCAAAGCCCTGTGGGGACGAAATTTTCTGCCTTTCCAAACCGGCCTTGGGGCCCACCCAGACTCCTGTAAAATGGATACCGAGTCTTTCCTGGGGGTAAAGTGCAGCCAGGGCATGCTGCTGACTACTCAGCCCCTTCTAGTGCCGTGGTCATGGAAGAGTAGAGCTATACCTCTACCCACCATCTTTGCCACACCAGGCCTTTAACAGGAACACTTTACCTTTTATATGCACTAATAACATACTAGTCAAGGAACAATGTGGATTCAGAATTAACAGTTCCACCAAGGCTGTATCTTATAATGTAATTAATGAAATAATAAAAGCTATGAATCATAGACTTTCTGTAGGAGGAATATACTGTGACCTTGAGAAGGGTGATTGTGTTAACAATGGAATGATAGTAGATTAAATAGAATTTTGTGGAATTAGTGGGAAATTTCTAACTTGCATACAATTTTGTCTCAGAGAAAGATACCACAAAGTACTCATTGATAGAATTAATGCAAATGGTAGTGTTTCTTCTAGATAGAAAAAAGGTTATATATGGGGTTCGTCAGGGTTTGATCTTGGATCCATTGCTTTTTCTTATTTATATTAATGATTTATCCAAAACAACAGATAATTATGCTAAGGTTGTGCTCTTTACAGATGACACTAGCTTTTTAGTAACTAACTCTAATCAAGGGGGGACTTCAAACAGCATTAAACAAAACACTCTCTGATATAATCTCATGGTTTAAAGCTAATTTCCTATCATTTAGCTTTAATAAAATGTATTATTTAGAATTTAGAACTAAAAATTGCATTGACACTACATCAGATATTAACTACTTTCATAAATCTATTGGTAATGTTACATTTACAAAGTTTCTGGGTTGAGTGATTGATGACACTCTGACTTGGAATAATAATATGGACCAATTAATTTCCAGACTGAACTCTGCATGTTATGCAATAAAAGCTGTAAAAGCACTGTTGTCAAGGAAACTGTAAGAATGCAATATTTTTCTTATGTACATTCTGTCAAATCCTGTGGCGTAAATTTTTTGGGGTAACACCCCTAATAGTAATGAAATATTCATAATGCAACAATTAAGTATTATAACTAACTCAAACAAAACTGATTAATTTAGAGAACTGTTTAAAACAATGGAAATTTTACCATTTTATTCTCAGTATATATTTTCACTTTAATTTTATGTAGTGAAAAACAAACATTTCTTTACAAAGAACTTAGAAGTCCATAAACACGACACTATATATGCTGATAATTTTCATCTACCCATTACTAATTTAACAAAATGCCAAAAAGTAGCTCTTTATGTAGGAATTAACATTTTTAATCATCTTCCTACTCACGTAAAGTATGTAGCAAATGAAATACAAGTTTTTAAATTGTCATTAAAGAGGCTTCTTCTTTGTAATTCATTTTATTCTATGGAAGAATATTTTAATTCTAATAAATAATATATGTTCCAGGTTGTTATGTTTTAATGTTATAATTAATATTTTATTATGTAATCATTATATTATAATTCTATTCTGTAATTTGACAGCTGTAATTTAAGAGTTACATTGTATCATCGTATTATTTCCACAACCCTAAGTTGTATCTTTAAATGGATAAATGGAAAATAAATTAATGGAAATGGAAGTGGAAATGGCTTGAGGCTTGCACATATATTGCATGAAGACCAAATTCAGCCATTAAAATGCAAGTGACCCCTGTCCTAGAAGAGTAGTTGTAAAATCCTGTGTATTTCAATAAAGTCTGGTATTTGATACACTAAAATGGTAGTTGTGAAAAGCATGCAATTTGCTGGTGTGTGCATGTTTTTTACTTACACAGTCTGTCCTGTTAGGTAAATAGACAGACAGGACTGTGGAATAATTTAAACAACAGTGAAAACACCTAATAACTTTAGGAAACAGCCCAATAGAATGTAATGCTATGCTCATGTAAAATATGGAATGATGTGGACAACTCACAACAGTGACTGATGGAAGTAAAACACACACATATAGTTACCCTGTATACCTCACCTGAAGTAGTGTGTCATATTGACAGAGTGATAAGGTTAGTGTTTATGAAATTTTTTTCAATAAATCTGCTCCTTGGTCATAGAATGAAATTTCATGAATTTCTTTTTTTGGTGTCATGTTTGACATATCCATAGTTCACCACATGATGTTCTTACAAATGGCAGTGGCAACATTTCATTAATGTTGGCATTCATTTCCAAGATTGGCCTAGTGTAACTAATTTGAATATTTTAGGAATTTAATTAGTTTGAGGTGTTGTTACTGCCGTTTGTCTCTCTGAACAGTAGGACTGCAGCGACAACCCACTATGTACCATGTCATCTTTTATTGTTTTTTTACAGGATTTTGTGTACTTTAATTACTGTGGCAATTGTACTTTGCATATTAGAATTGTGACATATTATGTACACAAATATTAGGACTGTGGTAACAGTCCAGTGATTTAAATAGTCCATCATTCATAACACGATTTGTTGCCATGTTCACTATTGCTAAGAACTTTTTTCGTTATTGTTTTATTGCAGTTGACTGAGAAAGCAGGATTTATTATTCGTGAATATGTGAAATATAGCTTATATGACCGCATCAGCACACGCCCATTCCTGACTGATATTGAGAAGAGGTGGATTGCATTCCAAGTCTTATATGCTCTCCACCAGTGCCACAAAGTGGGAGTAAGTGACATGTTTGTGGTATAACTGTACAGTTCAATCATTATTCATGTGTACCTCTTTTGCCTGCTTATTTGTTGGACATGGATATGCTCATACTGTTTTGATGTCAATGAAGACTCAAGTCTTCTTTGTTCTGATTCTGTGTCAGTAGGGCTGGGAAAGTGTAGTCACTGTAGCAACTCACTATGGGCTGGATGGTCCAGGGCTCAAATCCAGGTGGGGGCGAGATTTTCCACACCTGTCCAGGACCCACTCAGCCTCTTGCACAGTGGGTGCTGGGTCATACCCAGGGGTAGAGCAGCCAGTGTGGCATTAACCATCCACCCCCATATAGTGCCAAGTAGACATATACCTCGATTCTCCCGCTAGGCCTTCATGGCTTGTTCTACTTTGGACTTTGCCTTTGCCAGGTGGTAAATGATTATCAATGTTTTGGGCCCAGAACATAGAGGCAGCCTGCTCATTTGAAATCCCAGTAACAGCCAGTCAATACAGCATCACATCTTAGAAGGCTTGAATCTACACACACCCTACTGACACTATTACATATGATAAGCCTGTGGTTATGATGGCACAAATGTATAATTCATAAACTGGATCTTTTAAACCTATACATGATTTGGATCAAAGTATGCATCACGAGGTCTTATGTACATACAATGTAACATTGAGGCTTATTCAAGTAGCCATTGTTGCTGTCGAAAAACTGTAGGTATTACATATTCTGAGTGTGTATCTGTAGCCTTAGTTATCGAGCATGCAAAGCAGATGCACCATATTACATCACTTGTGGCTTGTCCGGCTGTACCATATTTTTCGACATTATCTCATAAATGGCACAATTTTTTTTAAAAAAAAGTTATTGAATGTAAAATGTGTGTTTTTATTTTCTCTGCAGCTTTTGTCTGAAACATTTCTCATTCTTTGAATAATTCACTGAGATATTAAGATAAATGTACATAGGGCTTCACATAAAATACCCATTATTCTTGTCAGATTTTAATCAAACTTAAATGTTCTTGACATATTTTCAGAACTTATTCCAGTGTCAAATTTCATGAATATCCATCCAGTGGGAGCTGCATTGTTCCATGAGGACAGACAGACAGATAGACATGACAAAGCTAATAGTTGATTTTTGCAATTTTGCAAATGCACCTAAAATTTTATGGACATTTCAACAAAAAATTGAAATATCAAATTTTATGCCATAAAGGTGGTGCAAACTAAACATGCATAAATATGGTTCCTTACAGGGTGCCAAGAAAAGTAACTTATAGATGCATCCCTTTTTTTTTTGTGCCATTGTTGCCTTCCTGAAATGTGATTGTCAATGAAGAATGTGTAAATCAATAATGATATTTCCATTAGAAATAGGGAGTTAGCATAATAAAACGCAGCTAGCCAATGGGTGTTAAACAGAAAATGAGAGGGCAGTTATTAAGAAGGGGTATAAATTGGCAAGGGGTGTTAAAGCACAAAGGCATAAAACAAATGTGTGTAAAACAAGAGCTGGATTTATGTATGTACAGTTTAGTATTTGCATAGTTCATAAGCCTTGTTACCCACCTCTGTGTGTGTGTGTGTGTGTGTGTGTGTGTGCGTGTGGGGGTGGGGGATATACCTGTATGTCTAAGAAGTCAGATTGCTTGAAGGACATGAATATGTGAACAAATGTAATTCTTTTTTTTCCAAAGTTGTTTTTAAAGTTTGTTTTAAAACATTATTTCAGTTATCCATTTCAGCTGTTATTATACCTGGGTTCTGAACATGTGATATGAATTACCATTGAATATTAAGTTATCATTTGCATGTTGAAGTAACTCACCTGAGGATGATTGTGTAATCGGAACATATAGTAAGAGTTGATGGCCTTAAAGGTGGTTGTAGTTTCAGCGGAGAAGTTGTTGTATTTGTGTATTTGTTACTGTCATGTATAGTGGTATGAGTGAAGTACCTGTACTATTGATAGGTTTTGCAATAGTTTGTTTGTATCTAGAAGAAATGGACACCAAGATCATTGAGATATGACAAATGACAAGGAATGGTGCTTGGCAACTGTCTTCTTAAAATTTAAGTTCATGTTTCAACTGTCACCTTTCAACGGCTAGGTCATAGTGTCATGATAAACAGTGCAGAGTGTTTTCAATCAGCATGGCCTCTAGAACTTTCGATATATGCCATATATTAAAGATACGGTCTGTTCCAGGTGTGTCATGGAGACATCAAGCTTGAGAATATCCTTATTACATCATGGAACTGGGTGCTTCTAGCAGACTTTGCTTCTTTCAAGCCTACATATTTGCCAGAGGATAACCCAGGTGACTATTCGTACTTCTTTGATGCATCGAGAAGAAGGACATGCTACATTGCACCTGAGAGGTTAGACTTTACTTCTTATTTCAGTATTGCTTTGTGCCAATTTCATTTTCTCTCAGAAATAGCAAACTTTCAGGTGTGAAAGGTACATTATAACTTGCATTGCTTTCCAGTTTAATTCTGAGTAACATTTGACAAGTTGTAGATGTATTCAGATTCCAGTGTATGTTGACCAGGACTCAGTCTTTAGGGTTCTGAAGGGACAATTTTACTGTTTCTAACAACTGTGTTGACATATTGTTATGCGTCTGGCAATGTATGTGACTGTTAACAGGTTTGGCTATGGACATACAGTTTTATCATGAATGTATCACGTCAGATGGACGTTCTGAGTTCTTGTTGGTCATCAGGACCATGGGTGACTGATCCCCATTGTACAAGATCCTGAGTACTAAAGACACAAGAAAGGTAGAATAGGGCTTTGAAGAACAAGTGTAATGTAATTTGAAGTACTCGTTAGAAACAAATTTCATGCAATCAGTGAGGCTTCTTGTCTGAAATGTCTTACCATGGGAACAAACAATTCAGCATCGTTCATCAAAGCATTCAAGTATCTCATGGTCCATACTTTAATTTTAATTAACAAAATTTTATGTATCCTGTGTACCAAAAAGAAAGAAAACACACAATGAAATAAATTGCAATCCTTTACATTCCAAAAATCCATCTCTTTCTCAAACCCCATGACCTCCCAAGACACATGGAAACAGACTTTCCAAACCAAAAAATCAGAGGATACAAATCAACACAAAGAATAAAACTGCAACAGAATGAAATAAAACTGCTTCCCAAACTCTCTGGGAGAGGGCATCAAAAAGAACTGGAGAAATTACCTTGTCTAGAAGCAGATAGTTAGCATGTGCCCTGGTACATAGTCAGTGCAAATTCAACATGTGTCTCCCACAGTCTCAGTTTCCACTGATGTCTTACTGCACATGTCTACTACAAAAGGGACAGGGGAACACTATTCTGGCCTGGCTTGTCAAATGCTGACTAGTCTCACGTCCCAGAAGCCAAGTCTGACAAATCACTCAGTTCAGTAGGTAATGATTAATCAGTTTTTTTAGATTTGAAGCCCTTCCCATACTGATGATTTTTAAAACTGTTATTTTAGTCATGCATAGTACCAGTGTGGCAGATGTGCTGATTGGTTAGGTAGAACCATCTCTGGCACCACACAATACACCGTATTTAAATTAAGTTTGTTGTTAGCTTCTTGGCTGAAAATGTTCTAGAATGTGTAATATGCTAGGGAAGAGAGGCAAACAAAACCTCAGTTAACTCCAGAAAAGTGCTGGGATGGTATCTTAAAACAGTCTGTCAGCATTTACATTCACATACTTTCCAATTATGCACAGCCATAATGCTGCACAGGCAATACAGCTAAAGAATAGCAATAAATAAATCAAGAATGATGTCATCAGGTGAGATGGAGCAACAGGTCTGACCACACTGAAAATAGGAGGAACGTGTACCCTCATAGAAAATGTTACTAGCTGGCTTATTTTCAAGATCGCACTTGGTGTTCATTATGTTATCATTCACCAAAATATTGTGCGTGTTTGACCTGTAATGGGTATTACAAGGCTTATATCTGGCTGTTTTTAGTTTATTACAATCATGTTTCCTCCTCAATTGGTATTTTATAACTGGGAAGCTTTATTCACTTGATGGCAGTGATCCCAACATGTTTTTCCTCTTAATCTCTTCTGTAATGCTATATAAAATATGTTAATTAGTGAATGTTTTTATATTTCTTTCAAGGTATTATGCAAACAGTATTCAGTAAATAAATTTTTAGAGGAAGCGAAATTGATAGTGACCACAAGCTAGTGGAAAGCAAATTTAAATTCTTGACACATGGAAAACACAGCTACAAGAAAAAGGACACACCAATATACACAAAACCCTCAGCATTCAAAGTACATCTGTTGGAACAAGAATCAATAAGAACTTTATACAGGAATAGACTGAAAGAAAAACTCACACCGTTAACAGGAGAGATAGATACAGACT